>Ga0209039_10001124_pt1 | contig 25679 bp, 20 predicted proteins | sample BogFormECP12_OM1_FD_188238 | JGI IMG/M metagenome (GOLD analysis project Ga0209039, IMG submission 188238) | Bog forest soil microbial communities from Calvert Island, British Columbia, Canada - ECP12_OM1 (SPAdes) (version 2) | ecosystem: Environmental > Aquatic > Freshwater > Wetlands > Bog ... | reverse complement strand
GCTCCCACGGTGACGACACCGATCGACCAAGGTCAGTCCGAGACGGTGACAGCCAGCATTTCAGGCGTTACCGGAACGGGGTCGGGAACGATCACCTACCATCTCCTGTCGTCGACTACGGTAGGCGGCACCTACACGAACACGGGTGCGTCCTGCGCGCCATCGGGTTCGGCGGTAACGTGCACGTACACCCCAACGGCTGGAACCTACTACTACGAGGTCACGGCGACGGACCAAGCCACGACCCCGGTGACGACAACCTCGTCCCCTTCCACGGTGGCGACCGTAAATGCCGCGTTGGCGATCGCGAGCACACCGACGGTTTCGACGGCGGTGATCGACCGAGGACAAACGCCGACCGCGGCGACCGACACGTTGCCCAACCCGCTCGACGGTTCCAGTCCAGTGACGTACACGTGGACGGTCTCCTTCGATTTGGGCCCCTACGCGGCGGCAACCTCAACGCAGTGCCAGACCCCGACCGGAACGGCCTCCAACGCCGAAATCGTAAACTGTGTTGTCGGGGCAGGTGCGGCAGTCGGGACCTACACGTACAAGATCCAATTGTCAGACTCCGCGACCACCCCCACGACCACGACATCACTTGGAAGCGGGACAGTGACCGTAAACACGGTACTGGTCGTGCCGACACCAACTCCCGGATCCCAGACGGTGGACCGGGGGCAAACGGCCACGGTCACCGGGACCGCGCCGACGACCGGAACGAGTCCCTACAGCTATCAGTGGCTCGAGAAGGCACCCGGGGCCACTTCCTATTCTGACGCGATCGACTGCGCGGCCCCGACGACCCTGACGTGTAGCTTCGTCACGACCGGTTCGACGCCGACAGGCACGTACGGCTTCGAATTGGAGGTGACCGACAGCGCGACGACGCACAGCGTGGTAGACTCATCCCCCCTGACAGTAGTGGTGACCACGGCGCTGGTCGTGCCGACACCAACCCCGGGATCCCAGACGGTGGACCGGGGGCAAACGGCCACGGTCACCGGGACCGCGCCGACGACCGGAACGAGCCCCTACAGCTATCAGTGGCTCGAGAAGGCACCCGGGGCCACTTCCTATTCTGACGCTACGGACTGTGCGGCACCGACGACTCTGACCTGTAGCTTCGTCACGACCGGTTCGACGACGACGGGATCGTACAGCTTCGAGCTACAGGTCACGGACAGCGCGACGACCCAGGTTGTGGTGGATTCATCCCCCGAGTCAGTGGTGGTGAACCAGGCGCTGACGGCGCCCGCCACGCCGACCCCGAGTACGACGGCGTTGGATGCAGACCAGCCCATGACCGTGACGGCAGCAATCCCGTCGGCCGGGACTCCGCTCTATTCGTGGCAGTGGCTGGTCGAGGTGAATGGAGTAGGCGGTTATGCGGACGCGACGACGCAATGCGGTGCGTCGGCGAGCGGTAGTGCGGCACATGCCGCTGACATCGAGACGTGCAACATTCCGGGCAACACGCTGGTCGCGAGCACCACCTACTCCTTTGAGCTCCAGGTAACGGACAGCGCTTCGACCCCGGAGACGCAGACTTCGGCGGCGTCTTCGACGGTCACGACAAGCGCATCACTCACGGCGGGAACTCCGTCTCCAGGGTCTCCCGTTCTCGATAACGGGCAGTCGGTCTCGTTGAGGGCGAATCCGTCCGGCGGGTCGGGCGGCTATACCTACCAATGGTATTCGGGGAGCACGGCGGGTGCCTGCACGGCCCTGGGGTCTCCGATTTCACTCGCGACGTCCCAGACGTATCTGGCCAACCCGACGAGCACGACCTACTACTGCTACACGGTGACGGACTCCAACGCAGTCACCGGGACATCCGCGACGACCGGAGTCACGGTGAACTCGGCGCTGACGACGCCCTCCGCGCCGATCCCGAGCGCCACGGCGTTGGACACCGATCAGGTGCTCGCGGTGTCGGGCTCGATCCTATCGACGGGGACGGCTCCCTATCAGTACGAATGGCTGGTCTCGACCGGTTCGAGCTACAGCAAAGCGACAGTGTGCGGAACGCCGAGCGGAAGCGGGGCGAGCGCCGGGCCGGTAACGTGTTCCGTTGCGGCGAGCGCGCTAGTGGTGGGCGATACCTACACCTTCAGGTTGCTGGTGAACGACAGCGCGTCGACACCGGAGACGCAGACCTCGTCGGCCTCGTCCTCGGTGGTGGTGGCCTCGGCGCTCGTGGCGCCGACCGCACCGATACCGAGCGCGGCGGCGTTGGACATCGACCAGGCGCTGTCGGTGTCGGGGTCGATCCTATCGACGGGGACGGCACCCTACCAGTACGAATGGCTGGTCTCTACTGGTTCGAGCTACAGCAAAGCGACAGTGTGCGGGACGCCGAGCGGTAGTGGGGCGAGTGCAGGACCCGTGACCTGTTCTATCGCGGCGACCGTGTTGACGCCGGGTGACACCTACACCTTCAAGCTGCTCGTGAACGACAGCGCTACGTCGCCGGAAACGGCGACCTCGACAGCGTCTTCGACCGTAACCGTCCGCGCCGCCCTGACGGCCGCCGCTGCACCCGCGATCACCTCGAACCCGGTCGCCGATCAGGGACAGACCTCGACCTTGACAGGGACGATTCCGGGAACGGGGACGGGTCCGTATACGTGGCAGTGGCTCTACAGCACGAACGGGGGGTCGAGCTACAGCGCGGCAACCTCATCGCAGTGCGCGACGCCCGGTGGCTCCGGGGCGCTGGCAGGCGCGATCGAAACCTGTTCGTTCGCCACGACGGGTTCGACCCCCACTGGGAGCTACCTCTTCGAGCTAAGAGTCACGGACAGCGCGACGTCCCCGGAGACGAAGACGTCGTCCGCCTCATCGAGCGTTTCCGTCAGTACCTCGTTGACCGCTCCGGCCGGGCCGACAGCGAGCGCGACGAAGCTGGATGTGGACCAGGGGCTGACCGTCACGGGAACGATTCCGTCCAGTGGGACGGCACCTTACTCATGGCAGTGGTTGACCTCGGTCAACGGCGGGGGCTACGTATCCGCGACGTTGTGCACGGCGAACGGCGGAACGGGAGCGAGCGCAGCCACCCTCGAGACGTGCACGATCCCGGGCGGCTCGCTGATCGCCGGGAACTCCTACTCCTTCGAATTCCTGGTCATGGACGGCGCGTCGACACCGGAAACGGCGACCTCGCCGGCCTCTCCGACCGTGACCACAAGCTCGGCCCTGACGGCCCCGGCCGCACCAACGATGAGCGCGACGGCGCTGGACGTGAACCAAGCGCTCACGGCGAAAGCGACGGTTCCATCGACGGGGACGCCGCCCTATTCCTGGCAGTGGCTGATTTCGACCAACGGTGGAGCGTACGGGGCAGCGACCCAGTGCGCCGTGAGCCACGGGGCCGGTGCGACCGGCGGCACCCTTGAAACGTGCAGCATCGCAGCGGGAGCGTTGACAGTGGGGAACACGTATGCGTTCAAGCTGGCGGCGACGGACAACGCGTCGACGCCCGGGACGCAGACGTCAACGGCCTCCTCCGCTGCGACAGTCAACCCGGGGCTGGTGCCGGGGGCTCCAGTCCCGTCCTCTCTGACCCTCGATAACGGGCAGTCGGTCACCTTGACGGCGAACCCCTCGGGGGGATCCGGTGGGGACACCTACCAGTGGTATTCGGGGAGCACCGCGAGCGCGTGCACGAGCTTGGGCTCACCGATCTCCGGAGCGACGTCCTCGACGTATCGGGCCGCCCCCACGAGTACGACCTACTACTGCTATGTGGTGACGGATAGCGCGACGTCACCCGAGAGACAGACCTCGTCCGCATCCTCGGCCGTGACCGTAAGCCCGGCGCTGACAGCACCCGTTACGCCGACATCGAGCGCGACGGCAGTGGTCACCGACCAAGTGTTGAACGTCACGGGAACCATCCCGTCGACGGGAACGGCGCCCTACACCTGGCAGTGGTTCATCTCCGTCAACGGCAGCGCCTACAATGCCGCGACGCTCTGCGCCGTGAACGGTGGGACGGGAGCGAGCGCGGGGGCCACGGAAACCTGCAGCATCGCCGCGGGCACGCTGACCGCAGGGAACTCGTACGCGTTCGAACTTAAGGTCACGGACAGCGCCACGACGCCTACCTCACAAACATCCGCGGCGACTCCCGCCGTAACGGTAGCAGCGCCCACGTCGTCGTCGAGCTTCCCGTGGCCTTGGGTCGCCCTCGGGGTCGCGCTCGTTGTGATTGCTGTACTTGTTCTCCTTGCGTTCATCGCCCTGCGCCGGCAGCGCCGACCAGCCCCCGCGTCCACGGTCCAGCCGTGGGATGAGGGACCCCCGACCGGGAGGGGCGCCGCGGCGGCTCCTAGCGCTCCGCTTCTCGAGTTCATCGAGAACCCCCCCGCGCTGGTCCCAGTGCCTTCGGTCGCTGGTTCGGGGGAGACCGGCGGAGGGCCGGCCCCCGAGACCGCGCCCGCTGAGGAAGAGCCGCTACCCGACATCGATGCCATGATGGCGGAGCTCGAGAAGATCAGCCAGCGGTTGAACAAGGAATCGAAGGAAACCGCGGCCAAGCGGGGAGAAGCGCCGGAAGAGGACGAGGGCAAGTCCTCGTAGCACCCCCCATCGGGACGGCCGATGGAAATGGGCTGGACGGTCAGCTTGCTCCGGGATCCCGTTCGGTGGGCGGTCACCCGTTCTGAGGACGTGGAGCGGGGGGGCGAACGATAGGGAGAACGAACTCAGCCAGTCACGAACCGCTTTCTCGAATCGCGCCCGGAAGATGAGTGCAGCTGGGCACGCATCCACCTGGACGGAGCGTAGAGGTCAGGGCGGGTCGCCCAGACGATAGGCTTCCCCGGAGTCATGGTGGACGCGAATGAACGTCGGTCGAGGGCGTGAGAGGTGGGCGAGAGCCGCAATCGACACGGCGAACAGGATGAACCCGAATGCCATCATAGCATACCACTCGACAGCGTCTAGGACAATCGTGAACGGGTAGAGTCGGACGGGAAAGAACGAGTTCCAGTGCTTGACGTAGGTGACCCAGAGCTGCCAGGTCAGGCTGTACGGTCCGAGAAAGGCGCCGATCAGCGCCCCCGTCGCGGCGGCTGCCCGGCGGAAGCTGAACAGCGCCCAGAAGGTGAGCAGGACCCCGAGGAAGAAGAGCGACAGCCATGCGGAGACTTGGACAAAGGTCTGCGGGGAAAGCGCGTCGGCGGTGGCCATGAAGACGATGATGACGACCCAGATCAGGCTCACTCGAAGTGCCTTGGTCGTGGTGCCCGGCTCGCGGAGCACAAAGTAATTCCGGGCCGGGCCAGCGCTGGCCATAGTGCGTTTGAATGAAACTCAAGGGCCTTAAAGGTCTGGAACCACGAGAGATGCGCACCCTCGCTGGGTGCCTCCGCCCAAATCCCCGCCCGGAACCCTGGTCGAATCCCGTCCTCAGCGGTCGTCCAACGTGGGGGCACGAACACGTGCCCCGGGGGAAGGGGTTGGATCCGTTGGTCTACACTACGCCGTGAACTTCGACATTCTCGGGCCGCGTGTCGAAGCCGAAATGGGCGAGCGTCCTCAGAGTGTGCTCGAGCGTCTCTTCCTTTTGACGGGCCAGGACGAGGTCGACGTGGGGGACTCGAATGTGGTACGGCCAGATGTGGATCTGTTTCATGTCCGAAGAGGCCACAAGGGGCCATATGAGCTAGACCCACGGAGTGGAATGGGGGCTACCGAATTGCCGTCGTGCCACCGAGTCAGCCGCCATGACTGGGCGTGTGACTTAGCATGCACCCACTTGATCGGCTGCAAGCAGGATTGCCACTCGGTTCAGACGGCCAGCCCTCCGCTGAGGAACTTCGCGTACCCCTCGAGGTCGAGCAGTCCGTGCCCGGAGAGGTTGAACACGATCGTCTTCTCCGTCTGGTTCCGCTTCGCCTCGAGCGCCAGGTCGATGGCCACCCGGATGGCGTGGGTCGACTCGGGCGCTGGAATGATCCCCTCCGTGAGCGCGAAGAGTCGTCCCGCCTCGAAGCATTCCTCCTGGCCGACCGCCATCGGGCGGACGGTGCCCGCGTCGAGGAGCGAGCTCAGGGTCGGGGCGGTCCCATGATACCGGAGGCCTCCCGCGTGGATGGGTGGGGGCACGAACGATGAGCCCAGAGTGTGCATCTTCAGGAGCGGGGTCATCTGGGCCGAGTCCCCGAAGTCGTAGTCGTACCGACCTTCGGTCATCGAAGGCACCGACGTCGGCTCCACCGCGAGGAATTCCGTCGAACCGCCTCCGTCCCTAAGTCGCGTCCCGATCATCGGGTAGGCGAACCCGGCGAAATTGCTTCCGCCCCCGACGCATCCGATCATGTAGTCGGGGATGAGCTCGGCCTGGGCGAGCTGCTGGACGAGCTCCTGGCCGATCACACTCTGATGGAGCATCACGTGGTTGAGCACGCTTCCAAGAGCGTACTTGGTGTTCGGATGCCCCACGGTGAACTCCATGGCCTCACTGATGGCGATCCCGAGCGAGCCGGGATGGTCCGGTCGTTCGGCCAGCAACCCCCGGCCGTACCCGGTGAGGGCGCTCGGGGACGCGGTGACGTCCGCCCCGAAGAGATTCATGACGTGCTTACGGTACGGCTTCTGGTCGTAGCTGGCCCGTACCATGAACACCTTGCAGGTGAGCCCGAAGTAGGCGGCCGCGAGGGCCAGCGCCGAACCCCACTGCCCAGCGCCGGTCTCCGTCGCTAGCTGTTCCACGCCCTCCCGGGCGTTGTAGTACGCCTGGGCAAAGGCCGTGTTGGGCTTGTGGCTACCGGTGGGGCTCAGGTCTTCCCGCTTGAAGTAGATCTTCGCGGGCGTCTTCAGGTAGGCCTCGAGGTGGTTCGCCCGCTGCAACGGCGTGGGCCGATTGAGGAGCATGTAGGCTTCCCGGACCTCCTCGGGAATGTCGATGAACCGGTCCGTCGAAACCTCCTGTCGGATGAGCTCCTTCGCGAACACCCTCGAGAGGTCGTCGGGGCCGATGGGGGACCGGGTCGAAGGGTTGAGGGGCGGGGGGAGCGGCGTGCTGAGGTCCGGGACCAGGTTGTACCATCTCTTCGGCAGCTCCTCCGGATTCAGGAGGATACGATCGGTCCTCACTTCGTCACCTGCGGTCGAGAAGCAGTCATTCGCGGTACTTCACGGGCGTGTCACAAATATCAAACTTGATATGGAATAGTCACATACTGTTGTATGATGTCCCAAATCGAACTCCGCATCCGCGACGTCCTCGGCCGTCACCCCGAGATTGAGAAGTGTCACCGGGATGGACTGCTCAACCGTCGGGCGCTCGCCCGGTACTTGATTGCGAACGGAGTGGGGGGTCCCAACGACCTCGACGCGGTGGTCGCCTCCCTCCGGAGATACGATTTCGGAGACTTCGAGAGGGGGGGCACCGACCTCTTTCCGGCGATCCGAGTGACGCTGAAGGACCGGATCATGATCGTCGACTTCGAGAAGGAAAAGGCCCTTCTCGAGGATCTTCAGAAGACGATCGGGCAGTTCGAGTATGACCGAGGGGACACCCTGAAGCTCGTAGTGGGGACGGCCTCGATCAAGCTCTTCATCGATCAGGGCCGCGAGCCAACGATTCGCTCGCTCCTCGCACGGTACAAGGTCCGACGCCGACTGGACCGGCTCTCCGAGATCGGCATGATGTTTCCCGAAGCAGCTACGGAGACGAAGGGGGTGCTCGCTGTCCTCACTCGGGAGTTCGCGCTGAACGACGTCGTGGTCGCGGAGCTCTTGACGGCAAGTCCCGAGCTGCTCGTCTACGTCAAGGACGAACACGTGGCCAAAGCCTACGAGATCGTCCGCCGCCTCCAGGGGTCCTCGGCTCCCCCGACGGTTGGGTCGCGCCGGCTCAGGTCGCGAGCGCCAACCGAGACGTGAGCCCGAGCGCTACATCGACCCGCAGGGGTCGTTCCACCCTTCGGAGACGGGTCGGGTGCGGGTCAGTCCCGAAAGCCCGACTCTAGGAGGCCACGGAGCAACTCGGCGTGCTTTCGCTCGTCGGCCTCCATGCTGGCGATCAGGATGGCCATGGTTCCCTGGAGATGACGGGCCGCCTGCGAGTCCGCTTGTGCCTCGGCCCGGCGCTCGCTCTCGATCAGCGCTTCGACCTCCTTCCGGGTGATCCCGGCCGCGAACGCCCCGGAGACGCCCCGCTCGACGTAGGGCGCGAGCGACGCCACGATCTCTGCATGACGAAGGCTGTCGGAAGCGATCTGCCGCAGGATCGCTCGGGTGAGCTCATCCCCGGCGCGCTGGGCGAGGCGCATGCACTGCGTCACGGCGACCTGCTCCGCCTTGATGCGGAGGCGCAGCCACTTGGTCAGTTGTCGGAAGGGAGGAGTCCCTGGTCGCAGCGGAGGCGATTGGACGCCTCGCCCTCCCGACGCCGACCCCTCCGCAAGGGCTGCAGCGCCCTCGAGAACGATGCGGGTTCGTGCTCGTTCGTCTCCATGGGCCTCGACGAGTCGCTCCATGGCCTCGCGAACGATCGTCTGCACGTGCTGGTCGGAAGAGAACTCACCGAACCCTCGTTCGACCCGTTTCCCCGAGAGGTACTGGGACACGGCGGAGGGAGCCAACCCGAGGAGGCCCGAAACTCGTCGCGACGACAGCCCTAGATGCTCGACTCCCTCTCGGGCTGCCAGCGCCTGAAACAACTGGACCCACGATGTTGCGGCCGTGCGTTTGCGTGCCATGGTCGGTGTGTGAGCGGACCCCCGAGGTGCGCATATTCATTCTGTGAACTTAGCATTGTCGCGCTCACATACATCACACCTAAATACTCACCCCGGAGTGCGTAAACCGGCAAGCCAAGTCCAGACCAACTTGGTCGCAGAATCGAGGCATGAACGGCGACATGGCAGTGTGGAGTGCAGCGCTCCTTGAACCGGTGACCGAGGGCTTCGCCCTCGTTCGGTAGGTGTAGAGATGGCGAACTTCGACGAACTCATCATTCTCTCGGCGATCATGGGGATGTCCATCTTCCTCTCCTTGCCAATCGTTCTGAAGAAGGCGATGGGCTCGAAGACGGTCGCCCTCCTGAATGCGGGGGCGATTGGAATCCTCGTGTTCCTCGTCGCGGACGTCTACTCCAACGCGGCGGTCGTCATCTTTCCGAGCGGGTACGTCGGCGACGTGAACGCGATGGCGCTCTTTCTCCTAGGGTTCCTCGTGGCGTTCTTTCTACTCTTCGCCATGGCTCGGCCGTCGTCGGGCGCGCAGGTTGCCTCACCAAACTCGGTGGCTCTCATCGTCGCGGTGGCGATCGGATTCCAGAACCTCACGGAAGGACTCGTCTTCGGAGCCAGTTGGGCGCTCGGGCTCTCGGGCGTGCTGCTGGTCATCTTCGCGGGGTTCTTCCTGCAGAACGTGACCGAGGGGTTCCCCATTTGCGCCCCCTACCTCGGATCTGAGCGACCGCCCGTGCGCCGACTTGTGGGATACTTCCTGCTGGGTGGACTTCCCACCATCGGCGGGGGAATCTTCGGCTATTACTGGAATTCGAACTATCTTGACGTGTTTTTCGATGCGCTCGCCATTGGGGCGATCGCGTACGCTCTGCTCCCCATGATCAAGACCGCCTTCCGTCCCGGCGCGACGCCTCAGGAAACGAGAACCCGACAGGACATGGTCTACATCGGTCTCGCGGCGGGGTTCGCGATCGGTTTCCTGGTCAACGCGTTTTGAGAAGTTATCTCGATGTAGGCGCCTTAACGGGTTCACCCTGAGTGGGTGCAATGACGCTTGCACCCACACTCGGGGAGCCGATGGGTGGGTCCCTAGGCGCTTGACCCCTCCGAGGCGAAGTCCGGCCCACAGCTCTTTCTCGTCACCTTACGAATTCGACGTGGTCAATGCCCCGGAAGGAGGGGTCACCGGTCAGGAACGGAATGCCGAGATGGCGTGCCGCCGCGTACCCCCAGGCGTCGATGTAGGAACAGTCCCGCTTCATCGACCGCATCCGATGACGAAAGTCGCCGGCGGCCAGAGCGACCTCGGCGGGAACCGGAACGGTCAAGGGAAGCAACCCGGAGCAGACTTCCTTCGCCACCGTGGCATCCAGTCGTCGTAACAAGGTGGCGTACACCTCGAGCACGTTCAGGGCCGTTGTTGACAGAGTCTTCCGTCGGAAGATCCGAACGTATCGGTCGTTTCCTTCGAGGAAGGCTACGAGGGCGTAGCTGTCGGCGAGGAAGTCAGTCAAGCTCCTCGCCTTCGTTGCTCAGCTTGGTGAACTCGTCCGCCGTGATCTTCCCTTTCAGGCTACCTGCGAGACCGAGGAGTTGCGGAACCCGCTCGATCTCCACCAGGACCTCGTCGCCCACGGCTAACCCCAGCTCGCGTACGATCGCATGAGGGATGGGGAGGCCCAGCGAGTTGCCGGTGCGTCGGACGACCAGTTTCGGCACGTCGGAATGTATTACATAACGTATTACATAAGACTACTCAGGTCGGTGGAGGATGAACGGTGCAGCGAAGCTCACCTTCACCTCGTCCGGAAGCGTTGGGGGTTTCCCGGTATACCCAAGACGAGCCCGAAGTGGACCTAACCGTGAATGAGTGGGTGGAAGTGGGCTTGCACCTACCGAAAGAGTCTCGGACCGACGTACCGTCAGGTCTTTCGGTCGGCGCGGGGGGCCTTCTCGGGCAAGACGAATCGGGATAGTCGCTCGACAAGTTCCGCTCGAAGCGCGTGCCGGCGAGCGTCCGTGACCAGGGTCCGTTCGAACGGAGTCAGGTCCCGCAAGAAGCCGAAACGTTCCGCCGCCAAGGCGGCGTCCCGGTTCCAGTTCCTCTGTCGGCTCCGACCGATCAGGCGTTCGAGGTCGGGCCACTCACGTCGACCCTCGGAGAGCGTGCGGAGGATCCTCTCGGGGTCGAACGCTTCCCGGTCGTTCCACAGCTTGGCGACCGCGAGCAGACGCACGAGCGCCTGGTCGAATCCCTTGTGACCGTAGCGGACCGCGTCATAGAGGTCCCGCTCGGTGGCACGCTGCTGGATCGCGCGTAACTTCTCGGCCAGGGCCTCTTCGACTCGGAGGGAGGGTATCTCGGGCGGCGGGAAGGGCAGCGCGGCAAAGTACGGCTGCGGCAGCGGAACCCAGCGAGCGGGAGGAAGGAACGGCGCCTCTCGGTAGCTGATCTCCAGCCGGAAGGTGCCCGCATCCCATTCGTGGGTATAGGAGACCTGGCACCCCCAGTTTCGCTTGGTCGTCCGATACGGTTCCCGAACCGCGAACCGGACCCCCTGGTGGTCTTCCGCGAACGCCGCGGCCAGTTCGGGCTCCGGGTCCTCGGGAAGAGTTCGGTTCGTGAAGTCCAGGTCTTCGGAGAGCCGGCCGACGTCCCCCGTGACCATCATCCGAAGGTACGTTCCGCCCTTGAACACGAGCCGGTCGATGACCCCGTGAGCGGCCAGAGCATCGAGAGCGTAGAGGAGCACGATCTCCTGCTGCGCGAGGTGCAGGTCGACCCCCATCACGTTCGCGAACCGATTGGCGACCGTCCGAGGGATCATGCCGCCTCCGCGTCGGAGAGGAGGACACGGTCCGGGACATTCCGTATGATATGCCAGTCCCGGTCGCGGGGGCCCCTCCGGCCGAACGACGTGGGCGACCCAAGCGGGACCCACGGCTCCTGCGGATCAGCAAGCCACCGATCACGCCAGCGTCGGGGCGGCGGAAGAGAAGGTCGAACGTGATCCGCAAGGTACCCGACCCGAAGCGATAGGGCTCGATTCTCGAGGCGCCGAAGGTAGTCGGACAGCCGGCTCCAGGATAGTCGCGGCTTGACCCTCGCCATGACCTGAGCGGCTCCCCCTAGCCCCCCGGCGAGGTCGGGTCGGTCCACACAGTCGATCACCGTGCGCTCCGGGTCGCTCACCTGAAGCGTCTCACCCCGGCGGGTCATCTCCCGTGACCCAAAGAAGCGCACGGAAGGAATTCGCACGAACTGGAACTGCGCCGGGTGGGCGAGGCGAACGGTCGTTCGAGTCGGGCTCACGATGTAGTAGACCCGGCCGGCTTGGAGGAGGAGCCCCCACAACTCCGCCGCCGTGGCATATCCGAAGTAGTACGGACGGACGATGTGGCTCCCGATCCGTAAGGGGTCGGTGTCGGGAATCGCGTCCGGGCCCCGTCGGCTCGGGTTGAGGAGATAGCGACCTCGCCCGGTCCGCTGGATCCACCCCTTGAGGACCAGCTCGTGCGCGAGCTTCCGCGCGAATCCCCGGGAGACCTTGGCGCGAGCCACAATCGTATCGAGCGAAAGTTCGCTCTCGCCCTGGGCTTCCAGGGAGAGCACCACCCGGGCCTCGGTCGCGGAGAGGGACCGCTGCTGCTCCACGAACCTCGATAGTGTTGATGTAACTATAAAGTTACTGTTTTAGTAATTCTTTAGATTAATTGACACCGGCCCGTGGAGAGGCAGTGCGAGGGTGGGCGCGGTCGGTCCCGAGCGAGACCGTCCACAGCTCGTGCGGCCCGCGCGGGGAGTGCGCAGAAAGAGCTGGCACGCACCTGGGTCAGACTCGGCCCTCGAGTCGATTCAAAGAGTCGGGCGTTGGAAAGGGTTTGGGCTGGAGGGCCGCGGGGGCCGTACTACTTCGACCCGAACGCCTTGATCGCCGGTGCGTCCTCGTTGAAGACCGTCTCGAGGTTCCCGCGCACCGCCGGTTCCAGCTGCGCGGCGGGGATCTGCTTGGACACGAAGTCGCCGTAGACATCAATCCCGGTCTTGTTCCCCTTCGGCGTGTACACGTTAATCATCTTCGACCCTGCGAGCGGGCCTTCCAGGATCTCGATGCTCAGGGCCACCGGCGGGAACATGGTGATCCGATTCACCGTCTTGACCCACTGACCGTTCATGTTCTGCTCCTGGGAGAGGATGAACGAGGTCTCGGTCAGGGGCTTCATCTGCTGATTTCGGGTCGACCGGTGCGCCGGGCCGTGGTCGTCGGCTTGGAGGTACTTCCAGACGGTCTCGATCGGCGCATCGAAGTGGCTGCCTTCGTCCTTGATGTGGACCATGGCCGCCGGACCTATGCGCGGTATATGAGCCGCAGCGGAACAAAAGTATAGTCCGGGCGAACCCCCGGAAATTCCGTAGGTCAACCTATAAGCGAACGGGAAGGTTCGGGAGCTCGATGGCACGATCGTCGACACCTCCATCCTCGTTTCCGTCCCCGGGCGCGCCGACCGTTCCGATGCAGAATTGTCCGATCGCCACCACGCTCGGCACGCTCGGCCGCAAGTGGACGCTCACCATCCTACGCGACATCGCATTCTTCCCCGACGCGTCGTTCTCGCTCATCCAGAAGAACAACCCGGGACTACTGCCTCGAACCCTCTCGCTCCGGCTGAAGCAGCTCTCGACCGAGCAGTTCATCGTCAAGACCCCGGGTATGGACGGAGGCAGACATCCCACCTACCGTCTCAGCCCCAAGGGTCTCCAGGCCTGGCCCGTGCTCGCAACGCTCGCGCAGTTCGGCGTCCAGAACTACGCCCAACAGGTGTTCGCCGATGGTCAGGCGCGGGACCTCGAGGAGGTTTTCCCGCGGGGAATGGACCTGATGCTCGGCCGATTCGCGAGCTCGCCTCCGCGACCGACCCGACCGGCTCCCGCTCGACCGTAGCGTAGCGCAACCGCTGGGCACCCGAGCGGTCGTTGCAACGGCGCTGGCACCCAGAACTCACCCCCGTAGAAGCGGATCCGGCCCTTCACGAAGGGCGTAAAGTCACCCTCGGGCTTCGGGAGAGACCATGAAAGCCGCAATCGTTCGTGCGTTTGACCGCCCTCCGTCCTACGGCGACTTCGAGGACCCCACGGTCAAGACAGGCGAGACGTTAGTTTCGGTCAAGGCCGCGGCCGTGAGCCCGCTTGTGGTTTCTCGGGCCGCTGGAGCACACTACAGCGCGGATACCGCCCTACCGTTCGTCCCCGGCGTGGACGGTGTAGGAAGGACGTCGGATGGACGACGGGTTTACTTCTCATTCCCGAGGCCACCGTTTGGGTCGATGGCCGAGCGCGCGCCCGTTCCGCTCGCCCTCCTCGTCCCCGTACCCGACGAGATTGACGACGCATCGGTGGCGGCAGCGGCCGTCTCGGGGATGTCGTGCTGGATCCCGCTCACGGGCCGAGCCCCAATTCATCCCGGAGAGTCGGTGCTGGTCAATGGGGCGACCGGTGGGGCGGGTCAAATGGCGATTCAGGTCGCGAAACATCTCGGCGCGCGCAAGGTGATCGCAACCGGACGGAACGAGACCAAGCTCCGAAAGCTCTCCGAGCTCGGGGCGGACGTCCTTATTCCCCTAGGTCAACCCGCCGACCAGTTTCGCGAGGCGATACGAAAGGAGGCGCGCGAATCGAGCGTTGGCGTAGTGCTCGACTACCTATGGGGTTCCTCCGCAGAGATGATTCTCGACGCGCTCGGGGGACCCAATGGACCACGGGGAGCGTCTCGAATCCAGTTCGTGCAGATCGGGACCATGGCGGGACCCACCATCTCGCTTGCCGGCACAAAGCTTCGAAGCTCCGGACTCGAGATTCTCGGGACCGGTCTCGGCTCCGTGACCAACCAGGATCTCCTGGCGGGGATTGGCGGGTTCCTCAAGGCGCTCGCCGCGGAGCGATTCCGCGTGGCCGTGGAGGTTTACGCCCTCTCCGACGTCGAGCGATCATGGAGCGCGAGCGTCGGGGACAAGAGAGTCGTCTTCTCCGTACCGTGAGCTGGCGGGCGGAAGGTGCCATGCGCGTTTCACCTCGGGGAGGCTCAGGAGGGCCTATTGCGATCGATTGGATCGCACGATAACCGAACCGCAGTCCTGAGGGATTGTCGAGCGTACCTTCACTGAAGATTAAGAACCCGTCTCGCCTTCTCCGGTTCGATGGGGGTTTCTCTCTGGGCTGTTCTCGGGGTCGTTCTCGTTCTCCTGGGTCTCGCTCTTCTCGTTGAGTTCTCCGTTGCGGCTTATGCGATCGGTGCCGGCTTCGCGTTTCTCGTTGTCGCGGCGGTTGAGTGGGTCCTAGCTCCAACCCAGGAGACTACCGATCCTGACTTGCAGGCAGAGCAGACCTGAGCTCGGTTCTCTCCATCACGGATCACTCGGAAGAGCTCGTCTTGCAGCTTGCCCCGAGGCAGTCGAACGCGGGTCCCTGCCGTAGGTTCGAACATCACAACGCTCACATGGGCGGGTGTCAGTTGCCCGCCGAGGTATGACGGCGGAACCGTCGCGCCATTTCCGCATCGAGAAGCTCGCGCCGGGAGTGCATGCCGCGATTGCGGCCCCCGAGGGCTACGGCCTCTGCAACTCGGGAATCGTGGACCTCGGGGACGACACGGTCGTCTTCGACACCATGCTGACGCCGATGGCGGCTCGGGACCTGGTCCGGGCCGCCGAGAAGGTCACGGGGCGGCGACCCGTCTGGGCCGTCAACAGTCACTGGCACGGAGACCACATTTGGGGGAACTCCGCCTTCGTGGGAAGTCACATCGTTTCGAGCCGCACGGTCCGCGCCAACATTCTGAAACTAAGCCAGCGTCAGTTCGACGGGGACCGCAAAGAGATGCGACGCGAGCTTCCGCGGATCGACGGACCGAAGTCCCCCTACACGAAGGCGGATCGTCCCCTCCTGCGCGCGTGGTTCAAGGGAGTGCTGGAAACCCCCCGCAATCACCCGATCATCCCCCCGGGAGTCACGTTCAAGGACGAACTGGTCCTCGAGGGCTCCCGACGGTCCCTCCATCTCCTCACTTACGGTGGCGGGCACTCTCCCAGCGACGTCTTCGCGTACCTTCCGGACGAGGGAATCGTCTTCACGGGCGACCTCGCGATCCGGGGTTTCCATCCTTCGCTCGGGAGCGGTTGGCCGACGAGCTGGACCTCCATCTTGCGGCGCATGGAGAAGCTTCGGGTCCGAACGGTCGTTCCCGGCCACGGAGCGCCGGGCCCCCAAGGAATCCTAGCCCAGACCCGGAAGTATCTCCAGGAGGTCGACCGGCTCGCCCGTTCGGCGGTGCGCGAGAAGACCCCGGCTCGGGACCTGGCGAGCATCGCGATTCCATCGGAGTACCGGCGCTGGCGGTTCGCGTTCATGTTCCCTGGAAACATTGTGCGGGCGTACCGACTCGCTCGGACTGTTCCTCGAAGGGGCGGTACCTGAACGGGCGGGGGGAAGTCGCCCCCCTCCGGACCCGCAATATCGGAGCTTCCTCGGAGCGACTGAAGCGGACCCGTAGTCAGGGCTGTCGCCTAGGGACGGAACACGATCCCCCTCCAAGCGGATCGGGTCATTTCCCCCCGTGACCCCTGGGGGAGATGGTTACCCGTCGGTCAGGCTGAGGTTATCTGGGCTCGGTGCGCCTTTCGGCCAGGTACAACATGCCGCATTCGAAAGAGCTCGCGGGCCGGTCTTCCGCCATTCAGCGCATCCTGGTCACGGGGGCGACGGGCCAACAAGGCGGCGCTCTAGCGCGCGTACTCCTCCAGCGGGGCCACCACGTGCGGGCGATGACACGGAAACCCGACGGCGCCGCCGCGGGTGAGCTGAGAAAGGCCGGAGCCGAGGTCGTTGCCGGCGACCTGGGAGATCGCACCTCGGTCGAGCGGGCTGCGAAAGGGGTCGATGTCGCGTTCCTCGTGGCCACTCCGTACGAACGGGGTCCGACCACGGAGATCGAATGGGGCAAGAACGGCGTCGACGCAATCCATGCCGCGGGGGTCCCGTACCTCGTCTACTCCTCGGTCAGCGACGCGGACCGAAAGACGGGGATACCCCACTTCGACAGCAAGTTCGAGGTCGAGGAGCACCTGAAGCGGCTCGGCACCAGCTACTCGATCATCGCGCCGGTGTTCTTCATGGAGAATATGTTCGCGCCGTGGGTCTCCGCGGGGTTCGCCCAGGGAGTCCTCGCGACCGGGATCCTCCCGGACCGTAAGCTGCAGGTCATCTCGCTCCCCGAGATCGCGGAGTTCACCACCCTGGCCGTGGAGCAACCGCAAGTGTTCCGGGGCAAGCGGATCAACATCGCTTCGGACGCGGTCACGCCCACGGAGATCGCTCGAGGGCTCTCGGAGGTCTCCGGAAGGAAGCTCACCTACGTCCCGGTTCCGCTCGATGAGGTCCGCAAGCAGAGCGAGGACTTTGCCCGGATGTACGACTGGTTCAATCGGGTCGGCTACAGCGTCGATATCCCGAAGCTGAAGCACGACTACCCGCAGGTGCACTGGCGCACGTTCCGCGAGTGGGCCGGTGCCCAGGACTGGTCGCGGGTCCTGCCGGCCTCGACCAAGGCCTGAACGGTTCAGGGAGGGGCCGGGGCCAACGACGGCCGCCCGGCCGACACGGGTGCCCACTGGCGGTCCACGTAGCTTTGGAGGGCTTGGACGCGGTCGATGTGCTCCTCTACGATTTCGACCCGCGCCATGCGCACGCCGGGGATGTGCGGGACTTCTTCCGCGAGTTGCGCCAAGGTGGATACTTTCGGGAGGATCAAACTGTACATTGCGAAGTCGGCCCAGACTCCCGCGAAGATCATCCGATCCCCGACCAGCTTCAGAATCTCCCGTTCGGCTTCCGGACGCGTGGCGGGGGAGGTAAAGGCCACGATCAGGTCGGCGGGAACACATCCTGTAAGGGCCCGGTAGTCCATCGTGGGAACCGAGAAGATCGCCCGGGTGCGCACCAGCTTCGACACCGTACGCTTGATCGTGCGGACCGAGACACCGACTTCTCGGGACATCGCGGCGTACGTCGAGAATCCACCCCGGATCAACCGGGAAACCAGCTTCCACTCGGTGCGAGAGAGCGATACCTGGCAGGGAGGGTAGATCACGCGAGTGAACACGCCGCCCGTTGCCCCGGTGATCCGCAAAATGGCGGCGAGCGTCTCCTCCGGCGTCTGCGAGTCCGGGTACACGAAGGCGATCCCAAGGAGACTCCCACGGAAGTTCTGGATGAAGAACACCCCCTCCAGGTCGCGAAGCAGGTTCACCACCTCCTGCTTCCGTCCCAGAGTGGCGACCTCTACGGCATACGCCCCAGCCGCGAGGCCCAGCAGATTCGGGTTTGCGTAGACGGAGGTGCCGGTGAGCACGCCCCCCGCATACATCCGGTTGATTCGGTTTCGAACCGTCCCGGGGGATACGGCCAGCGCGTGGGCCACGGTCCGATACGAGGTCCGAAGCCCGGCGCGTGCCGGCACCACGCTGTTCGCCTGGGTCAGCTCTCGAAGGATGCGGACATCGAGCTCGTCCATCCGCTGGGTTCCAGGCTACCTACGATAGGCGCGGGAAGGGACTTGGCCCTTTTGGTCAATGCTCGTGAGCGCAGGTCTAACTGCGCGATTTCAGTGGGGGCTCGAGGTCGCTGCGCCCACGAGTCGCTTGATGCTCTCTTGACCGCTCATGCATCTCCGACCTCAACCTCGTCAGGTCGAACCGAGTCGTTTCCCCTTGGGCACCTGAGATCCCGGAGATATCGAGGTTCCCGTCTCTGGACCGCGGCCTTGGCCGTTGCGGTAGTGGTCCTCATGCTCGCCGAGGGCTTTCAAGACGTCTCCGCCTCGCATGCCTCTGCCCCGAGCGCGAACGCTTCTTCTCTCGCCTCCAAGAACGCGAAGGTTCCGGCCGAGGCGTCCGTCTCCCCCTCGATCGCCTCCATCTCGCCTTCCTCCCCCGGGTATGCATCGCTGTGCCTGTTGGGCGTGATTCCCCAGTGTGCGCTCCGTGAGAGCCGCGGGGGAGCCCTCACGAGCCCGCTGAATCCGACGGACCCACCGTCTTCCTGGGCGAACATCACGCCTCCCTCGGGTCAATCCAACCCCTCCGGCCGCTTCCTTCCCTCGATGGCGTACGACCCCGCGACCCACAATGTCCTCCTCTTCGGAGGCTACGGCGAGCTCGGCCTAGGGCCCTGGGTGTTCTTCCAGGACACCTGGGCGTACTCGGGCGGCCACTGGAAACAGCTGATCGCCAACACGTCGTGCACCGCCACCACGTGCCCGTCGCCGCGGGCGGGCGCGATGCTCGCCTACGATGCGGCGGAGCACGGGATGATCCTGTTCGGGGGCTACACCTACACGCCCGCGATCACCATCCTCTCGTTCAGCGACACGTGGCTCTTCTCGGGGGGCCACTGGACCAACCTCACGGCCTCGGCGGGCACGCCCCCGTCGCCCCGCTTTGAGAGCAGCATGGTCTGGGACTCCTACGACAACTACGTCCTGCTCTACGGCGGGGAGCTAACCCCCGTCATCTCCGCGGGCGACACGTGGAAGTTCGACGGGACGTGGACGAATATGACCGGCTCGGTGGGAACGGCCCCTACACCGAGGGACGGGGCCGCCATCGCGAACTCGCCGTCCGGCTACATCCTCTTGTTCGGCGGGGAGAGCGGCGGCGTCCTCTACACCGACGTGGGCGGCTGCAGTTACTCGGTGGTGGCTTACTGGTTCTTCGCCGGGAAGTGGACCCAGATGCCCCTCACGCCGACGTGCATCAACAAGCCCGCCGCCCCCGTCGCGGATGCCTCGGTCACCAGCACGTATCCTCCGTGCGGCCGAGTGGATGCCGGGCTGGGATGGAGCCCGCCGAACAACCGGTTCGTGCTGTTCGGAGGGGAGGGTCCCGCCATCCAGTCGACCTGCAGCGGGTACCAATATGGCTTCCTGAACGACACGTGGACCTACCAGAACGCCCCGGGGAGCGGCTTCTACTTCCAGAACGCTTCCGACCCCGGGTACGTGGGTGACCCTTCGCCCCGAGCGGAGATGGGGTACGCGGCCGACTTCACCGACAAGTACTTCGAGATCTTCGGCGGCTACGGCGGTCAGGGCGGCCTCAACGACACCTGGCGGTTCAACGAGCTCGTCCACGCCCAGCTCAGCGGCCCGTCCTCGATCGACACGAACTCGAGCCACCTCTCGTTCAACGTTCCCTTCACGGTCACTGGGTACGGAGGGAGCGGCTTCCTCAACTACACCTTCAAGATCCAGGGGCTCAAGACCGGAAACGCGCTTCTAGGGCCGGGCTGCGCCAAGCTCACCGACCCCAGCGGGAACTACTCGCTCCCGTACGATGGGGTCGCGACGATCTCCTGTTCCCCGAATCCGGGCAGCTACAACGTCTACCGATTGACGGTCACCGTCTTCGACACGCACAATTACACCAAAGGCACCCGTGCTACCGCGAACTGGACGTTCACCGTCCTACCCCCGGAGACGGCGGTCATCTACTCGGAGTACACGGGATTCTTCTACACCGGCATCGACCTCACCAACAACTTCAGCGCCTTCCTCAAGGTCGCGAGCCTCGGGCCGACCTCGGTCTCGGCCACGCTCGGCGGTGCGCCGCTCACGTTCAGCCCGCGCTCCTCGGGGTCGTTCTGGTATGACGCCAGCCCGGTCAACATGGGCAACGTCCCCGTCGGGGCGAAGCTCGAGCTCACGGCGACGTTCAAGAACTGGACGTTGAACGCGACCTACTCGGTCGAGATGATCGACAGCCCCGTTTGGCTCCTTGCGCTCATCGAGCTTCCCGGCACCCACTCGGTCACGTCGCACGGGTCCGGTCGGTACAACAGGACCTGGTCGATGTCCGACCAGTACGACTGGAACATCGGTCAGGCCTTCGGGTTCAACCTCCCGATCCCGCTCGCGGGGGGGAACTACTCGCTCATCCCCGGCTTCACGCTCTCGGCCGGCATCACCTCGGCCGGCAACGTGAGCTTGACCGGGACGTTCAAGTTCAACAGCTCGAAGATCGACCTCGGTCCGGCGAGCATCGAAATCAGCGCGAAGATCAGCCTCATCGGCACGTTCGACCTCGTGACGGAAGGCTCGGACGTTAGCGGGATCGTTTGGGTCAGCGCCACGGCGAAGGTCACCGTCACCGGCGACTTTTCGGCGAGCGTCCCCATCTACGGGTTCGACATCCTCGGCATCCACGTCGGGTTCACTCTCGACATCGAGCTCGACCCGTCCATCGCGCTCTCGCTGATCCTCGTCCCCACCACGGACGTGTCGTCGGAGATCATTCCCGGCCTTCAGGTGACCCTTTCGAAGCTCCTCGGCAGCTTCGAGCTCCCCCTCTCGGTCTCCATCTCGTTCGGGATCGGGATCGCCTCCATCGCGATCGGCGGCACGCTCTCGATCGCGCTCGCGTTCACCCTCTACCCGTCGCTCGGCATCGCCGCCGGCTGGGTCAACGGCTCGCTCTTCGTCTCGGCCACCGCGCTGTTCTGGTCCGACCAGTGGACGCTCCTCGGTCCGGCGGTGATCTACAGCTGGGGCTCCGCCGCTCCGCTCGCCACCGCGGCGGGGGCGAGCCCCGTGCCGGCGTACGACAACGGGACGGGCACCACCTGGAAGCTCGACTCGCGGTACTACTCGACCAACGGCTACGACCAGAACGTCTGGGACCCGAGCGCGAGCGGCGGAGCGGCCGTTTCCAACATCTACCCGTACACCACCCTCTCCGCGACCGCCGGGTACGACGGCGGGTACCTGTACTACACCAACGACAACCCGCAGGTGCCCGTCGACCAGGGGCTCGAGGTCTCGGCGCTCGAGCTCAACGCTTCGACGAACTCCCTCACGTCCGCTCCGTCGCCGAGCGACCCCAACTATCTCCTCGAGGGGCCGAAGGCCGTTACCCTAGCGAACGGGAGCCAGTTCGTCGCATGGGCCGCCCTCCCGGCCGCGGAGGAGTCCGTCGCGACCCCGGAGGACCTCACGTCGTTCGGACTCCACGGAGCGCTCTACTCACCCGCGAACCGATCGTGGGGTGCGGTCCGTGCGTTCTCGAACTGGGGGATCGTGGAGTCGTACGAGGTCGACGCTTCGGGCTCCGGGGGTGTCGTGCTCGCGCTCATCGCCCCCACGTTCCTCGTCGGGACGACCACGCCCGAGCAGCTGGTCGCGTTCGACCTCGCCACGGGCGCGGAACTCTCGAACGTTTCCGTCACCGGCGACGCGTCGATCCAGTCGCTCCGAGCGAGCGCGGGGGACGCCGTCGTGCGCAGCGTCTCGGGGAACGACTCGGTCGTCGCGTACACCGCCGGCTCGGTCGTTCCCGTCTCCGTGACCATGCCGACGAACACGTCGGTGAACTCGGAGAACTTCGTCGCCGGCACGAGCTCCACCCTGCTCCTCCTCTACCGCGAGCCGACCGCAACCGAGCTCGTGCTGTACGACCTCTCCTCCCGGTCGGTGACCGCCTCGCTGCCGCTCGACCAGAGCATCCTCGAGGCGAAGGGCTTCTTCGGGTCCGGTACGTACTATCTCTTCGCGCGGTCGAACGCCGGGATCTTCGGCTGGACCGAGGCGGGCGGGACGTTCCACAACCTGTCGAGCATCGCGATCGCGCATCTCGAGGCGTTCGGCCTCGTCCAAGCGGGCTCGGCGCTCCTCGTCTACGCCCTCGCGACGAACGGCAACGTCACGGCGCCGATCGTCACGCTCTCCCTCGTGGAGGTCGGCGCGGCGCTGTCCGAGGTTTCGGGCCGTCCGCCCCCGCCGTCCCAGACCCCGCCCCCGGCGACCATCGTGCAGAACGTCACTTCCCCGAACACCCCGTTGTACCTCGAGTACCTCGGCATCGCGGCCGCGGCGGTCGGGCTGTTGCTCGCGGTCATCGCCGTCGTCAGCCGGAAGCGTCCGAAGGCTCCCCCCAACCCGCCGGAGGGTTCCCCCTAGGGAGGCATCGTGAGGGACAGGGTCGGTCTCCGTGGGCCGGTGATTCTCATCCTCGCCGTCGTGGTGGTCCTCCTGGTGGCCTCGGGAACCCTCGTTCCCGCGCGTCCCGGGAACTCGCCCCCGATCGCTCCCGGGTCCGCCACGGCCGTCGCGCGGGCGGGTCTCGGGACCTCCCTACCCTCTCCCGTCGGGGCCTCGATAGCGACGACGAGCCCCGACCTTGCGGTCCCCTCGTGGATCAACGTGTCGCGGAGCGGCCCGAACGCCTCTCCTCCCGGTACGTTCCTCGGCTCGCTCGCCTACGATCCGGTCGACCAGGAGGTCGTCGCGTTCGGTGGTTGTGACCTCTGGGTCTGCCCCCAGAACTTTACGTGGGTATTCACCGGCGGGGCCTGGAGCAACATCACGAACCCTCGGGACGCCCCACCGGCCCGCTGGGCGGCGACCATGGATTTCGACCCGAACATGGGCGGCGTTCTGCTCTTTGGAGGTACCGGCGACTCGGGGTACCTCAACGACACCTGGCTGTTCAGCGGAGGCGCCTGGACCAACCTCTCTTGGGTCGGTCCCGCCCCGTCCGCCCGGGGGTTCGCGAGCATGGCGTTCGACCCGGACCCCGAGGTGAACGGCTCGGTGGTCTGGGGCGGCTTCAACCCCGGCACCGGCGACCTCAACGACACCTGGGTCTGGCAATCGTGGGCCGGATGGGTCCTCCTGAACACCACGGTCGATCCCCCCGCCGCCGACCTCACGTCCCTCGCCTACGACCCGGCGGATTCCGCGCTCGTCCTCTACGGCGCCGGTTTCACGAGCGCGACCTGGGAGCTCCAGGGAGGGCAGTGGTGGCAGGTGCATACCGCCGGGCCCCCGTACCGGGACGGGTCGGGGATGGTGTATGTCCCCGGCGCTTCGGCCGTCTTCCTGTTCGGCGGGATCAACGGGTCGGCCGTCCTCAACGGCTCTTGGTCGTTCTCGGGGGGAACCTGGTCGAACGACAGCGCGGGGCTCGTGGCCGCACCGCCCGCCCGGACGTACGCCGGTCTCACGCTGGACCCCTCGGGGTCCGTGCCGTTCCTCTTCGGCGGTACGAACGGGACGTCCTACATGAACGACACCTGGGCGATCGCGACCGAGCCGTCGGCCTCGCTCGGGGCCGCGCCCGGGACGACGGAGGTGGCGGCGAACGTCACGTTCTCGGCCACCGTCAGCTCGGGGATCCCACCGTACGTCGCCACCTTCCACTTCGGGGACAACGTGACGGCGATGGTCTCGGGAAGCGGCCCGACCCTCAGCGCGACGCACGCGTTCGTCAACCCGGGCGCGTACACCGCGTGGGTCAATGTCACCGACTCGGTGGGCCTCGCGGCGAGCGCGCTCGCGAGCCCCGTCACGGTCTCTTCCGGTCCGGCGATCACCGCTTCGGTCGCTCCGTCCGTCGTGGACGTCGGGCAGACGGTCTCGTTCTCCGCCAGCGCGACGTCACCGGGGATTCCGCCGATCACCTACGAGTGGAACTTCGGGGACGGGCAGGGTTCCACCGGGGCGACCCCGAGCTACGCCTACGCCAGCGCGGGCACGTACCCCGTGGTCGTCGTCGCGACGGACGCGGACGGGGTGCGGACCAATGCGAGCCTCTTCGTGACGGTGGTCCCGCTCCCGACCCTCACGGTCGGGGACAACCGCTCGAGCGCCACGGTCGACGAGCCGATCGCCTTCTACGCCAACGTCTCGGGGGGAACCGCACCGTACGGGTTCGCCTGGGACTTCGGCGACGGGAACCACAGCGCGTTCCCCTCCCCGTTCCACGTGTTCTCGAAATCGGGGAACTTCACGGTCCAGGTCTGGACGAACGATTCGTTCTCCGTCATGGACCACGAGTCCCTGACGGTCTCGATCCATGGAGCCGCGGGGCGACCCCCTCCGGCCGGGAACAACACGACCGTCACCCGAACGGTCACCGGCGGGACTCCGACCTGGTTCTATCCGGCGCTCGGGGGTCTCGTGGGGGTCGGGCTCGTGGGGTGCGTCCTGATCGCCTGGCGGGCCCGCGCGGGTCGGCCCTCGTGAGGCCGCCCCTCACCCACGGAACGCCTTCTCACGGATCCATCGCGGCGAACTGTTCTCGGAACGCCGAGGCCCCGAACGGGCGTCCCGTGACCTCCTTCAGGCGAGGCACCCAGTCGTAGAGCGACCCCGGCGCGAACCAGTTCCGGGCGAGCCACGGACCGACCTTCGCATTCGGCCACACCGGGTCCCCGAAGCGCTCGCGAAGCGTCTGCGTGAGCTGCTGGCCGAACAGGATGGCGAGAAGGTAGTTCGAACTGTACGTCGGGTCATCGACGTAGAAGGAGTCGACGAACGAGCGCGGTTCAAAATCGTCGTATCCGAACACGCGCCGCTCGAGGCGTTGAGCCTCGGGCATGGGGTCCCTTTCGGGGTGTAGGTAGAGCTTCTGCTCGACCTTCAGCCAGCCGGCGTGCCATGCGGCGTCCATCAGGTTCGCATCCCGAGCGACACGGGCGAACTCCTCGGCCCGCTTCGCGCCGACGCCCGGCTGCGCGGAGAGCCACCGAACGTTGCTCGGAATGTCCTCGAAGAGGCCTGCGATCCCCTCGTGGAACGCGCCGAAGCCGGGGAGGAAATCGACAGCGGCGTCATCAAATCGGTCAAAGTGTACATCGCCTCCAAACGCAAATTGTCGGTCGGCGACAAAATGGCGGGCCGTCACGGCAATAAGGGCGTGGTGGCCAAGATCGTGCCCGAAGAAGACATGCCCTTCCTGTCCGACGGCACTCCGGTGGACATTGTTTTGAATCCGCTGGGCGTGCCCTCGCGCATGAACGTCGGGCAGGTGCTGGAAACCCATCTGGGTTGGGCCGCCAAATTCCTCGGCCTCAGATTCGCCACCCCCGTTTTCGACGGCATCAAGGAAAAGGAAATCCGCGCCTACTTGAAAGACGCC
>Ga0209039_10001123_pt1 | contig 25683 bp, 23 predicted proteins | sample BogFormECP12_OM1_FD_188238 | JGI IMG/M metagenome (GOLD analysis project Ga0209039, IMG submission 188238) | Bog forest soil microbial communities from Calvert Island, British Columbia, Canada - ECP12_OM1 (SPAdes) (version 2) | ecosystem: Environmental > Aquatic > Freshwater > Wetlands > Bog ... | reverse complement strand
TCAGGAATTCTCTATGATATGGACCATATCCTTCGCTTTCATGTCCCAGGTATTTTCGCTTACCAAAACCCCGAACCGGGCCATGTCAGGTTTTTTAGAGAGGGCCGCGGCGATCTTACCCACGAATTCCCGGTTATCGCGCGAAAGGAATATGACATCGCCATACTTTTCCAGTTCCAGCATTGTGGTCGAGATCACGTTCTTCCCTCCTGCCATGTACTCGTAAAGCTTGACCGGGTTCACGCTTTTCGTCAACTCGTTTATTTTAAATGGAATAATGCATACGTCAAAAGCCCTCAAGTATCCAGGCAGCTCATCGTGGGGCTTTTTGCCCAATAAAAAAATATTAGGCCTACTTTTTAGCCTGGATTGCCCGTCGGCGCCTATGAGCACCGGGCCTATCAGCACGATCGAGGCATCAAGGTAAGCATCGGCAACCTCGGCCACAAGGTCGACATCAAGCCAGTCGTCGATAACGCCGAAGTATCCGATGATCGGCTTTTTTAAATCCTTGATGTCGTCGGGCAGGGGCAGGTCATCCCTGGCCTTTTTAAACAGCTCCGCGTCCACGCCGTTGCCCACGAGGTAAACGCCGTCTTTTCTATAGGCTAACGCTTTTTTCCTCAGCGTTTCGGAGGTGACGAAAACGATGTCCGACTTTCGAAGTAATGCTTCCACATATGGCTCTATCCATGCGGGTACACCTGAAAATGCCATCCGGTCGTCCGCGTAGTCGTAGGCAACTAGCCGTTCGCCTAGCCGACCGATTAGTGATGAGAAACGGGGCGCATAATAGAGTAAAACCGGCTTCTTGATGCCTTTTTGCCTGAATATCATCCTTAGCCATAATGAGACAAGAAGGTCATTGATGAAGCGCAGGAAGGATACCTTATCCATGAGGGGGAGGGTCGGTAAAGATATGATTGTTATATTGCGGGTTCTTCGCGCAAGAAAACGCCGCGGCTGTGTGATGAGCGTCAGTAGCGACGTGGGCTCGACGAACAATATGTTCCACTCTTCGGGAAAGCGCGTCAGTAGGCTCTGGTGCCTCTGCCAGACGAAGTCCCAGAAGATATCCGAGAAGCATACGACTACTACTTCTTTTTCCTTATCTCCCATCAGCTAACACCAGCTCACGCAGTTTAATAAATGACAGGCCATATGACGAGGCCTGTATTATTGAGTTTGCATGTGCTCATTCTACAATAATCTTTTGACCTTCGTGCTATTCTGCATAAGCATTTATATAAACAGGACTAACCGCTTTTGGATGGATAAGAAGAAGCTTGCTCAATTGCTGATGGTACCGCTCACCATCCTGTTAGTATGGCTATTAATGACACAGGCTTCTCTGCAGGACGTCGTCACGGCCCTGTCTTCCGTGGGACCATGGTATTTAATGGCCTCTTTCTTACTTTATGTTCTTCTCTACATCGTCAGGGCCCTTCGGTTCTCGGTCATGCTCAATACCAGGGACTTTGGCGGTATGTTTAGCATCGTTTGCACCCATTCCATGGCCAATAACACCATGCCCTTCAGGACTGGCGAGCTGGCTTTCGTGTACCTCGCGAAGATGCGCATGGATCTACCCATGAGCATAGGCATGGCCGTCATCGCGATAGCCAGATTGTACGACGTGCTGGCCATCTGTATACTGTTCATCGCCTCCCTCATGATCGCCCATTCGGGCTTCGGTTACTTTTCCGGGTTCGTGCCGGAAGTGGCCATACTCACATTATTATTGGCGCTGCTTATCATCGCCATCATATGGTTCAACCGATACTTCGCCGCCCTCACCGACCGCGCCCTTTCACATGGCATCTTGCATAAAGCCCGTTTCCTGCAATCGAAGATCGAAAAGGTATGCGCTTATTGCTCATCTTTAAAGCCCCACCGCAGCATGGCGATCCTGCTGGCGCTCTCCCTCGCCATGTGGGTAATTCAGGCGTTGAATCTTTATATGCTGTCCTCGAACATGGGCCTCGGCCTGGACTACGGGACCGCCTTCGTGGGCATGTTGTTATCCATAATCTTCGTTTCTCTGCCCATCCAGGGCGTTGGTAATTTCGGCTCCTTTGAACTCGCATGGTCGGCCATTTTCGTCGCCCTGGGCACGCCCCTAGCCGCTGCAATCTCGTCGGGGTTCGCAGTCCATCTGGTCCTCCTGACCTTCGCAACGATCCTGTGGATTTATGGCATGGTATCCGACCGCCTGAAATTCCACAAGATTCAAAAAGTGCAGGAGCATACCTGATCTTTTAAGTCGGGCATAGTAAGCCTTTTAGAGCGGCACTATAGTTGGTTAACCGTCACGTTACGCAACGCGAAGCACAATTCCCGGGTATCTCCCTGGCTAAGCGATGATACGTCGCACGGGCGTTGCGGTCCCTCCGGGGAATGAATGGTGATAATATTTTCGCCGATCTTTAGCGAGAGAGGAACCGTAACATTAGTGAACGAATAATTTTGTACGCTGCCAAGCCCCTCGGGGATATATTGCTCATGGACTATTTTACCATTCAGGCTGACCTGCATGGTCCTCGGCTCATTAAAGCTGAACGCCTCGAAATCCATGTCCACGCTCTTGTCGGATGATGCGTTATAGATGATCGTCGCATTTTGTGAAGTCCAGCGTATCGGCGTGCCATTCAGGAAATCTATCGGGTAGAAGCCTTCATCGACAAAGAGGTGGTCCAGGACTTTGGCCTCATAGAGTCCCACGCTCAGGTGCTTATTGTTCAATATGTCGTCCTTCTGATAGAGCGCCACAGGGGTGGAGTTGTCCAGCGTCATGGGCGATTCGCTCACTATTAGAGGCTTGCCTGCGCCCAGTACCTGGCCATAATCAACTAAATGATACAATATGGTATATCCCGGAAGGTAATACTGGAAGTGTCTATAGGACCCTTCCGCCACAATAAGTGTCTTTTCCGGGCTATAGTGCTCACTAATGTAATTGGCGGCCTGGACTGGAGCCGGGGGGCTGCTTTGTATCTCGTTAACGAGCGAAAAAGATAATATCGACATTACGAGAACCGATAGTGCTATAATAGAATAGTATAGGATCTTCGCCCTTTTATCCGATATCCTGTTCCCCAGGCCCACGATGCCATAGGCGAAAATGATGGAGACGGGCGCGAAGACAGGTAATAGGTATCGCACCGTATAGAGGTTTTCGAAGGCCATTATGCTCAGGATCGCCGACGTGACCCATGCGGCCAGGAGAATAAAGGGCTTATGCACCAATATTTTACCCCGTATGTTATTTTTATTTTCATTTATAAATAATAACAAAGCACCGATCGCTATTGCCGAGAAGAATACGATCACCGGGGTCCAGCCGTCATACATCCGGCGGGCCATGCTCTTGAATTGCGCCAGTGAAATGCCGAATCTAACTATGCCCGTTAACTCCGAATTGAGGAGTATATAGTAGTTCATGGGACCCCCCGAGAGCGCCAGCAATGGCACCGCCCACGTTATTATTCCTGCGCCGAACAAAAACAGGGAGTATATGCCCAGCCGAATATTTTTCTTCCAGAATAGGAAGATAGCGAGCAGCACGAACAAGAAAATAAAGTGCTGGGGCCGTACCCCTATGGTGATCCCGGCGAGTAGAAAGCCCAATAAAAAGTTCCGGTCTTTTTTTAGCCCGGTAAATAGGAGGTAAATACTGGCCTCGATCAAGCAGATGGAGACAATATCGGACATGGCAACGTTGCTGAACAATATGTGGGCGGGCGTTAACAACAGGAGAAGAGCGGATATGAAGCCTATTTTCCTTCCGAACAGCTCCCTGGCCAATAGATATGTAAAGATCCCGGATAAAGCGCCAAATATTATGCTCATGACGTCTAGCGCGAGCGCCTTATCGCTAAACACCACATTAAAGATCATGCCCAGGAATACGTAAACCGGATAGCCCGGCGCCTGGGGCTGGCCTGCGGCTATGTTAAAATGGCCGATGGCCAACGCGAATTGTACGCTATCCCACTCATATAGATATGGAGAGAAAAAAACAACGCTCATCGATAATGACACTAATAGCAAGGCCGCTACGACAGCCAGATCTATATGCTTGCTGATCGGCGATAAAAGCTTTTTCGGCCCGGCATCCATCGGAAACACCCTATAATAGCGATCTTTCTTTAGCCCAGGCGATGGACCGTTCCATTCCCTCTGTAAGGCCCACTTTAGGGGCATATCCAAGGTCTTTCTTCGCCTTCTCGATGCTGCATGCAATGTTCTTATTCATCTCGCCGGCTACGTGTGCTTCGGTCTGATATACCCCTAGCGCCTGGAGGACTCCATCACCGAACATCGCCAGTTCCGATAGGGCCCCGGGAATTTTTACCGTCTTTAGCTCTACCCCGAGTATGTCCGCTATGCATTGATATATCTCGAGCGTTGAATAGGGCTTGCTATCGGCGATCCAGTATGTCTCTCCCCGGGCGATCTCCTTCTCTTCGGCCAGTATCAGGGCATCACAGAGATTTTCTATATAGGTCATGCTCCGGAGGTTATTACCGTCCCCGAATAAAAGCGCTTTACCCCGGCTCACCATTTTCATGAGCCGTGTCTGCCTCTCGGGCTGGCCCGGCCCGTAATACCAGCAGGGGCGAAGTATCACCGTCTCGATCCGATCCATGGCATATGCCTGATTCACGGCCCTTTCCGCTAATAGTTTGCTCAGGCCATATTTCATATATGGCCTCATTGGCGTGTACTCGTTCATTAGCTCGTCCCGGCGAGTATTACAGCCCGTCGACGAGTTGCTGCTGATATATACAAATCGTTTAACATTTGCGCCAATGGCCTGTTCAAGGATATTGGCAGTGCCATAGGTATTTATCCGGTAGAGGTCACGGATGCCGAAGAGACCGGGGTGTATTATGCCGGCGATATGGAATACTGTGTCCACATCTTTTGCTATACCATTTAAGGTCTCGGGCTTCGTAAGGTCTCCCTGGAAGGTCTCTGTCCCAATGCTTTTTAAATATGAATCATCAGTGCCTTTTAAGACAAGGCATCTGATGTCTCTGTTATTCTCCGTTAACATTTCGACGAAACGAGTGCCGAGCCATCCCGGAACCCCCGTGACTAACACCTTACCATGTGACATCATTCGACCTCGACAAAGCCGTTTAACTATAAAGAACGATGGTATTTAAACATAACCAGATAGCCATACATGCAACGAACCTTCCATCCTTGAGTAGAATATCCGCTACTTCACCCATGTTCCTGGACCTTAACAGGAATAGGTATCGCAATATTCCATAGATTACCGGGGGCACGGTCAGGGCGATGTAGATATTGCTCGAGTGGTAGGTATAAACCAGGTATAAGGCTACCAGGGCGATGGACAGCGCATTGATCAGCTTGTCAAGCATTTTTACATTGTATGCTAAAAGAGATCCTTTAAAATTTTTTGCCTCGTCGCCCAGTATGACAAGCGTTGAACGTCTTTTACCGAAGACCAATAATAGCGAAAGGATGAATATGCAGGACGTGATCCACAACGGTATGCCGGAGCCTATCGCAAGGCACCCTGCAATGACCCGGATGATGAAATTGATCGATATCGATATCGCGTCGAGGAAGGGGATGTTTTTAGTTATCAGATCGTAGGAAATATTTGATAATACGAGGGCTATAGAAAGTACCATAAAATTCAGGCTAATCGCGTAAGACAGGATTATCGATATGGCGATGAGGCCGGCCGCAAAAGCCCCGGCCGCAAAAATGTTCAGCCTTCTGGATGCGATCGGCCTGAGACTTTTGACCGGGTGGTTTTTATCTTTTTCCATGTCAAAAATATCGTTGAGTATATAATTACTCCCGGAAAGCATACAATATATGATAAATGCCATTACAGAATATGCCCATAAGTTATCTGAAAAAATCCTATAAGTGAATATAAGGCCGACGAAGACTAATAAGTTTTTATAATACTGCTCGGGGCGTAAGCTCTTGATCAATATAGATATATATCCAATAACGTTTTTATCGGCCCCAGAATAATATAATTCTTCGGCATTACCACCCATAATTCTCCATTCATAAACATAAGAGCTTAAAGCACTTTCCGTCAAAAAATAAAAAGTGTAATTACGCGTTGAGCATTTTTATGGTGACATCTAAGATACGTTCGCCCGCGTGCCCGTCCCCGAACGGGTTTTGCCATCCCCCGTCCTTCCCCATCATGGCCCTGGCGCAGCGCTGGATCTCGCCATGCCGGTGCCCGGCCAGCATATTGGCGCCCACGTCCAGCGTCTCCGACCGCTCCGTATTCTCCCGCAGAGTAACACATGGCACTCCGAGAATGCAGCTTTCCTCCTGCACTCCGCCCGAGTCCGTTAATACGAGGCGGGCGTTCGCCTCCGCCCTCAGGAAGTCCATGAACCCGATGGGCTCGATGAGCCTGACGTTTTCGGGCGCTTTTATCCCGAACGTTTCCATCATCTTCCTCGTCCGGGGATGTAAAGGTAAAATGATGGGCATATCGAACTCGGCGGATACCATATCCAGGCCCTTCAAGATATCGGCCAGCTTTTCTTTATCGTCCACGTTCTCCTGCCGATGCATCGTCGAGAGCATGTAGGAACCGATCGTGACGCCGAGCTTTTCCAGTATTTTCGAGTCTTCTGATATTTTCAGGTTTTCCCGGACGGCGTCCACGATGGTGTTGCCCGTTACGAAAATACGGCCTGGGTCAATGCCTTCCCTTAATAGCTGCTGCCTGCAGGGCTCGGTGGGCGCGAACAGGAGGTCCGAGACATGGTCGGCTACGACCCGGTTGACCTCCTCGGGCATGGACCGGTCGAAGGAGCGGAGGCCAGCCTCCACATGCCCTATTTTTATCTGAAGCTTGGCGGCTGCGAGGGCGCCGGCCAGCACCGTATTAGTGTCACCCTGGACATAGACGATATCGGGCTTTTCCTTCTGGAGTATGTCCTCGATGCCGGCGAGCATCTTCCCGGTCTGGTGCCCGTGGCTCCCCGAGCCCACATCCAGATTATATGAAGGCTGGGGCAGGTGCAGCTCGTTGAAAAAGATCCGGTCCATCTCATAGGAATAATGCTGCCCGGTGTGGACCATAAAATAGTCCAGGCCGCGGGCCTCGCAGGCCCGGATCACAGGGCTTAATTTAATGATCTCGGGCCTCGTGCCGAGTATAACGCAGAACTTCATGCTCCCCACCGCTCACCTTTTGCAGAGGGGTACGATGGCATCTATAATAAGCTTGTTGAATTTTATGTAAGCTCCACATTTACTTCATAAATGTATTGCCGGCTATCCGAGTATATCGGCTCCATTCCGGTCAGGGTTACCGTTACTATATCCGTGTTAGTCAGGGGCACCTCCTCGGAGAACCCCTTCGTGCTGATACTGCCATTATTATAGTCGAAATACGCCATCAATGACACGTTCAGGTTTTCGATGGGCGAGCCCGATAATATCAACATATCGCCCGACATGACGAACAAAGTTCCATTATATGATCTGGGGGTGCCTCCGTATATCGTGAAATTATTACCGGAAATATTTGTGAAAGTCTGGCCCGTCATGGGCAGGTTGCCCAGCTGGCTCATGTCCAACGGGAAATAGGTATATGGAAATTGGTATGTATGGCCGCCGGGGTCATTGGAGGTCGCTATCGGGGCGGAGACCAGGGGCAGGACGGTGATCATCGCAATGGCCAGGAAGATGATCCCTTTTTTCCAGTCCACCTTATCGAACAGGAACAGGAACGCCGGATAAATATAGAAATACCTATTGCCGACCGCCCATTGTCCGCCAAAGTAATTGTCCCCTATCAGGACCACATATGTAAATATATAAAGTACGATCGCTCCCAGTATGCAGAGCTTTTCCGGGTGCTCCTTAAAATACCGGATGCGCCTGCCCTGGAATGCGAAAGAGACGAGCGCAAAGACCGCGAACGGATAATACCAGAGCATGCCGGTGAACCGGCCGAAGAAATAATAGAAAAAGTTGTATGGTATGATCTTCAGGTCATTCAGGTCGAAGAGAGCGGAGAGCGTATTCCCGGCGTTGATGCTGAAAGCCTGTATTCCAGCCTCATGCGTGCTATCATACGGGCCCCAGAAAGGATAATTACCCAGATAATAAAGCCGGTCTCCTCCATAGAATGACAGTGTTCCAGACTGCAGGTAAAAGTAACCTAAAAAAATCCCCGCGGCCAGAAGGAACGGCCCTAAGGCGATCAGAAGATTCATATAATGTCGCTTATACAACTCATACAGGAAGACCGGTATGAATACGACGGCGTCCGGGGCTTTCGATACGGCGACCAGGCCGAGGACAAACGAGGCGATAGCCAGATACCGGACATCCGACTTTTCGATGTAAATAAGCCAGATGAACAGACCCAGCATGATCAGGAACGCATCGTAAAGGTCCGGATTCATCCAGAGCATGTAGACGAAAAGGGCGGAAAGGCCAAAAAATAATAGGGAGTAGATTACCGATAATATGCCATTATACTTTCGAAGGTAAAAATATCCCATCAGGATCATGCAGAAGAATAGTATCGCGTTAAAAAGCAATATGCCGTTATTTCCGATGAGCACATAGAAGAACGACGCGAACAATGAGAAGCTATAGTCCTTGCCGTAAAAATACCTGCCGTCGATGGTCTTGATCAGGAACATGCCGGCGGGCACGTCGCCCAATGGATGCATGATGATGTACTGTGCATCGGCCTGTGTATACTGGATATCATGGTCGTAGACGATGCTCAGCACCTGCATATAATAGGTTGACCCGTCCCCCCACCGGTTAACGGGAGATGTAAGCGCGACTGTAACGAGCGCCAGGAACACTAACGACAGGATAATGATGCTGATGATAAGCTTAAAATTCGCTTTTTCGGCCAATGTTCGGAGGTTTTTGATCATTGTAAACACCTAGATCATAACTGCAGACGGCTTTTTTTCACACAGTATCATCGTCCAGGGGAAGGGTTTTCTCACGTCCACAACATCGTAATATTGTGAGATCATCCGGACGAATCCGTTATATGTCCAGTTATGGAGATGCTCGACATCATTGCCGAGCCGGCGTATATTCTTGCCCCTCATGAGGTCCATGGCCCTGAAATAGGGCTCCCGGGGCACGCTGAACAAGCAATATCTCCGGGACAGCCTGCCGGCCTCTATTATTGCCTTTTCGGGCTCTTTCAGGTGCTCGAGGACCTCCAGCGCCATCACCAGGTCAAAGCTCTCGGGCTTAAAGGGCGTTCCGTAGATGTCGCCGCAGGCGAAGGTCGCGTACGGGCTGTTTTGCCTGGCGATGCCCAGCGCGCTCCTTGAGACGTCCATGCCCACCAGGCTTTGGCTCGTAAGGCGGCCTGACACGAAGCCTTCGCCGCAGCCAAGGTCAAGGACCGAGTTTGCGCCGATGGGAGCGATGATGGACGATATGTCATCGAGGAAGCCGGCGATGGCCCGCCGCATCAAGGGATTTTTACTCGTATATTTTTTATAGTTCCCGTTTTTCCGTTCCATATGAAAATGCTCCTTCCATCGTGAACAGGCAGCCAACCAGGCCGGGCAGCAGGCTCGTCAACAGGTATAGCACGATGGACGCGGAAAACCCGTAGGCCGCGTTTTCGCTGAACATCGCGAATACCGTTACGCTGACGAACTCCCGGACGCCGAGGCCCGATATCGAGATGGGCACGTTGCCCATGATGATGATGATCGGAAGTGACAGGGCGATGACCGGGTTGATACTTGTGCTCAATGCCCTCATGATAAGCCAGAAGGCCAGCGTGTTAACGGCGTAGTAACATAGCGTAAGGGCGAAAGCATAGGCGATGGCCCGCCGGTCGTTGATGACCGCGTTCACCGTCCCCAGGTAGTCCTCCCGGTGCTCCTCTTTGATCTTAAGGAGCTTAAAAATGAGGGACACCGCCCCGCGGTGCAGAAGCGCTATTGAACAGGCGGCGAACGCGATGATCAGAATTACCAGGATGGCGGCGAGCACGATGTTGTTGAAAAAGATGATGACGGATATGGCGCTGAGCGCCAGGAGGCAAACGATATCCGTGACCCTGTCGATGACGATGGTCGGTATGGTCCTGGACTTTTTATCGCCCATGAAAAAGGACCTCGAGACCTCCCCCGCCCGGCCCGGCGTGACCGAGCCGTAGAAAGTCCCGATCAGGTATATTTTTAGCGAATTAATGAACGGCAGCTCGATCCCGATGGGCCTGAGCAGGGCCCTCCATTTCTCCGCGCGGATGGCGTACATGATGCAGACCAATGGCACACAAAGGAGCAGCGGCACCGGGTCCATGCCCAGGATAGTGGACGTGATGGCGGCCACGTTGATCGAGAGCAGCAGGTAGGCCAGCAGGATAACGGTCACGGCTATCTTAAGCAGCGTGCTGGCGGTGTTGGTGAGCTTCATGGTCAGTCCTTTCTTACGATCCAGTCATTGTTATTCCTGGTATTGATAATAAGCTCGCCGACCAGGCCCAATGCCATGAACTGTATGCCGATAATGACGAGGAGCACGCCCAGGTCGACCAGAGGCCTGTCGCCGATGTGCGCCCCCATGGTCCAGATGAAGAATAAGTATAAGCAGATCACCGCGCCAGCGCCGCTGAACGCCAGCCCGAGGCTCCCGAAGATATGCATGGGCCTCTTGGCATAGGACATGAGAAACCTAACGGTGATCAGGTCTAAAAAACCTGCGAAGAGCCGCTTTGCCCCGTACTTGGACTTTCCGTTGACCCGGGGATGGTGCTCCACGACGATCTCGCCCACCGTGTATCCTTTTAAATGGGCAATGGCCGGTATGTACCGGTGCATCTCGCCGTAGAGGTTTAAATTCTTCAGAACGTAGCTTCTGTAGGCCTTGAACCCGCAGTTGAAGTCGTGGATGTGCATGCCGGTGAGGGCGCCGGTCAGCCCATTGAATATCTTGGAGGGCAGCCGTTTACTTAACGGGTCGTTCCTCTTTTGCTTCCATCCTGAGACCATGTCGTAAGTCTTCAGGGCCTCTATGAACCTTGGGATCTCCTTTGGGTCGTCCTGGAGGTCGCCGTCCATGGTGATGATGATCTTGCCGCCGGCCCTGGAGAAGCCGCAGGAAAGGGCCGCCGCCTTGCCGAAGTTCCTCTGGAACCTGATAATTTGCACATGGGGGTCGGAAATGCTCGCAAGGCGCTCGTAAGTGTCGTCGGTGGAGCCGTCGTCAATGAAAATGATCTCATAGGGCTTGCCCATGGTGCCGAGGACATCTTTAAGCTGGCCATATAAGGGCTCGATATTGGCTTCCTCGTTGCAAACCGGGATGACGATCGTGACGTATGGTTTTTCAGCATTTTGACGGTCCATGTATCCACCTTATGAGCTTTTACCGCGCTGTATTACGATATGAGGTTAACCGCGATATATATATAAGGTTGCTTTTAATGACTGCGAATTACAGGCTTGATAAGCGCTTATTTTACTTTACGTGGCTTTAGTTTGACCTGAATAACTTCAAGCACACGATTATAAAGCCTTTGTGTGTGTAGGCGACAATATGAAAAATAAGAGGCGATAATACCAGCTTATCAATGGGCCTTCAGCAGGCCAAGCCTCACCTTGGCAAGGTTGAAAAACATGGAGGGGATATACTTGAAGCCAAAAGTGCTGCCTTTATCGTCCTTCCAGATGACCGGGACTTCCCTGATATCGCAGCCGGCCTTCTGCAGGCGCCATAACAGCTCCACGTCGAACTCAAAGCCTTTACAGGCCATCAGGGGCGCCACCTTATCGAGGCATTCCTTTCTAAAGACTTTTCCTCCGCACTGGGAGTCCCGAATGCGCAAACCAAAAATAGCCCTGGACATCATGAAGTTAAATGCCTCGCTCGCAAAACGCCTCAGCAGGTACTGGCCCTCCAGTATCATCGACTCTTTGGACTTTCTATCGGCAATAACGCACCCGGCGCCCGTCCGGTCCATCTCGTCCACCAGCCTCAGGAACTGGTCAACCTTGAGCGAGTTATCGGCATCCGTAAATCCGATGATATCGCCCCTGGCTACTTTGAAACCTTCCAGGACGCCGCCGCCCTTGCCGAGCCTGTGAGAAAATTCGAGCACCTTACCATAGGGCTGCGCCAGCTTTGCCGTGCGGTCGTTACCATCGCAGACCATAATAAGCTCGAAATCCCTGCCCGAGGCCTTCAGACCCTCAAAATAGTCCTTAAGGGTCTGCTCGATCCTCTTTTCCTCGTTATATGCGGGGACGATGACGCTGATCAAAACGATGCCTCTAAGAAGTATTCCTTATTCAAAACAAGTATATTAAAGTTCTCCAGCCCTATCTTTTTGCGTAGCATTCAAGAAGGCTAAGGTTCAGCACGTCCCAGTCATATCGGCCTATGGAAGAGACGCATAGCGCCGCCATCCGCTTTCTGCCCGGCTCGTCGCCGAGCACCTTCAGGATAGCCTCACAAAGTTCCTTTTCGCCCAGGCCGACCACCAGGCCGTTGCGTCCGCTCTCGATCAGTTCCTTCGCCGAGTTCTTCTCGCCGTCAACCGTGATCACCGGCACACCGCACGCCAGCGCTTCCAGGGTCGTGATGCTGAAGCCTTCCCTGGTCGAGGGCAATACGAAGACACGTGCAGCCTTGACCGATGACAGCAGGAATTGCTCGTCCACTGCGCCGGTGAATTTGATATTTATCCGGAGCGTTGAGGCCAGCGCTTCGAGGGATGCCCGTTCTGGCCCGTCGCCGATGATGAGCACGTTCAGCGGCATGGACCCGGACGCCAGCGCGCACGCTTTTATGAGCAGGTCGACGTGCTTGTCTTTGATTAGACGTCCGGCGAACGCGACGTCATACTGCTCTCCCGCCGGTTTAACTTGGCTGATGGCCCCATAGGAAATACCATTAGGCACCACCAGTATCCTGTCCTTTTTTACGCCGAGCCTCTCCAGGTCGGAGGCGGTTTTCTCTGAAACGGCGATGATGCGATCCGGCATCCGGGCGGCGAGCCTTTCGACCAGCTTGCCGAAAAAGCCCGGGCGGCCCATGTACTCGTACCAGTAGTCTCCCCAGACCTCGTGCCAGGTCACGTAGAACTTTCCGCCCCTGAGCAGCGAGGCCATCTTACAGGTAAAAATGGAGAAGTAAGGGTGCTGGTTGCAGTCTATGACGTCGAACCTCTCCTCGAGAAGGGGCAAAGCCAGGGCCAGCGCGAAGGCCAGCGCCTCGGTGATGGACCGGCGGCCGCCCTCGTATAGCCGTTTGGGCCGGCAGACCCCGTGGTAGGTGATGCCGTCCTTGACTAGAATAGAGGGGCCGTCCCACCACTTGATGCCGTAAACGTGCACCTCGTTCCCGGCGTCCCGGAGCCTCAGGGAAAACTCGTGGACGCGCTTCTCTGCGCCGCCCTTAATGTACGGATAGATGACGTCGGTGACGAAGGCTATTTTCATGGGGATCAACGCTTCTTGCGGAGCGCCGTGAGTATGATGTCCGCCAGCAGCCCGAACGAGATCACCTGGATGCCGCCCATGAACAGCATCGCCGAAAGGATAGTCAGGGCCAGGTGGGTGATAATGCCATAGTTGAGCCACTCGTAGACCACGTAGGCCCCGGAAATGATCGAGCCGAGTATCAGTATCGAGCCCACCGATATGAAAATGGCGAACGGGTTATAGTCTCGTACCATGCGAATGATCAGGGTTAGAATGAGCGGGCCGTCCTTATAGGCTTTTAGCTTGGCCTCCCCGATGCGCTGCCGGTACGTGATCGGCACTTCGACGATGTTCATGGACTTCTTTCGGGCGTCGATGATCATCTCGCTGGCGAACGGCATGCCATCGTCCATCATCTCCAGCGTGTCCAGCGACGACTTTCGTATCGCCCGGAAGCCCGACTGGGAGTCCTTGAGCTTGAGCTTGTAGAGCCGGTTGATGACCGACGTTATGATGCGGTTCCCGAGCCTGTTCCGTGAGTTCATCGCGCCGGCCTCCATATGGGCGAACCTGTTACCCAATGAGAGGTCCGCATGGCCCGTTATCAGGGGGTCGACGAGCATCGGTATTTCGTAAGCATCGTATGTGTTGTCGCCGTCCATCATGACCACTATGTCGGTGTTAGGCGATAAAACTGCGAAGCCCGTCATGTACGCGTTGCCATAACCACTCTGTTCCTGGGCTACGACGATGGCGCCGGCTTTTTTAGCCCTTTTCGGGGTCTCATCCGACGACTTGTCGATCACGATGACCTCGGAATCAAAGTGTTTTAGGGCTTTGCGCGCGTCGTCAATGACCTTGCTTATGGCAGGCTCGTTCATCGTTGGTATAATAACAGAGACCTTGATGGTCTTTTCAATGGGCTTTACTTCGATATGCGGTTTTTCCAGGCTTACTGTGCCGGCCATGCTAGATACAGCACCCGTCGTGTTCGATAAACCGTATCCCATAAATATCTATTCCTTACCTTGTTAGAAGTTACTTTATATGATATAAAAGTGTTTGCCGGTCGGTAAGCGGTAGAATTAACCTTATTCGGATATATAGTTGGCAATAAATAAGAAATTGTATATTGTACGGGCGTTTAAATGGAATAAAAAAGATAGAATGGTTAAAAAAACCATCCTTTTATTAGATTAGATCGACCGAATCGACGGTGACGCTCTCGACGCCGGAGACCTTCTTGAACGCCTCCTCGACGGCCTCGGTGCCGCCCTCGGCATCGCTGACGACGAAGGCGAACAAAATGGCCTTCAGGCCGAACGCGATAGGCTTAACCTGCATGCCCTTAAATTCGGCATGCTTCGGCAGAGCCGCCTTAAGGTCATCCTGAAGCTTATTCATATCACGGTCGGCGCCGTCCGGCATGACCTTAATAACGGCCATAACCTTTCCCATGCTCACGGCCCCTTAAAGCCACAAGACTGGCAAATATATGCGTTACCCTGCTTCCTGCACTTACCGCAGCGGCCGATCTCGGCGCCACAGCTCGGGCACTTAAACCTGACGACACCTGCGCCCTCAAGGCGAATGCCGCATGAGATGCAATGCTCAACTTTTTCAACCATTAAAATTTCTCCTGATTATTATCTTAATACGTTTCCTTAAGCTGACCAGCGTATATTAGCTACTGGTTAATTAATTTTTTGTAGAGCCTCGCCTGGAATCCATGGAACTTCGCGTAGCCTTCCGCGTCCTTCTGGTCCAGCGTCTTGCCGTCGAAGGATACCAGCTCTTCGCTGTATAGCGCTTTCGGCGATTTGCGTGCAACTGGCATACTGCTGCCCTTATACAGCTTTATTTTAACAATGCCTTCGATGCGTTTCTGCGTCTCATCGATGAAAGCGTTCAAGTCGGCGAAAAGCGGCTCATCCACCAGGCCCATGTAACCCAATTCGGCCCACGCCTGGTCCACCATCTCCTTAAAGCGCAGCTCCGCCCTCGTGAGGCAAAGCTTCTCCAGGTCCTTATGCGCCATCAGCAGGACGGTCGCCGCCGGGTGCTCGTAGTTCTCCCTCGCCTTGAGGCCGAGCACGCGGTCCTCCATCATATCGGTCCTGCCCACGCCGTGCTTGCCGGCGATCTTCTGAAGCTCGATGATGAGCTTGACGCCCCCTAATTTTTTGCCGTTCAGGGATACGGGCACGCCGCCTTTAAAGTCGATGGATACGATCTCGGGCTTCGCGGGCGCTTTTATCGGGTCCTGCGTCCACTGGTAGATCTCTTCGGGCGGTACGAATGACGGGTCTTCCAGCCTGCCGCCTTCGATGCTCCGGGACCAGATGTTCTCATCCACGCTCCATGGCTTGGCCTTGGTCACAGTGACGGGGATGTTGTGCTTTTTAGCATAGTCGATCTCCCACTGCCTGGTCAGGTTCATGTCACGCATGGGTGCGATGACCGGGAGGTCGGTGGTCCTGAACACGGCCTCGAACCTTAGCTGGTCGTTCCCCTTGCCGGTGCATCCGTGCGCCAGGGCGTCAGCTTTTTCCTTAGCGGCCACTTCCACGCATTTTTTCGCGATGAGGGGCCGGGCCAGCGACGTGCCGATGACGTAGCCCTCATAGGTGGCGTTAGCCTTGATGGCCGGAAAGATGTAGTCCTTGACGAACTCGTCCTTTGCGTCTATGGTATAGTGCTTGTCCGCGATGAGCTTCGCTTTTTTGGAGGCGGTCTTGATCTCTTCCTCAGGCTGCCCGACGTCCACCGTTACGGTGATCACCTTATCAAAGCCATAGTTCTCCTTCAGGATGGGGATGCAAACCGAGGTATCCAGGCCCCCCGAATATGCAAGTACGACTTTCTTCATATGGGTGCATAAACGGCATTAGGAAAAGATAAATCTTTTTATGGGACGCTGCTCGGGCGCAGACTGACTTATTTTCATGCAACCGATATAATTAAAGTTACTAAGATGCTATAGTCGTATAAAATAATTTCGTATAAATTCAGTTTAACCGGTAAATGATCAATGAAAATATCCCGGCTAAAAATAGTTTTTTTCGCTATTATGATATTTATTTCTAAGAAAATATTGCCGATATAGAAACATATATATATCATAATGTCTTTTAAGGGTTTCTCCCATTCCCTAAAGACGGGATAACATTGGGAACTCCATAGAATAAGGGTCCAAACCCTTAGGGAAACAAGAATCCTCAAATATACCGCAAAATACCGCAAAACCCAAAAGCGTACTAAGGGCGAGGCAATGGCGCAGTCAGGCGCCGGGCCCGCACCTGGTCACGTTTTAGGCAAAAAAGGTATTGGCTCCAAAATTGTGGGCGGCGATTCCAACTCACGAAAAACGTAGCTTGCGCAGTAAATGGCTATAGGTATTGGGCATTTTACCGTAACCCTCCTCCAAATCGTTTACGGCAAGCCACTGCAAATGCTTACACAGTATCAAGTCCGCCATAAATTATACCTCCCAATGTACACACGGGCTTAGCGAAAAACGTTCACCGACTGACCCACCCACAATGGAAAAGCCAATATCCGTCTGTTTTTTAAAAAAGTTTTATGATTTATTGTTTAGTTAATGCCTATTGAGGGGCATGTCCATGTGCGAGTAGAGCACCATGGAGTATACCAGCACGCCGATGCATACCAGGCCGCCGATCGCGCCCATGACGTCGTTGCTGTCGAACTTGCCAAAATAGGTCAACAGCATAAAGACCGACGATAGGAATAGTATAGTAGCGAATGGTATTCTCATTATCTCTAATCTGATCATGTCCATGGTAAGCAAATTCCTGGTTATTAGTGAATCCTCGGTTATATTATCGCAGCAAGTACATATTCTTTCTGATTTTTGTAGTAATTAAACGGAAAAAAGGGTTATGTGCCGCACATGTAGCGGGAAATATAAGAAAATAACTGATAGCTACTATCAGAAAATAACGGATGGTTTGGTAACCATTATTCTTTTTTTATTAAGGCTAAAGGGGGACTTCAATTCGCTATTGACTCGAGCACTTTGCGCACAGCGCCCCTCCTGAGCCCCATCGAGTAGCCCAGCAAACAGGCCGGGCGTCGACCCGCCAAAAACAAAAAAATATTTTTTTAAGATAGAGATTGCTGTTTCGCCTTTAATGAATCAACAATACGCGATGGAGACGACCGTTCGATACCCAGATACTCGTTGAGCGACTTGATGCTCATCTTGTTCTTGCCCATGGAATTGATGGCGTCGGCCGAGGCCCTGACCGCCTGTATCGTCGTCAAATAGGGCACGTCATAGTCAATGGCGGCCCTCCGGATGCGGCTGCCGTCCTTTCGGGCCATCTTGGACGTCGGCGTATTGATGATCAGGTCGACCTTGTCGCGGCGCATGAGGTCGATGACGTTGGGGCTGCCCTCATGCACCTTACTGATCAAGGTCACGGGTATGTCGCGCGCCTCAAGATATTTCTTGGTGCCTGAAGTGCCGATCAATTTTAAGCCGTTGTTCACGAGTATCTTCGCGAGCCTGGCCATCTCCTTCTTGTCCTCGTCGCGGACGGAAATGAACACCGTGCCTTCGAGGGGCAGCGAGTTGAACGCAGACTGCTCTGCCTTGAAGAACGCCTTGCCGAAGTCCGCGTCGATGCCCATGACCTCGCCCGTGGAGCGCATCTCCGGGCCCAGCAGCGGGTCGGCGCCCGGCAGCTTATCGAAGGGCAGCACGACTTCCTTAACGGATACGAATTTCGGCTTCGGCTCTTCCGTATAGCCCATCTCTTTCAACGAATATCCTATGATCGCCTTCGCCGCAAGCTTGGCCAGCGGCACGCCGGTCGCCTTGCTCACGAACGGTATTGTCCTCGACGAGCGTGGGTTCGCCTCCAGCACGTAGACCTTGCCGTCCTTGTAGGCAAGCTGGATGTTGACGCAGCCAATGACATGTAATGACAGGGCGATTTTCTTAACGATCTCCCGCACCTGGTCCTGTACTTCTTTGGATAAGGATTGCGGGGGTATGACGCAGGCCGAGTCGCCCGAGTGAATGCCGGCCTCTTCGATGTGCTCCATGATCGCGCCGATCAGTACGTCTTTACCGTCGCTCACCGCGTCGACGTCGATCTCGGTGGCGTTCTCCAGATAGTCATCGATGAGCACGGGGTGTTTCCTCGATACTTTGACGGCCTCGGTCATATAGCGCTCCAGGTCCGCCTCGTCGTAGACGATCTCCATGGCCCTTCCGCCCAACACGTAGGACGGCCTCACTAAAATAGGATAGCCGATGCGGGCCGCCTCGACCTTGGCCTCGTCCGTCGAGAACGCGATGCCGTGTTCCGGCTGCAGGATCCCCATCTCCTTCATCATCCGGCCCCATAGGTCCCTGTCCTCTGCGATGTTCATGTCGTCCGGGCTTGTGCCTATGATGATCGTGTTCAGGTCTTTACGGCGGTTCAGCTCCATCTGGAGGGGTATGGCCATGTTCACCGAGGTCTGGCCCCCGAACTGGACCATCACGCCGTACGGGCGCTCCTTCTCGATGACGTTCATCACGTGCTCGAGGGTGATGGGCTCGAAGAACAGCTTATCGGAGACGTCGAAATCTGTCGACACGGTCTCCGGGTTGTTGTTGATGATGTGCGCCTCGATGCCCGATTCCCTGAGGGCCTTAACGGCGTGCACCGTACAATAGTCGAACTCGATGCCCTGGCCTATGCGGATGGGGCCGGCGCCGATGATGAGTACTTTTTTATTGCCCGACGGTATCAGCTCGCACTCCTGCTCATAGGTGGAATAATAATAGGGCGTTTTCGCCTCGAACTCGGCCGCGCAGGTGTCGACCATCTTGAACGTCGGAAGGATGCCGTACTTGTGCCGGAGGTCGCTGACTTCCTCGGGCGTAACGCCCTTGAGGGCGGCGATCCACTCATCGGTGAAGCCCATGCGCTTCGCCTTAATGAGCACGTCCTTTTCGATGTTCGTTTTAAGGGTTTCCGCCATGTCGACGATGTTCTTGACCTTCTTGGCGAACCAGGGGTCGATGTTAGTGAGTTTCGATATCTGGTCAATGGTGAACGCGCCCGTCTGGAGCGCCTTGTAGATGACGAACATCCTCTCGTGCGTCGGGTTCTTCATGAGCTCGGCCATCTCGGCATTCGACCAGTTACCATAGCCCCAGAACTCGCTGATGTCCAGTGAGTTCAAAGCTTTCTGCAGGGCTTCCTCGTAGGTGCGCCCTATCGCCATGACCTCCCCCGTCGACTTCATGGACGTGGTAATATGCCGGTCGGCGTTCTTGAACTTGTCAAAGGGCCACCGCGGTATCTTCACGACCACGTAGTCGATGGTCGGCTCGAAGGACGCCGGCGTCTCCATGGTGACCTTGTTCTGGATCTCGTCGAGCCTCATGCCAATGGCGATCTTTGCCGCGATCCTGGCGATCGGGTAGCCGGTGGCCTTGCTGGCCAGCGCCGAAGACCTGGATACCCGGGGGTTTACCTCGACGATGCGATAGTCGCCGTCGTTCCAGGCGAACTGGATGTTACAGCCCCCTTCGATGCCTAACGCACGAATGATCTTAATGGCCGCGGAACGCAGGGTCTGGTGGTCCACGTCCGAGAGCGTCTGGGACGGAGTCACCACGATGGACTCGCCCGTATGGATGCCCATCGGGTCGATGTTCTCCATGTTACAGATCGTGATACACGTGTCGCTGGCGTCCCTCATGACCTCGTACTCGAACTCCTTCCAGCCGAGCACGCTCTCCTCCACGAGTACCTGGTGTATGCGGGAGCGCTTCAGGCCGAACTCCGCGATGTGCTTTAATTCTTGAACTGTGTGCGCTACCCCGCTGCCGGTGCCGCCCAGCGTGAACGCCGAACGGACGATCAACGGCAGGCCCAGCTTATCGATCACCGCGGCCGCTTCCTCTACGGTGTGGCAGGCGTACGACCGGGGCACCTTCTCGCCGATGGCCTGCATGGCGTGCTTGAACCGGTCCCTGTCCTCAGTATCGTAGATCGCCTTCAGGGGAGTGCCTAATATTTTAACGCCATACTTTTCCAGGACGCCCATCTCGGCAAGCTCCGAAGTGATGTTCAGCCCCGTCTGGCCGCCCAGGCCCGCCAGTATGCCGTCTGGCCGCTCTATTTCGATGATCTGGGCGACGACGTCGGGAGTGATCGGCTCGATGTAGACGGCGTCGGCCATCTCCGGGTCGGTCATTATGGTCGCCGGGTTCGAATTGACCAGGACGACCTCGATGCCCTCCTCCCTCAGGGAGCGGCAGGCCTGGCTGCCGGAGAAGTCGAACTCGGCGGCCTGTCCGATCATGATCGGGCCGCTGCCGATGAGAAGTACTTTTTTAATGTCGTCTCGCTTAGGCATTCCAATCACCCGTCTTTTTCGCCAGCTTATCGAAGAACCAGTTCGTATCCCTCGGCCCGGGGCTCGCCTCCGGGTGGTACTGTACGCTCATGATACGCATACCGTCGTTCTTCATGGCTTCGACGGTGCCATCGTTGGCGTTGATCTGGGTGATCTCCAGGCCGGTGCCGGCGATGCTCTGGGGATCCACAGCGTAGCCGTGGTTCTGGCTCGTGATATACACTTTCTTGTCCAGCAGGTCGAGCACCGGCTGGTTGGCCCCCCTGTGGCCGAACTTCAGCTTATAGGTCTTAGCGCCCATGGCCAGCCCGATGATCTGGTGGCCCAGGCAAATTCCAAAAACAGGTATCTGTCCGGCCATTTGCTTCACGACCGCTATGCCGTTCCGGGCATCCTCGGGGTCGCCGGGCCCGTTGGAAAGCAATATGGCGTCGGGCTTGTGATCCTTGATAACGTCGTACGGCGTGTTCGCCGGGACGACGATGACGTTTAAATTCCGTTTGGCCAGATTTTTAATGATGTTCCTCTTCACGCCGAAGTCCATGACGACCACACGGGGCCCGATGCCCTTGACCTCGTAGGGCTGTTTGCAGGTGACCTTCTCGACGAGCTGGTGGTCCATTTCCAGGCTCTTCGCGAGCTCGCAGGCTTTCTGGCCGTCGTCGCTGCCCACGATGAGGGCAGAGCGCATGGTGCCATACCGCCTTGTTTTTATGGTGAGCATGCGGGTATCGACTCCGGCGATCCCGGAGACCTGCTCGTCGATCAAAAATTGATCGAGAGACATCTTATGGTGCGGGTGAGAGGGGTGCTCGCACTTTTCCCTGATGACCAGCGCCTCGGCCTTGATGCCGCCCGACTGGAAATTGTCAGGGTTGACCCCATAGTTGCCGATGAGCGGGTATGTGAATAAAAGTATCTGACCCTTGTACGAAGGATCGGTGAGCGCTTCCTCGTAACCGGTGTATGGTGTCGCAAAAACGAGCTCTCCGCGGGTTATGCCTTCCTTGCCGAAGCCTTCCCCGACCACGTAGGTGCCGTCTTCCAATCCTATTACTGCCTTCATTTTGTAGTACCTTTGCTACATATCCGCAGTTTGGTTAAATATTTTACGATACGAAGGCCGAAATATTTTTTTTAAAGCATGATATACTGATACAAAAGCGCAATAAAGCCTAATACTATGAATGGACGATTTATATTGCCCCGTAGTCGATATAGGGCACCATGGTGGCGCTGATAGGGAAAAGCGCCGACAAGGACAGATAAGTATACGCTCGTTGAATAAACGATAAATAGCTGGCAATCGATAAAGTTAGTTGGGATCAAAAGAAGGTTTAGGAGTTAACATTGTGAGCTTTGCCACTTTGAAGGAGGTCCTGGAAAGGGCCAGGGCAGGAAATTATGCCGTAGGGGCGTTCAACGTCAACGACATGGAGATCACAAAAGCCATCGCCGGGGCGGCGCACGAGGAAAGATCGCCTGTCATCCTGGCGACGTCGCCGAGCGCGATCAAATACGCCGGCATCGAGTACATTCATGAGCTATGCCGGGTGGCCGCAGACCAGTCCGGAGTGCCAACGGTGCTGCACCTGGACCACGGGACCGATTTCAAGGACTGCGTCATGTGCATACGGAATGGCTGGTCATCGGTCATGTTCGACGGCTCGAAGCTGCCGCTGGAGCAGAACATCGCCCAGACCGCCAGGATCGTGGAGATCGCCCACGCCGCCGGCGTCTCCGTAGAGGCGGAACTGGGAAAACTGGCGGGCGTGGAAGGCCACGTTTCGGTAGCCGAGAAGGATGCAATATTCACCAATCCCGAGGAGGCAAAGGTGTTCGTGGACAGGACAGGGGTGGACGCCCTGGCCGTCGCCATTGGCACTTCGCACGGGGCTTACAAGTTCAAAGGGGAGGCCAACCTGGACTTCGACAGGCTCGCCAGGATCGAGGGCCTCGTCAAGATCCCCATCGTGCTGCACGGCGCCTCGGGCGTGCCCAAGGACGTGCTGGACAAGGCCGCGAAATACGGCGCAAAGCTCCCCGGCGCGGCGGGCGTGCCCAACGACGCCATCAAGAAGGCCATCACACTGGGCGTCGCCAAGATCAACATCGATACCGACATACGGCTGGCCATGACTGCGGCCATAAGGCAGGTGCTCGCCGAGCATCCGGAGGAGTTCGATCCCCGCAAGATCATGGGCCCGGCCGAGGACGCCATGAAGGCCGTCGCTAAGGGCAAAATGCAGATGTTCGGAAGCTCCGGGAAGGCGTGAGCATGGCCATGAGGATAGGCATCTTAACAGGGGGCGGCGACTGCCCCGGGTTGAACGCCGTCATACGGGCCGTGGTTTTCAAGGCTGACGAGTATGGCTGGGAAGTGCTCGGGGTCAAGTACGGGTGGAAGGGAATGCTGAACGCCGATTTCTCCCCGCTTAAAAAAGACGACGTTAAGGATATTCTGCCCATCGGGGGCACCATCCTGAAGACCTCCAGGACGAACCCATACAAGGTCGAGGGCGGCGAGCAGAAGGTCCTGGAGAACGCGAAAAAGATGGGGATCGACTGCCTGGTGGCCGTGGGCGGCGAGGATACGCTGGGCGTGGCCAACAAGCTGACCAGGGCAGGGCTGCGCTGCGTGGGCGTGCCGAAGACCATAGACAACGACCTGGGGGCCACGGACTATACCTTCGGCTACCAGACCGCCGTCCAGATCGCTTCCGAGGCGCTGGACCGGCTCCATACGACGGCGAAGAGCCACGACCGTGTTTTGGTCTGCGAGATCATGGGCAGGCACGCGGGCTGGATGACCGTGGACGCAGGAATGGCCGGCAACGCCCACTGGATCTATATACCGGAGGAAAAGGGCAGCGTGGAGAAGTGCTGCCAGATGCTGAAGGACCGCTTCGGCAGGGGCGACAAGTACGGCATCATCGCGGTGGCTGAAGGGGCCGAATTCTCCGACCTTGACGTCAAGTCGGCGTCCCAGACGACCGACGCCTTCGGGCACATAAAATTAGGCGGCGTTGCGGAGACCCTGGCAAAAGAAATAGAAAAGCGCACGGGCTTTGAGACGAGGCACGTCGTGCTCGGGCACACCCAGCGGGGCGGCTCGCCCATAGCGTACGACCGGATACTGGCGACCAGGCTGGGCTATAAGGCTGCGGAGATGATCCGTGACGGCCAGTTCGCCATGATGTCGAGCCTGCGCGGGGAAAAGATCGAGGCTGTGCCCATCGAGGAGGCGGTCAAGACCCTAAAGACCGTGCCGCCACAATATTACGATGTCGCCAGGACGTTTTTCGGGTAGTCGAGATACAAACCTACACATTCATTTTCATTTTTTTAAACAAGGTTTAAGTACCTTTAGCTCGATTTTTTACTAAATGCCCTCTAAAGCCTTGTGGTTTTCGGCGATAGCGCTGCTGTCGTTATTTATCATGCTTTTACCGCAGGCCGCTGCCCAGAACACATTATCCATCGACGAGTTTCGGCTGCCCAATGGCTCGACGTCCATCGATGCCATGGCGATCGATAGCTCGGGTAACGTGTGGCTCGCCCAGAGCTCGCCGGCAATACTTTATCAGTATGATGCCCGTTCGGGCGCCTTCCTAAAGCACCCGATACCGACGATCTCGGATGCCTTTATAAAGGGCATGAGCGCCGAGGACGGCAAGTACATCTGGATGGCCGACCAGCAGGGCAACCAGATCATCGGCTACGACATCGCCCTGAACAAGTTCTATAACTTTACTTTACCGCTAAAGCTCGACCCCTCCGACGTCATCGCCCAGGAGCCCTACCTGTGGGTGGGCTGCAACATGGAGCTGGGCAGGATCAACATGGACACGAACTTTATGGACGACTATTACGTCGATAAATACGATGCCGGTGTGTCCGACATCGCCACTGACCGCCAGGGTAATGTCTGGTTCGTGGAATACGCCTCGGATAAGGTCGGCGGATATTATAAGATGAACGATGCGCTGCAGCTATTCCCCATACCTACGGCGGGCGCCAAAGCGACATACCTCGCAGTCGATTCCCGGTCAAGGCTGTGGTTCATCGAGAGCGGCACCAATAAGCTGGGCATGTTCGACACTAACCAGAACTCGTTCAATGAGCTAGACATGCCGGTCCTCGATGGCCTGCAGGCCTATCCCAAGCGTATTGCAGTCGATGATGACGATAACGTGTGGCTCACGGATTTGGCCAATAACAGGCTCATAAAATATTACCCCTCTAAGAACGTCTTCGTGCCCATCGCCCTGAACGGGACCAAGCTATACCCGAACCTCATCGGGGTTGACAATGGCAATATCTGGTGCCTGGAAAGCGGCACCAATACGCTGGTAAAGCTGCATGCCGACTCGCTCTACGGGCTTAACCCGACGCCAACCCCCACGGCAACGCCTACTACGGTGCCGAGCAAGGCTGCTTCGCCGACACCCAAACCATCGCCTGGATTCGAGATGCTCGCGGTACTCGTGGCATTGGCCGTCGCGGCAAAAAAGACCGCCCGGTAAACCACGGAGAACACGGAGTACCAATAAAACCACGGTGGACACGGTGACTAAATAAACCACGGAGGACACGGAGGACACGGAGGTTTTTTTAGATGCTGAAGGGGGACTTCGCTTCGCTTCGCCCCCTCGCAGACCCCTGAAAAATCTACATTGCCTCTGATGAGGCAAACGAATAATCATTTTTGGTATAACTTTTATGATTTTAGTGATCAATTGAAGTTTCCGGCTATACAATAATAGTTGGGGTCTCTCAGGGCGACGCCGCGCGAAGCGCCCTTGCTTACCCTTGAGTAATAAAAACCTCCGTGTCCTCCGTGTCCTCC
>Ga0209039_10001122_pt1 | contig 25689 bp, 19 predicted proteins | sample BogFormECP12_OM1_FD_188238 | JGI IMG/M metagenome (GOLD analysis project Ga0209039, IMG submission 188238) | Bog forest soil microbial communities from Calvert Island, British Columbia, Canada - ECP12_OM1 (SPAdes) (version 2) | ecosystem: Environmental > Aquatic > Freshwater > Wetlands > Bog ... | reverse complement strand
TTTATCGTAGAATGAGCTTGGCCGACTCCCAGATCCCCGCGCCGGCCAGCCGCAGATCGCGGTTTGGGCAGCGTTATCAGTGAATATCGCTAGCCCCGAGCCGGTGAGAGCAGATCCGCGGGTTGGGCGTTATACACCCAAGTGGCCGGCCCTAAGAGCCATGCGCACGGATTACCTGAGGAACAGAGTCGAGGGCGACGAACTGATAGTGGTTTCCCTGAAGCCAATCCACTACGATCTGGACCATTTGAAGGGGATACATCCTGGACCGTTTTGCTTCCTCATATAGGCCGTCATGCATAAGGACGATTCCGCGGTCGGTCGCCTTAAGATCCAAGATGTAGGCCTCAGCGCATTCTTCGGCACTTCTCCTAGCCTCCCAAAACCTCCAATCGGCGGTCTTTTCGTCGTTTTTGAAAGTTGGTATGCCCCAGTGTATCGGCCCAATGTACGACTTCGTTTCGTCAGACTGGGTTCAGTTCCGTTGCCAGTGACTCGCTCCACGCACCCTGCGGCGGCCGAAATAACCTTACAAGTGTTGGGACATCACGAAGCAACGGTTCCGTTCGGGTGATCTGGCTTACCGCAACATCTGGGTTTTCTTTCAGGTTGGTGTGGTCGTATGTGTGGTTTCCGACGAGATGACCCAGTTTGGACACGCTCCACGCGATGTCTCGATGCTGCTCCACGAACTTTCCGATCATGAAAAACGTAGCTCTGATTTTTCGGTCGGCGAGAAACTGGGCCAGTTGAAGAGTTCGCGGGCCGGGGCCCTCGGCCGACATGGTTTCGCCTGGTCCAATCGTCGAACGTTAGGCAAACCGTCTTGGCAGGTAAGTCGTACCCTCTTATCCCTTCGTTCAGAAACATCTGCTGCCTCCGCTCCTTGGTATAACAGATTTCCCAATGGTAAAGCTCGATCCAGAAGTTCAGAGTGTTCGATGCCAAGTGGACCTATCACGCTAGTCGTCAATCTGCCACGCTCCCCAGCAGCTCGAGTGTTATCTCACATCGGATACTACTTGTCGGAGCGACGCTGGCGAATGCGCAAGCGAATTCGGCTCCCAGATGGTGGCAGATGGTGGCAGATAGGGGCAGATGGAGGACTTTTGCAGGTTTTCCGCGAGGCACGACAGAAATGTGGAGGACGGTCCGGGTGTAACCAGCGGGAGTACAGGCCAAACCTTGCGACTAGTGGAGTGCCAGCGCTGCCAGGAAATGGGCCAGCAGAGCGGCGTTTTTCCTCTGGCGCCGTGCGCGTGCTGCCCTGTGCTGCCCTGCGGCCCGTAAGTCTTTTGTTTCTGGTAGCGCTAACGGGAATCGAACCCGTATTTAAGCCTTGAGAGGGCTCTGTCCTAACCGTTAGACGATAGCGCCACGGGTGCTTCCATTCTACCAAACCCACTAGTCGCCCCGCGCCGCGCCATAATGAGAATGCATGCGGCGATGCTTCGTCATCAGCTTCCTTTGCCTCCTGCCGTCTCTCGCGATGGCGGATCGTTGGGTGCGCTATACGTCCGGACCCTTCGAGGTCCTCACCGACGCCGGCGAGCGCGCCGGACAGGAAACCGTGGTCCGCTTCGAGGAGTTCCGCCATGCGCTCGGGACCATCGTCGGCGAAGAGGATCTCGCTGCACCGCAGCCCGTTCGCATCCTCGTTTTTAAGAACGCCCAGGGCTGGACCTCGCCCGCGCCGCTCACCGAGTGCCGCGACCGCTATGCCATCGTGCTGTCCGAAAAGAGTCCGGTGCCGCCCGCCGTGTACGGCGAACTCACCCGCCTGCTGCTCGACTCGAACACCAATCGCATGCCAGCCGCGTTCGAGCACGGCCTGATCGAGTTCTTCTCCACTTTCCAGATCAGCGGAATTCACATCACCGTGGGCGCGTCGCCGCCCCAACCCGATCTCGATTTCGCTCGCATCCATCTGCTGGTGGCAGCTCCGGAATACTTCGGCAAGCTCCGCGTCCTGCTCTACAACCTGCGCAAGGGAGTGGATGACGATCCGGCTTATCACAACGCGTTTGGCAAGAGCGCCGCCGAAGTCGAGGCTCAGGCCAGGCAGCACTTCGCCGCGCGCCAGTTTCCCACCACCACGATTTCCAGCCGTCCCATGGCGCCCGACGATTTCCACGAGAAACCCATCTCGGATGCCGACGTGCGTCTGGCGCGCGCCGATCTCCTGGCAGGTCCGCAATCGGCAGCCGAGTATCGCAGCCTGCTTAACGAACACCTGAAGATCCCCGAATCCGAAGAAGGCCTCGGCCTGCTGGCTCTGCGCGATCACCACGATTCCGAGGCTCGCGCGTATTTCTCCTCCGCCATCGAAGCCGGCGCCAAGAGCCCGCGATGCTTCATCGAATACGCGCGCCTGGAGCCCAATAATGAAAAGGCCCGGCAGACCCTGCTGCGCGCCGCCGGCATCAATCCCAAGCTCGACGAACCTTTCGCCATGCTGGCGGCCCGCGACACCGATCCGCGCCAGCGCCTGGCTGATTGGAAAAGTGCCGCCGAGCGCAATCCTCGCAACGCCTCCTATTGGCAATCGCTGGCGGAATGCTACCTGGCGGATCGCAATTTCACCGAAGCCGCCAAAGCCTGGCGCGAAGCCGAGCAGGCCTCGACCGACCCCGCCAAGCGCGACCGGATGCGCCAGGCGCGCCTCGCCGTGGAAGGCCAGCGCCTGGATTACGAGACCGCCGAAAAGCAGCGCCGCGCCGACGAGGAAGCCCGCGAGATCGCCCAGCTCCAAGCCAATGCGCGCGCCGAGCTCCACGCCGCCGAAGCCAAGATCAACGGCAATGCCAAGCCCGATCCCAAGGCCGTCCCCTGGTGGGATGGCCCCCAACCTTCCGGTAAAATCAACGGCACGCTCAAACAGGTGGATTGCCTCGGCAAACAGGCCCGCCTGGTGGTGGAAGGCGAAGACCACAAGACCGTCAAACTGCTGGTCGACCCCGCGCAGGTCTTCGTAGCCGGTGGCGGCCAGTTGAACCTCGGATGCGGCGTGCAGAAGCCGCGCCGTGTCGCCATCGAATATTTCCCCAAACCCAACGCCAAGCTGGCTACCGCGGGCGACGTGGCCACCATCGAGTTCCAGTGATCGACGCCGACCGCGCGCGGCGCCTCCGCTGGCTTCTGCTGGCGGTCTTCGTGCTCTCTTCCACCATCAACTATCTCGACCGCCAGACGCTCGCCACCCTGGCCCCGCTGGTGCGCGCGGAGTTTCATCTCTCGCGCGCGGAGTACGGCTGGATCCTCAGCGTCTTCTCCATTACCTACGCCCTCAGCGCGCCTCTGGCGGGGATGCTGATCGATCGCATCGGCCTCAACCGCGCCGCCAGCCTGGCCATCGGCGTCTGGTCGTGCGCGGGAATCGCTACCGGGTTCACGCGCGGGCTGGGCAGCCTGATCGGCTGTCGCGCGGTCCTCGGCGCGGCGGAAGCCGGCGGAATTCCCGCGGCCGGAAAGGCCATCCATCTGTATTTGCGCCCCCCGGAACGCGCGCTCGGCAACGCCCTCAACCAGGCCGGCGTCAGTCTCGGCGCCATCCTCGCCCCACCCGTGGCCACCTGGATTGCGCTGCGCAGCGGATGGCGCCACGCCTTCATCTTCACCGGAATCCTCGGCCTGCTTTGGATTCCGCTGTGGAACTGGGCAGCTCGCCGCGTGCCCGCCGCCGCTGCGCCGGCGCCGACGCCGGCGCCAGCCGGCGCCGCCGGGATTCTGCGCGACCGCCGCTTGTGGGCCTTCGTCGCGGCCAATGCGCTCAACATGGTGGGCTATTCGCTCTGGACCAACTGGACCACGCAGTATTTAGTGGATGCGCACTCGCTCACCGTCCGCCAGGCCGCGTGGTACGCCTGGATTCCGCCATTCGTCGCCATGGGCGGCGGCTTCGCCGGCGGTTGGCTTTCGTTGCGCATCATGCGCGGTGGAACGCCCGCCGTCGCCGCGCGGTTCCGCGTCTGTTTCGCCGCGGCGCTGCTTTCTCTTGTCACCGCCACCATCCCCGCGGCGCCCACTCCAGCCTGGGCGATCGCCGGAATTTCGATCAGCTTCTTCGCAGTTTCGGCGTTCAGCGTGAACACCTATACCTTGCCGCTCGATACCTTCGGCGCCTCGCGGGCCGCATTTGCCGTTTCCATGCTGGTGGCTTCCTACGGCGTCGCACAGTTACTGATCTCGCCGGCCTTCGGCGCGCTGATCGATCGCTACGGCTACACGCCCGTCACCACCTTCACCGCATTCACGCCGCTGGCCGCCTGCGCCGTCCTCTGGGGCATGAGGTCCGCCCAGTGAAGCAACGCCTGAAGCGCTGGATCTTCCGTCTTCTCGGCAAAGACCCGGAAGCCGTGGTGGTCACTTTCTATTCTGGCCCGTCCGCCTTGTGCCAGCGCATGGCCGAGGAAGTGCGCTCGCTCGAACCGGCCCGCCGCCATTTCATCGCCACCGAAGAGAATTGGCCCGAGCTGCGCAAGACGCTCCGCCGCTACCGCATCGGCCTCGCCCCGGTGTTGCTGTCCCGTCAGCGAAGCGCCCTGCGCCGCGCGGCGTACCGCGTGGCGCCCCGCAAGATCCTGGCTTACAATTCGCAGCTCGATCGCCATCATCTGCGCTTCGATCTGCCTTCGTTGCTCTTCTGGCGCGGCGTTGCGCTCGACCGCATCTATCTCCGCCCGTGGTGGTGGCCCTGGCCCAAGCGCGAGCGCTCCGTCGTGCCGCAGGGCTCTCGCGTTGTCGAAGGCCGCGCCTGCTCGGCCGCTCGCCGCCGCGTGGCAGTGCTCTCGCCATATTACCCGTATCCGCTCTCGCACGGCGGCGCCGTCCGCATTTACTACCTACTTCGTGAGATCGCCCGTGAATTCGACGTCACGCTGCTGGCCTTCATCGATGGCGATGCCGCCCCGGACACCGCCCCGCTGCTTGAATTCTGCGCCCGCCTGGTGTTGGTGAAAAAGCCCAGCTACCGCGAGCCGCGCTGGTCTACCCTGCTGCCGCCGGAAGTGCACGAATTCCGCTCGCCCGCCATGCGCCGCGCCATCGCCGAGGAGCGCCGCGTCTTTGGCTTCGAGCAACTGCAGGTGGAGTACACACAACTGGCCGAATACCCCGGCGACGTGCTGGTGGAGCACGACGTCACTTTCGATCTTTTTGCCCAGATCGCCCGTCGCGAACGCACTCTCGCCGCCGCGTGGAATGCATTTCGCTGGCGTCGCTTCGAGACCCGAGCCGTCCGCCGCTTCCCGCGCGTGGTCGTCATGTCGCCCAAGGACGCCGAACTGCTGAGCCCGGGCGTCGAGGCCACGGTCATCGAAAATGGCGTCGATCTCGCCCGCTTCCAACCGGAACCCGAGAGCCCCGGCCAGCGCCTGCTCTTCGTCGGATCGTTCCGGCATTTCCCCAACGTGGCCGCCTGGCGCTTCTTCGCCGAACGGGTCTGGCCTCTGCTGCGCGAAAAGTTTCCGCTCCTCACCGTCACGGCGGTTTGCGGCCCCGATCACCTCACGTACTGGCGCGCTTTCGCCGATTCTCCAGAGCCCGCGCCCGATCCGCGCATGCGCATGTTGGGCTTCGTTTCCGACGTGCGCCCGTTCTATGTCGAGTCGAACCTCGCGCTCGTGCCGACCGTCGTCTCCGCGGGCACCAATGTCAAGGTCCTCGAAGCCATGGCCATGCAGCGCGCCGTCGTCTCGACCGAATCGGGCTGCGCCGGCCTTGGCCTGTTACACGGCCACAGCGCCTGGATTGCCGATACGCCCGAAGGCTTCGCCGCCGGCATCGCCACGCTCATCGCCGATCCCGATCGCCGCCGGGAGATCGCCCAGGCCGCGTACCACCACGCCGTGCGCAACTTCGACTGGCAGGCCATCGGCGAAAAGCAGCGGGCGCTACTTCGCGCTCAATAAATTCGCAAACAGCCGGAACGCTCCCGGCACACCCGCCGGCAACTGCCGGAACCACGCGTACGACGTGAAGATGTAAACGCCCTTGCCATACCGCGTCCACAGCTCTCCGCCTTCCATTGCGTCTTCGTCCGGGTCGTGGGAAGAAAGCACCGTCTGGTATCGCTCGTCCCACTGAGTCGCAAAGTAGAGGCCGCGCTCCTGCACCCAACCCTCGAAATCTTTCTGCGAAATGTGATTGGGATATTGCAGCAGCGGGCCGTCCGGATGCGGGAACGTGACCGGCGCTTCCTCCACAGTGACACGCCACCGCGTGCCTCCCGGCACCGTGAACGGATACGGCCCCATGTCGAGCGACGCATCGCCGGTCTGATACTGCACCACGTACGTGCCGCCGTTTTTCACGTAATCCAGCAGCCGCGCCTGGTTGGCTTTCAGGTCGGCCCGCACGTTGTACGCACGCACTCCCGCCACAATCGCATCGAAGCGCGCCAGGTCGCCCTGCTCCAGATCCGACTGCCCCAGCAGCGTCACTTCGAGCCCGAGTTGCCGCAAAGCGTCCGGCATCTCGTCGCCGGCTCCCATGATGTAACCGATCTTGTGGGCCTTCACGTCGATGTTGGCGCGCACCAGCTTCACGTCCGATGGCGGAAACAACGTCTGCGGCGGAATGTGCGGATACAAGATCACCTGCATGCCGCTCGCGATGTCACGCCCATTCACCCGCGCCACTGCTTTCATGGTGGCCGTGGTTTCCCCGGCGGGCGGCGTCACTTCAAACGTCACTTCCTCCACTTCACCCGCCGCCGCCACTTTGAAAGCCTGCGACGGTGGTTCGGCCTTCCAACCCGCCGGCAAGTCCAGCCGCAATTCGCCCGCGGCGTTGGCCACGTTGGCCTGGAGCGCCAACTGAATCTTGCGCGGCGCCGCAACCGGAAAGACGGCGACGGGATCGGACAGATTCACGGCCACGGTAGGCGCCACCACCAGCGGACGCACGCGTTCGCCCTCCGACCGCTCCGCGTAGCGTTGATGCACCGCCCGCACCACTTCGATGGGAGCCCCATCCACCGTAAGCCGCAGCCGCATCTGGAGAACCGGCGGCGTATCCGCGAGCCCCACCAGCCGCTGGTCGTCCACCTGGTACACATCGCCCGCGGGAGGCTTCACCAGCCAATACGGCTGCGAGTAAGCCTCACCCGGCGGCACCGTGCGATCGAATTGCACGCGAGTGCTCCGCTCATGGCCCAGCTTGGCCGGCTTGATATCCAGCGGCTCGTTCCAAATTCCTTCCACCCGTCCGCCATCCAGACTGACTTCCGCGGTCGAGCGGTTCAGCAGCGTCGTCGTCACGCTGAGCGGCCCGCCGGGCGTGACCTGCGCCTGCTGCGCCTGCGCCTCCACGAATAATCCCGCGCACAGCGCGATAGCCTCGTCCAGTTCCTCTAGCTTGATCTTGGCCAGCGGATCGCCAATCGCCGCTATCAGCGGGCGCGCCTTCGCCAGCGCCGGGATGATTTTCTCCGGATGCGCCGGCTCGAAATCGCGAATCGCCCCTTCGAGAATCGACCCCACCGCCGCGCCGCCGGGCAATCGGTTCCACGTGGTGTCGATGCCGTCGAAGATATCCTGCGATGACGGTTCTCCGGCCACCAACCCGAACGAAGTCACGCCCGGATTCACCTGCCGCATCGCGCCGGTTCCCTGGCTGTGATGCATGCTGCGGCTCATGTTGGCCAATTCCAGGTACGAATACCCCAGGACCGGATTAAACCCTCCCGTATCGGCCTCGCCGGCGTTCGGCAATGGCGGGAACTGCGGAAGCTGTGGCCCGCCGCGGCCGCCCGCTGCCGGTGTGGATGCACTCGCGTATGCACTCGCGGCCGGTGTCACTCCATTCGCGGCCGATGTCGCGCCCGCCGCGCCAGGCGCTGTGGGCGCCCCGCCGCGCCCAGGGCCGATGAGGAACGAGGCGCGCACCAGACGCCTGGCGCGCCACGGCGCCACGTATTTCAACTGCTCCGGAAACTTTTCCGCGTCGGCCGCCGCATCGAAGGCCTCTTTCCCGAAGATCGCCGATACCTGGTGCTGGCCGTGTCCGTCGGCCGGCGTGCCGCTGAATACCAGAATGATCACATCCGGCCGGTATCGCCGGACCACCCACACGATATCCGACAGGATGCGGTCGTGGCCCCACTTTTCCATGGTCTCCGACGCCGTCTTGGAAAATCCGAAGTCGATGGCGCGTGTGAAAAACTGTTCCGCCCCATCGATCTTGCGCGCCGCCAGCAGTTCCTGCGTGCGGATGATCCCCAGTTGTGGCCCTTGTTCCGAGCCGATCAGATTCTGCCCGCCCTCGCCGCGTGTAAGAGAAAGATAGGCCGTCCGCATGTGCCGCCCGCGCGCGAAGTATGCCAGCACCGCGGTGTTCTCGTCGTCGGGATGCGCCGCAATCATGAGCACCGTTCCCAGCTCATTCAGATTGTGGAGCGACTGCTCAATCTCGATCGTTCCGGGGAAAGGAACTCTCTGCTGCGCCTCAAACGGCGCCAGCGCGAACAGGAAAATCGCGATTGAAATCAGCCTGGCAAACATGTGAAGACCATTCTATACGGTGGGACATCGCCTTTTGTGGTCTGTCATGCCCGGCTGCTTGACAGGCGCCAAAAAACCGATCATCTGTCCCACCTTTATCCCAAGTTGAGCACTTGCTTCACCGTGCCGCTGTCGCCCTGGATTTTTTTCTGGAGCATCATCAACGCGTAGATCAACTGCTCGGGACGCGGCGGGCATCCCGGCACGAACACGTCGATCGGAATCACCTGGTTGACGGGGATCAGTGCGTAATTGTTGAACACGCCCGTCGAGGTGGCGCATGCCCCCATCGAAATCGCCCACTTCGGCTCCGGCATCTGCTGATAGAGGTGCCGGATCACCGGCGCCATCTTGTTCGCCACCCGCCCCGCAATGATGATCAGGTCCGATTGCCGCGGCGATCCGCGAAACACCTCGGCCCCAAACCGCGCGATGTCGAACCGCGACGCGCTCATCGACATCATTTCGATGGCGCAGCAGGCCAGCCCGAAGGTCATCGGCCAGATGGAATTCTTGCGCGCCCAGTTCACCGCCTGGTCCAGCCTCGTCAGCACGATGCCTTCGGCGGCGGCCGCCGCGGCGTTGTCCACCGAATAGTTGTCGATGCGCGCGAAAAGTTCCGGCGGGCCGCTGGCCATCGGTTTTTCCATACCTACATTCTACAATGCTATCCTGATAGCTAATTTCCCCAAGGGATCTCCTATGCGCGAACAACGCTACACGACTCCCCACGGGATTGTGGTCTCTCGCACCGTCTCCCGGGCCAGCTTCCGCAAAGGCCTGAAACATCTCACGCGCGAGCTCGATCATCACCGTGGCATCTATCTTTCCTCGGGATATGAATTCCCCGGAAGATATTCGCGCTGGGATATCGCCTCGCTCTGCCCGCCGCTCGAAATCGTCTCATTTGACCGCCGCGTCGAGTTCCGCCCGCTCAACCAGCGCGGCCGCGTCATCACGCAACTGCTCTCGCCGGTCCTCGCCTCTCACCCCCACTGGGAGCAATTCGGTTTCGAAGGTGAGACGCTCGCCGGCCGCCTCAAGCCGCTGCCCGCGCTCTTCCCCGAAGAGGAACGCAGCCGCCAGCCTTCGGCCTTTTCCATTCTGCGCGCGCTCATCCAGGAATTCAGCAGCCTCGGCGATTCGCGCCTCGGCTTGATCGGCGCCTTCGGCTACGACTTTCTTTTCCAGTTCGAGCCTATTGAAAAGCGCCTGCCGCGCCACGGCCACAAGGATCTCCACCTCTATCTCTGCGATGACATCTACTTCATGGACCGTAAGAAGGAGCAGATCGATCGCTGTCAGTATGATTTCTCGAACGGCGCCCTCTCGACCAGCGGCCTTCCGCGCGACGCTGCTGAGATCGCGCCCGCGCCCGCGCTTCCTCCCGGCCCCATCGTCTCCGACCACATGCCCGAAGAGTACATGGCCAACGTCGAAACGGTTCGCGAAGGCATGCGCTGCGGCGATTATTACGAAGTCGTCCTCCGCCAAACTTTCCGCACGCCATACTCCGGCAAAGCCTCCGACCTTTTTGAACGCGTCCAGATTGCCAGCCCCAGCCCCTACGAATTCCTGCTGCAGTTCGGCGACGAGCAGTTAGTCGGCGCTTCCCCGGAAATGTTCGTCCGCGTCAAGGATCGGGATGTCGAAACATGCCCCATCGCCGGTACCGCCCAGCGCACCGGCGATCCTTTGCGCGACGCCGACAGCATTCGCGAGCTGCTCAAGTCCGCCAAGGAAGAGTCCGAGCTGACCATGTGCACCGACGTAGACCGCAACGATAAGTCGCGGATCTGCGACCCGGGCAGCGTGCAGGTGATCGGCCGCCGCCTCGTCGAATCCTACGCCGGCGTCTTCCACACCGTCGACCACGTGCATGGCACTATCCGCGAGGGCTTCGATGGCCTCGACGCGTTCCTGACCCACATGTGGGCCGTCACCTTGATCGGCGCACCCAAGAAGGCCGCCGCCAACGCCATCGAAGCCCTCGAAAAAAGCGCGCGCGGCTGGTATGGCGGCGCCATCGGCATGATTTCGCTCAACGGCGACATCAACACCGGCATCCTCATCCGCACTACCTATTTGAAGGACGGCATGGCCTCTTATCCCGTCGGCGCGACCTTGCTCTACGATTCCATCCCGGAGATGGAAGAGCGCGAAACCCGCATGAAGGCCACCGGCTTTTTCCGCGCGCTGGCCGTCGCTCCCGCGAAGTCCGCCGCTGCGGCCGCACGCGAACCCATCGGCGCCGGAGTCAAGCTTCTGCTGGTCGATCACGACGATTGCTTCATCCACACCTTGGCCAACTACGCCCGCCAGACCGGCGCCGAAGTGGTCACTTACCGCGCCGGTTTTCCGCCGGAGCTGATCGCGCAGGTCGCCCCCAGCCTGATTCTGATTTCACCCGGCCCAGGCCGCCCGCGCGATTTCGGCGTTTCCGACCTGGTCCTCACAGCCGTGCGTTATGGCGTACCGGTATTCGGCGTGTGTCTTGGCCTGCAAGGCATCGTCGAGGCCTTTGGCGGCGAGCTCGGCGTTCTCGACTATCCCATGCACGGCAAGCCTTCCACCGTCCGCCACCGCGGCATCGGAGTCTTCGAAGGTTTGCCGGAAGAGTTTCAAGTGGGCCGCTATCATTCTTTATTCGCGCGCCGTGAGACCTTCCCCGCGTGCTTGGAAATCACCGCCGAAACTGCCGACGGCGTCATCATGGGCGTGCGCCATCGCGACTTGCCGATCGAAGCCGTGCAATTCCACCCCGAATCCATCCTGACCGCCGAAGGCGACCATGGTTTGAAGCTGATGGAAAACGCGGTCAAGCTAGGCAAGCCGCGGCTCACGCTCAGCTAACCCGCACTGTGGCGCACGCACTCTTGCGTGCCGTGTCGAGACTCGTCTCGACACCACGGGGCCGGCTACAAACGATTCTACTCGAAAATCCCAGGCACTAACCCGCCGCTCTACTTCCCGAAGTAACTCCTAACCGGCGGCGGAGGCGCATCCTTCCTTATCGCGCGCCACAGTAACTCGTTCAGCTCGTTATCGTCATTCGCGTCTTCCCGGTCGAAATTCATCTTCTCCGCGATGCCCGGCGCCCTCGGCGGATTCCGCTGATCAAGCGCCGTCCGCGGCTTCTCTAAATCATAGGGCGCATTGTCCGCCTTCGCCTGGAACGCCGCGTTCATCGGCAGCGACGCCGCATCGAAATGCGTCATGGGGTGCAGCCCCAGGATCAGCTCGATGGTGCGCAGCATCGACGTGGTGTTGTACATGTGGCTGTCCACCGCATGACGCCGCACGTATGGCGAGATCAGGTACGCCGGTGAGCGGTGAGAATCCACATGGTCGGGACCGTTCTGCGCGTCGTCTTCCAGGATGCAGATCAGCGTGTTTGCCCAGAAGCGCGATTTCGATATCCCCTCCACAATCATCCCCACGGCAAGGTCGTTGTCGGCCGCCATCGCCAGCGGCGAGAGGCTGTTCGCCCTAAGGCCCGAGGTGTGGTCGTTGGGCAGCCGCATCACCATCAGACGCGGCATTTCGCCGCTCTTCTCGAACTCCGCCAGGTCGGTGAGAAAAACCTTGGCCCGCTCCACGTCGGGATAATTCGTGTCGAACCCGCGGTAGGTGCGGTTGGTGGCTTTCATCAGCACCGGGTCGTTGATCCCTTGCAGTTGGTCCGCTCCCGTGGCCGCCATCTCGCGCTTGTTCTCCACCATGAACCCGTAATTGCGCACCGTCAGACCAGCCTGCGCCGCGTTGGTCCAGATATAGCCGGCCGGCGGCAGCGCGCCCGGGTCCTGCTCTTCGAAGTCGTACAAACGGTGACGCCCAGCATACTCGGTGGGCCACAGCTTCTGCACCCAATCCGGCGCAATCGCGGCGGTGGACCAGTTGTTGCCGTCGGCGCTCACGTCGGCGTTCACATAGAAGTTGTCCAGCAGCACAAACTCGCGCGCGATCTTGTGCTGGTTCGGAGTCACGTTCTCGCCGAACAGCACCAGCGACGCGTCACCATTGCCCTCTTTCATATCGCCCAGCACCTGGTCGTACGTGCGGTTCTCTTTCTCGATGTAAAGGATGTGCTGGATGGGCGGCAGCGTGCTCGGCTCGTCCAACTTCGCGTCCTTATATGGCGATTGCTCGAGCGCCTTCTTGGTCCAGCCGGCCAGTTGCTGATCGGTGAACGGCTCGATCCACGACGCCGTCCCGGTTTGCATATAGGCCACGTATCCCGGCTCGCGCACGCCGCCGTGCGCCGGCGCCAGGTCCGCCCGCGGGCTCGGCCCGTTGGGGTTGGCATAGGAACGCAAGCCCTTGCCGTTGACGATCACCAGCGTGCCCGAAGGCAGCACCCGCACCGCCGTCGGATACCAGCCCGCCGGAATGAATCCGTCCACGTGGCTCACCTGGCCGCTCACGTCCACCGCCGCCGCCACGTTACCGTCCGAGCACGCCACATACAGCCGCTTGCCGTCGGGGCTCAGCCCCAAGCCCGATGGCGTCATGCCCAGCGGCTGCCGCGGCGTCATCGCCACGTTGATGCGCTCCACCACGCTCAGCTCCTTCGCCTCCGTCACCGCCACCGAGTACACGCTGTTGGTATTGGCCGCGGCCACAAACACGCGCGCGGCATAAGCCGCGGCTGGCTTGTCTCCATCTCCATCTGCGTCCGGCGGTCCGCCGTTGCGCCATACCATGTCGGTCGCGTGCGCGCCCACCGGCACCCTCGCCAGCAGGCTACCGCTCGCCGTGTCGTGGTGCTCCAGCGTGCCGTCCGCCCACGTCGTCACGAAGAACGACTTGCCGTCCGGATGAAACAGAATCTTGTACGGCCGCCGCCCCGTCTTGATATGGTCGATCACCGTGCCCGATTGCGGGTTGATCACCACCACCGAATCGTGATACAGATCGGTCGCATAGATCAGGTGTCCGTCCGGCGTCATGGCCACGTCGCCGATCATGTCGTGGTCGGTCACCTGGTTCGCCGGCACAACCGCGAACGTGCGGCCTGCCGTCAGTTTTCCGCCGGCGAAGGTAAACTCGAAGACCGCCGCTTTCGATCCGCCGCCCACATACACGCGGTCTCCCTGCGGCGAAAACGCCAGCCCCAGCCATCCGTCCGCGACCGGCGTCGAGCCAACCACCGCCCCGGCGGCCGCATCGATCACCGTAATCGAAGGCGGCCGGTAACCGCCATTCAGCACCAGCAGGTACTTACCGTCCGGCGAGAGCGCCGACGACATCGGCAGCGTATCAAGCGGCACCTGTTTGCCCACCGGGTCGAGCACCCATCCGCTGTTCAACAGGAAGCCGCCGCCTGCGAGCGGCCCAACATGTTCCCTCGGCGCCGGCTGCGAGCTGACGAGCGCCACCACCGATATCAATGCGATGCCGAGCGCCGCCCGGGCGCCCACCATTCCAAATGTGCGTTTCATGAGGATGCACCCATTGTACAAGCCGGGGAGCGTGTCCTGGTTTCACGGGCGTTACGATTTCGTCACGGAATAACCCGCCTCCCAAGCACCGCCCGCCTGCCGCCGTCGATTAGCATGGATACATGCCCCGCTACGCCGCCATTGACATCGGCAGCAACTCTATTCGCATGGAAGCCGCCGAAGTGCTGCCGGGCAAGCCGCCCCGCATCCTGGCCTCCGAGCGCGAAGTCACGCGGCTCGGCGAAAGCGTCTTCCGCACGGGAGCCGTCAGCGATGAGGCCATCAAGGCCACCTGCGTAGTGCTCGCCCGCATGGCCGCGCTCTATCGTAAGCTGGATGTCGTTGGCGTCCGCGCCGTCGCCACCAGCGCCATCCGCGACGCGCAAAATCAGCAGGTCTTCCTGGCACTCGCCACCGAAGCCGCCGGCACGCCGGTGGAAATCATCTCCGGCCGCGAAGAGGGCCGCCTCATCTATCTGGGCGTCGAAAGCACCTGGCCGCAAACCGGCAAACGCACCCTGGTCATCGATATCGGCGGCGGCTCGGCCGAGATCATCGGCGCGGAAGACGGCCGACTGCGCGAGGCTTATTCCAAGCCGCTCGGCGCCGTGCGCCTGCGGGAGAACTTCCTCAAGAATGACCCACCCACGCCGCTCCAATTGCACCAACTGCACGAGTACATTCGGGCCAAGCTCTATACCGCTGTCGAACGCCTTAGCCACATCGAGTGGGATCGCGCCATAGCCACTTCCGCCACCGCCGCGGCCGTGGCTAGCGCGGTGGCCCGCATCGCCCGCTCCAAGCGCGACGGCATCGATCGCCTTCGCATCCCCACTCCGCAGGTCCGCAAGCTGTATAAGGAACTGGCCGTGCTCGGCCTTCCCGCCCGCCGCAAGGTCACAGGCATCGGTCCCCGCCGCGCGGAGATCATCGTGCCCGGCGTGGCCGTGCTGCTCGATTTCCTGCAGGAATTTCAGCTCCGCGCCGTCTACTATTCCAGGGCCGGCGTGCGCGATGGCATCATCGCCGATCTGGCCGCCCGCAACGTCGGCGCCGAACTCGCGCACCTCAGCCGCGACCAGCGCCGCGAAGTCGAAGAGATGGGCCGCCGCTACGGCGTTTCCCTCGAACACGCCCGCAAAGTGGCCGCCATCTCCGGCCTGCTCTTCGCCGCGCTGCAACCGCTGCACAACTTGCCGCCGGCCTGCGGCAAACTCCTCGAAGCCGCGGCCTACCTGGTAGATGTGGGCCACTACGTCAGCGATACCGGCCATCACAAGCACTCCTACTACGTGATATCGAATTCCGATATCGCCGGCTTCACCGCGCGCGAACGGATGCTGGTGGCCAGCCTCTGCCGCTACCACCGCAAGTCGCTGCCCAACCCGGTGCACGGCGCTTACCAGTCCCTGACTACCGACGAGAGGCGCATACTATTATTAATGACCCCTATTCTGCGGCTGGCCGACAACCTCAATCGCAGCCGCCAGCAGCGCATCACCGGCGTCGAATGCCGCGTGCGCGATGGCGAAGTGCTCCTCCAGGTGCACAGCAGCCACGACATCGACCTGGAGCAATGGGGCGCCGAGCGCGCCGGCGAGGCCTTCCGCCAGATCTACAACCGGCCGATCTCGGTGGTTCGGGCGCGCGATTAACATGCGGGACTTCGCACGACTCCAGACCGCTACGCTGCTCCGCCGCCTGGCCTTCCAGTTGAACCGCGCCGAGCGCCACACCGATCCCGATTCCATCCACGATTTGCGCGTTGCCATTCGGCGTCTGAGCCGCTGCCTCCGCGCCTTCGCGCCGCTCTATCCCGACCGCTATTGGAAAAAGATCCGCCGCGAGCTCTCCACCTTGATGGGATCCACCGCCGCCGTGCGCGACCGAGATGTTGCCATCGAGCTGCTCGGGCAGGCCCGCATCTCGCGCCGCGCCGCCGTCATCACTCGTTTCCAAGCCGAGCGGCGCCAAGCGGCCCGCAACCTGTCGCTCGAAATCCGCCGCTGGAAAAGCCACGATACTTCGCGCAAGTGGCGCACCCGGCTGGAACTGTGACGCCATGAGCAAGCCACACATACCACGATGGGATGCGCGCGCGGCCACCGCGGCCAATGCGCGCCGTGAACTGCCGCGCCTGGCGGCGGCCTTCTTCGCGCGTGTGCGCGAGTTGCTCGCGGACAACCCGCCGCCCGCCAAACTGCACGCCATCCGCCTCGAAACCAAGCGCCTGCGCTACACCCTGGAGTTGTTCCGCCCCTGTTACGGCCCTGGCCTCGACACGCGCCTGGCCGCGCTCCGCCACATCCAGCAGATATTGGGCGAAGTCAACGACTGTTCCACTACCGAAGGATACATCGGCCAGGCCATGAAACCTTCTCCCCTGCGCGAGCGGATCTCGAAGTTCCTCACCGCGCGATGCGCCGCGCAAGCGCAAGTCTTCCACGCCGCCTGGACAAGCGGCTTCGACACCCCCGGCCGGGAACTCTGGTGGACCCGTTACCTCGCGCGCCACGCGCGCACCCCAGCCCGCATTTCTCACCAGGTTTCATCGCGAAGCGCGTAGAATAACCAGAGAACGCGTCTCAGACACCCCAACAGTAATCTTCGACGTCCCGCTCCACGGACGGATCCTTCTCGCCGAGGCGCATCAACTCAAGACGGATGGCGTCCACCAGGGCTTTCCAACTGGCTTCGATGACGTTGTCGGAAACGCCCACGGTGGCCCAACTCGCGCGCTGGTCCGACCACTCGATCAGCACGCGCACCTTGGCCGCCGTGCCCTTGCGGGAATCGAGCACACGCACTTTGTAGTCGGTGAGCCGCACGTTGGCGATTTGCGGATACATTTTCGAGAGCCCCTTGCGCAAACAGAGGTGCAGGGCGTGGAACGGGCCGTGGCCGGTGGCCGTGGAGGAATGCACGCCGTCCTGGGCGCGCAGCGTCACGGTGGCCGTCGAGACGGAACCGCCCGCGGCCGCGCCTTCGCCGCCGCTGCGCGTCGAGACTTCGTAACTCTCCACTTCGAAGAACTGCATGCCCGGGTTCAGGGCATCGCGCACCAGCAGCTCAAAGCTGCCCTCGGCCGCTTCCAACTCATAGCCTTCGTATTCCATCTGCTTGATGGTTTCCAGCAGCTCGCGGCGCGCCTCTTCACTCAAGCGCCCGGCCAGGCCGTGCTGCTTCAGCTTGTAGAGGATGTTGCCACGACCCGACTGGTCGCTGATCAGGACGCGCTGTCGGTTGCCGACCGCCTCGGGACGGATGTGTTCATAGGTAGCGGCATCTTTCAGCACGGCGCTCACATGCACGCCGCCCTTGTGGGCGAAGGCGCTCTTGCCCACAAACGGCTGGTTGTTGGGCAACGGCAGGTTGGCCAGCTCGGCGATGAAGCGGCACGTGGAGGCGAGGGACGCCAGCTTCTCGGGGCCAACGGTGGTGTGTCCCAGCTTCAGCTCGAGGTTGGCGAGGATGGATGCCAGGTTGGCGTTGCCGCACCGCTCGCCGTATCCATTCAAGCAGCCCTGCACATGCGTGGCGCCGGCCTCGACCGCGGCCACGGCGTTGGCCACGGCCATTTCCGAATCGTTGTGCGGGTGGATCCCGATGACGCCGTCGAACCGCTTGCGAACGTCCGCCACGGCTTCCACCAGGCGCCCGGTCAGCGCTCCGCCGTTGGTGTCGCACAGGCAGAGCACGTCCGCGCCGGCCTTCCGGGCGGCTTCGAGTGTGCGGAGCGCATAATCCCGGTTGGCGAAGTAGCCGTCGAAGAAATGTTCAGCGTCGTAGACCACTTCCTTGTCGTGAGCCTTCAGATATGCGACGGTTTCGGAAATCAGCTTGAGGTTCAAGTCGAGCGAAACGCCCAGCGCCCGCTCGACGTGCAGGTCCCAGGTCTTGCCGAAGATCGATACCGCCTGAGTGCCGGCTTCTAGCAGCGATTGAACGTTGCGGTCCTCCTCCACCCGGTGCTTGGCGAAGCGCGTGGAGCCAAATGCCGTGAGCCGGGCGTGTTTCAGCTTCAAGCCCGCCGCGGCGCGGAAGAACTCCTTGTCTTTGGGGTTCGACCCCGGCCAGCCGCCCTCGATGTAGTCGATGCCCAGCTCGTCGAGCTTCTGCGCAATGAGCAGCTTGTCCTCCACCGAGAATGAGACGGATTCGCCTTGCGTGCCGTCCCGCAGCGTCGTATCGAACGTAGAGATCTTCATGACCGCACCTGCTATTCGGCGCCCTGCGGCACGCCCGCCTCCTTGCGCTTCTTGAGAAACGTCATCATGCCGCGCAATTCGCGGCCCACTTCTTCGATGGGCTGATGGCGCGCCGCTTCCCGGTCCGCCAGGAATTTCTTCCGTCCGGTCTTGTTTTCCGCGATCCATTGCCGCGCGAAATCTCCGGCCTGAATTTCCGCCAGGATCTTGCGCATCTCGGCGCGGGTCTGTTCATTCACCACGCGGGGCCCGCGCGTGTAATCGCCATATTCGGCGGTGTCGGAAACCGAATACCGCATGTAGCTGAGGCCGCCTTCCTGGATCAGGTCGACAATCAGCTTCAACTCGTGCAGGCATTCGAAGTAAGCGATCTCGGGCGCGTATCCGGCTGCCACCAGGGTCTCGAAGCCGGCGCGGATCAGCTCGCTCACGCCGCCGCACAGCACGGCCTGCTCGCCGAAGAGATCGCTCTCGGTTTCTTCGCGGAAGGTGGTTTCGATGACGCCGGCCTTCAGACAGCCGAGCGCCAGCGCGTAGGCCAAGGCCCGTTCGAGCGCTTCGCCGGTCGCGTTCTGATGGACCGCGACCAGCGCCGGCACGCCGACGCCTTCGGTATACAACTCGCGCACGCGATGGCCGGGCGCTTTGGGCGCCACCATGGAAACGTCCACTCCGGCGGGCGCGGCGATCTGCTTGAAATGGATGTTGAAGCCATGGGCGAACATCAGCGTCTTGCCCGGCGTGAGGTGCGGCGCGATGTCCCGGTGATAGAGATCGCCCTGAATGTGGTCGGACACCAGGATCATGACGACATCGGCGGCCTTAGCGGCCTCGGCCGTGGTCAAGACTTTGAGGCCGGCGGCTTCCGCCTTGGCGCGCGACGGGCTGCCTTCATACAGCCCCACAACTACGTCGACTCCGGAATCCCGCAGGTTCAGGGCGTGCGCGTGGCCCTGGCTGCCGTATCCGATAATGGCGACCGTGCGCCCGTGCAAGTAATCGAGATTTCCGTCTTTTTCGTAAAACCGTCTGGACATGTGTTCCTCGCCTATAATCTTGGATTCAACGCGGAGGCGCGGAGGAGCGGAGAAAACCTGAAGGAAACAAGATATCCGGATTCAGCCCGTCTCCCCTTTGCAGCGCCAGCAGGCGATATCTCCATGAATTCCCGCTCTGCAATTTTTCGCCGCGTCTCCGCCCTCCGCGTTGAATCTCAGACTGCATGATTCATACTTTCTGCGCCGTGACCGGTTTGGTGGGAACGGGTGGCTGCAGCCGCAGTTTCTTGGCCTCCAGGCCGATTGCCAGCGCGCCCGAGCGCGTCACTTCAATCTCACCGTAACTCCGCATCACGTCGATAAACTCGTTCAACTTCTCGGGGTCGCCCGTGGCTTCGATGGCGTACCCCTCGGTGGACGAATCCACCACGCGCCCGCCGAAGATCTCGGCCTCTTTCAGAACCGCAGTGCGCGATTCCATGGTGGTGCGGATGCGCACCAGCACCAGTTCGCGGACGACGGCTGGCAAGTCCGTCAGGTCGGTGGCCTGCAGCACGTTGATCAGCCGGTTCATCTGCTTGATGACCTGTTGGCGCAGCACCGGGTCGACGTCCACCACGATGGTCATGCGCGAAAGTTCGGGGTCATAAGTCCGCGCCACGGTCAGGCTTTCGATGTTGTAGCCGCGCTGCGTGAGCAGTCCGGTCACGCGCATCAGCGCACCGGGCTTGTTTTCGAGGAGTAAGGAAATTACCTGCATCATATAGGCCGCTCTCTACGGGGATGGCACCTCGACGGGTTGCGGCGGCCCCAGCACCATTTCCTGAATGCCCGCGCCGGCCGGCACCATGGGGTACACGCACTCCGACGGCGAGACCTTGACGTTGAGCAGGTACGGCCCGGGCGTCGAGACCGCTTCTTCGAGCGCGGCCCGCAGGTCGCGCGGGCTCTCGATGGTTCTGCCGGTAAAGCCGTACGCGCCGGCCAGTTTGGCCGCGTCCGGGAAACAATCCAGCTCAACGGCGCTCAACCGATTGTTGTAGAACAGCTCCTGCCACTGCCGCACCATCCCCAGGTAGCCGTTGTTCATGACGATGATCTTGATGGGCAGGCCGTGGCTCGCAATGGTGCCGAGCTCGGGTATGGACATTTGAAAACCACCGTCGCCCACCAGCGCAAACACCAGCTTGTCGGGGCGGGCGAACTGCGCGCCGATGGCGGCGGGCAGACCGAAGCCCATGGATCCCAGACCGCCCGAATTCAGCCACAGGCGCGGCGCATTGAATCGCACCAGTTGGGCGGCCCACATCTGGTGCTGGCCCACGTCGGAGGCCACAATCGCCTCGCCCGCGCTCAAGCGGTCGATTTCCGCCATCAGGTGCTGCGGCTTGATTTCGGCATCGGAGGTGACCGGGCGCAACGGATGTTCTTCCTTCCAGGCGCGCACGCGATGCCACCACGCGCGCCGCGCGGCGGCGACGGCCTGGCTGCCGGGCTCCGGGCTCTCCGCCAGGAGCTTGTTCAATTTCGCCAGCACGCGCTTGACGTCGCCGACAATCGGAACGTCGGGAGCGCGGTTCTTGCCGATCTCGGCCGGGTCGATGTCCACGTGGATCACCCTGGCGTGCGGCGCGAATGCCGCCAGGCGGCCGGTCACGCGGTCGTCGAAGCGCACGCCCAGGGCGATCAGCACATCGCTCTCGGTCATGGCCATGTTGGCGGCGTAGCTGCCGTGCATGCCCGGCATGCTGATGAAATTCGGATGCCCGGAAGGGAGCGCGCCCAACCCCATCAGGGTGGTGACGGCCGGCGCGTCGATCAGTTCCACGAACTCGCGCAACTCCGCGGCCGCGCCCGCGGCGATGATCCCGCCGCCCGCGTACACCAGCGGCCGCTCGGCTTCCTGGATGGTCTGCGCGGCGCGCCGGATCTGCCCGGTGTGGCCTTCGGTGAAGACTTTGTAGCCAGGCAGATGAATGGCCGTCACCGGCTGGTAGTGGCCCTGGCCCTGGAGCACATCTTTGGTGACATCCACCAGCACTGGTCCGGGCCGCCCGCTGGCCGCCACGTAGAAGGCTTCATGCACAATCTGCGGCAGGTCTTCCAGGCGCTTCACCAGGTAGTTGTGCTTGGTGCAGGAGCGCGTGATGCCGAACGTGTCGGCCTCTTGAAACGCGTCGCTGCCGATCAACCGCGAGGACACCTGGCCGGTGATGGCGACGATCGGAATGGAATCCATCATGGCGTCCACAAGGCCGGTGGTCAGGTTGGTGGCGCCTGGGCCGGAGGTGGCGCAGCACACGCCTACCTTGCCGGTCGCGCGCGCAAACCCCTCCGCCGCGAATGCCGCGTTCTCTTCGTGGCGCACCAGTACATGGCGGATGGGGTGTTCGTACAAGGCATCGTAAAGCGGTAAGGTCACGCCGCCCGGATAGCCGAAGATGCACTCGACCCCTTCGCGGGCCAGGCACTCCAGCAGCATTGTTGCGCCGTTCATCAATATGGACATGTGTTCCGCCTCATTCTAAGAAAAAAGGCCATCGGCGGGGCTGTTTTCCCCGCCGATGGCCTTTGGACTTCAGTTCCCTCGGGCCGTCAAGCGGGGCCGGTAATTATGCCTACAGGAATACCAACGGTATGGTGGACGGTAGGCCCAACAGCCCGAATTGGAATATTCCGTAGCATTCGAAGAACTGAGATTCGAGTTTAGCCTACAAGTTTTCCAAATGCAAGTGGATATATGTATAAATTATATTAATACGGAGGTAGGGCGGATGTCGCCCGTCCAGCAGCGTGCTCCAGCAAGGCATGCCAGGCCACAAGAGACGATGGCCAGTCCCATCCGCTCAGCGCGATACCATAAGTCATTCCAGTGCCGAACTCAGACCGCGCCATGGACCGCTCGCGTGCCTGGTACTTCCTGGCCTTGATGCTGGAAGTAGCAGTATTCCACCGGCGCGTTTTGTTCGAGCGCGGCTTCGTCTTCCCGTGGGATTTCCGCGCGGTTCATCTTCCGCTTGCCACCTTCATCGCCGGCGCGCTGGGGCGCGGCCAGTTGCCTCTCTGGGACCCATACACGTATTGCGGCAATCCGATCTACGCTAATATCCAGGCGGCTTTTTTCTATCCTCCGGTGCTTGCCGCTACGCTTGCCTCCAACTGGTTCGGCACCGATACGCTTCCACACCTTCTCGCCTGGGTGGTGGCCGCGCAGGTCTGCTTCGCCGGATGGTGCACCTTTGCGCTGCTGCGCCGTGTAGGCGCAGCGCCGGCCGCCGCGTTCCTCGGCGCGACGGTCTACCAACTGGGCTGCTTCTTCGCTTCGCAGGCCGAACATATGGGCGCCATGCAGGGCGGGGCATGGCTGCCGCTGGTGTGGTGGTGCTGCTGGGAACTGCGAGAGGGCCTGCGTTGGCGCTGGCTCGCGACGCTTTCCCTGGCACTCGCGATGACCGTCCTGGCAGGCCTGCCGCAAGTGGCCGTGGCGGCTTTTGGCTCGGCCTTCGCGCTGGCCATGGTGTTGGCTCTGTTCCGGCTGGGGAGCCGCAAGCTGCCGCTCGATGTCCTGCTGGCTTGGGTGTGGGCGCTCCTGCTGGCCGCAGTGCAGGTGATCCCCACCGCCCAGCTCACGCGGAACAGCGTCGCCAAATTCCGCGCCGAGTGGCTCAAGACTGGCGGCGGCATCAAGCTCGGGGCGCTCTATTCGCTGGTGATGCCGAATTACTGGAACGTGTTCGACCTCTCGAAATTTCACGGCCCCGCCGGCGCCGACCTCACGTTCCTTTACCTGTATTGCAGCCTGGCGGGCCTGGCGCTGGCCCTCTGCGCCGCCCTGTGGAAGCCCGACCGCCGGGCGGGCGCCTTCGCTCTATTCACGCTGGCGGCGGGAGTCTGGATGCTGGGCGATTCCACTCCCATCGGCCGCGCCATCTTCGGCGCGCTGCCGGTTTCGATTCGCATCGGCATCCATCCCGAGTACAACCTGCCGGTCTTCGCGCTGGGGATGGCGGTTCTGGCCGGCCTCGGCGCCAGCCGTTTTCTGCGGCCGCGCCTGCAACTGGCGGCCGCGGTGGTGATCGCGATCGATCTCATCGCGGTGGGTTCCGGACGGCCTTTCAACACCGCTTCGCTCGCGATCGAACCCGGCATCACCCACGATTCCATCGATGGCAGCGCGCCACTCGCCGCCCGCCTGCGCGCGCTCACCTCGGCCACAACGCCGGCGGCCCGCTTCGATATGGCCGACGCTCCGTACACCTGGTCGAGCAGCGCTCCCATCCTCGAAATCCCCACCGCCAATGGCTGCGACCCGCTCGCGCCCGAACGCACGATCCAGTGGCGTCTTTCTTTTGCGCCGGGAGCACGTTGGGGCGCTTGTTACCAGGTGGTGAATGCCGGCTCGCCCGCGATCGGCCTGGGCAACGTGCGCTACCTGGTATCGCGCTCGCCGGTCGACGCCGCGCAGTTCCATGCCGTCGACACCATCGCCGGATACACGCTTTACGAAAACAGCCACGCGTTACCGCGGTATTTTTTCGCCGCGCGCGTTCAGGCGTCCTCCGGCCTGGAGGAATCGGCCCGCGCCATCCACGCCGCGGGTTTCGATCCCGTTGAGACTGCCATCGTGGAAGCTCCCGCCGCGGATCTTCCTTCGGGCCCCCTGGCTGGCGGCGACGCGGCGGTGGTCTCCTTTGAACCATCCCGCGTCCGATTGCGGACGCACTCCCCGGGCGCTTCTTTTCTGGTTGCGTCGGATGCCTGGTATCCCGGCTGGGAAGCAGCCATGGACGGCACACCGGCGCCGATCTACCCGACCGACGCGGCCTTCCGCGGACTGGCACTCCCGCCCGGGGACCACACTGTCGAGATGCGCTTCGTGCCGCGCATCCTATATTGGTCGGCCGCGATCTCGGCGCTGGCGCTGATGGCCGCTGCGTTGGCCCTTACAGCCGGCAGGACCACTTTCCGCCGGCTGCGTTCCGAGCACGCCGGGAGAGCAGCTGAAACCGGTCCGGCGAAATCGTAACCAGGTCGTGGGATGCCGCGGCGGAGGCCGCTACGACGGCCTCCGTGCGTCAGAAATCCTGCCGGCGCTTTTAACTATGGGAAGGCCTATTCAGGCTAATGGGCAGGAATCGGGGCAACTGAGCTGCTGTAAAACTATTCCTGCGCGGGCATCTGCTGTTCGATCTCGCGCCAGGCGCTGATCTTCAAGCGGCGGCAGACCCAGCAAAGGGGTTCGATCGAGGCCAGAGTAGTTTCGGCGCCACAAACGGAGCACTTCGTCATCGCAGTCAGGCGGTCGGGGGAAATCGAACGCTTGGCCTGTTCCAGTATTTCTGCCGGAACAACCGTCTCGGGTTTGGGCTGTAGCTTCCGTTTCATCCAGGCTGTCTTCACTATGACAGAACTGCCGTTCGGAAACAACCCCGCCCGCAGGTACTGGCGTTCTAAGCAGCTTCCGGGATCTGTATAACCGCGGCCACATCCAGCGCCGAACGGCAGCGCGGGCACTTCTCGCCGGATGCCACGCGGGGGTACTTTCCCCTCAAGTCGATTTCGGCGGCCACGGTGTGGGTACAAATCGGGCAATGGGCCAAGCCCTGCGTGTGATTTTGAACGGTTGGTTTCATCAGTTTCATCTGAGTTGCCTCACTCCATCGGACGCGGAAAGCGGGGCGATGGTTCTATGGAAAATCGTAAAGAATATTAAATCTCTTCTGGCGCGGTGCTACGCTGAAAGGCATATGACGCAGCCGGCAGCACCCAAAATCCAGCTCATGCAGGGACCAGAGTACCGAGAAAGCTACGCCAACAGCGTGCAAGTGCGCGTCAGCCTGTGGGATTTCTTTTTATCCTTCGGCCGGGTGAGCCAGTCGAGCCCCGAAAACGTCGCCATCCAGAACTTCCAGGGGATCTATCTCAGCCCGCAGCAGGCGAAAGCCCTGTTCAACGTGCTGCGCGAGAACGTCACGCAGTACGAGACGGCCTTTGGGGAAATCAAGCTGGAACCGCAGGGCGGCGGCGGGATTGTGCAGTAGCCGGCGGGGCGGAACTGCGGCCCAGGTATTCGAGCAGCAGGATCATCTTGTGTTCCTGATCCCAGGAGCAGCGTTGCGCACGGGTCTGTTGGCGTTCGGCAATGCGCCTGGCCAATTGGGCGCGGGAGTTGCCGGCGTCTTCCGGCGATTCCAGGATGCAGCAGCCCAGAAACCCGGCGATGAACTGCAGTTCGTCCGACGACAAGCCGAGCAGGAAACGGCGAGCGCGGGTCTTCAGGGGCCTATCAACACACGAAACCAGGGCGGCTACCAGACTGCTGCGCACGGCAGATCTCCTGTCGGTGAGAAACCATACCAAATTCTTGGGCGGATCTGGCCGTATTATGGCGAAAACCGCCCTCAGGCGCAAGGGGGGTGGCGGAGGGGCCGGGGCAGGAGCTCGTCGGAGCCAAGTAGAAAGTTCCGCTTTCCGGCCAAGTAGAAAGTTCCGGTTTTGAGGGTCAAATGCGGACCCTCATGGTATGTTCGCATAGCCTCGC
>Ga0209039_10001120_pt1 | contig 25697 bp, 13 predicted proteins | sample BogFormECP12_OM1_FD_188238 | JGI IMG/M metagenome (GOLD analysis project Ga0209039, IMG submission 188238) | Bog forest soil microbial communities from Calvert Island, British Columbia, Canada - ECP12_OM1 (SPAdes) (version 2) | ecosystem: Environmental > Aquatic > Freshwater > Wetlands > Bog ... | reverse complement strand
GTTTCTCGCGCTGGTTGCTCAACACCACCGAGCTGATCGGCAGGAACCTCGGTTCGGTGGTCAGGTCGGGGATGGTGAACTTGGTCTCGAACGTCCCCATCTTGCCGGTTTCGTTGTCGCGCGCCAGAAACTTCAGGGTGTAGACTCCAGGAGCCAGCGTGAACCCGGTGTCGTATTGCAGGGTGCGTTTGGACAACTGGCTGGCGGTTTCGTCCTTCAACTTGACTTCGATGTAGTCGCGGACGTTGCCGGCGATAGCGCCCTTGGCGTCCTTCACCTGGCCGATGAAGTCGAGGCGCGTGGACTCGGAGCCGCCGTGCTTGGCGAGCTCGATATCGCTGCCCGGAATCTTGACGGACACGGGGACGAAATAGCTGGTGCGCGCCAGGCGGAAGTAATCGACCTCCATGGCGATGGAGAGGTCCGTGATGGGGTCGCCCAGCAGCAGCGCTTCGGCAAGCTGGCGCTCGCGGTCCGACGAGTTGAACTGCTTGAACTCTTTGGAAGCGAAATACCCGGTGCGGTAATCCAGCGGTTTTCCGAGCTTCGCGGCCATGGCGGGATTCAGTTGTACCTTGATGCGGCGGTAATGGCCGTCGAGCGTCTCATTGGTGCTGTAGTAACCAACGATGTAGTAGCTGGAGATGTCCTTCTGCGCCTGCACGATGCCCAGCCCCAGGTCGTTGTTGTCCAGCAGCGCCTTGCCGCCGGTGTCGGCGGCCAGCGTGTACAGCGTCTCCTGCTGGCCCTGGAAGTTGCTCTGCGCCGAACGTGCGGAACTGCCGGAATACATACCCTGCCCGCCCGGCGACCCCTTGGTGGCGTCGCCCAGCGGAGCCTGCGCCACCAGTCCGCGCGCGTCGATGGGATAGAACGCCACGTTGCTGCGGATGGCGGCATTGATGGTGGCGCGCAATTGCGCCTCGTTGTCCAGGCCGGTCTTGGCCATGCCGCTGGCGAAGTACACCAGCGCCTTCTTTTCCGACAGCGACCCCAGCATCCGCACCGCTGTTTCCAGCGCGGCCAGTTGCCGGTCGGTATTGAAGATGTTGAATTCCGTGTCGTCCGCGGTGTAGGCGGCGCCGGTGTCTTCCGAGCTGTCGTCGCTGGTAGCGCCGGCGATGTCGGTGCCTTCCCCGATGGACAAATTCTTAATGTCTTTGGCGAGAAGGTCGCGGTCGTCGGTGAAGTCCTCCACCACCTTCAGGTCGGTGGAGAACGTCATGACAGCCATCAGGTCCGAGGCCGTCATCTGGGTCTGCATGAACTTCAGGGCGGCGGTCTGAGAACGCATCTGGTCCTGGATGGGCATTCCCGTCAGGTCGAAGAACATCACCAGCAGGCGGCGGTCCTTGTACTTGATCTCGCCCGGCTTGGCGGGCGCGATTTGGGTGCCCACCACTGGTTTCACTACATTGGCGTCTATCGCCTTGGCCAGCGAGGCGGGCTCGGGCGCGGGTTTGGGCGCTTCCTTCTTGGGCTCGGGCTTCGCCTCCAGCTTGGGCGCGGGGGGCGGCGCGGGCGCAGGGGCCGGCGCCTCTTCCAGTTCCTGGTATTCGAAGACCTTGACGGTTTGCGGCTTGCCGTCTTCCGTCACCGTGAAATCGGACGGCTTCAGGCCCTTGATGGGGTTGCCATCCTTGTCCTTGGCCGATAAGTTGACGACCACCAACTGCGTGGTGGCTTCGAACTTGAAGCCGCCTTTGGGGGCGGCCGCGGGCTGATTCGGCGCGGCCCCATTCGGTTTGGGCGCAGCCGCAGGCCGGGGCGGATTTTGCGCCGAGGTTAGCAGCAGCGCGGTGAGAAATGTGAGAACAGTGGCTCGCATAGTTTAGAACCTGAATCGAAGATTGGCGGTCATTTTACGCATCCCGGAGGCCGCTGTGGGCAGCCCGAACGTAGAGTTGTTGAGGGTGGTGCCCCAACCCGTAATGGTCGGGTGGTTGAGGGCATTGGTGGCATCGAAGCGCAGGTCGATGCTGCGCCGCTCCCCAATCCGGAAAACGCGGCTCAGAGAACCGTTGAGTGAGAACACAATCGGTCCCGGAATGGTGTCCCGGCCGGCATCGCCCCAGAGGCCCGCGCCAGGGGCGGCGAAGGCGCTGAGATTGAAGCCATCGCCGGCGGTCGCCGGGAATAGCGGAAGGCCCGTGGAGTCCGCCCGCACGCTGCCGGTGATACCGGTTCCGGTGGTGGTGGCGCGATTTCCGCCACTGATGGCGGTGAGCGGCGAACCGGTGCGCAGCGAAATGCTGTTCTGGAAGGTCCAGTCCTTGAGCAGAGCGCCTTTGAAGCCGTTCACTAATGTTCCGCCGCTGGTTCCCACCGCCGTGCTGTACTGCCATTGCGCGTTCAGCGTGTGCCGCGCGTCGAACGACGAAAGCCCGCGTTCGGCCGTCAGCAGTTGCCAGTTCTGCGCCACCACCGCGCCGCCCCCCGTCGAGGCATCGTCGATGGATTTCGAAAAGCTATAGGTCGCGTTGGCCGAAATCCCGCTGCGAAACCGCCGCTGTAACTGAAAGTCCGCCGCGTTCATCTCGGAATTGCCGTTCGACTGTTCGTAAATGTAGCCCGCCGGGCCGGTGGCGAGCACCCGCGATCCGGGCGGCAGCGACTGCGGCAGAAATTGCTGATCGAGCCGCGTCCCCTTGCTGCGGCGCAGGGTGATGGTTCCCACCAGAGAGTGCCCCAGGTCGTTTTGCACCGAGAGCTGCCAGATCATCGGGTAGCCGATGCGGTAGTTCGGGTCGATGGCCCGGGTGTTGGTGACGGTGTTGGTCGGGAAGATGAAACCGTTCTGCAGCGTCAGCGGGTTGCTGGCCGAGGAAGCCACCGATAATGTCTGCGCGAACGGCGGTTGCGCCGCCATGTTGTTGGCGATCGCGCCGTATACCGAGGTGTTGTAGTAGATGCCGAATCCGCCTCGGACCACGGTGGAATGTTTGGGGAAAGGCCGCCACGCGAACCCGATGCGCGGCGCGATATTACGTTTGTCCGGATTCACCAGCGACGCGCCATACGTCGCACCCGTGTACTTGCCGGTCTGCCCCGGCAGCACCGGCGCGATGGCCGTGAAGCCCGGCGCGATATCCAGGTTGACGATGCGGTTGAACAGCTCCGTAATGGGGGCCGTGTAGTCCCATCGAAGCCCCATGTTGAGACTCAACTTGGTGCTGAGGCGCCAGTCGTCGGTCATGTAAACGTCGTACCAGTTGGTGCGGAAATACTTGTCGGGGTTGCCATACTGCAAGGAACTGGTGTCCGGCCGGCCCAGCATGAAATCGGCGAAATCGAAGCCCGTTCCGTTGGCCGCCACGTTGTTGACAATCTGGCTGGTGGTCTGGCCGGTGAAGGTGAAGGCTCCGCGGGCGTTCGAGTCCGACAGGGGATTGATCTGCTGCCGCCGGAAATCGCCGCCAAAAGTGAAATTGTGGGTGTTGTGCACGAAGATCAGGCTCTCGCCCACGGCGCTGGTCTGGTTGCGGCTGAGCGATGCCGCGCCGTCGGAAAGCCCGTTGATGCCGCTGGTAAACGAGAGATTGGGCGGTCCCCAATTAATGGGATCCGTAGAGACACCGGTAATGCCGAGCGCCCCCTCCACGTTGGTCTTCTCCGAGAAGAATGGCGACGAGAGGCTCCGAGACCGGCTGAAGGTATAGCGCAGGCTGCTGATCAAGTGCGTGTTGATGTTATGCGTCCACCCGATATTGGCGTTGAGACTGCGGCCGGTCCGGGTGTCGATGAAGTTGAAAAGGTTGGGCGTCGAGCCGTTGCTGCCCATGTATCCCATGCCGCCCGAAAGCCGGTCTTTCTTGGTCACCGAGATGTTCATCACCCGCGCATTGATGTTATCGGAGTTGCTCAAACTCGTGATGGGGGCCGAGTAGTTGCGCGTGTAACCGAGGGCGGTGGGCAGCGGATAGTATTTCGCCAGGGCCAGTGCCGCGGCGTTGATGCGGTTGGCCGGGATCACGTCGTTGGGGAAGGGCGCGCCGCTCAGTGGGTCGTAAATGGTGACCGGCCCTTGGGTGATGATGGCCTGCGAAAAATCTCCAGTGCGCTCCGCTGCGGTGGGCATGGTGCCCACCTGCGTGGTGCCGTTGCGGCTCCGTCTCATCTGATAGTTGATGGTGAACATCCCGTTGTTGCCCTTGAGCAGCTTGGGAATCTTGATAGGGCCGCCAAACATCACGCTGCCGCTGGAGTTCGCATAGGCCGGCTTCGCCACCTGCTGGCCATTCAACGAGTAAGTCTGCGCATCCCAGACGGAGTTGTCCAGAGTGAAGCTGGCATTGCCGTTGTACTGCATGCGGGGGTTTCTGCGCGCATTGCCGAAGGCCGCCACGTTGCCCCGGCCGCCCGGCCCGCCGCGTCCGCCGCGTCCACCGCGATCGCCGCCGCCAAAACCGCCGCCGCCGCGTCCGCCGAACCCGCCGCCGCCGCCGCGTCCGCCCCCGCCGCCGCCGGGTCCGCCCATGCCGCGTCCGCCTCCGCCAGGCCCGCCTCCGGGTCCGCCTGCTCCAGGAGCGCCGCCGGGGTTATCGCCGCCCATGCCGCCCGGCCCGCCCATGCCCATACCACCAGGCCCGCCCATGCCCATGCCCATGCCTCCCGGTCCGCCAAACCAGTCGTTCTGTTGGGGCGCGTTCAGGCCCGCGCTCATGCTGCCGTTTACCAGCAGCGAGTCGGCGGCGCTCTGGTTCAGGTCCGCCGAGGCCAGTTCGTTGCCCACGCCGTTTTCCACTCCCGAGGCCGCGCCGCCATCGGTGGCGTTCACATCTACGCGCTGGTACGAGGCCATGGCCTGGGTCAGCGACGGGCGCCCTCCATTAGCGGCCTGGGTTCCTCTCGCGGCGGTCTGATTGCCGCGCCCCTGCGGCTTGGCTGCCGGCGCTGCTTTCGGTGTGGCGGTGGCTGTGGTGGTCGCCGGTGCTGTTGGCGCAGCGGTGGCAGTCGCCGGAGTCGCCGGAGTCGCGGGTGCGGCCGCCGCAGTGGTCGGCGGCGCCGGTGTCACTACCGCCGGTGCCGCGGGAGCGGCCGGCGTCGGGACCAGATTGGCTCCCGGTGGGAGAAGTTTCAGGTCCCAATCGGCGGGCGGGGCATCGGACGCGATCCCCACATCCCGCGCCAGCGTGGCGAAACCCAGCATCTCGACGTCGATGGTCCACGTGCCATCGGCCAGCTCGGGGAACGAATACGCGCCGTCGTCGTCGCTTGTGGTGACCAGCTTCTTGTCGCCTTGGGTAGCGGTGACGGTGGCCCCGGGGACGGGTAATCCTCCGGATTTGACAGTGCCGTGGTGCTCCGCGGCCATCAGGCCGCTCACGGCGATGCAGGCAGCCATAAGGCGCCCGAGATGTTTGAAAAGGGAATTCGCAGCCATGTGGTTACAATATCAGGGCGTTACGGGGCAACCGAATGTTACCGCCCGCCCCGGCCTCCGATGTCAAAACATCCCTCAAAAAAGTGGAACTTTCACCCGACCGCACACCGGCTTGCCCCCATACGCGAACCTTGTTACCGTCGCATGTTAGGACTTACCATGACTTCATCCCGATTGCCCCTTCTCGCGCTGGCAGCGCTCGTCTGCTACCCGGCCGTTGCCCTCGACCGCCCAGGCACCGTCTTCAAGATCTTCCAGTTTCCCCCCAACATGATCCCCCGTATCGACGGCAATGCCGACGATTGGGCCATGGTGCCCGAGGATTACGCCATTGGCATCGACCAGCTTGTCGACGATTCCGGCAAGTTTAAAGCGCCCGACAAGACCAACCTCGATGTCAAGGTCAAGGTCGGCTGGGTCAAGGGCCTTAACCGCCTGTACTTCCTCTACGAGGCCTACGACAATTACTGGGACTTCTCGCATCCCGACCTGCACAACGACACCTTCGAGCTGGTGGTGGATGGCGATCTCTCCGGCGGGCCGCTGATCCCCCAGTTCATGCCCAACAAGGAACTCGATCAAATGGACGCGCGCCTGTCCCTGCAGGGCGTGCAGGCGCAAAACTACCACATCATGACACCCGCCGTGGGCAAAGATTGGACCATGGCCTGGGGCTGCAACTCCTATGTCAAGGAGCTTCCCTACGCCAATGCCGCCTACAACTACAACTTCAAGCCCGGTGAAGCCGGCAAGCTCATTCTGGAGTTCTGGATCACGCCCTTCGACTACGCCGGCTGCGAAGGCCCCCAGCGAGCCGTGGAATCCGTGCTCACCGAAAACAAGCTCATCGGCCTCTCCTGGGCGGTCATGGATTACGACGACGTCAACAGCAACGCGCATACATTCTGGAATCTCTCGCGCAAGCACACCATGTACGGCAAGGCCGACGAGTTGGTGGCCTTCCGGCTGATGCCCCTCGAGCCGCAGTTTCAGAAGGCCATCGACGCCCAATGGTCGTTCAAGATCCTGGACATGAACCGGCGCCTGGTGGCGTTCCAGGACCTGTCGGTGGGCAAGATCACGTCCTGGAAATGGGATTTCGGCGACGGAACAAGTTCCACCGAGCAGCACCCCATTCACGCTTACCAGAAGGCCGGACAGTTCGTTGTGGTGCTGAACATCGAGGGGCCGGCGGGCGCTTCGCGGCGCTCCAAGATCTGGGACGTGGTGGTGAAGTGAAGCGGTTTCGAGCTGCTCTCCTGCTACTGGCCGGCGGAGTAGCGGCAGCTCAGATTCCCGACCCGGGCGGGGAATTGAACCAGCTTCTGGAGCAAAAGACCGGCGGCCGTTTCCGGTTGATTTTCGAGTTCCGCGTGCGCGACGAATCGCGCACCGGCAACAACTTCGGGCTGGCCAAGAATCTCGATAACCCTCTGCTGCGCACGCGCATCGGCGCCCAGTTCGATGCCACGGACTGGCTCCGGATCTCGGCCACCGGCCAGGACGCGCGCGCCCCGGATTATGGCGGCATCGCCCCCACCACCGCGCGCGATTCCATGGATTTGCACGAGGCCTTCCTGGAGTTTTTCGCTCAGCGCAAAACCGGGTTTGGAGCCCTTTTTGGCCGCGAGGTGATCGCCCTCGGAGAAGGCCGCGGCCGCTTGATCGGCGATTCGCAATGGACCAACACCTCGCGCAGCTACGATACCGCGCGCCTCTACTACCGCTTGCCCGCTGCCCGCATTGAGGTGCTCATGGTCTCCGTGGTCAAGATACTCGCGGACAAGTTCAATGTCCCCGATCTGGGCGACCGCGTGTGGGGCACCTATGACACCTTCACTAAGATCATCCCCAAGGGGACGGTGGATTTCTACGCGCTCCGTCACGACCAGAATCGGCCCGGAGGTTTCACCGGCATCGGCCGTCTGGGCACCAACACAATCGGTGGCCGCGCCGAGGGTCCGCTGCCGGGAAGGTTGAAGTACAGCATGGAGACGGCCATCCAGGACGGCCACACAGGCCTCGTCGAGCATCGCGGATATGGGTGGTTCAGCGGCATATCCCGCCCCGTTCACCTGGGCTTGCCGCTCGATTTGGAAGTGGAATACAAGTATGCGTCCGGCAGCCAGAACGCCGCCGCGCGCGACAGTACGTTCGACCAGCTTTACGCTTCCAACCACGACCGGTTCGGCCGTGCCGACCTGTTCGGCTGGCGCAACATCCACAACCTGCGGTCCCTGAACACCCTGCACGTGGCCAAGCCGGTGGCCATCAGCGCAATGTATAACAACTGGTGGCTGGCGAGCCCCACGGACGCTCTCTACAACAGCTCCGGGGCGTCAATCGTGCGCTCCGCGAAAGGCACCGCCGGAACCCACGTCGGCCAGGAAGCCGATGTGTTTGGAACTTACCAGGCCTCGGGATGGACGTTTGGAGCGGGTATGGCCCACGTTTTCGCCGGCGGATTCCTGCGCGCCACCACGCCCGGGGTCAACACCAATTACCTCTTTGTCTTCCAGAGCTACACGTTTGGACGCGATCTCTAACGATGGGCCTTGCCCGCGATCCGTTCGATCCGGATGCGCACCACCGTTGTTCGCGAGCCCGAATCGGCGATAGCCTTTTCCGCCTCGGCCGTCAGCGCCCCGCAGAAGCGCACGGCCAGAAGCTCCAGACCCCGTAATTTCTCCGCGGCATCCGTCACCACCGCCGCCCGGCCGAATACCACGGCGCTCTCATAGAGGGTAGATAGCGCTTCCGGCAGCACCCTGGCGCTCGCCACCGCGCAAAACGAGACCCGCTCCTCATGTGCGATGTTCTCTAGTTTGTGCCCCTCCGTGGCGCCGTGAATATAGAGCACGTCCCCCGCCAGTACGTGGTTCACGGGGATGGCATACGGCCATCCGTCGGCTCCCACGGTGGCCAAAACGCCGTGCTCGGCCCGCGCCAGAATCTCACGGGCCTGCTCTTCGCTAAGCGCCCTGTCGCGTCGCCGTATGTCTCGCAACTCACGAACAGGTTAGCAGGGTTCCCCTTAGTGCCGCACCGTGATGAACACCCCGCTCTCGGTGAGCGCCCCGGCGATCGTCCCTGAGAGCGACGCGTCCCCATCCGCCAGCACCGTGGGAATCGTCACGTTGATCTGATCGAGGCCCGCCTCGGTAACTCCCGCGAAAACCGGGAACGCCGGCTGGCCGCCAATCGCCAGCACCAGAGTGCGCGCCAGCGGAGAGGCCGTGCTCACCACCACGCCCGTGGGCGTCGGCGGATTGGTGGGGCCGAAACCGGTTCCCCAGAGCACGATGGTCTCTCCGGGCTTGGCCGGCGTAGCTCCCGCAATGATACTCGGGTCGCCCACCGGCGCGCCATTGGCGTGGGTGGCCGCCACGTATTTCGCCGTGAACGGAAAGAATGCGGGCGAGAACATGGACGTGTTCGCCGTGAAACTGTTGCTCAGCGCGCCTCCGTTGCTCGCCTGCACCTGCACCGGCCCAATGGTCGTGTCGTCCGGCGACAGCACGTTGAGCTGGGTGGGGCTGATGTAGGCGACATACGCCGGCAAATTGTTCACCTTCACCGATACGCCATCAAGCTGCGTCGGCAGGTTGTTGCCGCTTATGGCCGATGCCCAGTTGTCCGTGGTCGCCGACAAATTGGTTCCCAGAATCGTGATCCACGTGCCCGGCGCGATGCCCGGCAGAAAACTGGCCCCGTTCACCACCGAGGCGATGCTCCCCGCCGCGCAGGCGCCAATGCATCCTCCGCATTTGTTCAGCATCACGGTGACGCTATTGGAGCCGCCATTCAGTGCCACCAGGTCCGGCTTGCCGTCGCCGTTGACATCCACCGCGGCCACGAACACCGGCCCGTTGCCGGCGCCATAGAGCACCGGGGGCGTCGGAGTAAGAAATGTCCCGTCGCCCTTGTTCTGAAGCACCGTTACCGTGTACGGGAAGAAGTTGGTGAAGGCCAAGTCCACGCTGCCGTCGCCGTTGAAATCGCCCGCCGTAATCGATGTCGGCTTGTTGACGCCCGGGTAATAAACCGCGGCTTGAAAGGTCCCGTCGCCGTTGCCCATCAGCACCGCGACGTTGCCGCCGAGCGCGGTGGAGTTGCAAGGGTTGCACCCGAAGTTGGCGACCGCCAGGTCCAGCTTGCCATCCCCGTTGAAGTCGGCGGCCGTCAGCGCTTGCACCGACATGGTGGTCCCGGCCGTGAAATCCATATTCGCCGCGAACGCCCCCGCGCCGTTGCCGAGGTAAATCGAGATGGTGTTGCTGCCGGTGTTGGCCACCGCCAGGTCCGGATTGCCGTCGCCGTTGAAATCGGCCACCACGATGTTTCCCAACCCCGACCGCGTGCCGTAATTCACTCCCGCCGAAAACTTGCCGCCTCCCGTTCCCAGGTAGACCGTCACGCCGAGTATGCTCAGCACGGCCACGTCGGGCTTGCCGTCCTTATTGAAATCGCCCACCGCCAGCGACATGGCGCCGAACAATACCGAGGTGTCCGTCTTGGCCTGGAAGGTGCCGTCGCCGTTGCCCAACAGCAGCGAAAACGTGCCCGCCCCCACATTGGCCACCACCAAGTCCAGCTTGCCGTCGCCATTAAAATCGCCCACCGCCACCGCCGTCGCGCCCGAGCCCGCGGGGTAATTCACGGCCGGCCGGAACGTCCCGTCTCCGTTCCCCAGAAACACCGAGACGTTGTTGGAGCCGTCGTTGGCCACCGCCATATCCAGCTTGCCGTCGCCGTTGAAATCGCCGAACGCCGCGGTTTGCGGGCCGGTCCCGGTGGCGTAGGTGAGGGACTGAAAGGTGCCGTCGCCGTTGCCCGTCACAATCCACACGCCCGCCGGCACATCCTGCAACTGCGACGTGAGCGCCAGGTCGAGCTTGCCATCGCCATTGAAATCGGCCACCGCCACCGAGAGCATGGCGTGGCCGGTCGGCACGTAGTTGACCGCCGTCTGGAACGTCCCGTCGCCTTTCCCCAGCAAAATCGATATGGCCGGCGCCGTACCGCTGCCGCCGACCACCACCAGGTCGGGTTTCGCGTCTCCGTTGAAGTCGGCCACCGCGATACTGGCAGGGCCGCTGGCCACCGGATAGCTTGTTGGGGTCTTGAAGGTGCCGTCGCCGTTGCCCAGCCAGACCGAGACCGTGTTCGTCTCCGCCGTCACCACGTCGAGCCGCCCATCGCCATTGAAGTCCTTGGCCGTCACGTAGACTTCCGTGCCCGCGAGGCCTGGCGAGCCGGTAGTGATCGGATTGCCGAACCCACCGGCGCCGTTGCCGGGCAATACCACGATGGCGCCCAGGGTGCTGTACGCCGTAAGGATGTCCAGCTTGCCGTCCCCGTTGAAATCTCCCAGAGTGAATGGCGGACCCACCTGGGCGATCACGCTGGTGGGCGCGCCAAAGGTCCCGTCGCCCTTTCCCAAGAGCACCACCAGGCCGGTGCCGCCCGCCACCAGGTCCGGCTTGCCGTCGCCGTTCAGGTCCCCGACAGCCACCGCGATCTGGAAGCCCGGTGCGACGTTCACCGCGGCCGCGAATGTTCCGTCCCCCTTGCCGAGCAGGATGAAGATCCCGCCTGGGTTTCCCGTGGCCCCATTGCTCGCCACCGCCAGGTCGAGCTTGCCGTCGCCATTAAAATCGGCCACCGCGATCCACGTCGGGTTCCCTCCCACCGCGTAGTTCACCGCCGGTTGCAAGGTTCCGTCCCCGTTGCCCAACAGAATCGAGACGTTGTTCGATGTAAAATTGGCGACCGCGATATCGGCCTTGCCGTCGCCGTTGAAGTCGCCGCTGGCCACGAACCAGGCGTAGTTCCCCGACGCGAATCCCCGCGCCGCCGCGAACTGCGGTTGGCTGCACCCGCCGGCCAGCGCCGGCTGAGTCAATCCAAGCAGTGCCAGAATTGCAATGACCGCCCGCGCGCCCATACGTTCCTCAATCCCCGAACGCCCCGACTTCCTCTCGCTCTTCCGCCGGCGCCACGCCGCCAATCTGCACCAGGTCGGCTCGCGGCTGCTCTTTCAGCACGTGCTCCTTGTAGAGCTTCATCATCCGCTCGTTCTCCTGCCGCTCTTTCAGCTTCGCGTCGCGCGCGCGGGTCTTCTCTTCGCGCGCGTTCTTGGCGATGCCCAACCGGTCCAGGTCGTGCTGCTCTTCGGTGGTCACCAGTTCCTGGCGCAGCACCAGGGAGTGCTCCAGGCTCGCTAGCGGCACCGTCTTCCCGCCCGCGAAGATCTCGTGCCGGCCGCGCTCCTCGTACCACTTGGTGAGCGTCGCCGTCATGTGCATCTTCTCGATGATGTTGCGCCAGCCCACGCCCGTGTTGTATGCGCAGAAAGAAATTTCGCCCTCCTGCGTGGCGTACGGTATGATGCACTGCTCGGTGCGCCGGAAATCGTAGTTGAACAGGTCCTGGAACCACATGCCTGCGATGAAGAGAAAGTTCCAGCGGTCCCGGCGCCGCTGCTCGATATCGGCGATGGTGCGGTCTTTGCCTACCTTGCCGTAGCTCTTGCCGGTGGCGCCGAATGTCTTATCGAATTTCTTCAGCATGTCGCTGAGCTTGAAGTGAGTGGGCGCCTGGAACGGATCGTAGTTGCGCGCCACGGCCAGCGCCATCCCCACCACCGAGAGCCACTTCCCGCGCGCCGCGTCGTTGATCCGCGCCACATCCCGAGCCAGTTGGTCGGCGTTCAGAAACGCCGTCACCGGCGCCGATTCCCTGGTCTCCTTATCCACCATCACCGCCATCCCGACGCCGCAGTTGGGGTGGCAGCCGCAGCTCAACTGCCCCCAATCGGCCTGCGGGCCGTGCACCAGGTCGCTCCAGTCGGAGAACGTGGACATGAAGGAAATCGGGAACCAATCGCGTGCGGGCTCGCCCAGCCCGGTCTGGTTCTTCACGTCGTGCGCCAGGTGCGACAGCGTGTATCGCTGCGCCGCCCGCCGCTCGTCGGTGACCGCTTCGTCGCGGCCGGTGAACGAAACCGGCTGGAACGAAAGGAAAGGAATCTTCTTCGGATTGTCGAGCGCGAACTGCACGATGCGCCCCACTTGCTCGTTGTTGATCCCGTTGACAATCGTGATGACTGGGATGATATCCACGCCATTGGCGTACAGGTTCTCGATCGCCCGCAGCTTCACGTCGAACAGGTTGCCGACCTTGCGGTGCTGGTTGGCGGCATTGCCGATGCCGTCGAACTGCAGGTACGCGTAGCGCAGCCCCGCCTCCGCCGCCTGGCGGCAGAACTCGGGCCTTCTGGCGAACTCGATGCCGTTGGTGGCCGCCTGCACGGATGTGTAGCCTACTTCTCTGGCGTAGCGCACCGCGTCCAGGAAGTACGGCGAGAGCGTCGGCTCGCCGCCCGAAAACTGCACCGACATCTGCCGCTTGGGCTTGATGGTGATGGCGTTGTCGAGCAGCGTCTTGATATCTTCCCAGCTCAGCTCATGCACGAACCCCACCTGGTTGGCGTCCATGAAGCACGGGTCGCACATCATGTTGCAGCGGTTGGTGAGGTCGATGGTGAGCACAGACCCGCGCCCGTGCGTGATGGTGCTCGAGCCGTGCTTGTGCAGCGTGGAATCGTTGTGCGCGCGGATGTCGCGCCCCGGAAACACCTGCTCGATGTGCCGGTAGAACGCCGTATCGACCGCCATCACGTCTTCAAACCGCCCGTGGATGGGGCACTCCTTCACCATCAGGATGCGGCCGTCGCGCTCCACGATCCGCGCCTTGATCTCGCCCGGCTTATCGGTGTACAGCACTTCCAACGGCGTCTTGCCGTCCAGAATCTGCTGGCGAATCTCGGGGACGCAGCGCGGGCACAGCGAATCCGTCTCGCGCGGCCACCCCAGCGGGGGCTTGGCCTTCTCCCACGATTTCAAAAGCGGCTTATCCGACCACCTCGGTACGAACCCCGGATTCTGGTGGATCTGGTTGAGTTTGTCGAAGACAAACCAGGCCGCCCCGGCCGCGTATGTCAGGGCTTTCTCGGCATACTTGATAGGCTTGTGCATATCTCCCTCTGAGTGACAAAACTGCGCTTGAGAAAAGTATACACAAGCCACGGCCCGCGGTGGCACAGATTGCCATTAAACTGTTGGATTTATTACTTGTACGGCGAGTGACGGCGTTGAACGGAGACCGCCCTACATAGCTTTCCTAGCCACGAAGTCCGTGCTCCAACTGCCGTCATCGAGGCCCATCGTGAAGTGAATCTCGCTCTCCAATACCTGGCCTTTGAACACCAGCTTGATGGCTTGGCCCTGGTATTGCGACGTGGCCCAGAAGGACACCGTGTCGCCCTGAACCTTGCCGTCTTTGATCTCGCTTGGCTGGCCCTCTACGATCAGAGCGCCCGTCAGAGTGTCGCCGCTCGCTTTCAGGTCGAAGGTCAACTCGTGAGTGTCGCCGCCCGCGTCGATCGTTCCCTTCCACTTGCCGGTGGCATCGGCGCAGTAGAGCAGGGTGGCCAGCCCAAGCAACAATCCCGTCAGAATGCGTATGCGTTTCATGCAGCGTATTGTATCATCGCGGTCCGCGCTATGATGAGTAAATGTCTAGCGCTTTCCCCCCCGTTGTGGATCAATCCGCCCAGCACATCATGGACCTGGAGCGGGAATATGTGCTGCAAAACTACGCCCGTTATCCGCTAGTCCTGGCCCGCGGAAAGGGCTGCCACGTTTACGATCTGGAAGGCCACCGCTACCTGGATTTCATCGCCGGCATCGGCGTGAATGCGTTGGGACACACCCATCCGCGGATACTCGCGGTGATTCGCGAGCAGGCCGGCCTGCTGATCCACACCTCGAACCTTTATTACAACCAGTATCAAGGCCCGCTGGCCAAGCGCCTGGCGAAGATCAGCGGCCTCCAGCGCACCTTCTTTGCCAATACCGGCACCGAGGCCATGGAGGGCGCGCTCAAGATGGTGCACGCCCACGGCCGCGCCATCAACCCCGAAAAGTACGAGATTATCTCGCTCGAGAATTCCTTCCATGGCCGCACCCTGGGCGCGCTCTCCATCACCGGCCAGGCCAAGTACCGCGAGCCATTCGAGCCGCTCGTCCCCGGCGTCAAGTTCGTTCCGGTGAACGATCTCGCGGCTCTCGAAGCGGCCTTCAGCGAGCGCACCGCGGGCATCGTGCTCGAGATGATCCAGGGCGAGGGCGGCATCTATCCCCTGACCCACGATTTCGTGGCCAAGGCGCGCGAACTGGCGGACCGTTACGACGCGCTGCTGGTGGCCGATGAGATCCAATGCGGCGTGGGCCGCCCCGGAACCTACTTCGCTTATCAGCGCGCGGAGCCGGTGATTCTCCCCGACGTGATGGCCGCGGCCAAGCCGCTGGCCTGCGGTCTCCCGCTGGGCGTCATCGTGGCCAATGAGAGAGCCGCGGCCGCCATCAAGCCCGGACAGCACGGCAGCACCTTTGGCGGCGGCGCCCTGGCCTGCCGTGTGGCGCTCGAGTTCCTCGACATTTTGGAAGAGCTGTTGCCCTCCATTCAGAGAGTGGGCGGCTATTTCCACGTGGTGCTGAACGAGCTGGCCCGCAAGCACGCCTTCGTCAAAGAAGTGCGCGGCTTCGGCCTGATGCTGGGGATGGAGCTAACCATTCCCGGCAAGCAACTGGTATTGGACGCGATGGCCGAAGGCCTGCTCATCAACTGCACGCACGACACCGTCCTGCGCTTCCTTCCCCCCTACATCGCCACCGAGAAGGAAGTCGACCAGGCCGTAAAGGTTCTAGCGAAGCTCTTCTCCAAGGTGAAGTAGCGGCTGGGCATGCGGTTTCTTGTGGTCTGGGCAAGCTAAAGCATGCCCCACCAAGGTCAGTGCATTACCGTGGTAATCTAAAGTCATGGCACTCGCTCATTCCAAGCTCACGGCGCAGGGGCAGATCTCGGTTCCCCTCGATGTTCGCCGAAAGCTCGGCGTCGGACCTGGGTCCATCCTGGAATGGGACGAAGACGGTGAGAAGATCGTCGTGCGGCGTTCCGCCCGGTTCACTTCCCAGGACATCCATCGGGCGTTGTTCCCCGGCCAACCTCCGGAATCGCGTACTACAGGCGACATGAAAGAGGGCATCCGGCGCAGCGTCCGGGAGCGTCATGCGCGCCGTTGACACCAACGTCCTCGTTCGGCTCATCACGCGCGACGACGCCCGGCAAGCCGCAACGGCCGACGCCTTCGTCGAGAAGGGAGCTTGGGTATCGGTTCTCGCCCTTGCCGAAGCCACCTGGGTCCTTGCAACCGTGTATGAACTGAACGCCGCTGGCCTGGCCACTGCCGTCGAGATGCTGCTGAACCACAAAGACCTGACGCTACAGGATGCCGACGCCGTGGCGGCCGCGCTCGATCTCTTCCGCTCCCGGCCGGCCCTCGGTTTCTCCGATTGCCTGATGATGCAACTCGCGCGCAAGGCTGGCCATCTTCCCCTGGGCACGTTTGACCGCGCGCTCGGCAAGATCGAGGGAGCCCACAAACTGTAACCCTACCGCCCCCACTCCACGTGCATCCTCAGCGCGCCGATCCACACCGGCCCCCGGTCGCGGTTGAACGCCGGGTTGCTCACGTGCTGCAGGTCGATGCTCGCGAATACTCCCGCCATCACGCGCGCGTTGTAGTAGCTTTCCGAAACGTACTCCGGCGCGTAGCGCAGCGCGCCGTCGCCGATCAGGAAATCCAATCCGCCGCGCGCCAGGTATTGGGCGTGGACCGCGGAAAGTCCGCTCACGATCACCGCGCTCGACGCCGTATCGTGCGGCCGCTTCCATCGCGCACCGCCCACCGACACGCCCACTTCGGCCAGCCGGTCGATGGCCGTAAAGGCGAAGCTCTCGGTCTTGCCGTCGTTCCACCCCAGCCGTCCGAACACGCCCACGTCCTTCGCCACCTCCTGCTCCACGCTCACGCCGAAGCCGTATTTCAGCGTGCCGGGGCGCCGCGTGGCGGTCACGTCGGGCTTGGCGCCGGTTTCGCCGGCCAGATGAATGGCATCCGCATAGGTCCCCATGCGGGCGTGGTTCTGGTAGCTCAGAACGCGCACGGCGCCGTCATGGCCGCCGGGCTTCACGCGCACTTCGCCCTCGAAAACATCGCCTCGGTCGCGCAGCACGCGGCGGTCGAAGCGCAAGCCGTTGGCGACGCGCGGCATGGCCCCGCTGCCGTACCGCAGCGACCAGCGCCGCGTATGGAACTCGTGCACCCAGCCCCAGGTGTAGCCGCGCACATCGGCCGAGTAGTCCCACGCGCCGTTATACATGATGGCCCAGCCCATGAACTGAGTCCGAGGTTCGTGCGTGTACTTGTTGTTGTCGAAAAAGTCGGTCATGGTAAACCGGCCGATGGTCACCGAATAGCGGGTCATGGGCCGGCTGCCGGCAAGCTGATTTTCGTCGCTCGAGAAGGATTCGCGCGCGTCGCCGAATCCGAAATCCTGGGTGACGTACAGCCGCGCCAGGTAGGGTTTGGGAGTCGCGGTAGCCACGCGCGGCATCTCGCCATTGGGAAAGTCGACGATTCCGTTGACCGAGCTGAATCCCCGCCCGCCCGCCAACTCCGGGTCGAAATAGATTTGCGTGTTGCGCGCCAACTGCCATCCGAAAAACAGCGTCGAAGTGAGCGACGCCTCGGCCTCCGGATGCCCAGCCAGGCTGAACGCGCCCGAGTACGGGGAGTTGAACCCGCCGTGATACTGGCCGATGGAGGTCGCTTGAAAATGCAGGTTCCACTTCTCGGGTTGCACCGGGTCCTGCGCGGCATCTTGCGCCGCCAGCCGCAGAGCGGCCGCGAGCAAGATCATGGCGCAGGTTCGCATCAATTCTCTATGTTGCCAGATTCTCCGTGGGCTTCGCCGCTGCCGCCCGCCTGCGTTCCGCAATGTAATACATGGCCGGCATCACCGAAAGCGTCAGCACCAGCGTCGAACACAACCCCCCCAGCACCACCGTCGCCAGCGGCCGTTGTATGTCCGAACCGATGCCCGTGGCCAGCGCCGCCGGCGCCATGCCCAGCATCGCCACCACGATCAGAATCAAAAGCTGCCGCACTTGGATGCGCGCCCCCTCCACCACCGCCTCCTTCAGCGGCAACCCCTTCTGGCGTTGCTGCCGGTTCATCTGCGAGATGTAGAGCACCCCGCTCATCACCGCTACGCCGAACAGCGAGATAAAGCCGACGGCCGCCGAAACGCTCAGATTGATGCCGCGCAGGTAAAGCGCCAGCACGCCGCCCGCCGCCGAAAACGGCACGTTCAGCAGCGCCAGCCCGGCATATGTGGCCGAGCGAAACGCCCAGAAGAGCAGCGCGAAGATGATGGCCACGGTGACCGGCATGATGAAATACAAACGGCGGCGGGCGCGGTCAAGGTTTTCGAATTGCCCTCCCCAGGTGACCTGGTATCCCTTCTGCAACCGGACGTTGCGTTGCAAAACCTGCTGCGCTTCGGCCACAAAGCCGCCCTGGTCGCGCCCCCGTATGTTGGTGCGCACGGTGATCTGCCTCTGGTTCTCGCGCCGCGCGATCATGCTCGCGCCGTCCACCACGTGAATGTTCGCCAATTGCGAAAGCGGCACTCGTTCGCCTCCCGGTGCATGCACCAGGATGTCGCCGATGGCCGAGGCGTCTACGCGCGCTTCGGGAATGTACCGCGCGGCGATGTCGAACTGCCGGTCGCCTTCGAACTTCACGCTCACCGCTTTGCCGCCGATGGCCATCTCGATCAGGTCCTGCACGTCCTCGATGTTGATGGCATAGCGCGCCAGGGCCTGGCGATCCACGTCGATGCGGAGCTGCGGCTGGTCCGCTTCCTGTTCGATGCTGATGTCTTCCGCTCCCCGAATCCCGCGCAACAGGCCCAGCTCCTGAATCGCGTATCCCCGCAGCGTCTTCAAGTCCGGGCCGCTGAAGATGACCGCCAGATCGGCCGATGATCCCGTCACCGATTCAACCACCATGTCGATGATGGGCTGCGTGAAGTTGAAATCGGCGCCGGGGATCTGCTCGCGAAGCCGCTCGGAAAGCTCCGCCACCAGGTCCTTCTTGACTTTTCCGCGAGGCCATTGCGAATACGGCCGCAGCGTGATCAGAAATTCGTTGCGATTGGGGCCGAACGGGTCCGTGCCCTCTTCCACGCGGCCGCTTTGCGAGGCCACCGCCAGCACTTCAGGGGACTTGTGGATCAGCCGCCGCATATCGGAACCAATCTCGGCGCTCTTGGCCAGCGACGTGCCCGCCGGCAGGTTCGACCGGATCCAGATCACGCCCTCGTCCAACTGCGGCAGGAATTCGCTCCCCAGGTGCGTCCCCAAAACCAGCGCCGCGGCCGTGATCGCGAAGGCCCCCAACGTGTACCGCCAGGGATGGTTGACGATGCGCCTGACGTTCCGGCCGTACATGTCGATCAGCCATGTCAGCACCGGATTCCGCCACACCTTCGCCCCATCCTTGAACAGATACGTGGCGATCACCGGGACCACCGTGGTGGTGAATAGCAGCGAACCCAGCAGCGCGGAGCACACTGTGAAAGCCATGGGAGTGAACAACCGCCGCTCCACCCGTTCCAGCGTGAATAACGGCAGGTAGGCGCAGATCAGGATCGCCAGCGAGAACAGAATGGGCCGCTCGATTTCAATCGCCGCCCCGCGGATGGCGTCGAACGCGCTGGCCCTCCCGATCTTGCCCGCGGAGAGCTGCCGCACGATGTATTCCACCATTACCAGCGTGCCGTCCACGATGATGCCCAGATCCAGCGCGCCCAGGCTCAACAGGCTGGCATGAATTCCATAGGCGTACATGCACAAAAACGCGAACAGCAGCGAAAGCGGGATCACGATCGCCGTCAGCACCGCGGCGCGCATGCTGCCCAGGAAGAAGAACAGCACCAGGAAGACGATGGTCAGGCCCTCCAGCAGCGTGTGCGAAACCGTATCCAGCGTGTTATCCACCAGCTCCGTGCGGTCGTAGATCGGACGCAGCCGCACGCCCGGCGGAAGGCGCGTGGAATTCAGGTCCTCCACCGCGGTCTTGACGCCCTCCAGCACATCGCTCGGGTTCTCGCCGCGGCGCATCAGAACGATGCCTTCGATTCCTCCCGACTCCGCATCCAGCCCGAAAATGCCTTTCTGGATCGCCGGTCCGATCCTCACGCGCCCGACATCGCGGATGAACACCGGCGCGCCGCTGCTGGCGCTGAGGACGATGTTTTCCAGGTCCGCGACGGAGCCCACCAGGCCTACGCCGCGCACCACCATCGATTGCTGCGTGTTGTCCACCAGGGCTCCGCCCGCGTTCTGGTTGTTGGCTTTGACGGCACTGGCGATTTGCGAAATAGTGATGTTGTACTTCTCCAGCTTGAGCGGGTCGACCTCGATCTGGTACTGCTTCACCAAGCCACCGAAGGTTTGGACATCGGCGACACCGCCCTCCTGGAGGAAGCGCGGCGTAATCACCCAGTCCTGCAGCTCGCGCAATTCCATGGAATCGTGGCCCGGGCCTTCCAGCGCGTAGCGGTACAGCTCACCCGCCGGCGTGGTGAGGGGCGCAAGCTCGCAGTCGGCGCCTTCCGGCAAGCCCACGTCGCGCAACTTTTCCAGCGCCACCTGCCGCGCAAAGTAGTCGTCCGTCCCGAACGCGAAGGTCAGTTCCACCACCGACAGCCCGTAGATGCTGCGCGAGCGCCGCGCCATGATATTGGGCAGGCTGTTCATGGCGCGCTCGATCGGAATACTGACCTGCTGCTCCATCTCTTCCGCGGCGTGTCCCGGAAACTGCGTGACAATCACAACCTGCGTATCCGAAACGTCGGGATAGGCTTCGATTTTCAGTTGATGGAAGGCCCAGAAGCCAAGCGCCGCGGCGCCGATGGCCAGTACGATGATCAGCAACCGCTGCCGCAGCGCGGTTGAGATCAGGCGTTCGATCATCGCACCGCGGCCTCGGTGCGAAGCAGCATCACGCCGTCCACCACGATGCGCTCTCCCGCCGAAAGGCCGCTCATCGCCGGCAGCAGGCCGTTCTGGCGTTCGCCGGCCGTAATCGTCCGCTCGCGAAACACACCCGGGCTCTCTTCGACGTAGACCACCACCCGGCCGCCCGTTTGAACCACCGCCGAAACCGGCACCGCGGGCTTCGGCACCGGCTCGTGTTCGTGGTGAATCTGCCCGAACATCGCCGGCCGCAAGCGCCCCGATGGGTTGGCGATCTCGGCATCCACCTTGATGGTGCGGGTCTGCGAGTCCACCGTGTCCGCGATGCGCATCACGCGGGCGTGAAACTCTTCTCCGGGGTAAGCGGAAAACTCGGCGCGCACCGCCTCGCCAACGTCGATGTAGCGGATTCTGGTTTCCGGCACCAGCGCCGACATCCACACCGTGCGCAGGTCGGCGATGGTCATCAGGCTGGCGCTGGTATCGTTCCGATACTCGCCCGGAGCCACGGCAATCTCCATCACCTTGCCGTTGATCGGCGCGCGCGCGTAGACCACCGAGGCGAGTTGCCCCGGCTCCAGACCGAGTGCCTTCAGACGCTGTACGGCGGCCTCCGCCGCGGCTTGCGACTCATCCAGGTTGGCCTGCCCCTGCACCGCGTCGTTTTCCGCGGCCTGCACCTCTTTGAGCGCCACCGCCCCGTGTTCATTGAGCTGGCGAATGCGGTCCAGGTCCCGTTGCGACTTGAGCAGGGCCGACTTGGCTTGCCGGATTTGCGCCTGCGCCTGCGTATGCGCGGCCAGGGCGGCGGCTGCGTCCGGGCTCTCGATGGCCACTACCGGCTCGCCTTCCGTCACCGAGTCTCCCAAATGCACCCGAACCTCGCGTATGCGGCCCGTCACCGGCATCAGCACGCGCGAGACAAGGCTGGGATTCACCTCCACCTCGCCCGGAGCGGTAACCTCCGCAAGCACGAAGCGCCCCATCTCGACCGGCGCCACGCGAATCCGGTCCAGCTTGGGGGAACCCGGCGGCAGGATAATGCACTCCCCCGGCGTGGTGCTCTCCGCGTTCGGTTTTCCCGTGGCAGGCGCCGCCGCCACCTGGCCTCTCTCTCCACAGCCGGCCAGGAGGACACAGCCGGCCAGGATGGCGCAGAGGCCCAGTGAAGGTTTATGCTGTCTCAACTAATTAAAGATTAACAGAGGGGATAATAGGTTACACAACCTCCCTCTCCACCTCCGGCAGCACATCCCCATCGCGCGCCAGCCACACGTACAGCGCCGGCAGCAGGAAGATGCTGATTGCCAGAGCGGCGATCAAACCTCCCACAATCACGATCGCGAAGGGTCGTTGCGAGTCGGAGCCGATTTCATGCGACAACGCCGCCGGCAGCAGTCCCAGCGTGGCCACCAGCATGGTCATCATGATGGGCCGCAGCCGCAGCACCGCCCCCTCGATGGCCGATTCCTCGATCGAGGCGCCCCGCGCGCGCCGCTGGTTGATGTATTCCAGCATGATCACCCCGGTTTGCACCGAGACGCCAAATAGCGCCAGAAACCCTACCCCCGAGGAAACGCTGAAGTTGGTGCGCGTGACCATCAGCGCCAGCAGGCCGCCGATGGGCGCGGCCATCACATTCACCAGGATCAGCATGGCCCATTTGAAGGAGCGGAACATGGTGTACAGAATGATGAAAATCAGCAGCACCGTCAGCGGCACAATGATGAACAGGCGCGCGCGGGCGCGTTGCGCGCTCTCGTATTCGCCCTCCCAGTTGATGCGATAGCCCCGTGGCAGTTGGACTCCCTTGGTCACCTTCCGCATCGCCTCCTCCACCGCGCTCCCCAAATCGCGGTCGCGCACGCTGTATTTCACCGCGATATATCGTTGGTTGGCCTCACGGTAGACTTCCGAGGCGCCGTCCCGCTCTTCGATGGCGCAGAGCTGCGCCAGTGAAACGCGCTCGCCTGTCGGCGACAGCAAGCGAATGTTCTCAATCGCCTCCTTGGTGTTGCGGTATTGCGGCAGGTATCGCATCACCAGGTCGTAGCGCGCCTCGCCCTGTAACACTTGCGTCAGCGCGTTGCCGCCCACCGCGGTCTGGATGGCATCCTGCACGTCCGCCACGTTGATCTGATACCGGGCGGCCTGCCGGCGGTCCACCGTCACATTCAGGTTCGGCTGACCCAGAACGCGGAAGACGCCCAGGTCCTCGATTCCTCTCACCCCGCGCAGGACCTTCACGATCTCATCCGCTTTGTCTTCGAGAACTTTCAGGTCGTCGCCGTATACCTTGGTGGCCAGTTCTCCCTTTACTCCGCTGACCGCCTCCTCCATGTTGTCCTCGATGGGCTGGGAGAAGTTCCAAAGCACGCCGGGGATCTTTTCCAGCTCCCGGTTCATGCCCGCGATCAGCTCGTCCTTTTTCTGATGGAACCCCGGCCGCCACTGCTCTTTGGGCTTCAAGCCGACGTAGTATTCCGTGTTGAAAAACCCCGTCGTGTCCGTTCCGTCGTCGGGACGGCCCACCTGGCTGGTGCACTCCGTCGCCTCCGGAAACGAGCACAGCAGAATGCGCGTTTGATTCGCCAGCCGTATGCCCTCGCTCGGTCCCGTGCTCGGCGCCAGCGTGCCGCGCACCCAGAGCGAGCCTTCGTCCAGGTGCGGCAGAAACTCCGAGCCGATTAGCCCGCTCACCGTCAGATAAACCGCCAGCAGAAGCGTCGCGACACCCCCTGCCACCGTGAGCCAGCGCAGGCGGATGGCCCACCCGAGGGCGCTGCGATACCTGGCCGTCACCCATGCCAGAACCGGGTTATGCCACTCGCGCGTCCCCCTGGGGAAGAAGAAACTGGAGAGCACCGGCGCTACCAGCATCGAGAACAGCAGCGCCCCTAGCAGGGCGAATGCCACCGTCCAGGCCATCGGCTTGAACAGCCGGCCTTCCACGCGCTGCAGCGTGAAGATGGGCAGGTAGGCTGTGATAATAATCCCGATGGCGAAGAACACCGGCCGCTGCACCTCGTGCGCCGCCTCGAAGATCCTCTGTTTGGGCGAGAGGCCATCCGCCTCGCGGCGGCTCAGGTGGCGCACGATGTTCTCCACCATCACCACCGTCCCATCCACCACCATTCCGAAGTCCAATGCGCCCAGAGACAACAGGTTCGCCGGAATGCCCTTCAACTTCAAACATGTGGCGGCGAACAGCAGCGAAAACGGAATCGTCAGGGCGACGATAATCGCTCCCCGGAAGTTTCCCAGAAACATCAGCAGAATGACCACCACCAGGATGATTCCCTCGGTGAGATTGTGGAGCACCGTCCTCGTCGTGTGATGCACCAGCTCGCTGCGGTCGATGAAGGGAACGATCTTCACTCCCGCCGGCAGAATGCGATCGTTCAGCTCCTCCACTTTGGCGTGGAGTCCCCGCAGGGCTGCTTCCGCGTCCGCGCCTTTGCGCATGGGCACCCACGCCGAGACCACGTCGTCGTTGTCAATGATCTTGCCGTCCTCGCGGCGAATCGCGCGCGCGAACTGGCCGAGTCGGATCTTGGGGCCTTGCGCCACGGTGGCGATATTCTTTACGCGCAGCGGTGTGCCGCTTTTCGTCGTCAGGACCGTGTTCTCGATATCGTGTACGTTCCGGACAAGTCCCACTTCCCGCACGTTGATTTGTTGCAGGCCGGCTTCCAGGAAACTCCCTCCGGCATTGACATTGTTATTCGTGAGCTGTTGCTCCACCTGGCCCAGACTCAACCCGTAGGCGATCAGCTTATTCGGGTCTACGCGCACTTGATATTCGCGTGTCGGCCCGCCGAAAGTGGCCACATCCACGATATCCGGGACCGACTTCAGGTTCTTCTCCACCACCCAGTCTTCAATCGACTTCAACTCCATCACGTCGTATTGCGGATTGGTGCTGCGCAGCGTGAAGAAGTAGATTTGGCCCACCGGACTCCAGTCGCTTCCCATCTGCGGCGTCACGCCCGGTGGCAGGCTCACCTGCGCCAGACGCTCCAGGACTCTCTCGCGGTTCCACCCGTTGTCCGTGCCGTCGTCGAAAATCAGCTTCAGGTCGGACAGCCCGAAGATGGAAAACGAGCGCAGATGTGCTATTCCCGGGATTCCGTTCATCACGATTTCGAGCGGTATCGTGACCTGCTGTTCGATTTGCTCGGCTGAGATTCCGGGCCACTGCGTGATGATCTCGACATAGTTGTCGGCCACGTCCGGATAGGCTTCGACCGGAAGCTGGTGAAACGAGACCGCGCCCCAGGCAAACAACAGCACCGCGATCGCCAGGATCAGAAAACGATTCTTGAGGGCGAAATCGACCAGCCTGCGGATCATCTATTGCTCCACGGTGTTCTGCAGGACCAGGGCGTTGGCGACCACCTGCGCGCCCGGCTTGATGCCCGACGCGATTTCCTGCATGTTCCCGGGGAGCATTTCTCCAGCCGCCACTTCCAGGCGCCTGAATCTTCCTTTTTCCGCTGGCGTATAGACCCAGTCGCGGTCGTGCAAATGCAAAATCGCCGTGGCCGGCACGGTGGCGTGCTTCTCCGTGGTCAAGCCGTGGAACGTCGCGGTAACGAACATCCCGAACCGCATCAGGCCGGGATTTTCCACTTCCAGCCGCACCTTCGCCGTTCGCAGATTCGGGTCCATGATTTGCGCGATGTTGCCGATCCGCCCCCGCAGAGGCCGGTTCGGATACGCGTTCAGGTGAATATCCGCGTACTCGCCAAGATGCACCTGCGCCAGGTCGTTTTCGTAAACATCGCACACGATCCACACGTGCGACACGTCGGAGATGGTGAACGGATTCGGCGCCGTCAGGGCCTGCACGCCCGATGAGTTGGTGATTTGCTGGTCGGTAATCACCCCCGAAACCGGCGCGTCCACCTCCACGATTCCGGTCGGATGCTCGGGATCGGCCCCCAGCAATCGCAGGTGTTCGGTGGTCGTTCCGAGATCCACCTTGGCGTTGTCCTCGGTGGTCTGCGCCACTTCCAGCGAGCTCTTGGGAACGGCCCCATTGTCGTACAGGAGTTTGGCGCGGTTCAGTTGGATCTGCGCTAACTGTTCGTTCCTCACGGCCTTCTGATAATCCGAGAACGCGCCCGCAATGTCGGTGCTCCTGACTTTGAACAGAAGCTGCCCTTGCTTCACCTCGTCTCCCAGCCGCGCATCGATTTCCACCACCCGCCCCGAGGCCAGCGATGGCACCGGCGCCTGCCGCGACACATCCGGACTCACCACCCCCGTCACGTTCAACTCCGGCGACGCGGCGTATTCGCCGGCTCTCGTCAGTGGAAACTGCTCCGGATGGTCCACCTTGAAGTTGTTGGCGTCCATA
>Ga0209039_10001119_pt1 | contig 25731 bp, 33 predicted proteins | sample BogFormECP12_OM1_FD_188238 | JGI IMG/M metagenome (GOLD analysis project Ga0209039, IMG submission 188238) | Bog forest soil microbial communities from Calvert Island, British Columbia, Canada - ECP12_OM1 (SPAdes) (version 2) | ecosystem: Environmental > Aquatic > Freshwater > Wetlands > Bog ... | reverse complement strand
GATTTTGTTGCACGCAGAATCAACAAGTTACGGACAGAGGTGCAGCTGTAAGTTATTGATTCTTCGTTGAAGATTTCTTATTCCCGACACACTCCTAGGAGAGTTGCTTCCGTTGGCTTGGCTTCGTCCATTTGTACCGTTGGAAGGTGCGGCAGCGCTAACGTTACCATTTCTACCCGAATGCCGCATTCCTTTACGCCTGTTCTCCGGAAGCGCCCAGGCTGACAACGCGGGGGTTCGCACTGGCTGGCGATTCTGGTCCAGATCGACGAGTCCACATCCATGATGAAGAGCTTTCCACCGCGGAAAACACGAAACGGTTGGCTCCGCTCCGGATCGGCACACTTCGCGATCATCAGGCTACGTTCACATTCACCGCGCTTGTCGTTGCCGATTGCAGTGGGAACCTATGCGGAACCGCGCTGGCCAAGGCTGCAACTTCAGGGTAGTAGTAGGGCTGACAGATGAAATCGAATGCACCCAACTGCATCGATTCCAGGTAGCGTTGCGTATCGTCTAGACGCGATGATATGACCACTGGTACGGCAACCTGTTGGGCTTTCTTCAGGACGGATCTGAAACCATCCCCGGGCAAATCATCTTGGCAGAACGCGATGCACACTGATTCACTGCCCAGCATCAAAACCGCGGCGCTGGTGCTCGCCGTAACCACCGGCGTAAGACCACACCGGGCGACGAGATTCACTAGTTCCTGCCTGCTCCCGCATTCACAACAAGCAACAAGCGCTTTCGCTTGGAATTTCATACTGTTGCTCCTTTGGCAGCACGGCACTCGGTTTGTGCCATCGAGCCAAACCTAGCTGCTGGTCACTGGTTAGACAAAGCAGCAAGAAGCAGAGCACTACGCCGTAGAATTGTCTTCCCCTGGAAAGCGTCGCCTACGAGAACCCAAAAACCAAGTATCACCAGTAACCCGAGAAGCTATTACTGCACATTTTTATATCACTTGCAACAAATCTTCCGATCAAAGTGGACATATTACGTACAACTTTAGAAGTATACTGTGTGGCACTAAGATTGTAATATCGAGCGATTCAGCGCCGAACCTTTCTGACAATGATCAACGGCGGCCTCCTATGTGCGGCGCGCCAATGTAAAGTAAGGTCCGTCACCCATGACGAGTGGTTCACCAAAAGTGAAAACCTCACCGCTTTCGGCTGGGGATTTTTGTGATTGCAGTAGAGCGTCAGGTCGAGTTTGGCAGGGATCGCGCCAGGGCTCAGGAGCAGTTTGATTGCTTTGAATCTGACTGAGACGCGGTTCACGGTCCAGACCACGTCCGCACAGAACTTCGCGTCCCGGTCGAAGATCAAGAATCTGTGCGGCTGGTCGCATCTCCAAGTTTCCCGCGACTGCAGTGCGATCCACAAGGCATTCGGATGACGGGTCACATTGCAGTGCAGAATCTTTCGCCGGCGTGGCCGATGACTTAGAAACAGTACAAGACCCCGAAGGTCAGCGACGGCACAGTGAAAAAATCCATGGCAGCGATTGCTTCGCGATGTTTTCGAAGAAACACGAGCCAGCGCCGGGGCTAGGTCGGGACACCTGGTCGTCCGCTTAATCCAGCGCGATACCGTTCGTTCCGAAACCTCGAATCCCAGCTTGCACAACTCCCCGTGAATGCGGGGCGCTCCCCAGTTCGGATTCTCGGCGACCATGCGAAAAATCAAATCACGAAGCTCCTTGGTCAACGGCTTTCTTCCTCCAGCATGCCGAGCTCGTGAGAGCCAAGCCCGTTACAGCGGAAACCCGGTCCGATGCCAGCGAACCACGGTCTCAGGAGTAACGAGGATGAGTGATCTGTTCCATCCCGACCAAACTCTTCGGAGAGTGACCCAGAAGAGCTTGTCGAGAAAGCTCGGTCGAGGGCGTGGACGCTTGGCATAGAGAGCCAGCAGTTGCTGGCAGAGAGCAAGGTTCTCCAGGATGAGATCTTCTCGATAGCGCAAAAGGCCGATTAGCCAGCCGAGGAGGTACCGGAGTTGCCCATTCATGGCGAGAATCTTACCGGATGATCAGAAGCCCACGGGATCGCCAAGAGATTAATTCGGTGGACGCACAAGATTCTTTGGCGAATGACAGGCAACTGCGAATTCTCATCGGCTATTGCCTGCCCTCGACTTCGCTCTGGACGGTTCGAGCGGGAACTTCCGTGTGGGAAACCACCACCAGGTCGATCCGGCGATTCGTTTGCCGCCCCTCCGGCGTGTCGTTGCTGACTAAGGGGTGATACTCGCCAAAGCCCCCGACAGAAAGTCGAGCCGGATCGAAATTAAACTTCTCGATCAGCATGCGAACCACCTCCGTAGCGCGGGCGGTAGAGAGCTCCCAATTCGATTTGAACTCGGCGGTGTGAATCGGTTTGTTGTCCGTGTGTCCTTCCACTCGGACCTCGAAACCGCGCTGATTTAGAATGTTGGCAATTCGCGTCAGTTTGCTAACCGCGGCGGGAAGAAGATGGGCTTCGCCGCTACTGAAGAATCCCAACTCCTTCAGGCTGACTACGAAGCCGACGGGAGTCAGCCGCATCTCGATCTCATGGTTCTTGATTTCACTCCCCAACGCCTTCTCCAGATCTCGACGAAGCTGCTCGACGTCGATTCCGGATCCACCTTGTGGCGGCGATGCTTCGCTCGACTTAGCAAACTGGTTCAGCTCCGGAGAAGGAGAAGCGTTTTCGAACCTTGGGTTTGGGTATATCTCGGTGAGTTGCGGGGGCCTGTCGCCGGGGATCGCGTCGAGCTGCTGGAACGCGCCGTGAATGGATGCCGCCATTAGCGCGATCTTTTTGGCATCACGATGCGAGGCGGCATAAAGCACCACAAAAAAGGCGAACAAAAGCGTGATGAAGTCGGCATAGGACACCAACCAGCGCTCGTGCCTCGCTGCTTCTTCGGGGTTACCGCGACGGCGGCGGCTCATCGGCGGGCCACTTTCTGTAAAGGTTGCACACGCTGCGGACCTTCAGCCGCGCGCCGTTCGGCGACGTAGCTTAGCAGCTTGCTCTCGATCGCCCTCGGATTCAGACCTTCCAGGATGGAGATCACTCCTTCCAGCGTCATCTCGCGAATCAACTGTTGTTCCCGTAGCCGGATCTTCAATTTTCCGGCGAATGGCAGAAAAAGGAGATTGGCCGAACCGACACCGTAAATGGTCGCGACAAAGGCGACAGCGATTCCCTTTCCCACCTCAGTTATGTTTTCCAAATGCTGCATCACCTGAATCAGTCCCAGGACGGCGCCAATGATGCCAATGGTTGGCGCAAAGCCGCCGGCCGATTCAAAGACGCGGGGGACGCAGTCTTCTTTCTCAGCCTTATTGTCCAGCTCGAACTCCATCATCTTTCGTAATTCGCTTGACGAAATACCATCGACAGCCAGCATTAAACTCTTGTGAAGGAATTCCTCGGTGACGTGCGGCAAGTCGGTATCGAGCGAAACGATGCCTTCGCGGCGGGCCTTGTGGGCAAATTGCACCAACTCGTCGATCCGTTCGCGCACATGATTGTTCTTCTCCACAAAAATGCAGATCAGTTGTCTCCCGGCTTCCCTGATGATGCGCAGGGGAAACTGCACCATGACGGCGCCGATCGTGCCACCGAAAACGATGAGAGCGGCGGTGGGTTGCACGATCTGCGCCACCTTCCCGCCCTCCAGGAGCAGCCCGACGACAATTCCTCCGCCAGCCAGCAGAATTCCGCCAATCGTGCTCTTATCGATCGTGCGCTTCCCCATGGTGCTCTTATCCATGGTGCTTGGGGTCCACCGAGGGTTGCGTCGGGGGGGCGACAGAGCCAAATGTCGTTGACACGTCGATTCCAGCTAAAGGTGTCGACCCATGACAAAGCAGTGCCTGGCGAAATTCGACTACTCTGGCGACGATCTCGTCCATGGCTTCACGAACCATTACCTTCTCGCCCGTCGTCAAAGTGATTACCGTGTCGGGAGCGTTTTCCACGAACTTGATAAGGTCCGAGTTGATCGCCAGCTTCGTGTTGTTGAGTCGGGTCAGGCAGATCATGGTCAATGCCTTTGTCGGAATCGCCTTGCAAGGCCTACGTCGGCTTTATCCCTTATCGGCAACTTGCAGCATTTCAGAAATCGAAACTGCAACTTAAAAAGATGAGGGAATGGTCACTTATGGGACAAAAAGCAAAAAAAACAAATTTGCGGCAAAAAGCGCCGATAGGTCTTCCCGTGAACAAACATCCGCTGCTGCACAGCGACCTCGGATTTAGGCATGATGCACAGTTTGGGTAGCAGTCGGAATTCAAAATAAGGAGCTTTCCAAAATGTCACTCAGCATCTTGAACAACATTCCATCGCTTGCAGCGGAGAATCAAATCAACATCACCAACGCTGAACTACAGAAGACCCTGCAACAGCTTTCTTCCGGCAAGCGCATCAACTCTGGTGCAGACGATGCCGCCGGCCTAGCCATCGCGGATGGATTAAACGCCAACGTAGCCGCTCTGACCCAGTCCTCCCAGAACGCCACCGACGGCGTGGGCGCGCTGCAGGTCGCAGACGGGGCGCTCTCGCAAGTTTCCGCGTTATTGAACCGCGCGGTCACGCTGGCGACCGAAGCCTCGAGCAGCACCGTGAGTACCGGCCAGGACGCGGCGGTGGACGCGGAGTACCAAGCGATCCTGACTGAAATCGGCAATATCAATACGGCGACGAACTTCAACGGTCAGGCGGTCTTCGGCTCGCTTTTAAGCGTGTTCACAAGCGACGGCACCGCCGGCGGTACCAACACCATCAGCGTGACCCCGGCCGCGATCGATACCGGAACCCTGAAGTTGTCAGGAACCGACCTGACATCGTCTGCCAAGGCACAAGCGGCGCTGACCGCGATCACCGCCGCGATTACCACCATCTCCGGCGAGCGCGGCACGCTCGGTGCCACGGTCGAGCAACTGCAAGCTTCGGCGGGCAATTTGACCACCGAAACCCAAAACCTTACGGCCGCGTCGAGCAATATTATGTCCGCCGACATCGGTCAGACGGTCTCGCACATGACCCAGTACAACATCCTCCAGCAGACCGGGATGGCCGCCCTGTCGCAGTCGAACCAGGCACAGCAAGCGGTACTGAAGCTGCTTCAGTAGTCCCTTCCGGGGTAGGGCCCAAAACTGTCCTACCCCTATCTCATGAGTGAGTTAAGCGATGAGAGTCGATGAAGTCAATTCGATCGTTCCCGAGTTGCCCGCGCGGCAACCTGATGCCAGCAGCAGCTCCGGGCCAGCTGCCAGGCACGAAATGCCCGTAGACAAGCAACCGATACCGCTAGGCCAATTGACCCTGAACGGAATCACCGCTTACTACGAGGTGAGGAATGGCGAGAAGATCGTGTACTCGCTCGTGGATGACGCGACCGGCCGTAGCCTGGGGCAATTCTCTCCGGCATTTGGGCTCGGGATCTCAGCGGCAATCGCCGAGATGCTGAGCCGCCAAACCGCCCCTGGCAACTCGACCAAGAAAGGTCAGTAAGCAAAGATGGCCACTTCAACCGTCGATCTAAATGCGCTTCTTTCTTCGCTGGGTTCCGGCGCAACCGGCATCAACGTGAGTTCCGCAGTGTCCGCGGCGATCTACGCCGAGAGCGCTCCGGAGAGGCAATGGCAAGCACAGCAAGCTACGCTGCAGCAGCAGCAGAGTGCGATCAACCAACTGAATAGCCTGGCTTCGTCGTTGAGCGATGCCCTGAACGCGCTATCGGACCCTCTCGGCGTCATGACTTCTCTGACCGCCAACTCTTCGAATTCCAATGTGGTCACGGCGGCGGCCATTGCGGGCACCGCGCCCGGCAACCACGTCGTCGTCGTCAACAACCTGGCGGCCACGGCCGCCTGGTATTCGGATTCGGTAAGCAGCAGTTCAGCCCAACTGAACGCCGGCAGCTTCACTTTACAGGTAGGCAGCGGCACCGCTATGACGATCCAGATCGGAAACGGAGTCAACACCCTCGATCAGCTCGCCAGTACTATCAATAGTCAAAACCTGGGAGTTACAGCCAGCGTCGTGAACGACGCCAATGGTTCTCGCCTGGCCATTGTCAGTCAGAGCTCCGGCGCAGCCAATGACATCCAGATTACCAACCCTACCGGCCTGGGATTCACACAAGCCGTCAAGGGGAAGAATGCGTCGATCACAGTCGACGGGATTCCCGTAAGCAGCGTGACCAATACTGTAACGGGCGCTGTAAACGGCCTTACGCTCAATCTGCAGAGCGCGGCTCCGGGAATTGAAGTCAATATACTGATCGCGCCGGATTCGACGGCGGTCGCAAACGCGGTCGGCAGTTTTGTCACCGCTTACAACGCAATGGTCAAGGATGTGAACTCTCAGTTCACCTACGATTCGACCAACCAGACATCCGGGCCGCTCGCAGCGGATAGCGCGGTTCGTAGTCTGCAGGGCGTGCTGCTGGGCGCTGGCGGTTACTCGATCGGAGGGAGCATCGCCACCCTGGGAGCCATGGGGATTTCCATGGGCGACGACGGTACGCTCACCGTCGATTCCACCGCGCTTGGCAATGCTCTGCAAAACAACTTCAGCGCTGTGGAGAACTTTTTTCAGGGAAGCGCTTCCAATGGCTTCGCAAGTTCTCTGAACAGCCAATTGAACGACTACACGGACCCGACGGAAGGCGCATTCACGCTCGATTTGCAGAGCTTGCGCACGGAAAACACCGACCTCCAGAATCAGATTGACACCTTCCAGATATACATTGCATCGGAGCAGACCAGGCTGCAGGCAGACTATAGCCAAGCGGACATTCTGTTGCAGCAACTGCCAAACCAGATGGACCAGATCAATACCATGCTGGGATACAACACGAAGAGTGGCAGTTAACGGATACCCAAATGATTCCCTTAACCTATCGCAAAGCTGTCGTCGAAAGCGCCTCCCCCATTGGGCTGGTGATCCTGTTGCACGACACACTTGTGGGAGATATCCAGCGGGCTATCGAAGCCATGAAAGCGAGCGACATCGAGAAGCGTTGCCAGCAGCTAAACCACGGATTCCAGGTGTTGCAACAACTGGAGGGTGGTCTCAACATGAAAGATGGCGGTGAAACGGCGAAGAATCTGTCCCGCCTCTACAGTCACATTCGCGCCAAGCTGCTGGAGGCACAGTTCAAGCAGTCCGTCGAGATCCTGGCCAAGCAGATTGCGTTGGTCCTGGAAGTGCGCGGGGCGTGGCAAACGGCGGATGACGCGATCGGTAAGGCGCGGGACGCCGAGGCGTCAGTGGAAAGACCTACCGTGCCGGTCTACGGTGTGCGTCTGGAGGATCAGGCGGTCTCCAGTTGGACGATTTAGCGATCCGCGACTGCGAGTGAGTTCTGACCAGGCTCCCGGTTACTGCAATTCATCATTCCAACTGTCACTTCAGCATGCGGCGCACCCAAATGGAGAAAAATGCACCACCGAGGCCGGACAGCGCAGTTCAATCGATGCCTGCCCTGAGGTGCTGATCGTGGATTGTGCCATGGTGTGAGCGGAAGCGACGCGACACCTGAGCGACAATGCCCCGATGAACTGGAAGAAACGAAGTGGCCGGAGCGGAAAGCGCCGTTGTCCGGCCGTAGGGGATCGGAGTCCGGCTCTCTATTGGAAGCCCGATTCGAGTGACGCTTCCGCGCCGCATATCTACTGCCTCTCCGAACTCTACGCGAACTCTGAACCCGCTGAAGCTCCTTCAGCAGCACCCCGTCAAGCCACGCCGCTTAACCCAAGGTTGTGGGGAGGTAGTCGAGCAGCGTTTCCGGCATAATCTTCGCAGCCGCAGACAGGACCGCGCTATTGGCTGTCTGCGCCTGCGACAGCATGGTGGCAGCCTGGGTCGCGTCCGCCCCAATCAGGGTGTTTGCCTGCGATTTCAGGTTCACCGTCTCCTGGGACAGAAACGTCTCTTGTGCGTTGATCTGGCTCATGGCATTGCCGTAGAAAACTCTCTGTTGCGTGAGATAGTTGAGCCCGGCGGTCACTTGCTGGGTCGCGTTCGCAATGTCGGTCGTGGTTCCACTCTGCAGTGCCGTCGCCAGTTGGTTCAGTGAGCCCAGAAGGTCGGATCCGGAATTCGAAAATAGTTGGTCTCCCGGGAGGTTCGTCTGCAGATCAAAGCCGGCGCCGATTTGCACGGTATTCACGTCTTCATTGCCGTTGTACTTATATCCGGTGGACGAGTTTGAATCCGCCGCGTATGGCGCCGCCGTACTGGCGGTGCCGCCAAACAGATACGAGCCGTTGTAGCTGAGGTTAGCAGCATTGAGGACGCTGGCAAAGATACCCTGCACTTGCTGCGCCATCGCCTGCCGCTGACTCGTCGTGACGGTGCTATTGGCTCCTTCGGTGCCGACGCTGATTGCCTGGTTCACCGACGTCACAACCGCACTCAAGGAAGAATCGACGGTGTGCATCATGTCGAGCACGCCGCTGGCGTCTGTTGTATATTGATCGACCTGGCCCGACAGTACCTGGTTCTGTACCATCTCGGCGGAGGCGGCCGGGTCGTCCGACGGCTTATTGACCCGCTTGCCGGTCGAAAGTTGTTCGAGCGCCGTCGTCTCCTGCGACTGGGTGCCCTGAATTGCCGCCAGGATGTCGGGTACCATATTCGGATTAATCCGCATCAGGAAACTCCTCTTTAGCTGATCATATTGAGCACGTCCGCGTTCAACTGGTCGATCGTGGAAATGACCTTGGCCGCCGCCGCAAATGCCTGCTGATAGCGAATCAGGTTGGTCGATTCTTCGTTGATGGATACGCCCGAGATCGCCGATCGCTGATCGTTGAGCTGTTGCAAGCTCATGCTGGTCGCACTGGTCTGGGCCTGGGCGTTGGCGGAGGCAACACCGGCGGCGAACACGATGTTCGCGTAGCCGTCGATCGGCGATGACCCCGCTGGCAGCTTGGCATTTTGAACGGCGATGAGATTGGTGATATTGCCGTTGCTGCCGGCAGATCCGTCGGAGCTGGCGGCAATCAGCGCCGGGTCCGTAATGGCGACGCTAAAGTTCGCTGCCGATCCCGATCCGGTCGACGGGCCGCTGAAGAAAGCCACGCCGGCTTGTCCGTTCAAATCGAATCCGCCTTCATGGGCGGTGTTGAAAGCGCTGGCAAACTGGCTGGCGAGCGTGTTGAGCTGGTTGGTAAGGCCGGGCAGAGTCGTATCTCTGACCTGCAGGGTGCCTCCCAGGTCGCCATTCTGAATCGCCGGCGTAATGTCCGTCCCGCTCGAATCGAGTACATGCGTCATCCCATCGCTGCCCGTCGCCGTCTGTAGCGCGAAACTCTGTCCTCCGACCACCAGCGCAGTCCCGTTCCCGGTTGTCAGTGTGACACCTGACTCGGTTTGGGTGACGTTAACGTTGGTCAGACCGGACAGCTTGCCGAGCAAGACATTCAACTGGTCTTCGACGGTGCCGCCATCCTGACCCAGCGCCTTTAGGTTCGCCAGTTGCACGTTGAGCGGCGCGATCTCCTGCGCAAGTTGGTTAATCTGCCCGACGTCCTGGGTTACCTGCAGGTTCATTCCTCCTTGGACCTGTGCGATGCCAGCCGCCGTGGTGTGGAAGGCGGTGGCAAGGTTCTGGCCAGCACTCAGAATTCCCTGGCGCAACGACATATTCGCAGGGTCCGTTTGCAGTTGCATGATGCTGTTGAAAAGCGCGGACATCTCCGACCCGATGTCGGATCCATTGGAGGTAAACAGGGTTTCGACTTGCTGCAGCGCATTCGTCTGCGCTTGCGCGCCGGCATTCTGCTGGGTGACCTGCTGGATGCGCTGTTCGAGGATCTGATCGCGAATGCTCTGGAACTGCTCCAATACGACGCCATTTCCCATCGAGTAGTTTGCGTATTGCGTGGCCGGAGCTTCCGAGAGGACCGGCAATTCGCGGGTATATCCGGGAGTATTGACGTTGGCGATGTTATTCGTGGTTGCGTCGAGCGCGCCCTGTTCCGCCAGGAGCGACTGCATGGCAACAATTAGGGAAGTATTCAATGACATGGGTCAGACCTCGCAGGACCAGGTTTGCTGCTTGGGCAGTTCTGTCGTGGAGAATTGGAATTGGTCCAGGCTCGTCCGGCAGAGAGCACTCAACGCCGCCACAGTCCTGCTCGAACTAGCGAGCAGGCCCGCATAACATCGGTTCAGGCGCTGCAGTTGCGTTTGGGCGTCGCGGATCCGGGTCGCAAGCTGGGGATCGAGGAGTTGCGGTATGGCGCCCGTCGATGAATCAATGCGTGCAACCAGTCCTTGCACAAGATAATTCATCTCGTTGCAAAGGGATTCTTGGCGGGCTACATGCTCCTGGAAATCCGAGCACGAATTGCGCGCTAAGGCGCTCATGGCCTCGTCGATCTCCTCGGAGAGCGCCTGCAACACCGAGAGATAGTCTCCCGCTAGAGTCGCCGTTGAAACCGAGGTCATCTTGGGTTCCACCCTCAGGAAAGCCCCACGCCACTCACCGATCAGGCTTTCTCACTCAGGATTGATCCGGCTATTTGCAGGGGATCTAGTTTGTAGTTACCCGTGCTGATCACCTGCCGCAGAGCATCCACCTTGTCCTGCCGGACTTCCGGTGTCTGCATTGCCTGCGCGGTCAACGAGCTGATCGAGACGCTGTCCGTCGACAGGGTTGCGGTGCTTTCCACATGTCCAGCATCGTGCTCGCGCTTGGCGCCTGAAACCTGCTTTGGGCTCTGCTCGCTAGCGATCTGATTGGCGGCGTTGCTATTTAAGTCGATTCTCATGGTGAAACCTGTTCCTTCCCCGGGCATGTACTATCGGCACATCAGGGGATCTTCTTAACCAGAACCGCAGAGTTTATTTTCCAGGATTGCTCGATCCGGACATCCCGTTCGGAGTGAGGCGATGCAAAGGCCCGGTGACCGCAGAATCCTCAGTTTTGTTCTGGGCATCCTCCAGTTGTCGCACGATCATTTTAGCAATACCGATTCCGCCCGACTTCGTCAGCGACCGTGCAAGTGACTGTATGGCAAGGCTTTGGAACTGACCGTGACCCGGATCGGCATCCTGGTTCTCATCCGGATCGGAACCCGGAGCACTGGCAAAGGCTTGTTGCGCCTCTTCCAGCCACTGCGCCAGGAGGATCGACTCAAAGTCGGCCGCGGCCTTTTCGATCTTGGCGCGATCGCCATCCTGAATTTTCGGCACCTGTTTGACGAGCTTTTGCGCTTGCAATTGGACGACGCTCGACGAGGCGATCCGGGTTGCGATATCTGACATGTCTAACACTAGATAACCTCTAAGTCAGCTTCCAGCCCGCCGGCTGCCTTGATCGCCTGCAGAATGGAAACAATGTCATAGGCGCTGGCGTTAATGGCATGCAGGCCGTTGATCAGTTCTTTGACAGTTGCTCCCTCACCCAAGTGAATGCTGCGAGCCGCGGCAGCGTCGGCGGTGACTTGCGTGTCGGGAACAGTGGTCGTCCTCCCGTTGGACTCGGGATAGGGCTGCGAGGTGTAAAACGTCGTCGATACTTCAATCGTGAGGTTGCCGTGCAAAATGGAAACCGGCGAGAGCCTGACGTCTCCGCCCATGACGATCGTCCCGGTACGCTCGCTGAGCACGACCTTGGCCGGTGGATGGACCAGGATGGAGAGGTTCTGGATGCGGGTAATCAGTTCCGGCACCGAGGCCACGCCGGAATGGGCAACATTGATCGCAATCCGCCGGCTGTCGATGACCGTGGCGATCGTCTGGTTGAAATTTTCATTGATGACGTTGGCCACATCGGTCGCCGCGGTGAAGTCCTGGGTGCGGAGAATGAATGACACGGTGGAGAGCCGGCTGAGATCCACCGAAGTATCGCGCTCAACAATGCCGCCTTCCGGTATCCTCCCCACGGTGGTGTGATTCACGGTTTTCAGGTTGCCATTTCCCCCGACGGAGTAGCCCCCCACGGTCAGCGAACCCTGGGCGTCCGCATAGACTTGGCCATCTGGACCGTGCAGAGACGTAAGTAGAAGAACACCACCTTCCAAGCTCTTGGCATCTCCAACCGACGCGACGGTGACATCCAGCCTGGTTCCGGGTCGCGCAAACGGAGGTAGTGAAGCGGTAACAAATACCGCTGCCACGTTGGCGACCCGAACGATCGTGGGATCGATTTTCACTCCCATTCGCTGCATGGCGTTTGCCAGGGTTTGTATCGTGAAGTAAGTCTGCTGCCGGTCGCCTGTACCATGCAGTCCGACAACAATTCCATAACCCACGAGCGAATTGTCGCGCACGCCCTCGATGTCGGCGAGATCCCTAATCAGCACCTCACGCTTGGTTTCGAGCGCCAGGCCGCTCGCAGCCAGCAGGATCGAGAGCGCGGCCACCATCGCACAGATACCTCTCCGCGGGTAGAAAGAAAATTGCTGTGCTCGCTCCATGCTCAGAATCCAAATAGCCATAAGACCGCTCGGGTTAGCGGATTAGGCGGTCGCGTGCTGTCAGAAACAATGCCTTTGCCTTTAATCTCGACCTCGAGATTGCTCAGTGCCGCAGAAAGCACGACATTATTCGGCCCGATGTCGGATACTCTTACTACGCCGCGAACGATCAGGTCTTCATGCTGGTTGTTCATGAAGACCTTGCGCTGCGCTTCCACCACGAGGTTGCCGTTGGCGAGCACAGCAATCACTTGTGCCGTCAGGCTGGTTTGCAGGACGGTGTTTGCAGCCGTCTGGCCCTGGCCCTTGAGGGTAGTCGCCGACTGGGCATTCAGCAGAGGGTTGACGCCATGGGTCGGAATCCCACCGGGAAGCCCTGTAATTGCTGATGCCGTCTGAAAGGTGCGTTGGCTGGTGAGATTCCCGGTCTGGGTTGCGGTGGTTTGCACAGAGATCAAAATGGTAAGGATGTCATTGATGTTATGCGCTTTATTGTCGCTGGCCAGCTCCGTAAGTCCCCCGCTGGCGAGCCACAAGCTGCCCAGCGCGTGCCCCTCCGGCGAGGCCGCGGGTTGCATCTGCAAATGATTGATGTAATCGGCCCTCAACTGTTGCGGATCCGCTTTCTTCTTTTTTAGCAAGTTCTCCGCCAACAGCGGTGCGGCGCCCAGTACTGCTATCAGACCTGTGGCAATCCGGATCTTCAGAGCTCGATGCATGGCCTCAGATCCCGCCTCTCAAGAGAATTGCGCTGACAATTTCTGCCTTGTAGATCTGCTTGCGGTCTCGAGTGGTGACCCGAATGCTGCGACCAATCTCGCCATTTTCCAGACAAATCACCGGTATGGTGATTTGGAGCCCTTCGCCGCGCAGCACAAGCGTCGCTTCCGCACCTGCCCGTATAATGGGCGGTTCGCGCTTCGCTGGCGGTTCCAGCGGAACAGTCTTGGCCCATTCCTCCCGGAACACTGAACCGTCGACCTGCACCGCGACGTAAAACGGCAGACACTCGCTGCGGTCGTGGCAAACCAGGCGAGCTTTCATCGTATGCTGGCCCCAGGGTCCGATCGAAACGAGATCCAGGTCGGGATTTTCGTGGCGTGACGTTACTGCAGACAGAAAGCGGACCTGGCTCGGCGAAACTTGCATCGCATTCTGGCTGACGACTCGCGCCACCAACTGTGGCGACAGCAGAGTCGCCGGTCCTGCGGCGGTTGCCACGGCTGCGGCGATTGTGGACCACAGAACGATCTGAAGAATTCGCAAGATCATCGCTCGCCTACTGGCTTAACTGGTTCAGCTGCTGAAGCATTTCGTCGGCGGCGCGAACCACGCGCGAATTCGACTCATAGGCCCGCTGCGCGATGATCATCTGAATGAACTCGTCCACCACGCTCACGTTCGACTGCTCCAGATATCCCTGTTGAATGGCCCCCAGCCCTTCGGCGCCGCCGGGCGTGCCGACGATCGGATCGCCGGAAGCTGTCGTGGGTAGGTATATGTTGTTGCCAACGCTGTTCAGCCCGCCAGGGTTCGCGAAGGTTGCCAGCTGAATGTTACCCACCTGCTGCGCTTGCGACTGCCCAGCTTGCGTCACGGAAACCGTGCCGTCGCTGCCAATCGTCACGGTGGTGGCATTGGCCGCAATCGTGATTGCTGGCTGCAGTTGATTGCCATCGGCGGTGACCACGTTGCCTTGGGAATCAAGATGGAAGCTCCCCGCGCGCGTATAGCCGGTTTCACCGTTGGGCATTAAGACCTGAAAGAAGCCGGCGCCTTGGATCGCAATGTCTAGCGGATTGCCGGTGCTGCTGGTCTCTCCCTGCGTCTGCAATATCTCGGTGGCGCCTGGCCGGGTGCCCAACCCAAGTTGCAGCCCGGCGGCTACAGTCGTTTGCTGCGTCGAGGCAGCTCCCGGCATCACCACGTTCTGGTAAATCAAGTCGGAGAATTGCACCCGGCGTGCCTGGAAGCCCGTAGTGCTGGAGTTCGACAAGTTGTTAGCGATATTGTCGAGGTTGAGCTGTTGAGCGGCCATGCCGCTGGCTGCCGTGTAGAGGGCACGAAACATTGGAAATCTCCTTCTTTACCCGTTCACACGGGGTAGCTCCTGGGCTGCGAACTTATCCATGTCGGAGTGAAACATCGAAAGCGCCTTCTGCATCATTTCGGCCGAGCGCTGAACCGAAATGAGCTCGACCATGCTTGCAACCGGGTTCACATTCGATCCCTCGAGCATGCCTTGACGAATGTGCGACTGGGTGGCATCAGTTTCGGAACCGCGCGGTGCCGTGTAGTAGGTGCCGCCGACGCTCTGGAGGCCCGCAGTCGAGGAAAATTCCACGATTTTGATCTTGCCCGCTAACGCCCCGCCGACGGAAATCGTGCCGTCGGAACTGATCGACATAGGACCGCCGACCACCGGAATGACCCCGTTCTCGCCCATGATCGGATCGCCCTGAGCGGTGATCAGCTGGCCTTGGGCGGAAACCTGCAGGTTCCCGCTGCGGGTAAAGACCCGCCCAGTGGGTGTCTGCACTACGAAGAACCCCGGACCTTCAATGCCCAGATCAAGGTCGTTGCCGGTGTGCTCGAGCGCACCCTGGTACATGTCCAACCGAGTTCCCCCGAGCACTCCATAGTTATTGATGGCCTGATTCAAGGGCGACATGGAAGCTCTTGCGGTGGCCATGACCGAACTGAAAACGTTGTGCTGGGCTCGATATCCCGCTGTGTTGGTATTTGCCAGGTTATTGGCGACAGTCTCCAGCGCCTCGGTGCGAGACATCAAGGCGGTGCAGGCTGCATAGAATCCGCTATCCATGGTCTTCTCTGGAATATTTAGGATGCACGGCACGGGCCAATTGGAAACGACACAAAACAGCGAGGTTTCGCCGTTTACGACGTGGAAAAGCGGAAAGAATGAGAGCTGGATGAGATTGGCTGCCTTCTACGGTCCCACAGCCCGGGCCCACCAGGTCGGGATTCTAACCGCCCAGCAATAACGCCAGCGTCTAGGCCGGGCGAGAGCTTTGCTCCAGCCTTACCAACTCGTGAGCGATGGCCACGACTCTGGTGATTTGGGCTTCGTCGGCTGCAGAATCGGCCGGTGGAGTCAGCGTCCCAATAACGCAACGAGGCAACGCCCATTGCTTGATCAGATATTCCGCAACATCTTCCTCCGATTCCTGGTCCGGGAGGTCACATTCTCCGAGCAGTTCCGGCAACTTGCCGATCTCATGCAACAACCCGGCGAGATAGGCCTTTTCAGGATCTACCCCCTCAAAGCCAGAGGCGATGGCCCGAGCACTCTCAGCCACCAATCGCGAATGCTCCCACAGCTCGAAGGCGGCTTGCATGGGAAACTGAGATCCGAGAGAGGTGAAGGCCGGGATTGCCTTCAGAATGGCGTCCTTGCCAAGGGCAACCACGCGAGCGTGAACGCGGAAAGATAGCTCCTCGTCTAGGCCCCATTCCTCGCTGCCAGTCCGCAAAATCTGCAGAGTGGCGCCGACGTCTGAGAGCACCAGCTCGGAGACGGCTTCGAGGTCGATCGCCGGTTGGTCCAGCAACAGTTCCAGCATGACCAGCGTCGCCGGGGAAGCCGGGACGTCGGATAAAACAAAGTTCCACGGAACATTTGCCGGGAACTCGAGCAAACATGAACTGCCATCTCTCCGCGATTTGGGGGTTGAAACTGTGGCTCTGTAGGTCATTGGCCTCACCGGCGCCATCTATATCGGCACAATGCAAGGCAAAATTCAGAGCACGAAAAGAGAGCTTGTGCGGATCATCGGGGCGAGACTTACGGCTACGGCACGGGCAGTTTGAAAAGAAGGTCGATTTCATGCCGATGGCCAACAACCCGACTCCAGATATGATCACTGAAACGGCTGAACCGGGCCTCCTCGGCGGCGACCTCAACCGCGTAGCTGCGCACGATACGGGCCATTTCGAAAGGCGATGTCACTCGGTCGAAGCGGACCTCTTCTTTCCGGATTGCACGAGCCAGCCAGGCTAACTGCAGGTTGAAATCGCTCGGAGTGATGAAGCAAGGAAACGTAACTGTCGCGGTCATCTGCTCGATGGCATGCAGCAAACCGTTATCCACTCTGTTCACGAAGCCGATCATCAGCTTGCGTGCGGTGGGAGAATAATGCACTGGCAGAATCGAATGCAGTTCCAGCAGCGACAGCGGGAGTTGGATTTGGGTTTCAGCGACGCGGCCCTCCAACGAAAACACTGGATAACCCCATTGTGCTGCCACTGCTGCGGTCACCTGCCGTTCCGTGGCGTAACCGAGGCCGGCGAGGATGTCACCGATTCTGCGTCGGTCGGTACTCTGCTTCTTCAGGGCGAACTGCAACTGATCGTTGTTGATGCAGCCTCGGGAGAGCAGAATGAGCCCGAGGGGAACGCGGAATCGGCGAGTCAACGGGGGTGTAATTCCGGGACGGCACAGCTCCGCCAGGCGATCTTGAACAATTTCTTCGAAACAATCGGGGCTGCAATACCACTGGTCACCGATGCGTATGCCTTCCCGCTTCCTGGAAATGTTCTGCAATAGCGAAGAGGGATGGCAGTCACGGTTGGCACAGAGAGCATTCAGCTCTTTCCATCCAGTGATCAGCCTTGGTAAGGCGATTGCATTGAGCACGCTCATTTTGTCCTTCTCATCGCGTCAACAGCGCCGCCGAAAGCTGGGGCAACTCGGTAACCCGAAGACCATAGTTCCCATCCACGATCACGGCTTCGCCGCGCGCAATGACTCTGCCATCAAGCAGCAGTTCCACAGGCTCGTCGACCTGCCGGTCGAGTTCGATCACCGACCCGGTCGAGAGCTCGAGCACATCGCGAAGGGGTAGCGTCCGCTGGCCGAAGCGCAGCGTGACATTCAGTTCAACATCGAGGACAAGGTCCAGATTTGGTTCCGTCGTTCCTTCCTTGCAAGGTTCGACCGAAGCTTTAGCCGAAATTTTCGGTGCTTCCCGAATCGCCTGCAGGGATTCCACGAGACGCTGGTTGAGATGCAGTCGCACCGACGATCGTCCTTCCGACCCGTCGCTAGCAAGCAGCGACACGACGCACTCTCCCGCGGACCGAATTTCAGTCGCTGCCTCGGCTTGCACTTTGACTAATCCATAGCTCGATGTGAGGGTGGCTGCGAATTCTTTCACTGCAGCACGAAGCATCTGGAGAAGAGCTTCAGCGTGTTCGTCAGCGAAGGCGGTGGCCTCTTCTCCTGGGACCTTGGCGATAATGCCGATCACCCCGGAGCGGATCAATTTGACGAAGCACTCACCGTTCAGGGAACCATCAAGTACCAGGCGGTACACTTGCGCAGGCCCCTCCGCCTCAGGGGTCTCTGGCGTGGCAACCTCCCGCACCGTCCACGTGGCAGCCGTGAACTGCGAGAGCGCATGGGCCAGCGCGGAAGAGAAGGCGGTCGCGAACCGGATCGTCTGTTGTTCGATCGGGTGTGTCATGATTGCACGTCCTGATGAAGATTCAGGGGGACGGGCCGAACCAGTTGTGCCGCTCGTTGCGTACCGCTGCGAACCGGAACGGCCTCAAACAACTCCCGGCCCTCGATGGTGAGATAACTTGGTTTCTTAACGGGTATGGTGAGCTTAATCACGCTTCCCGGCGTCAGGGCGAGAAGCTCGCGAACTGGTATGCGCACTCGCGTAAGATCAACGCTGGCCGTGAAATCACAATCCAGCACGCGTTGCCGCAGCGTGGGCTTTGGGAAAAATGCGATGCGAGACTTTGGTTTGCCTGGGCCAGCAGACGTCTGCCGCAGCAGCACGTTGCCAAACGACGCCGGTACAAGCAGGTTAATCACCCCATGGCTGCCCGCCGTCGTCGCTTCGAAGGTCAATAACAGCATCCTCTCCGCCGGCGAAAACAGCTGTTGCACCTGGGTAGGCTTAATGCATCGCTCGACCACGATCGATGCAGAAAGCGCCTGCCAAGCAAGCTCCAGCTGTCGCGCAATGAGACGCGCGACCCCCTCCAAGACGTTTTCGTCGATTTCCGTAAGCTCGCGCGCCCCGGGAGCAGTTGTGCCAATGCCGCCAAGCAGGAGGTCAATCATCGGAAATACGAGGTCGTTGTCAACCTGTAACAGCGCCATCGTGCTCACAGGGTTGATCTGCAGGGGCGCGGTATATCCGGATTGCTGCCTTGAGCCCAGAAAGTCGCGAAAGCTAACCTGTTCTACCGACGACAACCCCATGACGAATCCCGCTCCTAGATAGGCTCCAAGGTCATTCGTAACATGGCGAGCAAAAGTTTCGTGCAGCGCGTTAATCGCTCGAGCGTTCTCGTTGGAAAGCTGGCCAGCCGTCCGGAAGTTGCACGCTTGCACAAACCGGTCACTCGTAGCGACCACGCCGGGCGACTGATCACGCCGGGCAGCGCTGAGAATTGCATCGATTCCCTGCTGGCTGAGAATTTTCGACATGGGTGGCGAGCCTCCTATGCAATGTGTCCTTTGAGGTGCTTGAGTAAGGCCCTGAGCTTCGCCATTGCAAGATTATGGATCTGCGACACCCGTACCTCACCTACACGAAGTACGGCGGCTACTTCTTTCATGGTGAGCTCTTCGCGATAGTAGAGCGAGATCAGTAGCTGCTCGCGTTCCGAGAGCTTTGCGATCGCTGCGGCAAGTTGCGTCTGCTGCTCGGCATCCGCCAAAAGGTCGAACGGATTGTCACCGCCGCGGCTCGGAGCCGACTCAATGACATCCACCGTTTCCGAGCTGTCATACTTCGCTGTGACCTGCTGGCCCATGATATTCAGGCTATTGAGTTTGCCGAGCGTCTCCTGCAATGCGGGGAGCTTGATGTGCAGCTCATCAGCGATTTCTGGTTCGGATGGCGTGCGTCCGAGGCGTTTCTCCAGCCGAGAAATGACCTCATCAATCTCTCGTCCCTTCCTTCGCAGCAGACGCGGAGCCCAGTCCAGGTCACGCAGGCTGTCGAGGATCGCACCCTGAATGCGGAACTTGGCGAAGGTCTTGAACTGCGCAGGCTTCGTACTATCGTAATTACGGCAGGCCTCCAGAAGGCCGACGACCCCGGCATTGACCAGGTCCTCCATGGGAATGTGCTGGGGCAGCCGCTCCCGGATGCGGGCCGCGATGTAATACACCTGCGACAACTCTTCCATCACCAACTGATCGCGCTGGTCTAGCGCCGCAGTGCTGCTATAAGCCATTTCTGCGGACGTCATTTGTCCTCCCATACTGAGGTTTAGCGGAATACTTCATCGGACCAACCCTAAGGACTGGACTGGTATGACCTGCGGTATTTCCGTAGGCGATATGACAACGATCTTGGGCAGCAAGGGCTCCAGCAACCTGCGCAAATAGAATCGGCCGGGCGAGGAGCACAAGAGTACCGGTGGGGCGCCTAGAATTTGGTCGCCAAACATTTGTTTCAGCCCCTCCAGGACACGGCGCGCGATGGAAATGTGCAGTCCACCGGCGCTTGCGTTCTGCGACTGTAAGTTAGCGGCGCGGTTGCACTCTTCTTCGATCGATTGATCGAGTGTCACCACTTTCAACTGTCCATTCTCGTCGAGCAGTGGACGGATCAGGGAACGCCCGAGCACGTGACGCGCGGCTTCTACCAGAGCGACTGGGTTCTTGTTCGTGACTGCGGTCTCTACCAGCGTCTCGAGGATCGATCCGAGATCGCGAATCGAAACTTGCTCGCGGAGTAATTGTTGAAGAACCTTTTGCACCTCTCCCAGCGTCATCAGCTTGGAAACGAGTTCGTCGACGAGTTTCGGATGAGACTCATTGATTCGGTCGATGAGCCGTTTCGTTTCCTGGCGAGTCAACAACTCATGTGCGTTCTGCTTGACGATTTCTCCCAGATGCGTTGCCAGCACAGTGGTCGGATCGACCACCGCGTACCCGGCGGCGATCGCCTGTGCCTGGAGCTCCGGCTTGATCCATTTGGCGGCGGCCTGGAATGCCGGCTCACGAGTGTCCTGTCCTGGAAGATCGGGAGGAGCACCATGAGGACTGATGGCCAGCAAGGACCCCCGGCGCAGTTCCCAGCGCGAGATTTCCACTCCTCGCAGATAGATCACGTACTCCTGTTCCTTGAGGGAGAGGTTATCGGTGATGTGAATCGCTGGGACCAGAAATCCAAGTTGCTGGGCGAGATGCTTGCGCAGCGACTTCACGCGCGTCAATAGCTGGCCACCCTGTTTGGCATCTACCAGGGGTACCAGGCCGACTCCAACCTCGAGCATGAGGTCGTCCAGCTTGAGTACGGCATCCATGGGATCGACCGCTGGCATCGCGCCGGCTCCCAGCTTGCGAGGACCCTCGGAAGCAGCGCCATCGGCGTGTTCTTCCGGCAGTGGCGCGGAGTCCTTAAGCCTGCCCGCACCGAAGATCAGAAGTCCGGCGAACAGGAGAAACGGCAACTTGGGCAGTCCGGGAATCAAGGACAACAACACCAGGACTCCGCCGGCGATGTAGAGCGGCTTGCGGGCACCCAACAACTGCTCGCCTACGTCGGTTCCGAGCGAATTCTCGGATCTGGCCCGGGTGACGACCAGGCCACCCGCGACCGAGACCAGTAGTGACGGGATTATGGCGACGAGCCCATCACCCACCGTCAAAATGGTGTAGGTCTTCAATGCCTCCTGGAATGGAATCCCTTGCTGCAGGACGCCGATCAGGAAGCCTGCAATGATGTTGATGACAGTAATCAGGATGGTGGCGACAGCGTCGCGCTGGTTAAAACGCGCTGCCCCGTCCATAGCCCCACAGAACTCAGCCTCACGGGCAATCCCATCGCGACGCTCGCGCGCCTGATGTTCGTTAATCAGACCGGCGTTGAGGTCGGCATCAATCGCCATTTGCTTGCCAGGCATGGCATCCAACGTGAAGCGGGCCGTGACTTCCGCCGTCCTCACGGCACCGTGGCTGACCACAAGAAACTGGATCGCGATGAGCGCGACGAACAGCACGAAGCCCACAATGAAGTTGCCCCCGACCACAAATTGGCCGAAGGCTTCGATCACCTTTCCCGCCGCCCCGGGTCCTTCATTGCCGTGCAGCAGAATGCGCCGCGTGCTCGCCAGCGCCAGCGAGAGCCGGAACAGAGTCAGCAGGAGGAGCAAACTGGGGAATACCGAGAACTGAACCGGTCGCAGGATCTGAATCGCGGCGAGCAGCACCAACACAGAGGCCGTGATGCTGATCGTAAACAAAAGGTCGAGCACAAAACCGGGCAGCGGCACCAGCATGACGAAGACCATCGCCACGGCGGCCGTGGGAATCACCCAGTCCGCTCCGGATCCCCGCAGTACGTTCAAGAGTCCAGCGTTTGCCTTCATGCCTGCCGCTCTGCCTTCCCGGAGGCGCTGGCTGAGCGCCGCCGCGCTTCTCTGGCGCGCACTTCAGCCTGGGCGCGGTACACGACCACCAGAATTTCCGCCACGGCCGTGTAGAGCTTGGACGGAATCGTCTGCCCGACCTCGACGCTCTTGTAGAGCGCCTGGGCCAGCGGCTTGTTCTCCATCATCGGGATTTCTCGCCAACGAGCGATTTCCTTTATCTTTTCTGCGATCAAGCCGCGCCCTTTCGCAACCACAACGGGCGCATCCATATCGAGTTCATAACGGAGAGCAATGGCATAGTGCGTCGGGTTGGTGATCACCACGGTTGCGGTTTCCGTGGCCTTCAACAGCTGCCGGCGGCGTACCTGGCGCTGGATCCTGCGAATGCGCGCCTTGATCTGCGGATTGCCATCGGTGTCCTTCAGTTCCTCGCGCAAGTCCTCGCGACTCATCCTGAGGTCGCCTTCATGCTTTCGCCAGCTGAGGAAGTAGTCCACCCCAGCCCAAACCAGCATGATGAGTCCCGCCTTCCATCCGACCTCCAGGAGCATGACTCCAACCAAACGGGCGAATGCTCCCATGCCCAGATAGGACGATGAAACGATGGCTTGCCAGTGGCCTTCAAGGCACAATGCTCCAGCGTAGGCGACCGCGGCAAAGGGCAATAACGACTTCAGGATTCCACTCAGCCCGGTGAGCGAAAACATCTGGCTCAGTTTCTGGGCAGGATTGAGACGGTCAAACTTTAGGGCCAGCGACCCGCCCGCAAAAACGAATCCCCCTTGTGCCAGTCCGCTGGCAACCGCGAGGACAAAAGCGGCACTCATGAAAGGCACAATCCAGCGGAAAACCTCGACCGAACTCCAGAACAGTAAGGGTCCGCCTGCCTCGATCTTGTCGGTAGCCGAAAGATCGAGCGTGCTGCGGAAAAAGCTTGCCCAGTGGCTCGTGGCTGCACGGCCTTGCCAGGCAAGCACTACCATGGCACCAGCAAACGCGAGCGCACTCGAGAGTTCCCTGGAACGCGCGACCTGGCCTTTCTCCCGCGCTTTTTGCCGCTTTCGCGGTGTCGGTTTCTCGGTTTTGTTCGCGTCAGCCATTCCTCATCACCGCGCCAGATGCAAAAGCCCTTCGGCGTATGCCATCGAATTGGTAAACAAATACTGAAAAAGGTCCGGCCAGTACTTCAGCGCCGCAACCATGATCGTCAAACCCAGCAGGCTCTTGAGTGCTGGGCCGAGCAGCATCAATGGCAGTTGAGCTGAGACCTTGCCCAGCAATCCGAGCAAGATATCTGCAACCAACGTGGCCGAGAGGACCGGAGCCGCTATCTGCAAACCCACCGCGAAAACTCGGGCACCGACCTCGAACACCGCCCTGGTGAACAATTGGTTCAGGTGCGCTGATCCCGGCGGCAAATAATAGAAGCTGTTGGCGATTGCCCGAAGCAGCCAGTGATGAACGTCGAGCCGCAGGAAGATCAGCATTACGATCGTCTGGTAGAAGACCGCAACCACCGTCGTGTCGACTTGCGTCTGCGGGTCGAGGATGTTGATCAGCGAATAGCCCATCTGCACGCTCAATACTTGCCCGGCCATCTGCACCGCGTCGAACACCAGGTTTGTTGCGATCCCTACTCCCGCTCCTACGGTAAACTCGCTCAACATCAGAACGGGCCATTGCGTCGCACTCACGGGAGAGAGGCGCGAGGAAAACACCGGATACAAGACTGCGGTAATGAACAAAACCAGAACGGCCTTGATCCGGGGCGGAATGGCCACACTCCCGAAGAAGGGGGCAAACAGCAACAGCCCGGTTACCCGGACGCCGATGGTAAGCGCCGCGCCCACGATCTTGAGCAGTGAGATCTCCATTACCGTACATACGCATGAAAGTCAGAAAGTAATTGCAGGGTGAATACGCTGAGATGCCGCAACATCCATGGCGTGAGAAGAAAGCAGGCACCCGCGGTTGCCAGTAACCGAGGAACCGTTGAGATCGTGCTGTCTTGCAAGGACGTGAGTACCTGAATGACATTCACCAGCAGACTCACCCCGACCGCGACGGCGAGCACTGGCAGCGCGAGCAGAACGACCTCCTGCAAAGTCAGCCTGCCGAGTTGTACTACCTGGTCGACGCCCATCAGTTGAAGCTCCTCATCACTGAGCCAATCAACAGGTCCCAGCCGTCAACCATCATGAAAAGAAGCAGTTTCAAGGGGGTTGAGATGACCACCGGCGGCAGTTGAAACATCCCCACGGAGGTTGTGATCGAGGCCACCACCATGTCAACCACCATGAACGGCAGAAACAACACTGCGCCGATCTGAAATCCAGCCTTCAACTCCGATAGGATGTATGCGGGCAGCAGAATTCGCAGCGGCACATCGTTGATATCCCTGGGACGTGGTTCCTTCGCCAGTTCCACAAAGAGTGCGATGTCCTTCTCACGAACGTAATGCGACATGAATTGCCGTAGCGGGACAGTTGCGCGGTTTAGCGCCTCAGAGCTCGTAATCTTCCCCTCCTGCAGCGGCTGAACAGAATCTCGATTAATCGTCGCTCCCACAGGCTGCATCAGGAAGAACGTCAGAATCAGTGAAAGCCCGATCAGCGTCTGGTTGGAGGGTGTGGCTTGTAGACCGAGTGCCTGGCGCAGGAAGTGGAAAACGATTAGGAGTCGCGCGAAGGGCGTCATGCAGAGCAGGATCGACGGAATTAGCGTCAGCAGCGTTAGGAGCACAACGATGCTCCAGGGCATGGAACTGCTGCTTCCGGCAGCCGACACCTTCAATCCGTTGGGCTGCACAGAAATTGCCGGCGCTGCGGCAGCGGAGGAGGCCGCCGCGGAGCGTGCCGGTCGCGATTGCGCGAGCGTATTCCCTGGGCTTGTTATGAGTAAGCCGACTATCACTAGGCCGCTCGCTGCTAATGCGAACCTGCTCATTCTTCGGCCTGCTGGGAGTCGAACTCGCTCTTCAGAATCTCCGGGAAGCACGGGGCCCCGTCCAGCTGAGCTAGCAGCGAAATGCTGGTCGGCGCTCCGCCGACCAGGAACCGGCGCCCATCCACCTGCACCAGAAAGATCGCACGTTTGTCTCCAAGCGAAACCGTTTCACACACGCGAAGCCTCTTTGAGCTGAGTTGCGCACAACGGGTTTTTTGCAACCAATGGAACAGGCGGGTTAAATTGGCCGCGAGCCGTCGACCCAAGCTGGCCAGAACTGGTTGCTGGCTCTTGCCGGTTTGAACGGCTGGGGGCGCAGGCTGCATTTCACGGTCAAACAGCAAAGCGCCTCGTTCGGCCTGTAACGGTGGCATCATGCGAGCTCCGTGATGCGTACGGCGAGCTTTTCGCCGAGCACTTCAAATTCGATCCAACCGATAAGCTGCCCGTTCACGCGAAGGGGCACGTCGCCGGTGTGGTGGCAAGCCGTTTCTACGATGGTTCCCTCAGTCATCTTCAGCAGATCGCCAACTGTGAACTGGACCAGGGGAATGTCGAGGGTGAGAGCGCAGGGCAACCAGAGCATGGTCTCAATTGGATCTTTCTCGATTCTTGTCTCGCGCACTTGGGAATCCAAAGCGTTGGCTGGCGAACTCATCGGTGCCTCGGTGGGGGTCCGCCTCTTGAGGACCCGTTTCCAGACGTTTCCGCTTCGTCGGCCGAAGTGGAGTGGAAGCTTGCCTGGAATTCTTCAACCTGGATTACAGCAATCGCTGTGCCGCTGCGGGATAGCCTGTTCGGACTTCGAAGAGAACTGCTAATCGGCGGGACCCGCTTTAGAAGCAGCAACTTACGCCCGGAGCCAGGCGATCCCAGGGCCTGCATGAGTGAGACCCGTATGAGAACTAGAAAAAGAAGGAGAGCACTCCAGCTTGGCAGGTTCGCCGCGCCAGAGAGTCTCTAATCAGAAGTTAAAAATC
>Ga0209039_10001118_pt1 | contig 25733 bp, 17 predicted proteins | sample BogFormECP12_OM1_FD_188238 | JGI IMG/M metagenome (GOLD analysis project Ga0209039, IMG submission 188238) | Bog forest soil microbial communities from Calvert Island, British Columbia, Canada - ECP12_OM1 (SPAdes) (version 2) | ecosystem: Environmental > Aquatic > Freshwater > Wetlands > Bog ... | reverse complement strand
AACTGGTGAATGAAAAGCTCACGCTTCCCTCGTTTTCACTTCGCGTGGAAGGAGTGAAGAAAAAGGGCGCACCCGCGGCGGCGCTCCTGGAAACGCCGGTCTACTTTCCATATCTTCCCCGCAAGGTTTCGGCGCGGCAGAGCGTGCCGATGCTGTTCTCCCGGCGCGGGGTATATCACCAGGAGGCGTTTCGCATCGTGACGCGCTTTCCGTTTGGCTTTCTGCAAAAGGCCCGGCGGCTTGATCTCTCGACGAAGGCGCTGGTCTATCCTTCCGTGGAAGCCACGCCCGAATTCCTGGAAGTTCTACCCGGCATTCAGGGAGCGATGGAAAGCGAAGTGAAGGGCCGCGGCCAGGATCTCTACGCGTTGCGCGACTACCTGCCGAATGACAGCGCCCGCCACGTTCACTGGAAAGCTTCGGCGCGCCTGGGCGTGCTGATGGTGCGCGAGTTTGCCCGCGAGGACGATTACCGCGTGCTGCTGGTCTTCGATCCGTACAGTTCCGCGGCGCATGCCAACTCTTCGGAAATCGAAAAGGAGCGCTTCGAGCGCGCGGTGAATTTGTGTGCGGCCATTGCCTGGAGTTTTCACGAGCAAAGTGCGCAACTCGGATTCCGCAGCGCCGGGGCTGAGGTTCCCCTGGCCCCCGCCACGGAAAATATCTTCGCGATTCTGCGCCACCTGGCGGTCGTGCAGCCTCTTGCGCCGGCACCGGATCACGATCTGCTTTCGCAACTCGCGGCGGATCCCGATTCCTGCAAGATTGTGGTGACTTCGCAATCCCACGGCTCCATTCCGGCGGAAATCTGGAATTCCACGTACGTCGTCTTTGCCGAAGATTCCCTGCCTTAGCCCGCTTTTCGCTGGATGCGCTGCCTGCGGCGTTTCATGCGAAACTAATCGCGCCAATGCTCACCGGAATCGCACTCAAACGTTTTCGCAAAAATCTTCTTGCGTGGTTCTCGCAATTCCAGCGCGACCTGCCGTGGCGCCGCTCTAAAGAGGCATACCGCGTCTGGCTTTCCGAAATCATGCTGCAGCAAACGCGCGTGGCCGTGGCCATTCCCTATTACGAGCGATTCCTGGGACGATTCCCCGATGTGCGGGCCCTTGCCGAAGCGCCCCAGGAAGCAGTGCTGCGCTTGTGGTCCGGCCTGGGCTACTATTCGCGCGCGCGCAATCTGCAAAAAGCCGCGCAACAAATCGTGGCTCTGCACAACAGCGTTTTTCCAGCCACGGAAACGGAAGCGCTGGCACTCCCGGGAATCGGTCCCTACACCGCCGCGGCTATCCTCAGCATTGCGCACGGCCAGAAACTCGCCGTGCTCGACGGCAACGTTGCTCGTGTCCTGGCTCGCCTGCTGGCCCTCCGCGGGGACCTGCGCGCGGGCAACCGCTGGCAGAAGCTCCTGGAAACCGCTGACGCGCTGCTGGCTCCGGATGCGCCGGGTGACTGGAACCAAGCCATGATGGAACTTGGTGCAATTCTCTGCACGCCCAAATCGCCACAGTGCCCGCTTTGTCCGGTCCACGAATTTTGCCTGGCGCGCAAGCTGGGCCTTACAGACGCCATCCCAGCAAAACGCAAAAAGCGCGCCACCGTGGAACTCCAACTCGTTGCCGCCGTCTTGCTGGATCCCCAGGACCGCACGCTGCTTCTGCCGCCGCCGAAGCCGGAAGCGGGCGCGGTGCGAAAAGCCGATGTGGGTGCGCTGGTTTCGCGCATGTGGCACTTCCCCACGACAGAGGTCCGCCGAAATGCCTCAGGCGATTTGCGGGAGTACCTTCAGGAATCGCTGCCGGGTGGCCGGAAATTTTCGGAAACGTTCGAGCTACTGCGCAAAGTTCGCCATGCGGTTACCTATCGGGCGATCACGTTGCAGCCGTTCCGGATCAAGCTGAAGAAACTCCCGCAATTTCCCGGGGCAAAAATCCTGCCACTCCGCGACGTTTCTTCCGTTCCCATCTCAAACCTGACGCGCAAAATTGCCCGCGCGGCGCTGAACTCTTAACAGAGCCAGCGATTGCGGTTGCCACGACGCACTTCCTGGTATCCGGCATCTGGTCTCCTGCGGCCGCCCAGGATAACCGTTTCGTTTCTCGCCATCCGGCCCGCGCTCGCCCGATGCTATTCTGAAGGCTGCGCATGGCTTCTTCCATAACATCTCCTGGAACTTCGCTCCCGGCCGATCGCTTCTATCGCACGGCCCTGTTCTTCCTTGTGCTCTCGAGCGTGCTGGCGCTGGTGGCCACCGGAAAGCTCGATGCCATCAGCAACATAGTCGCGCCGCTGTTGATTCTCTTCAAAGGAATCCGCTGGTGGCGCGGCTATCCCGCGGAACTGCGGCAAACCACGGCCACGCATTTCGTTCTCGCCTACATGCTGATTATTCCCGTGGACATTCTGTTTTTCTCCCGCTCGCTGGCCGAGGGCAACGGTAATCCCACGATCTACGCCGCGCTTCTTGCCGCCGTGCATTTTCTCCTGTTCGTCATGGTGCTGCGGCTGTACAGCGCCGTGACCGATCGCGATGCCATCTTTCTGGCGATGCTGTCATTTGCCGCCCTGCTGGCGGCCGCCGTCTTCACCGTGGATACCCACTTCCTGTTTTTCTTCCTGGCGTTCTTGCTTTTTGCAGTGGCCACCTTTGTCGGCCTGGAAATCCGACGCGGCGCTGCTGGCGCGGTCTTTCCTCCGCTGCAAGCCCGATCGGCTGCCGAAAGCCGTTTCCATCGCGCCCTGGCGCTCGCGGTGCTCAGCGTGGCGGTTGGCGGCGTCGTGTTTGGCTCCCTGCTGTTCTTTTTCTTCCCACGATTCAGCGCGGGTTATCTGGCGCGGGGAGGTTTTCAGCCCTCGCTGATGAGCGGCTTCACGGACAATGTGGAACTCGGCCAGATTGGCGAGATCAAGCAGAACACTTCGGTGGTGATGCGCGTGCGCACGGGGTCCCCGATCAATTATCCGATGTTACGATGGCGCGGCATCGCGTTGAGCAATTTTGACGGCAAGCGTTGGTCCAACAGCGAGCCGAACCGGCAAATTCAATCTCCCGCCCAGGATGGCTGGATCAATCTTGCGAGCCGCAAGGACTTTGAGGCGCCACGCGCCGCGGAGATCCAATTCACCATCCTGCTTCAGCCCATCGCAAGTGATGCGCTGTTCGCGCCCGCGCAGGTGGTCCGGTTGCGCGGCAACTTCCTCTCCGAAGCCACCACGTACTACTCGTCGGTTCGCAACAGTGTGCTGCTGCTGGATTCCACGGGCTCCATCTTCAACACTTCTCATAGTTTTTCGCAGATCCGCTATGAAGGCCTTTCCATTCTTCCGCAGTCGCGGCCCGCGCAAGCCCGCTCCGCAGGCTCCGTTTATCCTCAGGAGATTCGCGACACGTACCTGCAGCTTCCGCACGCGCTCGATCCGCGGATTCCAGAGTTCGCCAATAGGATCACCGCTTCCGCCGGCAATCCGTTTGACAAGGCCGTGGTCATGGAAAGTTACCTGCGCGACAATTTTGCGTACACACTGGATCTGACCGGCAAGCCCGGCGCCGATCCACTGGCTCACTTCCTCTTCGAAACCCGCGCGGGGCACTGCGAATATTTCGCTTCCTCCATGGCCATTATGCTGCGCACGCTGGGCATTCCGTCGCGCGAAGTGAACGGCTTCCTTCCGGGCGAGTTCAACGACGTCGCGGGTGACTATATCGTGCGCGCTAGCGACGCGCACAGTTGGGTGGAAGTGTATTTCCCTGGAAGCGGCTGGGTGACGTTTGATCCCACTCCCCCGGCCGCGGGCGACGCCACGGGACTGCTTTCCCGCATGGCCTTGTACTTCGATTGGTTTCAGCTCAACTGGAACGAGTGGGTCATCAACTACGATTTCTCACACCAGGTCCAACTGGCAAGGAGCGTCCGGCAGAATTCCACGGACTGGGCCGGTATTACGCGCCGGAAGTTTGAACGGATGAAGCATCGCGGCATGAATAGCCTGACGGGCTGGCAAGCCGCTCACCCTTGGCTCAGCATTGTGTTTCCCATCGCGCTGGTGTTTGCGCTGGTGGTGTTGCGCTTGGATTGGATTCGCACGGCGCTGCGCCGGATTACGCTTTCGTGGCAAGTCCGGCATTCGCCGGTCGAACGCAATAATCCACAACTTGCCTCGCGTTTGTATGCTGAGTTACTGCGTATCCTTGAAAAGCGCGGGTTGGCCCGGCCCATCACGCAGACCCCCCTGGAATTTGCCACGTCTGGCGGCTTGCAGCCCGAACTTGCCGGCCCGCTTCGTGAATTCACGAACCTGTATGGGCAGGCCCGCTTCGGCGGCAAGCCCTGCGATTCCTTCCGTCTGCGCTCCCTGCTGGAGCAGATACGCGCTGTTCCACGGTCTCGCTAGCCGGTCTATCGCACGAGACGTAATTTTGGCGCACAGTTTCGCTTGCGATGCCCACTGCACGGCGCTCTGTCATTCTGAGGAGCGCGTAGTTCTCGCCCTGAAGAATCTCAGCCGATATGCGGGCGGCTCAGTATCAACTTTTCCGGCAGACTTAGGGAATCGTTACGCCACGACTGAGGGCCGCCATTTGGGCCCCTTCGGAATCGCGCACCACGATGCGCAGCAGAAACGTGCCGGCTTGCAGATCATATCTGGACCTGACGTTGAGGCCCGCCTTGTTCACCCGCCCCAGCGTCGAATCCCGCAATTGCATTTCGACGATCTTCTCCGAGCCGGCAACCAGATTCCCATTCCCGTCAAAGATGGCCGTTGCGATTGTCAGCTTGTTATTGTTGCGATCGTCGGCCTTGCGGAATTTCAATGTGCCGGTCTGGATGTGCACCAGGACGGACAGATGCTTGCCGTTGGCGTTGCTGAAATACTGCGTCTGGCATCCGATGGGCAGGTCGTGCAACTCCCCTTGAGAGAAGACCGCCTGGCGAATCTCGTCTTTCGCCGCGGCCTCGGGATCGGCTTCGCCTTGCGGGGCGAAATAGCCGTGGCGGGCTTGAAGCGTCCATTTTTCCTTGTTTGCCAGCGTGACCTTCAGGTGGTGATACTTCCCATCGAACTTCAGGTTTTCAGGCGTAAACCCCAGGACGTAGGAAATTTCCGGCTCCGCCGCGGCCTGCAGTAAACCCTGATCAATGTCATTGCGGTTGTGAAAGAAAAGCCCGCCGGTGCCGTCGGCAATCTCCCCGAGCACTTCATTGAGCAACGATTCTTCCGTCTGGACGAGCCGCGTCTTCTGAGCGCTCTGTTGAGCATTGCTGGATGCCTGATACATCGAGGAGGCATACATGCCGCGTGCGTCAATCGTGTTAATGACAACATTTGCCTTGGTAGCCCGGTCGATCATCTCGCCGGACTCTTGCTGGGCCGAAGGGACCACGAAGAAACCCGGGGACATCAGCACGATGGTGCGCTGCCCGGGCGCTGCGCTCATCCTGCGAATCAATTCGCTCATATTTTGAAACGCCTGGCGCACCTGAAATTCGCCGAGCGCGAGCTCGCGCTGGGCCGCCGACCGCGCCAGTTGTTCAGCCTGTTCCCGGGTAACCCTCGCGCAATTCATGACGTCCTGGATGGCCACGGAAAGTGCGAAGGAATCATTTGCGTCCTGGATCTGATAGGCCTCGTAAAGAGACATCGGGGGACAATCCGATGCGGAGGTCTCCGGGTGGGGCATAATGCGCTGGATAGTAGCCTCTAGTTCTGCCCGGTCGGCGATAAAGTCCAGCGCGACTTGGCCGGAAGTAGTGAAGATGGCGAAGCGGTCACTCGCCTGCATGGACCCTAGCAGCTTTGTTGCGGCCAGCTTTGATTGCATGGCATCCGCCATCGAAAGATGAAGATCGTCGAAGAATAACGCGACAAACCTTTTCGGCAGTTGTGGGACTTTGACCGGCGCTGTTTCTTCGGGAGTTGCCTCCGCCGTCCCCAGTTTCACGGTGGAGCTTTCAGAAGCCGGCGCTTCCGCGGAAAAACTCGAAATGGTTTGCCGTTTGCGGTTGTCCTCGAGCTGAAAATCTTCCTTTTTCAGATTCGTGATGACTTTACCGCTGGCATCACGCACCACCACGCGCACCAGGACCACGTTGACGCGGACTTTGAACGTTGTGGGAGTATCGTGCGAGATAACTTCGTCGCTGGGCAGGCTGGCATCCGGTTTTGGGGCCTCTTGGGATGTACTTGAAGGAGGGGTCTGCGAAGTTGCTGAAGGCGTTTGGGCGCGGGCTGCCCGCAGGCCAGAGAAAGGCAGGAGGCCACCGAAAAAAACGAGCCAAAGAGTTATCGGAAGACTACCCAAAGAGCGGCCGAGGAAGAGCCTCGCCATGCGCCCTCCATTCCATGACGTTGTTAAGACTAGTGTGCATGGAACATGCTGTCAATGCAGGATCATCGGTACCTGAATTCAGGCCTGCTATAGCCGCTGCTTGCTATTTGGTGGACAGTGCGATGCGCTGCGCAGACACTTCCAGCGTGTCCTGCCGGAAGGTCGCAACGAGCGAGCGATTACTTGCCGTAGATGAGCAGGGTGAATGTGTCGGGAAGAATGGCTGGGCGCGGCCGAGGATTGTCCTTGGTGGCCTCGGGCGCAGGGCCAAATTCCGCGGTGACGAGATAAACGGTGTGGGTGGCGTAGTCAATCGCCATGGTGCGGGCGCCGCGCTGCGTCTGGATCATTTCCACCAGGGAGAATTTCGTGGGGGAATCTTCGTGGGCGATGGTGAGGGTGCCGTCGCCACAAGAAGCGAAAGCGTAGCCGGTGACGGGATCGAAGCGGTTTGCATCCACACCCTGGCCGATGGGAACAGTGCCGAGGACCTTGCCGGTGTTGCCGTCAACGAAGGCCATGAGCTTGTTGTGGCAGCCCACCACGAGGATTTCGTGAGCGGCGTCAATGGCCAGGCCGGAGGGAGATTCGCAGGGTGCGAGAGGCCAGGTGTTCTCAATTTTCAAAGTCTTCGCGTCGAATTTGACGAGCGCGCTCTTGTCCTCCAGGTTGACGAATACCTTGCCCTTGCCGTCGGTCGCTCCGAACTCCGGGCCGCCGCCAAGCGGGAAAGTGCTTACGAGTTTCCCGGAAGCGGCGTCGATGGCCGAGGCGGTGTTGGCGTCACCGTTGAAGGTGAATACGCGCTTCGAGAATGGATCATAGATGGCGGCGTCCGAATCTTTGTCCGTCTTGATCTTGTCGAGGATTTTCAACGAGGTGAGATCGAACATGATGGAATCAGCGCCGGCGCCGTCGGTGGTGAATCCTTTGTTGAATTCATTGGCGAAGGCGATGCCGTGAGCCCTCTGGGAATCCGGGATGTCGCCGATGATCTTGCCCTGCTCGGGATCCACGACGATGTAGTGCGTGCCGCGGGAGATGAACAGGCGATGCGTGGCGGGATCGACTTCCAGATAGTCCCAGCCGCCGGTTCCGCCAAGCTTCACTTTCTTGATGGGATGGTAGCCGGAACCGCCGGTAGATTGCGGAGCGGCAACGATGTAAGTAGCGGCAAAGAGAGAGAAGAGCAGAAGCGCAAGAGCAGCGCGAGCACATACGTTTTTAATCGACATAGAAAACCTCCAGTAGCGTTGAGAGGAGCATAGTGGGCCGAGTGGGACAATGTCACGTGGAAGATAAATGCAAGATAAATCGGGGCCGATAGAAGTGCAGCGGTAGGCCCGGGCTCGAACGCCGCTCTGGCGCTTATGCTAAAGTTTAAAGGTTGCGCTTCTGCGCCGTTTCGCTCCATGACCAAAGTTGGATTCATCTCTCTGGGCTGTCCCAAAAACCTCGTTGATAGCGAGGTAATGATGGGCATTTTGGCGCGCGAGGGCTACGAACTGACTCCACGCGCCGATGAAGCCGAAATCCTCGTGGTCAACACCTGCAGCTTCATTGAACCCGCACAAAAAGAATCCGTCGAAGCCATTCTGGAAATGGCCGAGTACAAGAAATTCGGCGCGGCCAGGAAACTCATCGTCGCGGGCTGCCTGGTGGAACGCTTCCGCGCTGAAATTCTCCAGCAGGTGCCCGAAGTGGATGCGGTCGTGGGCACGGGCGAAGTCGAGCGCATCCTGGAAGCGGTCGAGGGCGACATGAAAGTCCTGCCCGCGCAGCCCCCTTCCTTTCTCTATCACGACCTCACGCCGCGCATTATCACCACGCCAAAGCATCAGGCCTACATCAAGATCGCCGAGGGCTGCGATCATCCCTGCACGTTTTGCATCATTCCAGAGTTGCGCGGCGCGTTCCGCAGCCGCCGCTTTGAATCGGTGATTCGCGAAGCCGAAAATCTTGCCGCAGCCGGCGCGCGCGAAATCACGCTGATCGGGCAGGACACCACTTCCTACGGCGAAGATCTTGGCCTTCACGATGGCCTGGCCGTTCTTCTCGAACGGCTTGCACAGGTGGAAGACCTCACGTGGGTCCGTTTTCTGTACGCCTATCCGAATCGCGTCACACAGAAACTCCTCGACACGCTCGCAGCCCATCCGCGACTGGCAAAGTATGTGGACATGCCGCTGCAACATGCCAGCCGCACTGTTCTGGCCCGCATGAAGCGCGGCTCGAACGGCGATGCCTTTCTGAAGCTGCTCGACCGCATGCGCACCACGATTCCCGGCGTCACCCTGCGCACCAGTTTTATCGTGGGCTTCCCCGGCGAAACGGAAGCCGATTTCCAGGAGCTGTATCAATTCGTCGCCGCCGCCGAACTCGATTGGATGGGCGTGTTTGAATACTCCGACGTGGATAATGCGGCCAGTTTTGCGCTGGATGGCAAAGTGGACGCCGCCACGATCAATGACCGCCGCAATCGCTTGATGGCGCTGCAAAAGAAGATTTCGCGCCAGAAGCTGCGCGCCTGGAAGTGCCGCGTCGCAACTGCATTGATCGAAGGCCCGTCCGCGGACAACCCGCTCCTCTGGGAAGCACGCCTGGAAGGAATGGCACCGGAGATTGACGGAAAGCTCTATCTGACGGACATCGAAGTCCCCGGCCCGACGCCGCCCTCTCCCACGATTGCCGCGCAACCTGGCGACGTAGCGCGCGTGGAAATTGCCAAGACGGACGCCTACGACCTGATCGCGCGCGTGGTCGAGATCCTTCCGCGGCCCGCCCTGCGTACGCCACCAAGGGTCGCCGCCCCGCCGCCCCCGCAGGCTCTTACACGGATCACCACCGGCGCGCCTCTGCGCGTCCTTGGCTGAAATTTCCCGGCCCCTGTGCGAGTGGCCGCGCTCTGTGGTAAAACTCTTTCTTCGATATGAAGCACCGCTGCCCCATCTGCAAGAAGCCTACCGACTCCGGCGAGCACGCCGATTTCCCGTTCTGTTCCGAGCGTTGCCGCCTGCTCGATTTGGGCGCCTGGGCTTCGGAAAAGTATGTCGCCTCCGATCCGATCTTCGATGAACAAGAACTCCTGGAAGGCGATGGCCCCGCGCCACAAAGAGGCCAGCGTGACCCCGATGAAACCATCCAATAACACCCCGGCAACCACGGGTGGTTCCGCGGGACAAAAACCCCGCGCCGCCTTCGCGCTGGCCACGGCCCTTGGCACCGGCTATCTGAAGCCCGCTCCCGGCACCTGGGGTTCGCTCGTCGGATTGTTGATTGCCGTGCTGTCGCATCCGTTTACCTGGTTCATCATGGTGGGCATCAGCTTGTCCACACTTGGTGGCCTTGGAGTTGGTGTGGATGCGCCTTTACTCTCGGGTTCGCTTGGCGCATTCATCCTTCTGGTCCCTTCCGTGGCCGTATGGCTACTACTGGCGTTTTTCGGAGTAAAGAGCAGCAGCGAGGTTGCGCAGTTTGCCGGAATCAAAGATCCGCAATACGTGGTGATCGACGAAATCTCCGGAGTACATTTGGCGCTTATGCTAGGCCTTGCGCCGCTCAGCACTCCCGCCACATTTTTCCACTCCAGCGATGCCGCCGCCTTCGCCATTTACTCCGGCATGAGTCTCCTTAACTGGAGATACCTCCTGGCCGGATTCGTGCTCTTCCGCATTTTCGATATAGCCAAGCCCTTCCCCTGCCGCCGCCTGGAAAGGCTGCCCGGGGGTTGGGGCATCATGGCCGACGACTGGATGGCGGGGATCTACGCTGCCATTTGCCTGCGTCTCGCGTTACACTTTGACCTGCTGCATTTTCACTTGTTTTAAAGGGTTGCTGCGGTAAACCATCGGCGAAAAAGCGGGTGCGGGCTGCGAAATCCCGGCGCCTGCTGTAAAATCGGGCTCCTGCTATGAAACTTGGTTTCGGCTCCTCGGCAGAAAAGAACGGCGTTCCCCGGATTGAGCGCGTCGCGCCTGCGGCAGCCATTCCCGGCGGCGAAATCACCGTGTATGGCAGCGGCTTCACTTCGCGACCGGGCGCCCGGCCGGTGGTGCGATTTGGCGAAGTGGAGGCGCCCCTCTCGCTCGCCAGCAGCACTCGCCTGATTGCGCGCGTTCCCGAAAGCGCCGGCGGCGGCACGATTCAGGTGGTGAGCGCGCAAAACGAGAGCCAGCCGTTTCCCGTTTCGATCGGCTTCCAGATCGCCGACAATCTGCACCCGGTGGCGAATCCCGCCGTGGATGCCCACGGCAACATTTACGTCACGTTCAGCGGCCCGCGCGGGCAACGCGTGCCCGTCTCGCTCTACAAAATCACCGCCAACTACAGCGTGAAGCCCTACGTTACTTCGCTAATCAATCCTTCGGGGCTGGCCGTGGACGGGAAGGGCGATCTCTACGTCTCCTGCCGCCACGACGGCACGATCCACCGCGTCACGCCCGACGGCCAATCGGAGCAGTGGGCCGAAGGAATGGGCATCGCCACGGGTCTGGCTTTCGATCGCGCCGGCAACCTGTTCGTCGGCGATCGCAGCGGCACGATTTTCAAGATCAGTCCCTCGCGCGAGATTTTCGTATTCGCCACGCTGGAGCCCTCGGTCGCCGCCTACCACCTGGCGTTTCATCCGAGTGGGGAACTCTACGTCACCGGCCCGACGACTTCGAGTTACGACCGCGTCTACCGCATCACGCAGGGTGGCGAGGTGATTGTGTTTTATCGCGGCCTGGGCCGGCCTCAGGGCATCGCCTTCGACCGCGAATCGAATCTGTATGTGGTTGCGTCGTTCGGCGGGCGCCGCGGCATCGTGAAAATCACGCCACAAGGCCACGCGGAGCATGTGCTCAGCGGCTCCGCCCTTGTGGGGCTCTCGCTGTTACCCACCGGCCGCGCCATTCTTGCCTCCAACAGCGCCCTCTTCACCCTGGATTGGAACGTCCACGGCATGCCCCTTCTGGGCTGACGCGCGTTCGCGGATAGCACCATTCACCGCCGTCAGCAACATGCAAACACTCTGCGCTACAATACTTCTCTCTCATGAAAGCGGAAATCATTGCCGTTGGCTCGGAACTGCTTACCCCGGATCGCCTGGACACCAATTCCCTTTTCCTCACCGAAGAGCTGAATAAGCTGGGCATCGAGGTTCTTCGCAAGACCATCGTTGGCGACAATCGCGAACTCCTGGCGGAGGCTTTTCGCGACGCCTTGAACCGCGTGCCGGTAGTGATCACCAGCGGTGGCCTGGGCCCCACGGAAGACGACCTTACCCGCGAAACGGTTGCCGAGCTTCTCGGCCGCAAGCTGCGCCGCAATGACGAAGTGGTCCGCGCCATCGAAGCGCGCTTCCGTAGCTTCAAGCGCGACATGCCCGCGGTGAATCTGCGCCAAGCCATGGTGCCCGAGGGCGCGGAAGTCCTTGCCAATCCGCGCGGCACCGCTCCCGGGCTGTGGCTCGAAGATAACGGCAGGATGATCGCGCTGCTGCCCGGCCCGCCGCGCGAATTGAAACCCCTTTTTCTGGAGCAGGTATTTCCGCGGCTGCAGCGGCGCGTCTCCGGCGTGCGCATGTTTCACCGCGAACTGCGCGTCACCGGCCTGGGTGAATCGCATGTTGAAGAGCGCGTCCGCCCCATCTATACACGCTATTCCGATGTGAACACCACGATCCTGGCAGCTCCCGGCGAGGTGCAGATTCACCTGCGCCTCTGGTCGGACAAAGCCGCGCAGGCGGAGACGACGCTTGACGAACTGGTTCGCAGCTTCGAGTTGGCGCTTGGCGACCGCATCTTCGCCCATTCCGCGGTCTCTCTCGAGGAAGTCATCGCCGAAATCCTTACCGCCAACCGCGCCACCATTGCGGCGGCGGAAAGCTGCACGGGCGGTTTGCTTGCCGAACGCCTGACGCGTATTCCCGGCAGCTCCAGCTATTTTCTGGGCGGAGCGGTTTGCTACAGCAATGAGATGAAGACCGCCTGGGCCGACGTGCCCGCCGCGTTGATTCAGGCAAAGGGCGCGGTGAGCAGCGAAGTGGCCATCGCTCTTGCCAATGGCATCCGGCGGCGCGTTGGCAGCACGCTGGGAGTCGGCATCACGGGCATCGCAGGCCCCAGCGGCGGCAGCGAAGAAAAGCCCGTGGGCACAGTGCACATCGCCATCGCTTCCTCCGAAGGAGTGAAAGAGCGCGTCATTCATCTGCCCGGCGATCGCGAGATGATCCGCCTCTACGCCACGCAGGTGGCCTTGGACATGGTGCGCATGCATTTTCTGTTCAACACCAAGCCGCGCCCCCAGGTGTAGCGCAGGGAGAGTCCGCGCTCGCCCGCCGAATTCTGGCGGGAGCCCTGCGGCCTTTCTTCCTCCTTTCTTCCTCCTTTCTGTCCTGCATTCGCCTCTATTCCAGCGCGCCAACATTCCCCACTCGCGTTATCATTCCATCCAGGACCATGCGTCTCTTCATCGCCATCGAAATCCCTCCGGACGTTCGCGCTGCCCTCGCGGCCCTGCTGAAGGAGTTCCGCGCCATCGCGCCGCAAGCGAAGTGGGTTCGCGCGGAAAACATGCACATCACGCTGAAATTCCTGGGCGAAACCGAAAGCACAAAAGTCACGGCCATCCGGGAAGGGCTCCACGCGATTCGTTCCAGTCAAACCGTTACACTGAAGTTCCTCGGCCTCGGCTTTTTCCCCAACGAAAATCGCGCCAAGGTCTTTTGGGCCGGCATAGAATCTTCGGCAAACTTGCCGGCAATCGCGACGGATATTGATCAGTCCATGCACAGACTGGGATTCCCCCTGGAAAATCGCCCGTTCACGCCGCACCTCACCCTGGCGCGTTTCGAGCCTCCCGGCATTCCTGCAAAGCTCTTCGCCGCCGCGGAGGAACGCTCCTCGCGCGAATTCGGTTCGCTCACTGCGCGCGAGTTCCATCTCATCGAAAGCAAACTTAAACCCGCCGGAGCAGAGTACACTACACTCCATTCCTTCCCATTCGTGGCGGAGGCTTGAGTTTCCATGGCCGGAAGTCTGTTGATAAATCTTCTGCTTTTGCTGGGCGCCTATCTGCTCGGCTCGATTCCCTTTGGCTTGCTGTTTGCGCGGCTCTTTGGCGGCGCGGACGTTCGGCAATCCGGCAGCGGCAACATCGGCGCAACGAATGTCGCGCGCGTGGCGGGCCCGCTTCCCGGCATTCTCACGCTGGTGTTGGACGCGGCCAAAGGCGCAGTCGCGGTGTGGCTGGCCGCGCGCTTTGCCGACCACAGCGCCACAACGATGATGCTGGCCGGCGTTGCCGCTCTGCTGGGGCATTGTTTTCCCGTTTGGCTGGGCTTCAAGGGAGGCAAAGGCGTGGCCACGGGGCTCGGCGTCTTCGCGGCTCTGTGTCCATGGGCTGCACTCGCGGCGGTGGTGCTGTTTGTGCTTATCATGGTGTCTTTGCGTATTGTTTCTGTTGCCTCAATCACCGCGGCCGCCGCGATGCCGCTGCTGGTCTACTTCCTCTGGGCGCCGCATCATGCGCCACCGCTGGTGATCAGCTTTGGCACGTTGTTCGCCGCGGCGCTTATCATCTTCAAGCACAACGCGAATCTGCAGCGGCTCGTCGAAGGCACCGAGCCACGCTTCGCATTCCGCAAATTCAAGGGTGACTCCGAATGACGAGGATTGCGATTCTAGGCGGTGGCGGCTGGGGCACCGGCCTCGCCGTGGTGTTGTCGCAGAGCCGGCGGGCGCATGAAATCCGGTTGTGGGTGCGGGAAGCGGCCATCGCCGAATCCATGCAGCGAGATCGCGAGAATGCGGTTTATCTTCCGGGTGTCGCCATTCCCGCGAGCATTTCAGTGTCAAGCGATCTTGGCGAAGTTCTACAAGAGGCGGACATCGTCCTGGGTGTTGTGCCCTCGGCGCACGCGCGTGCGATTTATACGCAGGCTTTGCCCTTCCTTCGGCCGGAGGCCGCCATCGTTAGCGCCACCAAGGGCTTGGAGCCTGCCACGCACCTGCGCATGAGCGAACTCATCGAACAGATTTTTTCGCTGCGATTCAGGCCGCGCCTTGCCGTGCTCTCTGGTCCATCCTTTGCTCTCGAGGCCGCCCGGGGAGAGCCCACGGCTGTTGTGCTTGCCTCGCACGATCGCGGGCTGGCCGCATTTCTCCAGGAAGAGTTCGCCGGGCCAACGTTCCGCCTGTACACGAATGACGATGTGCTGGGAGTCGAGCTTGCCGGCGCGATGAAAAATGTGATGGCCATTGCCGCCGGCGCCTGCCAGGGATTGGGCCTCGGCGCGAATTCGCTAGCGGCGCTGATCACCCGTGGCCTTGCGGAAATGGCACGCCTCGCCGTCTCGTTGGGCGCAAGGCCGGAAACGCTGAGCGGCCTCGCGGGGCTTGGCGACCTGGTGCTTACTTGCACAGGCGCGCTTAGCCGCAACCGCAGCGTCGGCTTTCAACTTGGCCAGGGCCGCTCGCTTGAAGAGATTCTTTCCGGCATGACCATGATCGCCGAGGGCGTGGGTACCACCGCCGCGCTCCTCTCGCTCGCCAGCGAACATCAGATCGATTTGCCCATCACCAAGCAGGTGGACGCGATTCTGCGTCACGGCAAGTCGCCCCGCGATGCCATTCGCGACATCATGGAACGCCCGTTGAAAAGAGAGTGACCCCGGCAATGATCAATCGACGCGAATTTTTGCATGACTCCGTTCTGGCGAGCGGGGCATTTCTTGCCCTGCGCGGCGCGCGTTCCAGACGCTTCCTGATTGAAACGTTCCCCCAGTCTTCCCTGCACCGGCGCTTGGCGGAAAGAGAACTCTTGCGCGGATTAAGCCGCCTCCAGTTGGGCGGCGAGATCACAATGGCCTCGCCAGATGAGCGGCCCGCGGATGGCGATCTTGTGTTTCGGTTTCACGCGCAACCTGACCAATTCAAGAATCAGGAAGCCTATTCAATTGCCTCCCAGGGTGCGCTGGTCAGCATCCATGCTGCCACGGACATTGGGCTTCTGTACGCCGTATTTGATTTCCTGGAACGCCAGGGAGCTTATTTTGGAATTGACGGAGAAAGTTATCCTCCGGAAGCGTCTGGAAAGCTCGTGCTGCCCGCGGAACATGAGTCATGGGAAGCAGCGCCGCGCTTTGCGGTTCGCGGACTATTGCCGTGGCCTGATTTCTTGAACTGCATTACCAATTACAACGACGAGGATTTCCGCGCTTACTTTGAAGCCATGCTGCGTATGCGTCTGAACACCTTCGGCATGCATGTCTATTCGCAACAAGACTATTGGGCGGAGTCTTACCTTTCCTTTGAGTTTGCCGGCGCCGGCCATACCGCCTTTCTGGACAACACAGCGAGCGCGCGCTGGGGATACCTGCCGGAGCGCACTTCACGGTTCACGATGGGAGGTTCGCAATTCTACGACAGCGAGGTATTCGGCTCCGACGCAACCCGGCTGGGGAGAACTCCATGGGAGATCGCGGAGCGCACACGAGATCTTCTTTCGACCGCACTCTCATATGCCAAGACACTCGGCATTGCCACGGGAATTGGATTCGAGCCTTACCAGATTCCCGACGAGATTTGGAAGGCCCTGCCTCCCGAAGTGAAACCCCCGGAAGACAAACCCGACGCGTTTCATGGTGCGCGTTTCGATGTCGAGTCGGTGACCGCGCGGAAAATGCTGGAGGCACGCCTGGGCCAGCTCCTGGAAGCCTATCCCGACGTCGACCACGTCTGGCTTTGGGAGGATGAACAGATGAACTGGGATAGCCGCAAGACGGGCATCCCGCTCTCCACCACTCCCTTTCTGCAGGCTCATGATTTCCTGCGTAGAAATGCGCCGAAGAAGCGCATGGTCTTGTCCGGCTGGGGCGGAGTGGCGCGCAACTTCGAGTACTTCCACAACAAACTTCCCATGGACATCGTGTTTGCGTGCCTGAACGATAGCCTGGGATGGGATCCCGTGAACGAGGTGTTCGGCAAGTTGGAGGGCCGCGAGCGCTGGCCGATACCCTGGCTGGAAGACGACCCGGGGATGTGGCTGCCGCAATTTCACGTCCATCGCACGCAACGCGACGTGAATCTGGCGGCGGAGATGGGGTGCCAGGGCATGCTCGGCATCCACTGGCGTCATCGCATTATGGATCCCACCGCTGGCTATCTTGCCAGGTCGGCTTGGGACAAAACGCTCACGCCCGATTCTCATTTCAAGGCCTATGCCGGTTCGCAAGCCTCCGGGCAACGAGCCGCCAAACTAGCGACGGTTCTGAGCGACGCCGACCTGAACCAAAAGCTGCTGAACAGCGGCACACACGAACTGGAAGATGGTCATGTGGTGACGCACGCGTTCTCTGGAGATTACGAAGAGGGTTTTGCGTTCTGGAGCGACTATGAGCCATCCCGGGGAATCGTCGCCTCTCAGAAAGAGGTGGCCGCCGCTCTTCGCGCGATCGCGAACCAGGAGGGATCACCCGTCGAGCAGGAGCGCCTGGAATACTTGACGGGGTTTGTAGAGTTTGCCGTTTCCTATACTGATGCCTGGTCCCTCGCGCATGCCTTGCATTTGGTCCTCACCAGCGCGGCAAAGCAGAAAAAGGCGGGTGATCTGGCCGGTGCACGGGAAAAAGTCCGGCAGGAAGGACTTCCCCTGTGGAAGCAGCTTGCACCGGTGGTCCGCGACACCATGCTCCGGTACCAAAAAATCGTGGCGACTCGCAATGATCTTGGGCAACTTGCTTCCATGCACAACAAGTTCGTCAGGCTGGCACTGTACCGGCTGCCGCTTTCCATCCAGGAATACCTGGGAGAATTCCCTCCCGAGGCTGAGCAGCTTTTTCAGCAAGTCATTCAGCCTGACCCGAATGCCCCAACACGCCTTTTTGTACCCACGCGACCCGGCATCCTGAAAAAAGGCGATCGTGTGCGCATCATGATTATCGCCACGGGAGCTGCTCCTGTTTCAAATGTGACGCTCAACACGCGAGCGCGCGGCATCTCTGGCTGGACGCAAACCGCCGCCCAATTGATGGGTCGTCGCACCTGGCAAGCCACCCTTGGCCCATTCGATTCCGCACAGGATTTGGCGGAATACTACGTTGCGGCCTCCATCGAAGGCACCCATCACGTCGCCCCGCCCGGCGCCCCACATGATTCGTATCTGATCACGATGGCTTAAAACCTGATTCTTGAGCTTTCTGCCCAAGAGTGAATTGCTTCATCCCTGAAAGGTGGCATCAATCCTCGCTTTACTTAGAACTTAGAACTGAAGACTTACAACTTCCCTAACCCCTTCCCCCGGTAGTACTGGCGGCCTAGTTGCACTTGCGCGCCCCCTGTACTTCCGGCCAGCCGCTTTTTGTGGCTTTACCCTTCTAAAATCAGTGTGTTGCAAAATGGCGGTCTCTCTCCCATCCCTGGTGACGCGCCTGCGTGCCGGCCGCGTGCGCATCCTGTGGCTCGTGCTCGGTGCGCTCCTCCTTGTGAGCGCACTCCCTATCGGTCTGTATCATCGCCAGGTGCTGGAACTCAGCCAGGAAAAACTGGTGGATACCGAGCGCGTGCAGCAAACCGAACTCACCCGCTCGCTGGCGCAGGAAGTGCAGTTCTTTGAGTCCAACCTCACGCAACAACTTATCAGCGAGCGCCAGATCCTCACGCTCACCGGCTTGATCGACAACGTCGAAGACCCCGTGGCTGAGCCAAAAGTCACCAGCTTGCTGGAAAATTTCGTGGACTCGAATCGCAATACCTTCATCTACCTGACCGCCGTGGGACGTTCCGGAAAGGGCACCAGCGCTTCGCAGGGGAATTTCCGCGCGGAGCAGGATCCCTTCGTGGCCAAGGCGCTGCAGCGCGCGTTTGTGAGCTGCGTGCAATCCGTGAAATTTCGCAGCGATCCCCTGGCGCTGGCCCCGGACAACCGGCCGGCGTTCGTCATCGCCGTTCCGCTGAAGGACTCCAACGACAACTTCAGCGGCATGCTTGCGGCGGTGGTTTCCCTGGACACGATTCTTCGCCGCTTGCAAGATGCTAGCGTGCGCGGGCGCAGCGTTTTCGTTGTCGATCACTACGGGCACATCGTGGCGCACCCGCAAACGAAGATCTTCGTGCCCGGCGAGGACCTGAGCGAGAAATCGCACCTGGTCGCGCAAATCAAGGCCCTGCCGAAGGAGCTTCGCAACACGGAAACCGTGCGCTTCTCCGAAAAAGAGAATAACCACTCCGTGGAAATGGTCGGCACTTATAGCACTTTTCCGGAGGTCAACTGGGCGATTATCGCGCAGCGCAGCGTCAATGATGCGCGCGCCGATGCCGGCGTTACGGAGCTGAATCGCCAGGCCCTGGCGTTCGTATCCGTGGTCGTCCTGCTGGCGGTTCTCTTTGGCTACTTCTTTGCCATCGGCATCAGCGAACCTATTCGCGGCCTGGCCGCTTCCACGCGCGCCATCAGCCGCGGCGAATTCCACCAGCGCACGCCCGTTCGCGGCGCCGCCGAAATCAGCGAGCTCGCCGAAAACTTCAACCTGATGGCCAGCGATATCGAGGAGTACATCGAGCGCCTGAAGGAAGCAGCGGAGGAAAATCGCGAGCTCTTCATCGGCTCCATCCGCATGCTTGCGGCCGCCATCGACGAAAAGGACCCGTACACCCGCGGTCACTCCGGGCGCGTAGCGAAGTATTCCACGATGATCGCGCAGGAGCTGAAGCTTTCCCCCGAGGATCTGGACAAGCTGCGCATCTCCGCCCTGCTGCACGACGTGGGCAAAATTGGCGTGGACGACCGCGTCCTGAAGAAGCCCGGCTCGCTGACACCGGAAGAGTTCGACATCATGAAGACGCACACCACCAAGGGCGCCAACATCATGCGCCCGGTTTCGCAGCTCAAGGACATGCTCCCCGGCATCGAACTTCACCACGAGCACATGGACGGGCGCGGCTATCCCTACGGCATCTCCGGACCGCAGATTCCGCTCATGGCGCGCATCATCGCCGTCGCCGATACGCTTGACGCCATGACCACCAATCGCCCCTATCAGAGCGCCATGGACCTCGACTACGCTTTGGGACGCATCAAGGCCCTGACCGGCTCCAAGTTTGATCAAGCGGTCGTTAACGCCCTGGAAGCCGCGGTGAAGGCCGGGAAGATCCGCCTCTCCGCCGTCGAAGTGAACGTCTAGCCTCTTCCTCCGCCGTCTTTCACGGCATTGGTCATCCTGCGCGAAGCGAAGGACCTCAACCGATCTGATTCTCCAACCGCGCCGGCGCCTGTAGCGTTGGCGTTTAGCCCGGCGCAGTCCCATCTGTTACACTTTTCTTTGGCGCTTTCACGCAGGCGCGCACCGTATGATTTCCCTTTTCGGCAAACCCGAACCCACACTCCTCGAGCGGCTGAAGGAATCCGTTGGCAAAACCAAGGACGCCCTCGCCGACACGCTGGATACCATCACGCAGGGTGGCCGGCAGATCGATCCTTCCGTCTTGAAGGAGGTCGAGAACGCGCTGATTTCCGCTGATCTAGGCGTGAAAACCACGCGCGAAATTCTGGATTCCGTGCGCGAACAGATGTCCCGCAACGCTTTGAACAACGGCGAGCAACTCAAGCGCGAAATCAAGGCGCACGTCTTTCGCGCGTTGAATGTGTATGGCGCTTCACCCAAACTTGCGGATGCCGCCAACGGCTCCGACCCGCGGGTGATTTTTGTCGTTGGCGTGAATGGCGCCGGAAAAACCACCAGCATCGGCAAACTGGCCAATCGTCTGCGCCAGGATGGCCGCAGCGTGGTGCTCTGTGCGGCGGACACGTTCCGCGCCGCCGCCGTCGAGCAGCTTGAAATCTGGGCGCAGCGCAACGGCGTGGAAGTGATCAAGCAGAAATCGGGCGCTGATCCCGCCGCCGTGGTTTTCGACGCCATGACGGCGGCAAAGTCTCGCGGCGCGGACGCGGTAATCGTGGACACCGCGGGCCGCCTGCACACTAAGTCGAATCTCATGCAGGAACTAGAGAAAATGAAACGCACCGCCGCCAAAGTCATTCCCGGCGCGCCCCACGACATCCTGCTCGTACTCGACGCCACCACCGGCCAGAACGGCCTGGCGCAGGCCCGCGAATTCACCTCCAGCGTCGGCGTCACCGGCATCATCTTGACCAAGCTCGATGGCACGGCCAAAGGCGGCATTGTTGTAGCCATCTCGCGCGAACTCGGCCTGCCCATTCGCTTCGTCGGCACCGGCGAGCAGCTCAACGACCTCGTCCCCTTCGACGCGCAAACTTACGCTGACTCGCTGTTCAACTAGACAGCCCTTGAGAAAAGCTCCATTCTTTAGGGGGTCGGAGCTTCAGCTCCGACATGAAGACCAGGCGATAAATGGGCTTTAGCCCCTGAGGGAATGATTCTGTTCATTTAGCCAAGAGCCGTGGACACACACGACATCCACTTCATGCAGCACGCGCTGGACCTTGCGCGCAAGGGCGTTGGCCTTGCCAGCCCCAACCCCGCCGTGGGCTGCGTCATCGTGAAGGACGGCGCGATCGTCGGCGAGGGCTTTCACCAATATGAGTGGCGCGACCATGCGGAAATCGTGGCGCTCAAACAGGCCGGAGAACGTGCGCGTGGCGCTGCGCTCTACGTTACGCTCGAGCCGTGCAATCACACTGGCCGCACCGGCCCCTGCACCGAAGCGATCATTGCCGCGGGAATTGCACGTGTGATTGCCTCCACGCAGGACCCCAATCCCAGGACGCGTGGCAGCGGCTTCGCTCGTCTACGCGCTGCAGGCATCGAAGTGGAAACCGGTCTCCTGGAATCTGAAGCGGAAAAACTCAATGAAGCCTTCACCTGCTGGATCACAACGAAAAAGCCCTTCGTCACGCTGAAATCCGCGTTGACCCTCGATGGCCAGCTCGTCCTGCCCGGGGCGCGCAAAGGTAAGAGGCGCGTGTGGATTAGCAGCGAAGAATCTCGCGCTGAAGTGCAGCGCATGCGCCACGCTTCCGATGCTCTGCTCACCGGCATTGGCACGATCCTCGCCGATGATCCCCTGCTCACCGATCGCAGCGGCCTGCAGCGCCGCCGTCGCCTCCTTCGCGTCATCCTGGATACGAAGCTGCGCCTCCCGCTCAAGTCGCGCATAGTACAAACCACCGCCGACGACATTCTGGTCTTCACCGCCGTCTCTCTCAAATCCACAAAAGCTCGCAAATTGCAAAACGCCGGAGTCGAAGTCGTGCAGGCAAAATCTCGCGCCGGCAGGTTGGATCTCAATGCCGTGCTGAAAGAACTCGGCCGCCGCGAAATCCTCAGCGTGCTCCTCGAAGCCGGCCCTCACCTCAACGCCGCCGCCATCTCCGCCGAACTCGTCCACAAATTCGTCCTCTTCTACGCACCCAAACTCGCCGGTCACACCTCGGTCCCCTTCCTCAGCGCCTTACCATCCTCGATTCACACTCTCAGCCTCCGCTCTCTCCGGCAATTCGGCCCCGACGTGGCTCTCGAACTCGTCCTGAACAACCGGAAGTAGGGTCCAGCACTGCTGGACCCCGTGCCAGCAACATTTCGGACTAAAAGACACCCCAGATAGCTCCACGCCTGTGCCGGACCGTTCTTTTCACGCCCCACGCTTCCAAATACTCCTACTCAACTTCCCCGTTCTCTGCGACGATCTTTCTTTCTAGGATTCACAGGACGCATTCCCTTTCTGGAGGTTCCGTTTGCATGTCTGAAGCTCCGCGCTCCTGGCGTCTGGGATTCTGGAGCCTTATCGCCACGCAATTTCAGGGCGCCTTCAACGACAACGCCTTGAAGTACCTCGTCATCTTCCTCATCATCGGCAACACTCTCTCCCCGAACGAACGTGAAACCAAAGTCCTCATCGTCGGCTCGCTCTTCTCCCTCCCCTTCATTCTCTTCTCGATGACCGGCGGCTACTTCGCCGACCGCTATAGCAAACGCACCGTCACCATCTGCACGAAAATTTTCGAGATCGCGGTGATGCTTTTTGCCATTGCGGGCTTCGCGATGCGCAGCCTGCCCATGGCCATGGCCGCGGTTTTCCTGGCCAGCACGCAGGGAGCGCTCTTCGGCCCATCGAAATACGGCCTGCTGCCGGAAATACTTCCAGAGAGAAAGTTGTCTTGGGGCAACGGCGTCATTGAACTCGGCACGTTTCTTGCCGCCATCACCGGCACGGTCGTCGGCGCGTACTTCTCCGAAGCTTTCGGAAATCGCCAGCATCTCTCCGGAATTATCTTCCTTGCCTGCTCCGTGGTGGGCTTGGTCACGAGCCTGGGTATCAGCAAAGTTCCCGCTGCGGATCCCGCGCGAAAATTCCGCTTCAATTTTCTGGGAGACCTGTGGTCGCAGGGAAAGCTCATCGCGCAGGACCGCGTCTTGTGGCTCGCCGTTGCGGGCAACACCTATTTCTTTTTCCTGGGCGCGCTGCTGCAGTTCGACATCGTTTTCTACGGGCACGACGTCCTGCATGTTCCGAACACGCAGGGGAGTCTGCTCCAGGCTTCGATCGCCATCGGCATCGGTCTTGGGAGCCTTGCGGCGGGTTACCTCTCCGGTGGAAAGATCGAATACGGGCTCATCCCGTTAGGCGCCACCGGCATCACGGTCTTCGGCTTTGTCCTGGCCGCGCCCGGCCTCTCGTTTCACGCTGTCCTGATCCAGCTCGCGCTGCTGGGCTTTTTCGGCGGCTTCTTCATCGTGCCCATCAGCGCCCTGATCCAGCACCGCCCCCAAGAGCAGCACCGTGGCGGAGTGCTTGCCGCCTCGAATCTACTCTCCTTCATCGGCATCTTTGCTGCTTCCGGCGTTTTCTATGTCCTGCAACATTTCGTGCATCTAGGCCCCGCCGGCATTTTTCTCTGGGCGTCTTTCCTGACGCTCGCCGCGCTCGCCTATGTTCTGTGGCTCCTGCCCGATTCCCTTCTGCGCCTGCTGCTGTGGATTGCCGCCCACACGCTGTATCGCCTCGACCTGAAGGGCAACGAAAATATTCCCGCGCGCGGCGGCGCATTGTTAACGCCCAACCACACTTCGTGGGTGGATGCCGTCCTGCTCATCTCCGCCACCGATCGCCCCATACGTTTCCTGATGTTCAAGGGCGTTTACGATCATCCGCTCATCAAACCCTTTGCGCGCATGTTGAAGATCATCCCCATCGCCTCCGATCAGGGCCCGCGCGAAATGATCCATTCCCTCCGCGAAGCCTCCGAAGCCTTGCGCAACGGCGAAGTCGTCTGCATCTTTCCTGAAGGCCAGATCACCCGCATCGGCCAGATGCTGCCCTTCCGCCGCGGCTTTGAGCGCATCGTGAAAGGCATCGACGTCCCCATCATCCCCGTCAATCTCGACGGCATTTGGGGTTCCATCTTCAGCTTTTCCCGCGGCCACTTTTTCTGGAAATGGCCGCGCGCCATTCCCTATCCAGTGCGCATCACGTTTGGGAAGCCTTTGCCTGCTACCGCAACTTCCGCCGAAGTCCGCCAGGCCGTTCAGGAGCTTGGCGTTGACGCGTTCCAGCGCCGCCGCCGTTACCTCAAGCCACTCACACGCTCCTTCTTGCGAACGGCACGCCGCAATCCCCGCCATTTCTGTATGGCCGACGGGCGCACGCCCGAGCTCACTTTCGGCGATGCCATCATAAAAATGGTCTTCCTCGCGCGCCGCCTCCGCCCCCTATGGGCAGGTCAGAAAATGGTCGGCATCCTGCTCCCGCCGTCAATTCCCGGCTCGCTCGTCAACTGGGCCGCGCTGCTGCTCGGCAAGGTTCCCGTCAATCTCAATTACACGGCCTCCAGCGAATCGCTCGCTTCCTGTGCCCGCCAGTGCGAATTGAAGACCGTGGTCACCTCAAAATTGTTCCTTGAAAAAGTTCATATCCAGCCGCCGGGCGAAATCATCTATGCGGAAGATCTGGCGGAAAATCCGCGCAACACGGAAAAGCTGATCGCTCTTCTCTCCGCAAAGCTTTTCCCTGCGCGCCTCCTCGAACTCTTTCTCGGCGTCCGCCGTACCGCTAGGCTCGATGACACCGCCGCGATTATCTTCTCCAGCGGCTCGACGGGCGAACCCAAGGGCGTCGTCCTTTCCCATTTCAATCTCGCCTCCAATGTCGAACAGTTGGAACAGGTCTTTCAGCTCCACGATCGCGACCGCATCCTCGGCATTCTCCCTTTCTTTCACTCTTTCGGCTTTACCGGCGCGCTGTGTTTGCCTGCTCTCTCCGGCATTGGCGTGGTCTATCATCCCAGCCCGCTGGATGCGCAGGCCATCGGCGCCCTGATCAGCAAATACTCGGTCAGCCTGCTCATCTCGACGCCGACTTTCCTGAATTCCTACACTCGGCGTTGCGCCCCGGAGGCGTTTGGCAGCTTGCGGATAGTCATGGCGGGCGCGGAAAAATTGCCGGAGCGCATCGCCCAGTCCTTTGAAGATCACTTCGGCATTCGTCCGCTGGAGGGTTACGGCTGCACCGAGTGTTCCCCCGTCGTCGCCGTGAACACCTACGATTTTCGCGCCGCGTATTTTCGCCAGGTCGGCGCCAAGCGCGGCACCATTGGCCACCCGTTGCCCGGCATCGGCGTTCGCATCATCGATCCCGAGTCCGGTGAAACTTTGCCCGTCGACAAGCCGGGGCTTCTCCTTGTGCGCGGGCCCAATATCATGGTGGGCTATTTGAATCGCCCCGAAAAAACGGCGGAGGTCCTCAATGATGGCTGGTACAACACCGGCGACGTCGCCACGGTGGATGAAGATGGCTTCCTGCGCATCACCGATCGCCTGAGCCGCTTCAGCAAGATAGGCGGCGAAATGGTGCCGCACATCAAGGTGGAAGAAAAGCTCCATGAGCTTCTGAACGCCGATGGCCAGATGCTTGCCGTCACCGCCATTCCCGACGACAAGAAAGGCGAGCGCCTGGTGGTGCTGCACACCCTGAAGGAAAACGTGTTGAAGGAATGCCTGGAGAAGTTCGCCCAATGCGACCTGCCTGCCCTTTGGAAGCCCCGGCCGGACCAGTTTCTTTCCATCGAGCAGTTACCCTATCTCGGCACCGGCAAGCTGGATTTGCGCCGACTCCGCGAACTTGCGCTGGCCCTCACCAGCCCCGCCACGTAATCCGCATCCATGTAGGGCCCGCCTTCTGCTTGCCCGCCGTAGGAGGGAGGCTGCCGTGCCACATTCCCACCAATAAAAAAGGCCGCTCGAAAGCAGCCTCTTCCCGACGAATGTTTCTGAATTCCGTCAGCTGTTCTGGTCAAAATCTCGCAGCAAGCAACTCATCGCACATTTCACTTCGCCGTTCGGCAACAGTGAGCACTCCACGACGGACCAATCCGTATCCTCGCCATGAAACTTCGCGGCAGTAATGCTCGCAACCCTGTCTTTATTGGGGCAAACCACATTGCGGAA
>Ga0209039_10001117_pt1 | contig 25744 bp, 16 predicted proteins | sample BogFormECP12_OM1_FD_188238 | JGI IMG/M metagenome (GOLD analysis project Ga0209039, IMG submission 188238) | Bog forest soil microbial communities from Calvert Island, British Columbia, Canada - ECP12_OM1 (SPAdes) (version 2) | ecosystem: Environmental > Aquatic > Freshwater > Wetlands > Bog ... | reverse complement strand
AGGCAGCAGGCGCTGCCGGGCGGCAACACGATTCAGACGCAGACCCAGTCCACGGTATATCGCGACAGCCAGGGCCGCGTGCGCACGGAGACCGCGATCCAGCGTCCCGGGGCAAACGGCGCCAAGGCGCCCACCACCGCCGTCACCATCCACGATCCCGTGGCCGGCGTGGTGCGGCGTATCGATACGCAGAACCGGGTGGTAACCGAAATGGCCATCCATGCCGGCCCTGGGCGCAACGGCGTGGCGCCCGCCCAGCATTCGTTTGCAGGGCGCGGCGCGGGCGCCCGGCGTGGCGCCGATCCGAACGTGACCACGGAGGATCTCGGCCAGCAGACCATCAACGGGGTGGCCGCCGCCGGCCACCGCATCACCCGCACCATTCCCGCCGGCGCCATGGGCAACGCCCAGCCTATCCAGTCGGTGCGCGAAGTGTGGACCTCCGCCGACCTCAAGGTTCCGGTTCTCATCAAGACCGGCGATCCGCGTTTCGGCACGGCCGTCACCCAGTTGACCAATATCAGCCGCGCGGAACCGGATGCCGCTCTTTTCCAGGCGCCCGCCGGCTACACCGTCCGCCAGGGCGCTGCGGCCCGGCCCCTGGGGCGCGGCCCGCACCCACAGCAGTAGGCCCCTCGCCGGGTCCGGAAAATCGATCCTTCGCACGCCGCGGCGCCATCCGGCGCCGCGGCTTTTTTTGGTGTGGGGCGGACCCCCTGGTCCGCGCGGGACGCCCCCGTCCCGCTCTTCGCTCGCACGAGGAGCCGGCCAGGGGGCCGGCCGCGGACCTGGGGTCCGCCCCACTGTTGCGCTTGCACCGCGTCTTTCCGTACCGTGAAACTGAGGTGTGCGCAACCGTCCAATGAGCTCCCTGAAAGCGCGCTTGCAAGCGGGCGCCGCGGCGTTCGCCGGATCTCCGCTGCTGCGTCTGGGTGCGCTCGCGGTGTTGGCCGTGGGGGTACACGGCTACCACCTGGGGGTGGACGACAGCGCCATCTACATCCCCGCGGTCAAGCGCGTGGCGGACCCCAGCCTGTACCCGTTCGGCGCGGAGTTCTTCCTGTCGCACGCGCGCCTTTCGATCTTCGCCGGGCTGGTGGGGGGTTCGGCGCGCCTGAGCCATTTGCCGGCCGACCTGGCGATCTTCGGCTGGCACGTGGCGAGCGTCTTTCTGCTGCTGGTGGCGGCGTGGCGGCTGGCGGACTGCTGCTTTGAGAGCGACCACGCCCGATGGAGCGCGGTGGCGCTTCTGGCGGCGGCCCTGAGCGTGCCGGTGGCCGGTACGGCGCTGGTCATCATGGACCCGTACCTGACGGCGCGCTCGCTGTCCACGCCGGCGGCGCTTTTTGCGGTGGGCTGCTACCTGTCGAACCGGCCGCGGCAGGCGCTGGCGTGGCTGGCGGCGGCGGCGGCGCTGCATCCGCAAATGGCCGTCTACGGGGCGGCGTTCCTCGGTTGCCTGGCGCTGGTTGGGCGCCTCGGAGGGTTGCGTGCGGTCTCCGCGCCGGCGTTCGGGGCGGCGATCGGGCTGCCGTACTTTCCCGGCTTCGGCCGGCTCGACGGGCCGGCGCGCGCGTGCCTCCTGTCGCGGACGTATTTCTTCGTTTCGAACTGGACCTGGGACGAATGGGCCGGCGTGTTCGCGCCGCTGGCCTTACTGGGGTGGTTCGCGTGGGCCAGGCCCCGGCGCACGCGGCCGGCGTTTCGAAGGATCGGAATCGCGTCGGTTCCCTTCGGCCTGGCGTTCACCGCGGCTGCGGTGGTGGTCGCAATCCCGGGCCTGGAGAGCTACAGCCGCCTGCAACCGATGAGGAGTTTTCATCTGCTGTATGCAATCTTCTTCCTGCTGCTGGGCGGGCTGATTGGAGAGTATGGGCTCAAGACGCGCGCCTGGCGGTGGGTGGCGCTGTTCGTTCCGCTGGGGCTGGGGATGGCGCTGATGCAGGAGAGCGCCTTCCCGGCGAGCGAGCACGTGGAGTGGCCCGGGTGCGGAGGCGGCAACACCTGGATCTCGGCATTTCTGTGGATCCGGGATCACACCCCCAAGGACGCCGTGTTTGCGCTGGACCCGGATTACCTGGCGCGGCCGGGAGAGGATATGCACGGATTCCGGGCGGTGGCGGAGCGGAGCGTGCTGGCGGACAACCTGAAAGACAGCGGGGTGGTTTCGCTGTTCCCGCGACTGGCAGGCGAATGGGAGCGCCAGGTGGCGGCGCAGCGCGGGCTCGACCGCTTCCAGTTGGCGGATTTGCGGAGGTTGGCCGCGCGCTATCCGGTGACCTGGATCGTCACGGTGCGGCCTGGGCCCGCGGGGTTGGACTGTCCCTACCGGAATCGCGATGTGGCGGTCTGCAGGATGTGAACGGGGCGCGGGCGTGCGAGAATATGGGCCATGCCCACACCGTCACTGCGTTCCGTGCGCCGCATGCCCTGGCTCGCCGCCATGCTCCTGCCCGGCTGCCTCCACATCGCCAACGCGGCCGGCCCAACCCCGGCCGCCACGCCGCCCATGGGCTGGAACAGTTGGGACTGTTACGGTACGACCGTCACCGAAGCCGAAGTCAAGGCCAACGCCGATTACATGGCGAAGAACCTCAAGGCGCACGGCTGGCAATACATCGTGGTGGATATTCAGTGGTCCGAGCCGAATCCCGGCGTGCACGGCTACCGGCCCGACGCAGAACTGGCCATGGACGCCAACGGCCGGCTCATCCCCGCCGGGAACCGCTTCCCCTCTTCAGCGGGTGGCCGCGGGTTCCAGCCGTTGGCCGACTACGTCCACGCGCGGGGCCTGCGATTCGGCATCCACATCATGCGCGGCATTCCGCGCCGCGCGGTGAAAGCCGACCTGCCGGTGGCCGGGAGCAAAGCGCGCGCCGCCGGCATCGCCGACGTGCATTCGATCTGCCCCTGGAACACCGACATGTACGGGGTGGACATGACGCGGCCGGGGGCGCAGGATTACTACGACTCCATCGTCAAAATGTACGCCGGCTGGGGCGTGGATTACATCAAGGCCGACGACATCGCGCGCCCCGTCCGCAGCGGAGAGATCGCCGCTTTGCACCAGGCCATCCTCAAGACCGGGCGCCCCATGGTGCTCAGCCTTTCGCCCGGACCCGCGGCGGTCAAGAGTCTGGAATTCCTCCGGGAGAACGCCAACATGTGGCGCATCTCCGACGACTTCTGGGACGAGTGGCGCTTCCTCCTGCAGAACTTCACGCTGATGCAGATCTGGGGCGGCGTGGGACGCCCCGGCGCCTGGCCGGACGCCGACATGCTGCCGCTGGGCCGCATCGGCATCCGCGCCGAACGCGGCGGCGACCGCATGACGCGTTTCACCCGCGACGAACAGCGCACGCTGATGAGCCTGTGGTCGATTGCGCAATCGCCGCTGATGTTCGGCGGCGACCTCCCCAGCAACGACGAGTTCACGCTCTCGCTGCTGACCAACGACGAAGTGCTGGCGGTGGACCAGCAGGCCGCCGGAGGCGACTCGGTTTTCGAGGATGGCGTGCGCGTGATCTGGACGGCCAACGCCGCCGGTTCGAGGGCGAAGTACGTGGCCGCGTTCAACCTGGGCGACAAGGAGGCCATCGAAATTCCCGTGGATTGGGGAGCGGTGGGCATGCCCGCCCGCTGCGCGGTGCGCGACCTCTGGGAGCGCAAGGACATGGGCTCCTTCGACAACGGCTCCACCTTCCGGGTGGCGCCCCACGGCGCGGGTCTGTACAAGCTGACGCCGGCGCGGTAGGCGCGGTGGGGCGGCAGCCGGCCGCCGGTTGTTATCATGCCGTCAATGGACCAATTTGCCGAACCGGCCGGCCGGGAACGGCCCGCGTACCGGTGGCTGCTGGGCGCGATGGCTGCGTACCTGGCCGGCCTGATGGTTTATACGCAGACCCTCGCCTACACCGGTGACGAGGGGTTTCATTTTCTCACCGACCAGTTGATCCGCGCGGGAATGCGGCCGTACCTGGATTTCTGCTATCCCCAGGCATCCCTCAACAACTACTGGAACGCCATGTGGATGGGTGTGTTCGGGGAAAGCTGGCGCGCCATCCACGCCGTGACGGCGGTGCTGGCGGCGGCGGCCATCCTGCTGATGGCCGATTTTCTCTTCCGGCGCTTTCCGGTCCCGTCATGGCGGCTGGCGGCGGCGCTGGCGGTGGTGGTGGCCGCCGGGCTCAACCAGGTGGTGGTGGAGTACGGAACCCTGGGCCAGGCCTACGGCATGTGCCTGTTTGCGACGGTGGCGGCGTTCCGGTGCGCCATCGCGGCGGTGGATCGCTCACGGCCGTGGATGGCCCTGGCGGCGGGCTTCTTCGCCGGCGTGGCGGCGGCGTCTTCGCTGCTGACCGCGGTGGCGCCGCTGGTGCTGCTGGTCTGGATCTTCTTCCGCAGCCGCGAAGGCAACCGCTGGTGGAAGGCCGCGGCGGCGGCGTGGGGTGTCCTCATCCCGTTCGCGCCGACGCTGTGGCTGCTCGCCAAAGGGCCTGCGCAGGTGTGGTTCAACCTGGTGCAATACCACGTGTTCTTCCGCAAGCTGTACTGGCCGGACACCACCCGGCACGACCTGGAGGTGGTGACCGGCTGGATCGATTGCGGACAGGCGCTGATGGTGGGACTGCTGGCCCTGGGCGGCGTCGCGTTCCTGGCGAAGCGCAGCCAGTGGCCGCGCGCGCTGCGGTCGGAGCTGTACCTGTGCGGGTGGCTGAGCCTGGGTCTTATGGCGGAACAGAGCTTCGCGCACCCCACGTTTCCGCGCTACTTTCTGCTGGCGGTGCCGTTTCTGGGCCCGCTGGCCGCGGTGGGGCTCTACGCCGCCGGCAGCCGGCTCCTGGATTCCGGCCGGCCGGTTTGGCCGGTCCTGCTGCTGGCGGTGCTGACCGCGGCGGGCCTGGCGAGAGCGATCTACGACCGGCGCGACATGCGCACCTGGCCCGAGTATGAAGCCATGGCGCGGAAAGTGTTGCAGGTGACGCCCAAGGACGGAGGCATCTGGGCCGACGAGCAGATGCACTTCCTGACGCACAAGCGGCCGTCGCCGGGCCTGGAGTTCGGCTATTCGCACAAGGTCAATCTGCCGGCGGCGAAACTGGCGCTGCTCCACATCGTCCCCGAGGAAGAGGTCAACCGGCGCGTCAAGTCGCGGACGTTCGCCACGGTCTTTACCTGTGACGACGACGACATTCAGGACCTGGGCCTCAACAACCTCTACAGCCACAAAGCGGAACTGGACGATTGCACGGTCTTCTGGGGACCCGCGCCGCCGCCTGGCTCGACGGCCGTTGCCGAGCCCAAGGCCATCGTCCCGGATACCCGAAAGAAGTAAGACACCGTCAACGCGGATGACCGGAATGTTACAGAGTGATGACAAAACGGTTGCGAACCGGTAAACTCCAGATGTAAGTTGTGAACTTGCCAGTCCCATTGCCGGTCTCTCAATTTCTGTCGTAAACTGGTCTTTACGGGGGATTCGGAGATCCCATAAAGGGAGTCGTATGGCAACATCGAGCTTCGCGGTTCGTGAACATCCAACAAAAGTCAAAGTCCTGAACGGACTCACAATCTTCTGTGAGCACGCAGGCTGTGAAAAGCCCGCGGGTTTTCTCTTCCGGACCGGAGCCGGTCCGATTTCCGCGTATTGCCGGGAACATGCTCAGGAAAAGGCGCCGCGCGCCGGAGTGACGCTTCCCGAGCCGTTCGAGAAGGCTCTCACCACGGGTTGGTAAGGGCCGGTTTCCGCAAGCCGGATCAGAGCGGTCCCCATGCATTGCCGTAGCGGACCGGAGTGCCTTCCGTCGCTTCCCATCGACCACCTGGCGGTGTACTTGTGCGAAATTGGATAAGGCAGCAGTCCGCCAACAAAATGCCGAAAAAGGACCAACCGCGCAGGGCCAAGCCGTCGCGCCCCGCGAAATCTCAAGGGGCGCAATCGGGACCCGCCGGGCGCTGGGCGGACGAGGAGCTGCGTCTCAAGGACGCCGGCCTCTATCTCAACCGGGAACTCAGCCTGCTGGCGTTTCAGCATCGCGTGCTGGAAGAAGCCGAAGATCCGAGGAACCCGCTGCTCGAGCGCGTGAAGTTCCTGTCGATTCTGGGTTCCAACCTGGATGAGTTCTTCATGGTGAGGGTGGCCGGCCTGGCGGCCCAGATGGATGCGGGCACCATGGAAGTGGGCGCCGACGGCATGAGCCCGCGGTCCCAACTGGTGGCCATCCGCCGCGAAACCAAGAAGCTCCAGAACGAATCCCGGCGCTGCCTCGACAAGCTGGTGCCGGAATTGCGCGAGGAGGGCATCCACATCCACGACTACGCCGCGCTGAGCGCGGCTCAATTGGAGCGGGCCACGGATTACTTCGCCGAGACGGTGTTCCCGGTGCTGACGCCTCTGGCGTTCGACCCCGGCAGGCCGTTCCCGCACATCTCCAACCTGAGCCTGAACCTGGCGGTGCTGATCCGCGACCAGTCCGGGAAGGAGCGTTTCGCCCGCGTCAAGGTGCCCGATTCCCTGCCGCAACTGGTCCGCCTGAATTCGCCGTCCAGCCCCGAAACCAAGCACGGGCGGATCAAGCGCATCGACCTGGTGTGGCTGGAACAGGTGATCCAGGCCAACCTCCCCACCCTGTTTCCGGGGATGGAAGTGCTGGAATCGCACCCCTTCCATGTGACCCGCGACGCCGACATCGAGATCAAGGAACTGGAAGCCGAGGACCTGCTGGAGACCATCGAGGAAGGCGTCCGCCAGCGGCGCTTCCGCAGCGTAATGCGGCTGATGGCCACGGTGGACATGCCGGCGCCGATCCTGAATCTTCTGGCGAACAACCTGGAGGTGGATGCCAACGAAGTGTACCGCACCACGCGGCCGCTTTCCCTGAGCCGGCTTTCCGGGCTCTACGGCATCGACCGCCCGGACCTGAAGTTCGCTCCCTTTGTGCCGGCCATTCCGCAGGGCCTGGTGGAAAACGGCGATGGAGAGGACATCTTCGCCCTCATCCGCAAGCGCGACGTTTTTCTGCACCACCCGTTCGATTCCTTCCAGCCGGTGGTGGAGTTTCTTCGCAAAGCCGCCAGGGACCCCGCCGTGCTGGCCATCAAGATCTGTCTGTACCGCGTGGGCCGCAACTCGCCGGTGGTCGAGGCGCTGCTCGAGGCCATCGAGGAGGACAAGCAGGTGGCCGCGCTGGTGGAGCTGAAGGCGCGCTTCGACGAGGAGAGCAACATCGAGTGGGCGCGGGCGCTGGAAAGCCGCGGCGTGCACGTGGTGTACGGGCTCATCGGGCTGAAGATCCACAGCAAGGTGGCGCTGGTGGTGCGGCGCGAACAGGACCGCATCGCGCGCTACGTCCATATTTCCACCGGCAACTACAACGCCGTCACCGCGCACCTGTATACCGACATGGGGATTCTGACGTGCGACGAAGAGATCGCCGACGACGCCAGCGACCTGTTCAACTACCTGACCGGTTACTCCGTGAAGTCGGACTACCGGCGGCTGCTGGTGGCGCCGGTGAACCTGCGGGCGCGGCTGGAGGAGCTGATCGCGCGCGAGATCGAGCACGCCAAGCGCGGCGGCAAGGGCCACCTGATCTTCAAGATGAACTCGCTGGTGGACCCCAGGCTGATCCGCGCGCTGTACCGCGCCTCCCGCGCCGGAGTGAAGATCGAGCTGCTGGTGCGCGGCATCTGCTGCCTGCGTCCGGGCGTGCGCGGGGTGAGCGAGAACATCGAGGTCACCAGCATTGTGGGCCGGTTTCTGGAACACAGCCGGGTGTTCTATTTCCGCAACGGCGGCTCGGAAGAGATGTACATGGGCAGCGCCGACCTGATGCCGCGCAACATTGACCATCGCGTGGAAGTGCTGGTTCCGGTGCGCGACGAGCGCATCATCCGCACCATCCGCGAGGACGTGCTGGCGACTTACCTGGCCGACACCGTGAACGCCCGCCAGATGCAGGCGGACGGCACGTACATTCGCAAGAAGGCCGGCGGCAAGCACGCGGTGTGCGCGCAGGAGAAACTGCTGCGCAAGCGGGGGCGTCCGGCGAAGGGCAAAGTGGGGCGGTAGCGGGCGCCTCAGTTGCCCGCGCCCGCCGTCAATGGAACCCGCTGCTCCACCACCGCGCGAGCCGGGACGTGAACGGCCGTGGCCGCGGCCAGGTACGGACGGGTTACCACGGGGTTGGCGTACTCGAGATCCAGCTTATCGACGGCGAAGAGCAGATAGTCGCCCGCCGGGACGTTTTCGTAGTCGAAGCTGCCGTCGCTTTCCGTCTGAAAGCCGAGCGGCGCGGCGGTGCCCTCGCGCGGCGCCAGCACCACCAGCACCGCGGGCGCGGGTGTATCGCCGGTCATGGCGTATCCCTTAAGGCGGCCGGTTTCGCCGCTAGCGAGGATGCTCAGGTGCGCCACGGTTTCCTCGGTGAGGTCGACCACCCCGTCCTTGAACGGGGCGCCCTCGGCGGATAGCTTCGCAATGAACATGCCGGCCGATCCATAAAGGTACGGGCGAAAGCGGGAGCCGCCGGTGTTGTCAAAGCGAAACGCGCCACCGGGCCCGACGGGTGCGCCGACCGCTTCGCCAGTGGTCTCGTCGAGCAGGCCCACGTACAGAGTGGCCCCCGGCTTGGGCGGAGCGTTCTTGAAAGTGACCTTGCCGGTGATGAGGGGCGATGGCTTCAGCGTGAGATCCACGGTGGCATCGCCGGAGCCCACATCGACGATTCTGCGCGCGGTCTTGCCGCCCACTTCGAGGAGCACGGTGTAGCGCCCTGGTGGAATCGCCACGGGCTGGGGCTGCTCGTCGATCTCGATTCCCCCGAAGGTGTGTACGGACAGATCCGGGAGGCCGGGGCAATCGTCATCCTGCCCGCCCGATCCGGGACAACGGACGCGCAGATGGGCTCCGGTGGCGGTTCGCAAGGGGATGTCGGCCTGCACTTCCGCGCCGGACCGGAGAGTGACCGGAGCGGCGTCGTGAATATCGGTGACGCCGGGATAGTAAGTGGCACGGTAAACGGCGGCCCGATCGGGCGACGAACCTCCCGTCGCGTACCACGGGCTTCCAGTAACCAGGAGATAGTAAGTGCCGGCGGTCAACGGACTCAACCGGTATTGGCCGCGGTCGTCGGTGGTCGCGGAGCCCGCCTTGAGGACGCGCTTGCGGCCCTCGAAGACATCGTCGCGCATCAGGTGCACCGTGGCGTTGCGGACGGGCTCCTCCTGCTCGTCAACCACCTTGCCGAAGATCGCGCCGGGCGGGCGCCAGCGCAAGGTCAGGCGAGCGGTGTCCTTGCCGGGGCCGGCGATGACGGCCGAGCCGAAACCGGCGAGCGGCCCGGGATTGCCGAACATGATGCGCCATCCGTTGCGCTCGGCATACAGCGTGTACTTGCCCTCCGGCACGCTGAAGGCGAACTTGCCATCGGCGGCGGTGGTGAGGGCCTGGCGGGCGCCGCCTTCTTCCGAGAGGATCACGCGGGCGCGCTCCACGGGCGTGTTGCGAACGGCGTCGATGACCACGCCCGCGACCGGGCAGGTCTGGGCCGCGGCCGCGACAGCCGCGACGATCCCCAGCATCAGCGTCTTCATTTGACCAGGCTCGTGAGGGTGACCTCGGTGGTCTTGCCGTCTTCGATGCGAACGCTCTCGCCACCGGTCAGAGCGCTCAGGAACGCAGGATTCCGGTACTCGGCCAACTGGATGCTGGAGAACCCGTAGGCCAGATAGTCGCCCGGCGCCAGATCGGTGAACTCGAACTCCAGTTGTTCCGGGGATTCGGAGACCGGGACGACATTGTCAAACTCCGGCCCGGTGGAGGCCGCGAATGCCGGCGCGAGCAGCACTCCCGTGCCGGGATGAGCGCCGGGAACCGAGAGCTTCCCATGCAGCCGGCCGCCGCCCGGTTTCATGCCAATCTCGATGGGCGGAGGCGGCACACCGGGTTGCACGGTGAGCAGGGGATTCGACAGCAGATCGGAACTGCCGGAGACTATCGAGACGACGTAGCGGTTCGAGCAGTACAGGCGGAGCCGGTATTGGCCCGGGAACACGCCCTCGATCGAAAATCCGCCGTCCAACTCCAGGCGGCCCGTACGAGAGTCATCGTCGGGCGCAGGGGCTGCCGGAGAAAGCGCGACGTTGCAGAAGCCGCCCACCTCGGCGGCGTCCTGCCCGGCGCCGCCATTCGTGGAGTCCGCCGGCCTTGCGGGCGACGGCCCGATGAGGCGCTCCGAACCGGTCAGCGTCATGGCCGGCGCCAGCACAACGGAGACGCCAGCGACATCGCCGCCCTTCACGGTCACGGTGGTTTCGCCCCGGGCGCGTTCCCCTTGGGTGACGCGCAAGGTGTACTGTCCGGAGGGGACGGCATCGATCTCGAATTTCCCGGTGGTGCCGTCGAGCGAGACGCGGCTGTCGGCGACGTTCGGATCGCCTTCCAACAATTTGAAGACCACCGCTTCGCTGGAGGCATAGTTTTCGAGCGTGCCGCGGATTTTGAAAGCCGGCTCCAGTGGCAGGGTGAAATCGGCGCGCGCGTCGGCGCCGGCTTCGACGGCCAGTGGCGTAGCGGAATCCATATCGCGGGCGCCGCCGAAATATTCCGGATGGAATCCCTCCCAGGAATCGTAGCGGACGGCGCTGTCTCCCACATACGTGGACGTTCCGCCAACCCGGCCCATGGCTTTCACGAAGTACTTGCCGGGGAAGAGGTCCCAGAACCGGAATTGTCCGCGATCGTCGGTCACGGCGGTGCGGCCGCGCGAAGCGTGGCGAACGCCGTCCGCGATGTCGTTGGTGAAGAGAGTAACCGATACGCCGCCGAGCGGGTCGCCATGCTGGTCGGCCAGTTTCCCTTCGATGACGCCCAGCGGAGGGAGGCGGATTATGTGCCCGGAGACCGGCGCCGTCAGATCGATGTTGTCCGGAGCCGGGATGGCCCACTCGGAGCGGGCCGGGGCCGAGTAGAGCGCAAAACCAGGCTTCTGCGCGTCCACCCGGTATTGGCCCGCGGGCAAACCCGCAAACAGGTACTCGCCGCCAGGGCCGGTGGCCGCGGTTCTGGGGGCGGCGCCGCGCGGATTCAGGAGCATGCCCGTGGCTGGGTCGATTTGCGGAATTTCCGCCAGAGTGACGCGCGCGCCTTTGACCGGCTCTCCCGTAACGGAGTTCACTACCGTTCCGCCGAAAGTATAGCCAGCCGGGGAATCCCGTGCGAGCAGTGCGAGCGGCGCCAGCAGGACGAATAAGATCATGCGCATGGTCGGCAGCCTGTCCGCCGATCAGAATACCACGCCGTGCGGCGGACGCCTCCGGATCACCCAACCGGAGGCGCCGCCAATGCACGGGCGAAACCGGCGGCAGCAACTACTTGTCGAAGAACGGGTGGGGGGCCACCGGCGGATTGGGGGACGCGGTGCGGATCTTGCGCAGCGTGGCATCCTCGAAAAGATGGCGGCGTGGGCGGCGAAGGGAGCCGTGTACTTGCGGATCTTCTCTTCCCAGGCGGCGCGATTCACCTTGATATCGACGATCGGCTCGGAGTAATGTTCGGGCGTCTCGCGCGAAAAGTCGCCGCTCTTGTCGTCCTGAGCCACCTTGACCTGCACGTTGGTCCTGATCTTGGTCAACTGGTCCAGCGCGCGTTTGTAGCTGGCGTCGGTCTCGTACCAGAGCGCGGCGCGGATGGCGTCGGGATCGTTATCGATGGGTATGGCCGAGGAGTGGTACTGCATGACGTTCATCTCGCCCCGGATTTCGTGCGTGTTATCGAGGTTGTAATCGCCTATGCGGAGATCGATATCGAGGTAACGGTTGCGGTTTTCGCTGCTGCCCTCGATTTTTCCGAACTCGCCGGCGACCGCAACCGAGTGCGTTTCGACGATCTCGTAGCTGATGTAGTAAGGTGGGACGGGCTGGGATTTGAGTTTCTCCCGGGTGCGGGCGAGTTCGGCCTGCATGGCCGCCAGGACGGGCGGCGAGGCCGGCTGCGCGCGCATTACGAAGAAGGCGGCAGCGAGAACCACCGAGCACAGGATACCGGCGGCGGGCCGCCAACTGTATCGTTTCGAACAACTCATAGGCTGGCTCACGATGTATTTAGACGTGTCTTGCCGGAAATGGTAGCGCTACTAAACGTAGCGAATAACGGCGGCCGCGTCAAGAGCGATTGGCACGGCCGAACTAAGGATGAACCGGGCGGTTTGCGGCCAGATGCGCGGCGGCAATCTGCGCAATATCCAGCAGCGCGGGCGGCGTTCCAGGGGCTTCGGCCAGCGCGTCGCGCAGCATTGTCCGGCAGAAGGGACAGGCCGTGGCGATGGTCCTGGCGCCGGCCGCCGCCAACTCGCCGGAGCGCTCGGCGCTCACGCGCACGCCTTTCTCTTCACCCAAGAACATCTGTCCGCCGCCGGCGCCGCAACAGAACGACCGCTCGCGCGTGCGGGTGGGCTCGGTCAATTCCGCGTACCGGCCAACCACCCGGCGGGGCTGCTGGTACACGTCCCGATAGCGGCCCAGGTAGCAGGGATCGTGGAAGACGGTTTTTTCGCGGAGACCGGCCGCCGCAGGCAGACTCGGCTCCAGGCGGGCCAGCAACTCGCTGTGATGCTCAATCTGGAACGCCGCGCCGAATTCCTTCCAGTCCGTGCCGATGGTGCGCACGCAGTGCGGGCAGATCGACACCATTTTGCCCACCTTGGCGGCGCGCAGCGTCGCGATGTTGGCTTCGGCCAGCAGCGAAACCGCCAGGTCGTTGCCCAGGCGGCGGGCGGGATCGCCGGTACACTTTTCCTGGCGCAAGACGCCGAACGTCACGCCCGCGTGGCCGAGCAGCCGCGCCAGGGCGATCACGACCTCGCGGCCGGCGGGATCGTAGGCGCCCATGCAGCCCAGCCACAGGCAGTACTCCTGAGAGCCATCGAAGAGCGGCAGGCCGCTGGTCGCGATGAACTGCTGGCGGAGGCTCGCGGCGAAGCCCAGCGCGTTGCCGTGCCGCTCCAGGTTGAGGAACAGCCGCGCGCCGCGGTCGTCGTCCCACTTGCCGGTGTTCACCGCGCCGCGGCGCAGACCGACGATCAGGGGCAAATGCTGAATCCCCACCGGGCATTGAAACTCGCAAGCGCCGCAAGTGGTGCATTGGAACGCGGCGTCCGCGGAGACGTGCTTCCCCAGCAGCGGGGCCGCGGCGGCGGGGCCGAACTCACTGAGGTAACTGCGCAGCCCCAGCACGATCTCCTTGGGGTTGAGCGCCTTGCCCGTGCGATTGGCCGGGCAATGCTCGGTGCAGCGGCCGCACTCCACGCAGGCGTAGGCCTGCAGCGCGTCGATGCGCGTGAGGTCCCTGCCGGTGTCCAGGCCGAAATCCTCGTCGCCCGAAAGCGGCGGGATGCGGCTGAAGCCGTCGCGCCGCAGAAACACGGCGACGGGGCCGAGCGCCAGGTGCAGGTGCTTGGTGTGCGGGATCAGCGGCAGAAACACCAGCAGCGCGGCGGTATGCAGCCACCAGCAGGCGCGGCCGCCCGCGGCGCCGCCGCCGGTCCACAGCCCTCCCAGGTACGTCGCCATCAGCAGAAAAATCAGTAGCGCGATGAAGCCCGATTCCGGCGATACCGCTCCCAGCCACCGCGGGCGCACCACGAACCGGCGCACAAACAGTCCCGCGATGGCCACCGCAACCGCCGCCGCCCACACCGCGGCAAAACCCAGGTACCAGGATCCGAAGCGGTTGCGAGGGTCGAGGAAGCGCAGCCCGAAGGCGGCGGCGACGTGGTTGAGGGTGACTGGCGCGAACGCCACGAATCCCCAGAAGACGACGGCATGCGCGATGCCGGGCAGCGGGCGCTCGCGGATCACACGCGCCTGCGCCACCACTTCCCACAGGAAGCGGCGGATGCGCGGGCCGGCCGGACGGACGTCGAAATCGGGCGTGGGGCGCGACCGCCGGATGGCCCGCAGCGGCTTGCGCAGGCCCAGCCAGAACCACGCGGCCGACACGGCCGCGAACACCACCAGGATCGCGCGTTCCACCCAGGATGCGGCGTTCATAACCATCCGGCCGTCGGCGGGAAACCTGAGGGTAACATGCGGTGCGCGGCGTGGATTCGCCGGCGTAAACCTTCCTGTCCCCCGGCGGCGTGCGCCGGCGCGGGCCGGGTAGAATAGATAATGATGAGGGTCATTTGCGAATAGTCGTTTCCGGCGCTGCCGGGTTTATCGGATCTCACCTGTGCGACCGGCTGTTGCAGGAAGGCCACACGGTTCTGGGACTGGACAGTTTTCTGACGGGGAGCCCGCGCAACGTCGCGCACCTGGCCGGCGAATCACGCTTCCAGTTGCGTGAAAGGGATATCACGCGGTCTTTCCCGATCGAGGGGCCGGTCGATTGCGTGGTCAACCTGGCGTCTCCGGCCAGTCCCAGGGACTACCTGGAGTACCCCATCGAAACCCTGGATGTGGGCTCGGCCGGCACGCGCAACATGCTGGAGCTGGCGGTGGCCAAGGGCGCGCGTTTCCTGCTCACCTCCACCTCGGAATGTTACGGCGATCCGCTGGTCCACCCGCAGGCCGAGAGTTACTGGGGCAACGTGAACCCGGTGGGGCCGCGCTCGTGCTACGACGAGAGCAAGCGCTTCGCCGAGGCCCTCACCATGGCCTACCATCGCACGCACGGGGTGCGAACCAACATCGCGCGCATCTTCAACACGTATGGCCCGCGCATGAAACTGGACGACGGCCGCGTGGTCCCGGCCTTTCTCGATGCCGCGCTGCGCGGAGCCCCGCTGACGGTTTTCGGCGACGGATCGCAGACGCGCAGCTTCTGCTACGTGAGCGACCTGGTGGACGGCCTGTGCAGACTGATGCTCGCCGAGGAACGCTACCCCGTCAACCTCGGCAACCCGCGCGAGATGACCATTCTGGAGTTTGCCCGCCATATCCTGCGGATGACCGGGGCTTCCTGCGAGATCGTCTTCGACAGCTTACCCGAAGACGACCCGCAGCAGCGCCAGCCGGATATCTCCAAGGCGCGCGCCCTGCTGGGCTGGGAACCCAAGGTGGATCTGGACGACGGGCTGGCCCTCACGGTGGAGTACTTCCGCGCCGTGCAGGCCAACCCGGCCGTCCGCTGAAACCGCGCGTGACCCGCTATTCGGGGCCAAGAACGCGGTAGGAAGCCGGCGGCACCGCGAGGTCGAAGACCATCCTGCCGCCGCGTGGCGAGCCCGCGATCCGCTCGCCGGTCACCGCGTCCACCAGCGTGGCGGCCTTGCCCGCGACCAACGCGCGCGCGGCCACGGGCTTTCCGCCGGGAGCCGCGAAATTCCCGACGATGAACTTGCCGTTGTCGTAGACGAACAAACCAACCTGGGCCGGGCCTTCCAGCAGGACCGGAAGGTCGCCGGCCACGGCGTCCCGTATCCGCGCCAGCACCTCCGGCGGCAAATTGTATAAGTCGCCGAAATTGTCGGGAATAGTCAGAACATACAGCGTTCCCTTGCCATAGGAGGCTTGCAGCAGGATGGGGTAACCCAGTCCCTGAGTGGCGCTCGTTATTGTCTCCCAGGCGTCGTTGGTGGGATAGCGGATTTCCGGAATGAGGATATCGTTTTCCGAGCGCGCCGTTGCGCCGCGCATGGGGAACTCGTGCACCAGGGCTTTCTGGGGCGTGCACTCGATTTCCGTAATCTCTCCCAGGCCCTTCGCCTGGATGGCTCTCAGCAGGCCCGAGGTGATCACCACCTTCTTTCCGTCCGCCAGGTGCGTTTTCATCTTGCTCACCAGCGCGGGGTCGAAGCGGGCGGATTCGGTGAGCAGCACGGTGGGCGCGCCGGTGGGGAATTCGGGAGTCAGTTCGACGGGGATTCCGATCATCCCGAAGAAGTCGTGCAGGAAGTCCTCACCGGAGGAATGGAACGGCTTGTAACTTTTGACGCCGATGGGCTTACCCAGTTTCCCGAGGAACGCGTCCACCTGCTCGAAGACGCTTCCGGCATAGGCGGGGATGGTGTTAGGTCCCGACGCCGGAGCGCCGCGCATGGGTTCGAGTAACTGGCGGAAATCGAAGAGCGTCATCTCCGGGGCTTTGGCGAAGAGAGGCAGTTCCAGTTCTTCGGCGTAGCGCTCCTTGTCGCGCCAGCCGCCCTCATCCACCCAGCCGCCTCCATTGCCGCCGGGCTTGATGTTCTCCAGGTAGCGAAACAAGTCGTAGCCCAGGTACTGTTGCAGGTGCTGGCCGGGGCTGGTTGGGTTGCGGGTTTCGGCGCCGGTGTAGACGCCGTCGAAGATGCGGGGCTCGTCCTCGAGGTTGTAACCCAGGTATTGGAAATGCCCCCACCAGTTAGGGTACTTGATGACCATCTTCACCCGCGGATTGATCTTTTTGGCCGGTCCCACCAACAGGTCGCGGGACGCTTCGGCCATGACGTCGAGGCGGAAGCGCGTCCAGGTCCTGTCGCCCTTCACCTGGATATCCGATTCCGTCTTGCTGCTGGTAAAGAAGAAATCGTCGACGATGATCTCGTCGAAGTTCCTGGCGGTGTACTCGACAACTTCCCGCAGTTTCTTGCGCTGCTCGGGATTGGTGTAGACGAACGTCTCGAAGCGATTCCTTTCGTTGGCAACGGCGGCGATTCCTCCAGCCGTCTGGACGCCCTTGCTCTGGAAGAAGCGCTTCGCCTGGTCGAGTGTCTCCTGGTCGGGGATCACGCCGTCGCGATGGGTTTCCAGGTAGATCTTGTCGACCTTCAGGCCGTTGGTGATGGAAGCCCAGCGAGCCTCCAGCCAGGCCGGGTCCTTCATCTGCCGGACCTCATAAGCGCGCGCGTAAACGGCGACGCGGAAGTTATTGTAACTGGCCGCCTGGGCGTTCGCGCCGAACAACAGGGCGGCGGCCAGCAGGGGGAGTATCCGCAGGAAAGTCTTTGCCAAAGTTCAGCTCCTCAATAGGCTTGAAGAAAACAAATTGGGCCACAGATGAACACAGATGAACACAGATGAAAGAACCGCCTCATGGGCTTATCCGTGTTCATCGGCGTTCATCTGTGGCTCAATTTCTTCTTTACGGCTTCACCGTCACCGGCTGGCCGGAGTAGGGCGCCACCTTGTCGGGCTGCGCGGTGGCGCCGATTCCGGCGCCGTGGCCGTCGCCCACAAACACGATCCGGAACGTCCGGCTGGCGAGCATCCCCGGAAAACTGCCCTTGCGCTCGCCGATAGTCAGGGTCCCAGCCTGGTCGTTCCACACGAAGGGGATCACGGCGTAGGCGCCTTTCTCGTAGTTGTAAGTGTCACCCTCGTCTTCATACAACGAGAAGGCGGCGTCGGCGCCGCGATAGACGCGCAACTCGACGGGGTCGGCGGGTTTTTCGGCGGCGTATTCGACGTCGGGGCCCATGGGGACGATGGAACCGGCGCGGACGAACAGCGGAATCCGCTCGATGGGGGCGGCGGCGTCGATGGCCTTGCCGCCCTCCAGGACTTTGCCGCTCCAGAAGTCGTACCATTGCGCCTTGGGCAGGTACAGGTGGCGCGAGGTGGCGCCCTGCTCGGTCACCGGGCTGACCAGGATCGAGGGGCCGAAGAGGAACTCATCGCCGGTGTTCTCGGCGCGGACGTCGGTGCGGTAGTCCATTACCAGCGGCCGCATGGGCGTGTAGTGCTCGCTGGTGGTCTTCCAGGCCACGGAGTAAATGTAGGGCATCAGCTCGTAGCGCAGCGTGTCGAAGGAGGTGAGTATCTTCTGCGCTTCCGGCCCATAGCTCCACAGCTCGTTCTGGCTGGGCGTGCGCGTTCCATGCACGCGGAAGATGGGACAGAAAGCGCCGTATTGGAACCAGCGGATGAATAACTCGCGGTAGGCCGGATCGTTCGGGTTGCCGGAGGTGAACCCGCCGATGTCGGTGGTCCAGTAGGGCATTCCGGAGAGCGAGTAATTCAGCCCGGCGGGCACCTGGCGGCGCAGGTCCTCCCAATCGGAATTGACATCGCCCGACCAGGTGGCGGCCGAATTCCGCTGCATTCCGGCATAGGAAGAGCGGGTGAGGATGAACACGCGCTTCTGGTCGGAGGCGGCGCGCTGTCCCTCATACACGCCCTTGGTGGTCATCAGCGGGTAGAGGTTGTTGTAGCGCGCCCCGTTGCCGATGGCGAGTTTGTTGAGGGACATAAGATTCACCTCGCGCCCCGCGGTTTCGGGCTCGGTTGTGTCCAGCCACCAGGCGTCCACGCCGATCTTGAAGAGCGCGTTGTTCATCAGGTTCCAGTAATACTTGCGGGCTTCGGGATTAGTGGCGTCGTAGAGGCCCGAGCCCTCGGGGTGGGACCCGCGCCCCATCATCTTGGCGATGAAGAGGCCCTTCTTGTCCATGTCGGCGTAGACATCCGAGCCGGGGCCGAAGTATGGCCACACCGAGATCATGAGGTGGAAGTGGTCGTCGTGCAGGCCTTTGAGCATGGCCGGGGGGTCGGGGTAGTTCTTGTTGAACTTGAAATCGCCCATGATGCCCCACCAGTACCAGTCCTGCACGATGTTGTCGGCGGGGATGTGCAGCTCGCGGTACTTGCGCGCCACCTCCAGCAACTCGGCCTGCGAGCTGTACTTGTTCTTGCATTGCCAGAAGCCGTAGGCCCACTTACCGAACAGCGGCGCCGTGCCGGTCAGTTCCCGGTAACTGGCGACCATCTTGTCGAAGTCCGGGCCGTACAGGAAGTAGTAGTCGACCGTATCGGCGGCTTCCGAGGTGATGTACATGCCGTGCAGGAACTTGTTGTCGAAGGCTCCGCGCGAGGCGTTGTTCCAGAAGATGCCGTAACCGTTGCTCGAAAGCAGCAGGGGGATGGCGAGATTGGTGTTATCCTGCGCCATAGGGACCGATTCCCCGTGGTAGTTCCACACGCCGGCCTGGTGCTGGCCTAGCCCGTAGAAGGCTTCGGTGGAATTCCACATCCCGATGTCCGCCTCGGACTGATACATCTTCTCGCCGTTTACCGTTACCGGCGTCAGCGTGTTGGGCCCGAACCCAACCAGGTGCTTCCCCCCAACCTCGCTATAGCCGAGCGAGCCGTCCACGCGGCTCACCACGACCTTAACGCGGCTGGTGGAAATGGCGATGCCGCGCTGCTCCTCTTGCACGGTGAACTTGGCCGGCGGCCAGGAGGTCTTGATGACCACGTACTCCGGCAGATCGGGTATGGCCGCGGTGGGAGACTGAGTGATGCGAAGGATGGAATCGGTGCAAACCTGCACACGCAGGACACCGGTGCCCAAAGTCAGCAGGACGCCATCGGGCTGCTGCTTGAAGCCGGTCACGGGATTCGCGGGAATCCATTGGGCCTGGGCGCCGCCGGTTAACAGGGCGGACAGGAGGAGCGCGTTACGAAGCAAAGTTGAGCGTAGTGGCATATTGCGATACCTGACGTGCCATAGATTATAAGCCACGGCGCCATGCCGCCGCTCCCGGTCCGCGCGGCTCCGGTTTCGCGCCAGACGTAACAAGTGTCGCTTCGGGAAACTATTGACAGCCCTCGCGATTTTCTCTAGTGTGTAGAAATCGTGGCCTAAGGAGGGTGCGGCGAGCGTATGAAACCCGACATTGAGGCAATGCAGGGGACCTGGGACATGGTTTCGCTGGAGATGGACGGACGGAAATATCCGGCGGTGGGAGCGCAGATCGCGATCCAGGGCGGCAAGTTCACCAGCCTGAACATGGGCGCGGAGTATTCGGGGACGATGACGGTCAACGAGTCCGCGAGTCCCAAAACATTCGACATGACGTTTGAGACCGGGCCGGAGAAAGGCAAGCGGTCGCTGGGGATCTACGAGTTGGACGGCGACAACTGGAAGATCTGCCTGGGCCTGACCGGGAAGACCCGGCCGGCGAAGTTCGTCTCCGCGCCGGGTTCCGGGCATGCGCTGGAGGTCCTCAAGCGCGAGCGCAACGGCGCGAAGAAGAAGCTCCCCGCCCCCGGCGAACATGCCCAACCGGTGGCGGAACTGGAGGGCGAGTGGTTCATGATGTCGTGCCGGCAGGACGGGCAGCCTGTGGATGCGGGTTTTGTGAAGTCGGCCATGCGGGAGTTTCGCGGAAACAGGACGACCCTGACGGTGGGCGGCCGGACCGTCATGAAGAGCCGGTTCACGGCCGACCCAGCCAGGAAGACCATCGAGTACGCGGATCTGCGGCAGCACGGCATCTACCAGGTGTCCGGCGACACGCTGCGTACCTGCCTGGTGGCTGAGAGTGAGACGCGCCCCGCCGATTTCACGGCGTCTCCGGGGGACGGGAGGCTGGTGTCGGAGTGGAGCCGGAAACGGCGAAGTTAACGACTGTAACTTCTCGCCAGGTGTGAACGGCGCACCACACCACTCTGCGAATGGCACTGGCCGATTTTCCGGCGGCGAGCGTCCACCATAGTATGAACAACCAGAACTTCGCCGGCCGTTTTCGGCGCGCCGCCAGGAGGCCTTCCGTTTTGCCCGCGGACGTCAGGTGCGACGCCGAGAGCCGCCCCTTTCCCCGGAAGTTGCCGCGCATCCAGGGGCTGGACTACTACGGAGAGTGCCGGCCGGTGCGGGACAACGGAGGCGATTTCCTGGATTTCGTTCCGCTGGGTTCGCACGGCCTGGCCGTGTCGGTGGGCGACGTTTCGGGCAACGGACTGCGCGCCCGAATCCTGATGTCCGGACTGCGGGCGTTCTTAAGGGGACTGGCCGCGCACGGCCCGGGCGGGATCGGACGCATGGTGCGCGAGTTGAACCGCGCCTTCTGGCAAGCGTCGCCCGGCAACTTCTTCGCGACGCTGTTCCACGCCTGCGTGGACCCGGTAAGCCGTCAACTCGAGTACGTTAGCGCGGGCCACGAATCCGCCCTGCTGATTCGCGCCCGCGGCGGGAGGGTGCACCGCCTGGAGAGCACCGGGACCGTCCTCGGCCTGACGGACCGCACGGAGTACGGGCACAGGACGCTGCCGCTCGATCCCGGCGATTTGCTGATTGCCCATACCGACGGCGTCACCGATGCGGCCGATGGCGGCGGGGGCACGTTTGGCGAGAAGGGCATCCTGCGGATCGTTCAGCGCCACCCCGGCGCGCGCGCCAGCGATCTGGCGAGGGAAATCCTGGAAGCCACCGATCGTCACGCCTGCCGCGGCCGCCAGGACGACCGCACCGTGGTGGTGGTGCGGCTCCAAAGCGACGCCGCGGGGCACGGCGAATTCAAGGCGGCGGAGGAAGCGGTGCTGGCGGCTTAGGCGGTCGCGGCCTGCCGCTGGTGGCGCGCGGCGTCACCACATGGAGCTCGCTTCGAGTCCGCATCCCGGCCACTTTGGGCCGGGGGCGGCGCGCCTGTCGCCAGCGGTGCTAGACTCCAATCAGCGTTCGGGTGGGCGGCCATCACCGCGCGCCCGGCAAGCGTATGGGTGACCCGATGGTGCCGGATTTGCCGAGGAGCAGGTACGCCGACCCGATCCATGCCAGCGGTTTGCCTGGGCGGATTTCGCCAAAGCCTGAGGACTACTATGCAAGACTCTCTCTGTGCCCTATCGCTCCTACTTCTCGCGGCAACGCATTATGGAGAAGGTCAAGTGTTGACAAGATCCGTCCTCCGGCGCGCGGAGACTCCACTTCGGGCCGGCGCTGCCGATGCTGGCAGCATTACTGTTTCGACTCTGCCGGCCACGGTGAAACTGGCCGGCTACCGGACCGAAGAGGGCCGGTTCCTCATCTTGACCGAGCCAGCGCAGAAACTCTACTGGTGGCGTTTTCTCGAGGGTACTCCGCCGGCCCCCGATGGGGATGTTGAGGAGTTCGGCAGGGGATGTATGGCGGTTCCCGGCAAGGGCCAATTCGGCGTATTCTGCGCCACGGACCGGCGGATCATGGTCTCTATAGCCAGAAAGACGTATTCGGACGGGAACGATCTTGCGGACCTGGTCGCGAAGGAGTTCAATGGACGGGCCAGCCATCTCGACAGCGGGTTGGATTACTTCGACAAGGTGCTCAACCTGTGGGGACCATTAGGCCAGGACTTCTTCGTCGAACCCGGAAGCGCCATTGGTTTGAGCCGGATTCAATTCCTTTCCATTAAGCAGCCAGGGGACGGTTGGGAGGTTGTGGTGGGCGGGGTTGGCGGTCAGGCGGCGAGAGTAGTACTGAATTCGACACTGGACCTCGTGGAATCGAAACTGCTTGCACGGCAGGCGAACCAACGGTAACAATTGCGCGGCATCATGGCGCGCTTCAGTCACTGCCCGCCCGGCGCGGCCGGCTTCTTGCTCAACTCCCCCGCCGCCGCTTCGATAGCCTCGCCCGCATTCTCCAACACCTTGCCCACGCGCGCGATCTGTTCCTCGGCGCGCTTCCACTGCTTCTGCTCGATACTCTCGCGCACGCCCGGCAGCGTCTTCACGCCGTAGCCGGTGTACAGGCCGGGAGCGTAGATCTGGTGACGGTACCAGGGGCGGCCGGGCAGGCCGTCGTTCAGCGTCAGGGCGCGTTCCACGGCCATCAGGCGCGCATCCGCCCCGCCCAGCGAGGCGCCATCCAGCGCGGTCTTGCCGAGCGCCGTGTCGTAGACCGCGGCGGCGCGGTCGAGCGCGGCCAGCCCGTTATCCAGCGGTGCGAAGTTCAGAAACGGCGGAGGCGTTTCCTTCGGCGGAGCCAGCAGCGGAGTGCGCGGGTCGCTGACGGCCGCGAAAAGGCCTTCGTCGATCTGGCGGTTGCGCTCGATGGCGTGGTCGCGCTGGTCGCGCGCCAGTTTCTCCACCTCGCGGACATAGCGGCCGACGGTGGCCGCGAAGTTGTCGAAATCCAGCGGCAGCAGGTCGGCGTCCGCCAGGCGCATGACGGCGGCGCCGGCGGTTTGCGCCAGGGCGCGGCCGTAGACGAAATCCGTGTCCGAGAAATGCGTGTACCAATAGAAATCGTCGTAGATGGAGTGGTAGATGCCGCTGTGGTCTTCGCCGCCGAAACCGAGGTCCAGCGAGGCGATGCCCAGATGGTCGAGGAAGGCGGAGTAATCGCTCCCCGATCCCAGCGCCCCGATGCGCAGGTCCGCGCCGTGGCGCGGGTCTTCGCGGTCCGCCCCGTCGGCCGCGGAACCGGCGCCCGGCGCGCTGGCGGCGGAGATGCGGAAGAACCGCCAGCGGTCCCACACGGAGAGCTTGGATTCGGGGTCCTGGATGTCCCTCGCCACGCCGTTGATGAACTTCTCCAGGGTGTGCGATCCCGAGGCCTGCAACTGGCCGCGCCCGTTGCCGTCGGAGTTGATGTACACCGCGGCGTGCGAGGCCAGCTCCGCGGCGTGCGCTTCGGCCCACTCGGTCGAGCCGAGCAGGCCGGGCTCCTCGCCGTCCCAGAAGCAGAGCAGGATGGTGCGCTTGGGCTTCCACCCCTGGCGCACCAGCGCGGCGAGCCCGCGCGCTTCCTCGAGCACCGCGGACGTTCCGGACAGCGGATCCTCGGCGCCGTTGACCCAGGCGTCGTGGTGGTTGCCGCGGATGATCCACTCGTCCGGGTAGACGCTGCCGGGGATGCGCGCCACCACGTCGTAGAGCGGCTTGAGGTCCCAGTTGGATTTCAGCTTGAGATGCACCCTGGCCGGTCCGGGGCCCACGCGGTAGGTGATGGGCAGCCCGCCGCGCCACGCGGGCGGCACGGTGCGGCCGCCGAGCGCTTCCAGCAGCGGCTGCGCGTCGGCGTAGGAAAGCGGCAGCACGGGAATCCTGGTGAGCGTGCCGGCCTGGGCCAGCGGCAGCCGCCGGGCGTCCCTGGTGGCGCCAATGCCGGGAGTCAGCGGGTCGCCGGGGTAGATCACCATGTCCAGCACGCTGCCGCGCTGCACGCCGTCCCTGGGGCGCATGGGGCCGGCGGGAAACGCCTGGCCGGCGGCATAGCCGTCATCGCCCGGGTCGGAATAGATCAGGCAGCCCACGGCGCCGTGCTCGGCGGCCACCTTGGGCTTGGTGCCGCGCCAGGCGCCGCCGTAGCGGGCGATGGCAATGGCGCCCTTCACCGAAACGCCCATGCGGTCGAGTTCCTCGTAATCGGCGGGCACGCCGTAATTCACGTACACCAGCGGCGCCGTCACGTCGCCATCGGCCGAGTAGGCGTTGTAGGTGGGAAGTTGTTCGGCGCGCTGCGCGGAGGTCGGGTCGACGGGGACGGCCGGCTCCTGCAGCGCGGCCGTGAAGCGGCGCGGCTCCAGCATCTCCACGGCGCGCTCCCTGGGTGTAGGAAAGAGCACGTCGAAGGTTTCGATGGAGGCGATCAGGCCGAACTCGTGGAGCCGGGCGAGGAGCCACTCGGCGTTGTCCTTATCGTATGGCGATCCCACGTGGTGCGGCCGCGCGGACATTCGCTGCATGTAGGCGCGCAGGTTGGCGGGATCGGGGATGGCGCGGAACCTGGCTTCCCAGTCGCGCTCGGCGCGTTCGCTCCCGGCCGAGTAGCCGCGAAGCGGAGGCGCGTCGGCGGGGAAGGCGAGCGGCGAACAAAGCAGGAAGCAGAGCGAATAGACCAGCGGCGATTTCATGGGCGTGATCCATTTTATCCCGGTAGCGGGACGCGGGGTCTATGGGGCAACGCCGGCCCGGCGAGGTGCGATCGCGCACGCCGTCTGGATCTCACGAAACCCATTCGGCGCTGGCGGCGTTACAGTATAGGAGAGACCGCTCACATGTTCACGTGGATCTGCCCGCAGTGCGGGCGCGAAGTCCCCCCTGCCTATAACGAGTGCCCCGACTGTACCAAGAGCGCCGCGCCGGCGGCCGGGCCGGCGCCGCAACCCCCGGCGTCCCAGCCCCTGGCCGCGGCTCCGCAGCCCCCGGCCCCGGTCATGGCGGCGCCTTCGCCGGCGGCGCCGCCCGTTTCCGCGCCGGATCCCCAGTTTCGCCCCGGGCCGCACGGCGAGCCGCTAGAACCGCGGAAGGGGCTGCCGACGTGGCTGATGTCGATTCTCTTCGCGGCGGGATTCGTGGCCATCGGCCTGGGTGTGTACTGGGCGGTGTCCGCGTCCCGGAAGAGTTCCGCCGTGGCTCTTTCGGGACCCAGCGCCAACGTGGAAAGTCCGGCTGCCAAGCCGGGCGCGCCGGTCCACCCGCTGCAGAAATTCATCGAAATCTCGGGAGTGCGTTTTCAGCAGGACGCCAAGAAGAAGAACATCATTCAGGTGACCTTCCTGGTGATCAATCATTCGCCCGCCGACGCCATCGGCCTGGCGGGGAATGTCACGCTGTGGAGCAATACCCGCCGCAGCGACGAAGACGCGCAGGGGAGCTTCTCCTTTTTGACGGACCTGAAGGGTTACGCCTCCAAGGAACTGACCGTTCCGCTCACCACCACCAAGCCTGCCGTGGAACTGGCCGACTGGCAGTATCTGAGCCCGGACGTGCAGATCACCGCCCCGGCGTTTTCCGGAGGTTCTCTGCTGCAGTAGCCAGGCCGGGCGAGAGTTCCAGGGCGCGCTGGAAATCGCGGCGCGCGGCCTCGGTCTGTCCCAGGGCGGCCAGCGCTACGCCGCGGTTGTTGTAGTTGTTGGCGTCGCGCGGATCAAGCGCCAGCGCGCGTCCGAATTCGCCCAGGGCGGCGGCGGGGTTGCCCGCGGCCAGCCACGTCCGGCCCGTCTCGGCGGCCACCGCGGGATCTGCCGGCGCCAGGCGGCGCGCCTCCTCCTCCTGGCGCAGGCGCTCGGCCTCCGCCTCCCGGCGTCGAATCTCCTCCATCATCTGGCGCTGCTGCTGTTCCCTC
>Ga0209039_10001116_pt1 | contig 25780 bp, 24 predicted proteins | sample BogFormECP12_OM1_FD_188238 | JGI IMG/M metagenome (GOLD analysis project Ga0209039, IMG submission 188238) | Bog forest soil microbial communities from Calvert Island, British Columbia, Canada - ECP12_OM1 (SPAdes) (version 2) | ecosystem: Environmental > Aquatic > Freshwater > Wetlands > Bog ... | reverse complement strand
AGCACGTCCGTGACCTGCTCAAGTTTTGCGCTGCCACATTTCGAGCATTGAGCGGGCGTTTCCCGGGCAACGACCACTTCTTTACAGCCCTCGCAGGTCCAGGCCGGAATGCGATGCCCCCACCACAACTGGCGCGATACGCACCAGTCGTGGATGTTGTACATCCAGTTCAAATAAATCTGCTTGTAGTTCTCCGGCGTGATCGTGATCTCGCCCGACTCCACCGCCGCGATCGCCTTCTTTGCCAGCGGCTCAATCTTCACGAACCACTGCTCCGACAGACGCGGTTCTACCACCGTGGCGCACCGGTCGCACTTGCCCAGCGGTACCGTGTAGTCCTTCTCGGCGACCAGGAAGCCCTGTTCCTTCAGATCGGCCAGCACCGCTTCGCGCGCCTCGTAGCGATCCAGGCCCTTATACGGGCCCGCGTTTTCGTTCATGCGCGCGTGCAGATCCATCACGTCGATCTGCGCCAGGTTGTGCCGCTTGCCCGCCTCGAAATCGTTCGGATCATGCGCCGGAGTGATCTTCACCGCGCCCGTACCAAACTCCGGCTTCGCAATCTCATCCAGAATGATGGGAATCTCCCGCTTCATCAGCGGCAGCAGCACTTTCTTCCCGTGCAGATGCGTGTAACGCTCATCGGCGGCGTTCACCGCGACCGCCGTGTCGCCCAGCATCGTCTCCGGGCGCGTGGTCGCTACCGTAATAAATTCATCGGCTCCAACGACGGGATACCGGATCTCCCAAAGCTTCCCCGCGACGTCTTCGTGCTTCACTTCGAGATCCGAAATCGCCGTCTCGCATCGCGGACACCAGTTCACGATGTACTTTCCGCGATAAATCAGCCCCTCTTCATACAGCCGGACGAACACCTCGCGCACCGCATGCGAAAGGTTCTCGTCCATGGTGAAGTACTCGCGTCCCCAATCGACCGACGCGCCCAGCCGCTTCATCTGGTCGAGGATCGCGCCGCCATACTCGCGCTTCCATTCCCAGACGCGCTTCACAAATTCTTCGCGCCCCATCTCGCGCCGCTTCTTGCCTTCTTTCGCAAGCTGGCGCTCGACCATCATCTGCGTCGCAATGCCGGCATGGTCCGTGCCCGGCAGCCAGAGCGTGATAAACCCGCGCATGCGATGCCAGCGCACGAGAATATCCATCTGCGTCTGGTTCAGCATGTGCCCCATGTGCAGCCGGCCGGTTACATTCGGCGGCGGCAACAGCAGCGTGAACACCGGACGCGTATCTTCTTCGGACAAACGGGGCGCGGGCGTCTCCACGTGAAACAGTTTTTCCCGAACCCAATATTCGGCCCAGCGCGCTTCAATCGCGCCCGGTTCGTAAGCTTTCGGCAATTCGTGCGGCATGTTTGAGGGCACTCAGCAGTCAGCAATCAGCATTCAGCCAATAACAATAACAACGATGCGCCTCCACAAACCCGAGCGAGAAACCCCAGGGCCGAGTGCGGATGAATGAATGCTGAGAGCTGGAGCTTTTGATCTTACAGGCGCAAGAAAAGAAGGGTCAAACGGGAAGCCAGCGGCCACGAGCTTTGAGCCGGTCGTCACTTGATGAGTTTTTCACCACAAAACCCATGCGCGCCGGTCACAGCAAACATGTTCGGCACACAAGTAAAACGGCAGGGCCGACCCCCTGCCGTCTCGCTCTCATGCAAAAGGCTGGGGCCCCTACTTACCTTTATTAACCACTTTCTTGAGTTCGTTCCCGGGAGTGAATTTGGCGACTCTACGAGCAGCGATCTTGATGGTGGCACCCGTCTGCGGATTTCGGCCGTTGCGGGCCTTGCGCTGCGAGACGGAGAACGTGCCAAATCCAATCAAGGCTACCCGGTCACCTTTTCTAAGGGCAGCGGTAACGCTGTCCACGGTGGTGTCGATCGCGGTCGTCGCCTGGGCCTTTGAAATGTTGCAGGCTCCTGCGATCCGGTCAACCAGATCAGCTTTATTCATGCTCTCTCCTGACACATAGTCGTTACGGTTCCCGCGCATCGGCCGGGGAGGAAAGCTCAAGGCGCGAGCACCGGCGATGGCCATTCTCGCTTATGGTAAGGGATTGTCAATGGGAAACACGTGCCAGTTGCCGGTTTTGACACCTAAGGCGAGCGGGTGTGTGTAGTAATTGAAGAATGAGTCGAAAGTGCCAGTTCTTGTCTGCGATCGGCGGCACGGCAGTTTTCCTCGCTTCTCCACAACCTGCCGCCGCTCTCCACAGGATGTGCACAGAGAGGAAACGGTTTCGAGTTGCGGCGCAGGCCGGTTCGGGTGCAGAGTCTTAAGTACACAACCAAGTACAGAATCATGAAAACTACAGCCGAAGTTTGCCCGGTGTGCGCGGGCTCGGGATGGAAGCCGGTTCCGGGAGTGCCGGACGGCGGCGTCACCCGCTGCGATTGCCAGTTGCGGGCGCGCGGCGGCGCCATGATCGCGGCGGCGCGAATTCCGAAGAGATACGAGCATTGCGAACTGTCGAACTTCACCACCGATTTCCCGGGGGCCGATCGCTCGATTTCGCTCGCCCAGATCAGTGCCTCCCGCTTCGTTCAGGAGTTTGATCCGCGAGACGGCGCTGGGCTGCTGCTGGTCGGCGGAATCGGGACCGGCAAGACCCATCTCGCCGTGGGCATTCTTAAGGAACTCATTGCGGCCAGAGGATGCTCCTGCCTTTTTTGCGACTATCGCGAACTGCTGAAACAGATTCAGAATTCCTACAACGATTCCGTCCAGGCGACCGAGCTTCAGGTTCTCCGGCCGGTGTTTGAAGCCGAGGTGCTGCTGCTCGATGAGCTCGGCGCCGTGAAACCTAGCGAGTGGGTGTGGGACACGGTCAGCCTGATCCTCAACACCCGATATAACGACAATCGAACCACCATCATCACCACGAATTTTGCCGACCAGCCGGCTGCAAGTGTGGCTCGATCGCTGTCACCAGCGCGGGCGGCTGCTCGCGAAGAAACCCTTGGTGACCGCATCGGCGAGCGCATGCGTTCCCGCCTCCATGAGATGTGCCGCATCGTGAAGATGGACGGGCCGGACTTCCGGCAAAAGTTCAAGAGCGCCAGCTTCGGATGAGGTCAGAGGTGAGAGGTCAGATTGCAGAGGTTAAGAGCGGCACATCTCAAATCTCATGACCAAGGAAGATTCCAGATGGAACTTTTCAAAGTGCGATCTCCCTCGCTGCACCTCTGCAATCTGACCTCTAACCTCTGACCTCCTCTACAATCTCAGAGTGCTGACCGAACGCATCGAGTTCCATCCGGAAGCTGACGCCGAAGTCTTCTCCGTCGTAGCCGCCGCGCCCGCCGTGTTTCTTTTGCGCGGCGAGGACGCGAATTCCGAGCCCTACGTCAGCAAGACTGCCAACCTGCGGCGGCGGCTGCAACGGCTGCTTTCCACTCCAGAAGAACGCACCAAACGCCTTAACCTGCGCCATCGCGTCCGCTGGATCGAATACACGCTGACCGGCTCCGATTTCGAATCGGGATTCGTGCTCTATCAAGTCCTGCGCGCCGCCTTTCCCAAGACCTACTCGAATCGCCTGCGGCTGCGCTTCCCTCCCCTGGTCAAGCTGCATCTGGAGAACAAATTCCCCCGCGCCTCGATCACGACGCGGCTGGGACGGCTCTCGGGAAAGAACGTGTACTACGGGCCGTTTGCTTCGCGCCTAGCCGCGGAAAAGTTTATGAACGACGCGCTCGACTTTTTCAAGATGCGGCGCTGCGTCGAAGACCTCCATCCCGATCCCAAATTTCCCGGCTGCGTTTATTCCGAGATGAAGATGTGTTTGGCGCCCTGCTTTCGCGGCTGCACCGATGACGAATACCGCGCCGAAGTAGTGCGGGTCGAGGATTTTCTGGACTCGCGTGGCGAATCGCTAAAGCGGCAGATGGCGGCGGAGCGCGATGACGCCTCGGCGAAAATGGAATTCGAGGCGGCCGCCGCCATTCATGCGCGGCTCGACAAGCTCACGCCCGTGCTGCAGCAACTGCCGGAATTCGTCCACCGCATTGACCAGTCCCACGCCCTAATCGTTCAAAAGTCCGTGCAGAAATCGCGGAAGCCGGACAGCGTCGCATTGTTTCGCGCCGATGGGGGCGCGCTCGCGGGGCCGCTAGAGTTTCCGATCTCCGGCGCGGAACACACCAAGTCGCAATCGATGGAAGCTCGCATCCAGGCCGCGCTGGCGGCATTTCCCGCGTCCAAACCAGGCAGCGCGCTCGAGCGCATGGAGCACCTGGCGATCCTGAAGCGCTGGTGCTATCGCGGCACCCGGGCAGGCGAAATCTTCTTTGCCGATGCCAGGGGAGAGCTGCCGATGCGGCGCCTGGTGCGGGGAATCGGAAGAGTGTTCAAAGGCGAAGCGCCCGAGGCGAGTGAGACGGCATCGCCGCCGCCGACTTTTCCCGCGTGAAGACTTGTTCACCGCCGAGACGCCGAGGCCGCCGAGAAAACCCTTCTGGAAGTCTTGAAGAAAAACAGGGCCGTCTGGAAAGACAAACAAGCTCGCCCCTATTTGAACTTGACCTGAGAATTTCTCGGCGCTCTCGGCGTCTCGGCGGTGTAAAGCTCTACGCTGCCCGAAGTGGCGCACGCACCGGCCTCTTTCGGAACACGACCCTGATCTCTTCCCGCCAGCGCTCGTCAATCCCCAGCACTTCCCAATCGATCTCCGGTGACAGATAGTGCAGGATCGTGTCGGTTGTAGGATGCACGTGCAGAGCGGGCGCGACCAGCATCAGCAGAGGCTTCTGCGGCGAGATCTCGCGTCCAAGAAAATAACCGAATTGCGCAAACTCGCCGCGGCTTTGGTGCCAGGCGACGCGCGACCAATAATCCACGCCTTGCAGGGGAAGATGGATATCTTCGTCGGCTTTGAGCTCGATGACGGCCAGGCGGGCCTCGCGAGTTACCGCCAGAATGTCAATCATCGCTCGATCCGCTGCGGCGAACGCGGGCACCTGGGCATAGACCGATTCCGGCCGCAGCCGCCCGTCCAGCGCCGCGATGTTGCCGACGACCAGCGATTCCAGCCAGCGCTCGGGATGCATTCGCCACAACGGGTGGTTCTTGGGACCATCCTTATGACGGACGGCCGCCGCCAGCCGCACCAGATCGGCAAACTGTGTCGCGTTCTCCGAGCCGAGAACACGCTCTTCCGGCCCCACCCCGAAAACGATTTCCTCTCTGCTCTGGAAGTTTCGGGGATCATGCGCAATCCGCGCCTGAGCGAATTCGAGGCCATGCCGCCGGAATGAAATTAACGCGGGCGAGAGCACTACGACTTGGGATTGCGGCAGTATGCCGCGAATGCGCGCGATCGATTCCGCAAAGCGATCGCACGCCAAGCCTTCATCGATGGAATGCACCAGCCGAGTGGCCAGGTTGCCGCGATCGCCGGTATCTACCGGAACGAGCGCACCCTCCTGTTGATCGAATTCGTGCAATAGCCACTTCGCTGCGGTTGGATGCAGATGCGCCATACGCTGCTGGGTTAGCGTAGCCATGCCTTTCGGCACGACCAGCGCCAGCCCTTCGACCACGCGGCGTTCATGCTGTGCCAGCCGGCACGCTTCGAGCCAAAGAATTCCGCAGGTCAGCGCGCCATCTACAGTCGATTGCGTTTCCTGGTCGTTCACTCCGACGATGGCCAGGGCGCGCTGTCCCTGGCGCAGCCAGCCACGCAGGTAGGCTGGACCGAAAGAGTGTTCGAGATCCACGCTGGTGGTGAGCCGGACGACTGTCCATCCGGGAAAGTTTCTCTCCAGCGCCCGGCGCAGGCGAGGTTCATAGGCGGCGCGCGCTGCCCTTCGCGCGGCTGGCGAGCGCTGATCGCGATCACGGCAGAAGTCAAGCCGGGTGGGCCGACTCTGGCCCATGCGCTGTACCTGCAACCGGAGCGTGGTGGCCTTGACTTCCGCATCCAGCACCCGCCGCACGAAATTCCGCTCGCTCGACCACAAGTGCAGCAGGCATTTGTTGTACTCGCCGGAAATTGAGTATTTCGCCTCCGCCAGGTCGAACGCGATGGCGCCGTCTTCCACCACCACCGCGGCGCGCGCGCCCTCGAGAAACTCTGCAAGCATCTGACTGAGCGAGTCTGGGGTCACGTTCTGAGAATTATTCGCCCCGCCAGAGCCGGCGTCAGTGATCGCTGGACCGCGAAATTGTTTGGTTTTCGGCCCGATGCAGCCGCCGGAAGGCAACGGCCGTAGGGCTACGAGCTTCGAGCCACGGGCTTCGAACAACCTCCCGAACGATGGCTCGCAGCCCGTGGCTCGCAGCTCCTGCGTTTCGCTCATGGGATAATGCAGTTAACCGCCGCGAGTCGTTTGCAAAGCCAAGGGCATCAAAATATGGTGATTGCCAACCAGGAACGCTTCTTCTTCCAGCATTACGGACTCACGAACCACGATTTGGAGACTTATCTGGCCGCCGCGCTTTCGGCGGGCGGCGACTATGCCGACCTCTATTTCGAATACCTGACCTCGACCTCGCTGATGGTGGATGAGTCGCTGGTGAAGTCGGCCTCGCAGGGAATTTCAGCGGGCTGCGGCGTGCGCGTCGTTTCCGGCGAGCGCACCGGATATGCCTACACCGACGACCTTTCTCCGCAACGCATTCTGCATGCTGCCCGCACCGCGGCGCTGATCGCGAGCGCGCCGGCCAAATCGACGGTCGCCGGATTCCAGCAGAAGCCGGCCCGCAGCTTTTACCCCGTAGCCTTGCCGTCGGTGGATGCCGACATTACCGCCAAGGTTGAACTGCTGATGCGCGCCGATCAAACCGCTCGCGGATACGATGCGCGGATCAAGGAAGTACGCGCCAGTTATGCCGACGAACTGAGGACCATCCTGGTGGCCGGCTCCGACGGCACCTTTGCGGAAGACTCGCAGCCCCTGGCGCGGGTGAATGTTTCCTGCATCGCGAAGACGGACGCGAGTTCGGGACGCGGCACCTCGGGCGGCGGCGGACGCGTTGCCCTCGACTTCTTTTTTGGCGACAAAACTCCCGAGTTCTTTGCCAAAGAGGCCGCGCGTCAGGCAGTTCTGCAACTCGACGCCCGCGAAGCTCCGGCGGGAGACATGGAAGTCGTCCTCGGCCCGGGATGGCCCGGCGTTCTGCTGCACGAGGCCGTGGGCCACGGGTTGGAAGCCGATTTCAATCGCAAGAAGACGTCGGCATTCGCCGGCCTGATCGGCAAACGTGTGGCCAGTGAAAAGTGTACGGTGGTTGACAACGGAACCATGCCGTGGCGCCGTGGCTCCTTGAACGTGGACGACGAAGGCCAGCCGACCCAGGAAACCGTGCTCATCGAGAACGGAATTCTGAAGGGATATCTGAGCGACAAACTCTCGTCGAAGTTGATGGGGCTAGCCGACACCGGCAACGGGCGCCGCGAGAGTTATGAACACATTCCGATGCCGCGCATGACGAACACTTACATGCTGGCGGGGCAAGACGATCCCGGAGACATTATTCGCTCGGTGAAGAATGGCGTGTACGCGGTGAACTTCGGCGGCGGGCAGGTCGATATCACGAACGGCAAGTTTGTTTTCTCGGCGTCGGAAGCCTATCTCATCGAGAACGGACAGATCACGGCCCCGATCAAAGGCGCAACCCTGATCGGCAACGGACCCGATGTGCTGACGAGGGTTTCCATGGTGGGCAACGATTTGAAACTCGATGAAGGCGTCGGCACCTGCGGCAAAGATGGACAGGCCGTTCCCGTCGGTGTGGGAATTCCGACAATTAAAATCGACCGCCTCACAGTTGGCGGGACCGCCAAGCGGGAAACCGGCGGATTCATGCAGTAACACTCACCACGGAGACACGGAGCCACGGAGAAAAGCATAATTCACTGATTTTGATGCGTGGTTTCGCCGGAGAATAAAACAAGAATTGGTTTTCTCCGTGTCTCTGTGCCTCCGTGGTAGATTTTGATTTTGAAATGACGACAACCCTAGAAACCAGCGACACGAAACTCGCAACCGACCTCAATTCCCTCGCGACCGAAGTCGTTCGCCGCGCCACGGATGGCGGCGCTACGGCGGCCGAGTGTGTCGTCCGCGAAGGCGACGAGTTTTCGACCGTGGTGCGTCTGGGCCAGGTCGAAACGCTGAAGGAGTCGGGATCGCGCGCCATCGGCGTGCGCGTCTTCTTCGGACAGCGCGCGGCCAGCACGTATTCCAGCGATTTTTCCGCTGAAGGCATCGCACGCATGCTGAACTCCGCGCTCGAACTGGCGAAGATCTGTTCAGAAGATCCGCACGCGGGAATCCCCGAAGCTGGCAAACTCGGAGCGCTTACCGGCGACCTCCATCTCTATCACGAAGACGTGTACTCGCTGCCCGGCGCCGAACGCATTGAGTACGCGCGGCGCGCCGAAAAGGCCGCGCTCGACGCCGATCCCCGCATCAAGAACTCCGAGGGCGGATCGTTCGACGCCGCCACCGGCAGAAAAGTGCTGGCGAATTCCCACGGCTTTGTCGGCGAATACCGGAGGTCGTACTGTTCGGTCGCGGTGGTGCCCATCGCGCAGGACGAGGACGGCGGGATGCAGCGCGATTACTGGTATTCGGTAGCACGCAGCCTGGCGAAGCTCGACCCGGCGGAGCAGGTAGGAAAAGAAGCGGCGCGCCGCACGCTGCGTCGCCTCGGCGCGCGCAAGGTGAAGACAGCGCATGTGCCGGTGGTGCTCGATCCCATGGTCGCAAGCTCCATGCTTGGGCATATTTTCGAAGGCGTGAATGGCGACTCGGTCTATCGCGGAGCCTCCTTCCTGGCCGGCAAACTCGGCGAGAAAATTGCCGGAGCGAACGTCACCGTCATTGACGACGGCACCATGCCCGGCGGCTTCGGCACCGCCCCCTTCGATGGCGAAGGCATTCCCACGCGCCGCACGGTGGTAATTGAGAACGGAATTCTGAAGTCGTATCTGCTGAACACCTACACGGCCAAAAAGTTGGGTCTGGAGACCACCGCCAACGCTTCTCGCGGACTAGCCGGGACGCCAGGAATCGGACCGGGGAATTACTTCCTCGAGCCCGGAACGAAAACGCCAGACCAGATAATCGCGGACATCAAAGACGGCCTCTACGTAACCGAGTTTCTAGGTCACGGCGCCAACTTAGTAACCGGCGACTACTCCCGTGGCGCCTCCGGCCTGTGGATCGTCAACGGCGAACTGGCCTATCCCGTCGAGGAGATCACAGTAGCCGGCAATCTCAAAAACATGTTCTGCAACATTTCCGAGATAGGCAGCGACCTGGAATTCCGCGGCAGCGTAGCCTCGCCCACCATCCGCATCGACGGACTCACCGTTGGCGGAGAGTAGCAAGAATCGCGCAGGGACAGCCGCCCTCGGCTGTCCGAGCGGAGCGTAGCTCCGCAGTCCGGTGTGGCGCGGGGGCCCCGCCCGCAGAGACGAAGAACTCTCGGCGTAGGCGAAACCTCAACTCAGGAATTAACCTGTTTTTAACATTCGCCGTGTCATTCGCCGTTAACATTTCTCGCATGCCCGATCAGCCGTTGCAAATCGAAGATCTTCCCGGGTCGCGAGAAGGAATTCGAATTCTGCGCCTTTCGGGCCCGCTGACGCTTATCAATCTATTCGGCTTTCAATCCAAGGTGCGCGCCGACAATTCGCGCGCTCTCATTCTGGACTTGACAGATGTCCCCCTGGCGGATTCGGCGGGGATTGGGGCGTTGGTCGGGGCCTATGTCACTCGACAAAGAGATGGGCGCAGCCTGGGGTTGGTGGGCGTGAATCAGCGCATCCACCAGGCTCTCGAAGTCACGCGGGTGGAAAGCTTCTTCCGTTTCTATGGAACGGCCGCCGAAGCGGAGCAGGCGGTGTGAAATGGAGAGCCGGGTGTCCCCGCCCGCCCACCTCGCTGCCTAAAGACGGGTGAGACGCCCGTCACTCCACTAATCCGGCCTGGTGACCAAAAAGAAAAGCGGCCTGTGCCGGCCGCCCTTCTTTTTCCGAATGTTGGTTGTGACCTAGACGCCTTTGACGTTCTCTGCCTGCCAGCCCTTCGGGCCCTTCACGACGTCGAACTGAACTTGTTGACCTTCCTGCAGGCTGCGAAAGCCGTTTGCCTGGATGGCGGAGAAGTGAACGAAAACGTCCTCGCCATTCTGGCGGCTGATAAAGCCATAGCCCTTGGCATCGTTAAACCACTTTACTGTTCCTGTTTCCATGATGTTGCTGTGTTCCTTTTGTGTTGAAGTATGCGCCGGAACTCGCAGGATAGTGCAGGCAGGTCACGCTGTAGAGCGGGGTACTGCTGACGACCGCAAAGACCAAACGCACCTAAATTGTACATATTCGGGCGTAAATGGCTAGAAGATTCTGTGCTTACCGGGGTAACCCGGCGCGGTAGATATGTGCCTGACGCCCCCCCGAAAATCCTCGGGTTCAGCCCTCAATGCTCTTGTATCGAGCTGAAAAATAAGGCCCATCGCTTCTTAGAAGGGGTTCTGGCTTCAGCCCGATCCATCCTGCTCCAGAACGAGCGGACGGCTCCCCATTTGCAACTTCTTTGAGCCTCATTCATCATCGAGTTATGCGTATTCGCATGGGGACGGGGAGCTTCGTTTTCACAGGGTTCCTCCTCTGCGTTTCTCCCTTGTTCGCCCAAATCGGCCTCGTCGGGGACGTTCAAACCCAACTAGCCCAGAACTCCTTTTCCGCCGCCGAGTCGGAACTGCGCACCTATAAGGCTCAGCACGGTGTCACCCCGGAGTATTTGGAAGCCCTGTCCTGGATGGCGCGCGGCGCGGCCTCGATGAAGCAGTGGGATCAAGCGGCTGCGTACGCCAGCGAGACGCGCCGTCTCTCGGAGCAGCAACTAACGATAACCAAGCGCAAACTCGACGCCGAACCACGTCTGCCCATCGCCCTCGGTGCCGCCTACGAAGTTCTCGCCCAGGTACTGGCCGAAAAGGATATGGCGGAAAAAAGACAGCCCGCGCAAGCGGTCACCCTGCTGCGCTCGGCTTTGGCGCGCTATGGAGATACCTCCATTCGAGCGCGGCTTCAGAAGAACCTCAACCTGCTGTCTCTGATCGGTCAACCCGCCCCGCCATTACAAGTGACTCAGTATCTCGGATCGAAGCCGCCGGCTCTGGCGTCGCTGAAAGGTTCGCCAGTTCTTTTGTTCTTCTGGGCGCACTGGTGTGTCGACTGCAAGGCCGAAGTCCCCGTCATAGCCCGATTGCGGCAGGAGTTCGCTCCCCAGGGCCTGGTCGTCATCGGGCCAACCCAACTCTACGGCTACGCCGCGCAAGGAGCCGATGCCGCCCCCGAGCAGGAGCGCGTGTATATCGAATCCGTCCGCGCCCGCTATTACGCCAGCTTACAGGACATGCCGGTGCCGCTCAGCAAGCAGAACTTCAATGCTTACGGAGCAAGTACGACGCCGACTCTGGTCGTCCTGAATCGAGCGGGGCAGGTGGCGATGTATCATCCAGGAGCGCTTTCCTACGACGAACTGCGCTCCGCCGTGCTAAAGGCAGCCGGTCGCTGAAAACATGAGAAAACTATGAACCGAAGCATATTGCTCGGAATGACCACCGGTGCCGCCGTCATGCTGGGCTTTGGCATCGTCTGGCTGCTGGTGGGGTTGCTTCTCGGAGGCCCATCGCCCGTCTGGCTGCGGCTCTCCCTGCTTTTCACCGGCATCGTTTTGGGATCGTCGATAGCAACCCTGGGATTGCGGGCGTCACGGCTGTCGCGCGACACAGTTCCCCTAACCGCGGAGCAGGTCGCAACCAAGCGCGCGATGGGGCGGCGCATCGGCATGGTTTCCGGCATCGAGACGACTGCGATTGCTCTGGCCCTGGTCGTGCTGAATGTAGTCCGTTACCCGGGCTACATCTCGTGCGCCATCGCCGTGATTGTCGGCGTTCATTTTTTTGCGTTGGCCCCCTTGTTCAGAGCGCCTGCCTACCATGTGACGGGATTCTTGGGATGCGCGATTGCCCTCGTCGGCGTTTTTGTGGCCGACGCCGTTCTTCGCCAGAAAGTAGTGGGGCTGTCGTTTGGCCTGCTTCTGTGGGCGACAGCAGCGTGGGTCGCGTGGAAAGGCCTCTCCGCTGTGCCTCGAGTCGCAAGCAACCTGCCCCCCACCTGAAGTTTGTTCTTGAAGTTACTGCAGGTTAAAGCGCCGCGGCCTGTTCGCGCCGTCGCGCCTGAATCTCGATATATACGTTGATCAGCGAAACGGCGGCTGGCGTCACGCCGGGAATGCGCGAGGCCTGGCCTAGCGTCTGCGGGACGACTTTCCCGAGCTTCTCCTGCATTTCGCGCGACAACCCGCTGACTGCCCGGTAATCGAACCAATCCGGAATGCGCCGCTGCTCGGCCTTCTTCAGCCGCTCGATGGCGCGCTGCTGCTGGTCGAGATAACCGGCATACTTAATCTCAGTTTCGACCGACTTAAGCTCGTTGCGGATTTCCGACGAAAGATGAACCTTGGAAACCTCAACCGCAGAGGACGCCGAGTTCGCCGGGGAATCTCTTTCAAAAAACCGCGGCACCAGATCCCTGAGCACCGGCGCCAGTTGCTCGATGGTAATCTCCGGCCTCTTCAGCAGTTGCGCCAAAGGCTGCCCCAGCGCAGAAGACAGATCGCTTGGTTCGTGGAGGGATGGGCATCCTCGCGAGCCTGCCCTGAGCGAAGCCGAAGGGTCCAAGTCGAGCGCGGCCCGACCGGTTTCGCCGGCAGCAGAACAATCTCGCCAGATCTGCTCCGCCATCGCCCCCGTCACTTTCGTCCTCTCCAGCACCTGCTTCACGGCCTCCAGTCGCCGCTGCTTCGCCTCGAACTCTGCCCACGCCTCGTCCGAGATCAGGCCCACCCGCCGCCCATGCGGAGTAAGTCGGCGGTCGGCATTGTCGATCCGCAGATGCAAGCGGAACTCCGCGCGCGAAGTAAACATTCGGTAAGGCTCGTTGGTGCCTTTAGAAATCAAATCGTCGATAAGAATCGCCGTGTAAGCTTCCGTGCGGTCGAGCACCAGCGGAGCTTCTTTCTTCACCTTCAAAGCAGCGTTCATTCCCGCCATGATCCCCTGGCACGCCGCTTCTTCGTACCCGGATGTCCCATTGATCTGCCCGGCGAGAAACAGCCCAGCAATCTTCTTCGTTTCCAGCGTGCGCCTGAGTTCCGTGGGATCGATCGAGTCATACTCAATCGCGTACCCCGGCCGCATCATTTCCGCGCCGTCGAGTCCCGGAATCGACTTCAGGATCGCCATTTGCACATCGATCGGCAGCGAGGTGCTCATGCCGTTGACGTAGATCTCGTGCGTGTTCAGGCCCTCGGGCTCCAAGAAAAGTTGGTGCGTCAGTTTGTCGGGGAACTTGACGATCTTGTCTTCAATCGACGGACAGTACCGCGGCCCCGTCGAATGGATTTGCCCGCTGTACATCGGCGAGCGATGCACGTTCTCGCGAATGATGCGATGCGTCTCTTCCGTGGTAAAGGCGATGTAGCAGGGCACCTGCGCGTCGTGATGCGCAACGCGCCGGGTACGAAAACTGAACGGAGTGGGATCCAGATCGCCCGGCTGCCGCTCGAAGCGCGACCAGTCAATGCTGCGCCCGTCCAGACGCGGAGGCGTCCCGGTCTTGAGCCGGCATCCGCGCAGCCCAAGCTTCTTGAGCGCTTCGCCAAGCAGAACCGCCGCTGGTTCTCCCGAACGTCCCGCCGGATACTGCTGCTCGCCGCAGTGGATCAGCCCGTTCAAAAACGTTCCAGTCGTGATGATGACCACTTCGGCGGAGACGCGGCGGCCATCGCGCAGCAGGACGCCGCGGATGATGCGGTCGTTAGTCGTTGGTCGTTGGTCGTTGGCAAATGCGCCGCCATTTTCATCGGAAGCCGCGAACGACGAACGACCATCGACCAACGACTCCACAATCACATCCACGACTTCCGCCTGCTTGATCTTCAGATTCGCCTGCGACTCCAGCACTTCGCGCATCTTCAGGCGGTAGGCCTGCTTGTCGCACTGCGCCCGCGGCGACCAGACGGCGGGTCCACGCGAAGTGTTGAGCAGGCGGAATTGAATTCCGACGGCGTCCGTGATTTCGCCCATGACGCCGCCGAGAGCATCCACCTCGCGCACCAGGTGCCCCTTGGCGATGCCGCCGATAGCGGGGTTGCACGACATCTGCGCGATCAGATCGACGTTCAACGTGTAAAGAGCGGTCTTCAGCCCCATGCGAGCCGCCGCCATGGCCGCTTCGCATCCGGCATGACCGGCCCCTACCACAACAACCTCGAAATGTTCGTCAAACGTCCGCATGTGCGCTTATTCAGTGACCCACAACAAGAAGAGCGGGGAATGTTGCTTCGTTGATTGTAACAACGTTCTTCGCTCTGCCGGCACAGGCTCGGCGCGGCCCTTCATCTCAGCGGTTAACTGCCACGCGCGTCGCTTTTCAGTGCTGGCAGAGAAGAAAACGGGGTGCCCGGCTGCTCGCGCTCTTCGCCGCGTCTTGTGATCCGTCCATCCCGACCGTATAGTGGAGGGTCCCGAGGTGAATATGGAAACGAAGGCATTTTTGTCTCTACTCGAAGAACGCATTCATCAATACGACTTGCTCTGTCATCCGTTTTACAAAGCTTGGTCGGCAGGCGAGCTGACCCGCGACGATTTGCGCGCATACGCCGAGGATTATTATCCTCACGTGGAGGCGTTCCCGGGCTACCTGGCTCAACTTGGCGTCCGGCTGGAGGAAGGCGAGCTGCGCCGCGCCGTTCTCGCCAACATGACCGACGAGAAGGGCGGCGAAGATTCCTTCGGCGAGCCGGAACGCTCCCACGCCGAACTGTGGCTCGACTTTGTCGAAGGCCTGGGCGGAAGCCGCATTCCGAAACGGCGGCCGGTCGGGGAAGTTCGCAAGCTCATCTCCTGGTTCCACCGTATCTCGAGCGAGGGCACTCCGGAAGAGGCGCTGGCGGCTTTCTATGCCTACGAATCGCAGGTGCCGCGCTTGGCGCAAGAGAAGGATCGCGTCCTGCGCGAACTCTACAACGCCGATGAGGAGACCCGCGGCTATTTCACTGTGCACGCCATCGCCGACGTGCTCCACGCGCAGGTGTGGCGCACCCAGCTCGAGAAGCGGATCAAGGCCCATCCCGAGACTGCCAAGAAAGCATTGGCGGCCGCCGAGACTGCGGCCAAAGCTTTATGGACCGTGCTGGATGGCTTCGAGGCGCGGCGGCTGGAACGGATGGCAGCCTTAGCCGCAAGTCGGAATTAAGAAGCCCGCCCGTAGAGACGGGGCTTGCCCCGTCTCTACGGGACTTTAATGAAATTGTGACTTTTGCTTCTGCCACTCGGTCGTCATTACTTCTGCGATCCCGTTTTAAACAAGAATGGCTCGACCTATCCCTATCGGCACACGCGGCGAAGCGGCTGAAACCGTTGAGTTGAAGCACACGCTCGCTGCCCATCACCCCGAGTTGCCACCCGTGTATTCGACCCCAGACATGATTCGGCTGATGGAAACGGCCTGCTTCAATGCGCTGCAACCGTATTGTGATGAGGGTGAAATCACGGTGGGGATCTCGATCCACGTCGAACACCGTGCGGCGAGCGGGATTGGAATGCGAATCCACGCCGAGGCGGAACTGGAATCGTTTGGCGGCCGCTTCTATATCATGCGCGTCCATGCCCACGACGGCGCGCAGGAGATCGGGCGCGGTACGGTGGGACGCTCCGTGGTGCACGTCCCCAGTTTCATCAAGCGCATGCGCGATAAAGCTCGCGGCAGGTGACCCCGCTTGAAACTTCTTTTGTTCACCCGTTGATCAGATTCATCATGTGTTCCGGGTAGCGCAATCCCGAAGCCGCTCCGGAGGGAAAGACTTCGTTCAGGCGGCGCAGATCATCCGGGGTCAGTTTCAAATCCACAGCCGCGGCGTTTTCCTCGAGATACTTGCGCCGCTTCGTGCCCGGAATCGGGACAATATCGTCGCCCTGCGCCAACACCCACGCGAGCGCCAATTGTGAAGACTGACATTTTTTTTCGCGCGCGATGTCTTCAACTCTCTTCACGAGATCCAGATTCTTCTGAAAGTTTTCACCCTGGAAGCGCGGCGAGAAACGGCGATAATCATCGGCCGCCAGGTCTTCGAACTTCTTGAATTGGCCCGCAAGAAAGCCTCGTCCGAGCGGACTGTAGGCGACAAAGCCGATGCCGAGTTCACGGCAAGTCGCCAGGATTTCCTCTTCCGGATCGCGCGTCCAAAGCGAATACTCCGTCTGCAGCGCCGCGATGGGATGCACCTTCACGGCACGGCGCAGAGTGCTGGCGCTGGCTTCCGACAAGCCAATATGGCGAATCTTGCCTTGCTTCACCAGTTCCGCCAGGGCGCCAACCGTTTCCTCAATCGGCGTATTCGGATCGACGCGATGCTGGTAGTAGAGGTCAATGTGTTCGACGCCCAGCCGCTGCAAACTTCCTTCGCAGGACTTCTTCACGTATTCGGGCTTGCCGCTGACGCCGCGGATATTGGCGTTGCTGGGATCGCGGACAATCCCGAACTTTGTGGCCAGCACGATCTGGTCGCGCTTGCCTTTGATCGCTCGTCCGACGAGTTCTTCGTTCTTGTGCGGCCCGTAGACGTCGGCAGTGTCAAGAAAGGTGATGCCGAGTTCGATCGCCCGATGAATAGTCGCGATCGATTCGGCATCATCGCGTCCGGAGTAAAACTCCGACATGCCCATGCATCCCAGGCCGAGGGCGGAAACTTTGAGACCGGAACGTCCAAGATTGCGGGTTTTCATTCGAGTGCTCCTTTTTTGCGATCCGAAGAGAGATTGTTGCAGACGGACAACGTTGGGTTTTTCGTGGAGACGCGGCTTGCCGCGTCTCCACCCACCACGTCTCCGCCCACAGCGAGACGGGGCAAGCCCCGTCTCTACAGACGGAAGATTTCAGGGACGCCTATATAGATGAGAATTTCGTCTTCGGCGTTTCAGAAAACCAACGCAGATCAGCGAATCGTGATCGGCGGCTTGGCAGCCGTCCGCACTTTGCCGATTTCGACGGTAGGAACGCCGGCATCCCGCAGCGCTCGTGTGAGCGGGCCGGCGTCTTCGGCGGAAACCGAGATCAGCAGTCCGCCGGCGGTTTGCGGGTCGAAGAGAAGCGTGCGGATGTCGGCGGGAACCGACGGATCGTAGCCGACCAGGCATTCGGCAAAATCACGATTGGCTTTGAGTCCGCCGGGAATGTAGCCGGCGTGGATGCAATCGAGCGCGCCTTCGAGCACGGGAATGTTAGCGGATTGGAAGACGAGGCTGACGTTCGATGCCAGCGCCATTTCGCGAGCGTGGCCGATCAGGCCAAAGCCGGTGATGTCGGTAAGGGCATGGACGGCAAAGGCGTCGCTGGTCGTTGGTCGTTGGTCGTTGGCGGGGTCGTCCGCCGGGTGCCCCACGTCTCGCGCTTTTCGAGACGTGGGCCTTTGCTCCGCCCATACGTGTCCGCCCGTGATCACCTCGGCCGCCGCCTTGTTCAAAGTTGTCATCGACTTCACGGCCGCGTTGATCCACTCCTGCTTGGCGACACCTTTCTTGATCGCCGTCGAAATGACCCCCGTGCCGAGCGCCTTGGTGAACAGCAGCTTATCGCCGGGTTGCGCGCCCTGATTGGCCAGCACGCGTTTGGGATGAATCACTCCGGTGACCGAATAGCCGAATTTCGTTTCTTCATCGCGGATGCTGTGGCCGCCCACCACGGTGCACCCGGCCTCGATCATCTTCGACAAGCCGCCAGCAAGAATGCGCTCCAGAATATTGAGATCGGCTTTATCGGGAAAGCAGACGAGCGCGAGCGCCGTCAGCGGCTTTCCCCCCATGGCATAGACGTCGCTGAGCGCGTTGGTGGCAGCGATCTGGCCGAAGGTGTAAGGATCGTCCACGATGGGCGTGAAAAAATCCACCGTCTGCACGAGCGCCGTCTCGGGCGTGAGCAGATACACACCGGCGTCGTCGGCGTGATCGAAGCCGACTAGCACATTTGGGTCCTGTTGCCGGGCTAATTTCCCAAGCACCGTGTCCAGCGCCGCCGGACTCAGCTTGGACGCTCAACCCGCGGCTTTAACGGACTCCGTGAGACGGAATGGTTTTACGTCAGACACGAGGCCATTGTAACGGAGGGGGAAGATCTGGCCGTGGGTCCGAGTGCACGCCGTTCCGGAGGGCCTATTTCTTCGCGCAACTGCCTTTCCCTCTGCTACGCTCTTACAATCTATGCGCCTTCACCACAGCCTGTTTTTCTTAGCCGCCGTTGCCGGATCCATCTTCGCCCAAAACGTCAAACCGGTTGCCGACCGCCTCGCCGACCAGAACGCCCTTTTCGAAGAGCAGTACGAGTCCGATCTCCGCAACTTTCCCGAGCGCGCCACCGCCTTCGGCGACTACCGCTACAACGACAGGCTCGCCGACTACTCACCGGACGCCATCGTCCAGCGCCACAAGACCAACCAGGATTTCCTTGCCCGGCTTGAAGCCATCCCGAGTGCTGGCTTCTCCGATCAGGACCAGCTCTCTCACGACCTCCTAATTCGTGTCCTCCAGCAGCGCATCGCCGACTTCAACCTTAAAGAATATGAGATGCCAATCAACCAGCAAAATGGCGTCCACACCAGCCTCGCCGATCTACCGCTGTCCGTCCCTCTCGACTCGGTCAAGCACTACGAGGATTACATCGCCCGTCTTCACCAGATCCCGCGCGTCCTCAGCCAGACCGCCGAAGTCCTGCGCGCTGGCATGAAGGACAAACTCATGCCCGTCCGATTCCTCATCGAGAAGCTCCCCGTCCAGTGTCAGGGCATCATCGACGCCGACCCTTTTCTCACTCCAACAAAGAAATATCCTGCGAGCATCTCCCCCGAAGATCAGAAGCGCTTGACCCAGCAGATCACTGACGCCATCAACATCGACGTCATCCCCGCCTACAAGACCTTCGCCGCCTTCCTCCGAACGGAATACGCTCCTGAAGGCCGTACTACTCTCGCGGTTATATCTCTGCCAGACGGCCAGAAGCGCTACGAAAACGACATCTACGCCCGCACCACCACCCGCATGACGCCGGACGAGATCCACCAACTCGGCCTCCACGAGATCGACCGTATCCAGGCCGAGATGACTCTGATCGCCAAGAAAGAGGGCTTCGCCGACCTCGCCTCCTTCCGGGCCTCTCTCAAAACCAATCCCAAATACATTCCCACCTCGTCGGAGCAGATCCTCGAAGATTTCCGCCACTACATCGCCCAGATGGAGCCGAAACTCCCGCAGCTTTTCACTCTTCTTCCGAAGTCGCCGGTCACCGTCGAAGCCATACCCGCCTTCCAGTCCGCCGCTGCAACCCACTACGTCACCGGCACGCCGGATGGCAAGCGCCCCGGCCGCGTCGTCGTCGCCACTTCCGACTTCGCCGAGCGCTCGCTCATCGACGACGAGGCGATCGCCTACCACGAGGGCATCCCCGGACATCACATGCAGCTATCCGTGCAGCAGCAACTCACCGGATTGCCCAAGTTCCGTCTCCACAGCCTGGGCTTCAACGCCTACATCGAAGGCTGGGCCCTGTACGCAGAGCAACTAGGCAAAGAGGTCGGCTTCTATCAGGATCCAGTCTCGGACTACGGCCGCCTCTCCTCCGAACTCTTTCGCGCCGTACGACTGGTCGTCGACACCGGAATCCATTCCAAAGGATGGACCCGTGATCAAGTCGTGGACTTCTTCCGCAAGTCCGGAGCCGTCGACGAGCCCACCCTCCAGTCCGAGACCGACCGCTACATCGCGTGGCCCGCGCAGGCCCTCAGCTACAAGCTCGGCCAGCTCAAGTTCCGCGAACTCCGCGAACGCGTCCAGAAAGAATTGGGCCCTAAATTTGACATCCGCAAATTTCACGACGAGATGCTCGACGGCGGAACCCTCCCCCTCGATCTCCTCGACGCCCGCACCAACAATTGGATCGCACAACAGAAATCACAGTGACGGCTTACCGTGTAGAGCGGACACTCCTGTCCGCTGCCTTTGACGTTGATTTTTCGCCGCGGGGAAGATCAAACCAACACCAAGATCAAAAGCGGCGGACAGGAGTGTCCGCCCTACATTCTTACTTTACCGTGATCTGCGTGATCTGCAGATCCGGGTACGCATGGTTCCACTGGGCGGAAATGTTCTCGAAGGTCAGGCGGAAAGGCTTGCTCTGGCCCGGCGCGAGCGGCGACAGGTTGAGGTCCACGGCTTCGTCGTAGGGTCCGCCGGTGCGCAGAACGCGGATGGGAAGTTCTTCGCGCTGCGCCGTTTGTCCCATGTCGTCCTTGAACGTGATCTGCGCCACGGCGTGGATGACGGTCTTATCGCCGGTGTTGGTGATGTTGCCATCGAGATAGCTGACCGTGGCGCCAACAAAATTCTGCGCGGCGCTTGTCTTCAGATCGGAGAATTTCAGGTTTGCGGCATAGGCTGGAGGTGCGGCGGGCTTCTTCTGCTCGGCGCGGAAAATCAGCGCGAGAATGCCGACCACAATCCCGACGATGAAGATCCCGATAAGTACCGGACGCAGGCTGGACTCTTGCGGCTCTGTCGTGGGATTCCCGTTCGGCTGGATCAGGCCACCCATGGCGGGATTGTACTACCGGCGACTCCTTACGATGATGGCGCTGGCGGCGGGCCAAGCTGCGCTCGTCTTGGACGGACTCGGGCGCCCGTCCCTCCACCGGCGTTTCAGTAGCGGGCCCCTGCGCTTGAAGACGTCGCTTTCGCGGAGTTCCCCGATTCCCGCGCATCGGTAACGCGGTAGTTGTTGTATTCAATCGTCAGCGTGGCGCGCCCGCCGAGCCGAATGTAGCTTACCGACTGGTTGCGCCGGGGAAGCCAGAAATTTTGCACCTTCGTGTACTCGTGGTGAATTTCGCTTTTCTTCGTCCAGAAGGAAGGATTCTGGGCCGGCTCGGCGTCAATCCGGGTCACGGCGAAATCGGTTCCGTCAATCCACACTTTGCCGCGATAGACGTACTTGCTTTTCGCTTTCGGATAGACGGCGAGCACGTATTGGCTGCCCTGCGCCGAGGACTCGAAGCCGATCAGCGCCATGTCGTAGTTGTCGCGGTTCAGCAGCGTGTGGGCGTGCACCTCCGGCTCGGCAGCTTCTTTTTCGCTCTCCAGCAACCTCTTGAACACGCGGTCGATGATCAGCTTCGATCCCGTTTGAGAGAGGACTTTGAAGTTCTTCGTGGAAGGACTGTCATAAGTGGCCTCCACGGTCATTTCGGCGTCGCGAGCGCCCGGGAATCCGCGATAGGAAAGACGGTAAACGCGGGTGGATTCGTAGTGGCGCAGAGCTTGTGCCCGCGCTTCATCTTTGCGGACGAGATTGTTCACGACCTGGTCGACCGAGAGTGGCGCGGTAGTGATGGAAGGCGGGAGCGGGCTGGAATCAACGACCGCCCCGAACGCGCCAACCAGTGTGGCCGCCAGCAGAAAGATAAGTCTGGTCGAGCTTTGGATCGAACTTGGGATCGAACTCAAGACTGTGCGCATGTATCATCCGACGAATGGCCTAGATTACCACCGTCGCTGGTCATTCCCGAGTGTTGGGCGGGCCGGACGGCGGAGCGGCTGCCAGAGGTCAAGATTTCGGCACTGGGTTCGGCAGCGACCGCGCAAATTTCGCGAGTCCATAGCGATTTCACCCATCGTGAGGAACCGGGCCGCCGATGCCCAACGAATGTTTTCAATTACTTGTGGGAAAGAACAAATGGATAGATAATTGCTATGGCATTGGAACAAGGAGCCCTCCCCCATGTGGATCCGTGAAAGCGAAAAGTGTGTTCATTGGAACTGGATTGCGATCTTCTCCTACGCCGCGTCGCTGGCTGTCAGCTTGGCGATTTGGAGAGGTCTATTCCGGGCCGTTGAACACCTGGTGAAGTAAGACGAGAAGGTAAGCGGTAAGAACTTGCGCAGCACGGTGCCGGCAGAACCCGGAAGGCCGCAGGTGCCGGAGCTGCGAAATTACCGCTCATAACCTTTACCGGTCGTAGTGCAGCAGCGAGAAGACGTCGTACTTCTTCAGTTTCTCGCGACCTCTCAGGAAGTCGAGTTCGACCACAAACCCCAGCCCCGCAATCCGCGCGCCCAGGCCGCTGGCCAGTTCCGCAGTCGCGACCGCCGTTCCGCCGGTGGCCAGCAGGTCGTCCACAATCAGAACGCGCTGGCCTTTTTTGATGGCATCTTTGTGCACCTCCAGCGCGTTGCTGCCGTATTCGAGCTCGTAGCTGACCTTGACCGTTTCGGCGGGCAGCTTTCCCGGCTTGCGGACAGGAACGAATCCAGCATTCAGCCGGTAGGCGAGCGCCGGGCCGAAAATAAATCCGCGGGCCTCCATGCCCAGCACCAGGTCAATCTCCTTGCCGATATAGTTTTCCGAGAGCGCGTCAATCAGCCGCGCGAAGCCGACTTTGTCCTTGAGCAGCGTGGTGATGTCGTAGAACAGAATGCCCTTCTTGGGGAAGTCGGGCACCTCCCGGATCAGCTTCTTCAACCCAGCGCAATCTACTGGCACGGTCGACATCTTAAGTTAATCTCCTCGAACTTGAAAGGAATGGAGCCCCGCGACCGGCTCGGCCTCGCATTCTTCCACGTCATCCACCCGCGCCGCGCGCGGCCCTTCCTGCAAACGCGACCGCAATCCAACTAACTGCTCGCGCGTTCCCATGGCCAGCACTTCGACGCTGCCATCGTGATTGTTGCGGACCCATCCTGCAATTTGCAAGATGTCAGCCTCGCGCTCGACAAACCAGCGGAAGCCGACGCCTTGGACACGTCCGCGCACCAGGAAGCGACGAGCTTGGGTAGTAGATTGGTCTTTGGCGGTAGTCATCGTTGATTGCAGAGGTCATCAGAGGTCAGATTGCAGAGGTAAGAACCTTCGTTTTGGATTTTCGTCTCTGCAATCTGACCTCTAACCTCTGACCTTACTGCGCCCGCGACAGATACGTCCCCTCAGCCGTGTCCACCTTGATCTTCTCGCCTTCGTTGATGAACGGTGGCACCTGCACGATGAGGCCGGTTTCGGTTTTCGCCGGCTTGGTCACGCTCGATGCCGTCGCGCTCTTCAGGCCGGGCTCGACTTCCGTCACGGTCAACACCACGGTCTGCGGCAACTCGATACCCACGGCCTTGCCATCGAAAAACTCCACCTTGATCTGAAGATTCGACGTCAGGTAATCCACCGCGTCGCCCAGCGTGTCGCGGGTCAGGTGGGTCTGCTCGTAGTTTTCGGTGTCCATGAAGTAGTAGCTGTCGCCGTCGGCGTATAGGAACTCCATGTTGACCTCATCCACGTTGACTTTCTCGATGGGGTCGGGGGAACGGAAACGGTGCTCGAACATGGCGCCGGTGCGCAGGTTGCGCAGCTTCGCCTGGATGAAGGCGCGCAGGTTGCCCGGGGTGCGGTGCTCGACGCTGAACACGGAATGCAAGTCATTGTTGTGCTTGATGATCATGCCGGGACGGAGCTGGGTCGCTGGAATCGACATTGCTGTTTACATCTCCTTCACTGTCTAGGAATTCTGGGCAGCGGGGCAGGTCCGGGGTCCCCAGCGGGCCCGCTTTTGGCCTGCTGGGGTGGAGGTCGCCGGGGCTTCCGCCGCACTTGGGATTAACCTTTCATTTTACACAGGCGGAGAGGATTCTGGGCAATTTGTAATTTGGTAATTTGTCATTGGTAATTTAGGCCCCGGAAAGTCGCCGGAATTTCAATTACAAATCACAAATTACGAATTCAGTATTCAGGTCTAGAATAGGGATGATCGGGAGGTCCATATGCGCATTGGAAAATACGAGAGTTCGGAGGGCACGACCGGGACAGCAATTACTTTTCTGCTGATCGGGCTTGGCGTCGGCGCGGCCCTCGGTCTGTTGCTCGCTCCGAAGGCTGGGCGACAGCTGCGGAAAGACCTGCGGCGTTCCTACGACGACGCCTTGGAAACCGCCTCCGGCTGGACGGACGAAGCGAAAGACCGTTTCGAGGAAGTGGTCGAAAAAGGCGGCGAGTTCGCCGACGAAGTGCGGGCCAAAGCCAAGCCGCTGAGCGATTTGCTGCGCCGCCCGTAAATTTCGGGCCCAAGCTCGCGGACAGAATCATCACCGGCAGCGACGACGGAGCCCGTACCCTGCTCACGGCGGGCTCGTCGGCCGGTCGTCGTTGGCCGTTGGTAAACCCGTTATCCGCGAACGATCAACAACTCCCCGGAGTCTTACGGTTCGGCCTGCGTTTCGTCCTCGAGCGTGCGCTTCTTTTTGTGCACACTGCGGATGACAATGCCCATCGAGAACCGGAAGTTGTCCTGCTTCTTCTTGCCGAGCAAAGGAAACGCGGTGCCGGTCTGCAAGTAATCGGCCTTGAGCCGCAATGCGAAACGCTGATTGATCTTGCAGTCGGCGCCGCCGCCGGCCAACAGCGCCCGGCCAGTGCCAACTTCCGTGAAGTCCGCCCCCTGGGCGCTCGCCTCGCCCCTTGTGCCCTGATGTCCGTACATGATCTCGCCAAACGGCGTCCAGCGTTCATACTTGCGGCGGGAAAACTGCGCGCCGAAAAGAATGTTGTACTCTCGCGTCGTCGCGTTGAACGTAGGCGACGTCGTCGGGCAGAAGGGCGGACAGGTTGGAAAGGGCGCCGGCACCGCTACCGGAATCTTGGAGGTTCCGAAGTATTGCCCGCCCTCCACGACGATCCCCAGCCAACTGGTCGCATTGAGACCGAGAGAAGCGTCCCAGCCCGGCAACCCCGCCCAGTGTCCGGCATTGAAAAGACCGGCTTCGGCGTACGAACCGCCGGCAAAGAATTCGTAGCGCGGAAACTGGGGCGCCCGTGCGGGGATGGCAGGTGGAGTTGGAATCGGGGCTGGCGAGGGGGCTGGAACTTGGGCTGAGGTTGCTGGAGCCGGGGCTGGAGTTGGAACCTGCGCCCACGTCATCACACCCAGCGCAGCCACGCCAGCCAAAACTCCCAGGTATTTCCTCACGATTCCTCCTTGAAATGGAGTTGCCAGTACTCCAACTTGGATGCGTCCGACAAACTATTGAGTATACCGTGAGGGCGGGGACGCTCCTGTTCACGACCCGCTCGGCGTCAACAAAGGGCAAAGTCAAAGGCACCGGGCAGGAGTGCCCGCTCCACACAGGCACTCTATACAATGAATGGAATCCATGGAAATTAGGCTGACGGAAACCGAAGTCCGCGTGCTGGGGTCGCTGATCGAAAAGGACATCACCACGCCGGAGTACTATCCGCTGTCGCTGAACGCGCTGGTGAATGCCTGCAACCAGAAGACGAACCGCGATCCGGTGATGCAGTTGGACGAAGGCGCGGTGCGCGCCGCGCTGGACGGTCTGCAGCAGCAGCGCCTGGCTGGACCCGCGCGCGGCGCCGACAGCCGCGTGACCAAATACGAACAGCGGCTGCAGGAGGTATTTAACTTCATGCGTCCGGAGATTGCAGTGCTGTGCGTGCTGCTGCTGCGCGGTCCGCAGACACCGGGCGAACTGCGTGGACGCGCCGAGCGCATGCACCGCTTCGCAGCGCTGGAGGACGTGCAATCGGCGTTGCAGAAGTTGATGCAGCGCGAGCCGCCACTGGCGAAGGTGCTGGCCCGACAGCCGGGAACAAAAGAATCTCGATATGCGCACCTGCTCGCCGGAGATGTGGTGGAAGCGGA
>Ga0209039_10001115_pt1 | contig 25788 bp, 19 predicted proteins | sample BogFormECP12_OM1_FD_188238 | JGI IMG/M metagenome (GOLD analysis project Ga0209039, IMG submission 188238) | Bog forest soil microbial communities from Calvert Island, British Columbia, Canada - ECP12_OM1 (SPAdes) (version 2) | ecosystem: Environmental > Aquatic > Freshwater > Wetlands > Bog ... | reverse complement strand
GCAGAACGGGATCGACCTTAAGGCCGGGGATGAAGTGATCACGACCGAGCAGGACTACCCCCGCATGCTGACGACGTGGGACCAGCGCATGCGGCGCGATAACATCAAAGTGCGTCGCCTTCAATTCCCCGTCCCGACGACGGGGGACGACCTCTACCACCGTTTCGAACAGGCCATCACGCCGCAAACGAAAGTATTCCACTTCTGCCACGTCACCAACTTGACCGCCCAGATGTTTCCGGTGGCGCGTCTTGCCCGCCTGGCTCGATCGAAAGGGATCGTTACCATCGTCGACGGCGCCCACGCCCTGGGGCAGTTCCCGTTCAAGCTGCGGGATCTCGAGTGCGACGCTTATGGAGTCAGCCTGCACAAGTGGCTGCTGGCGCCGATCGGCAACGGATGTCTCTACGTTCGCAAAGCGATGATCCCGCGATTCTGGCCTTTGCAGGCAGCCCCCGAACAGCAGGACGATGACATCCGAAAGTTCGAGGCCATCGGGACGCACCCGTGGGCCATCCGGGTGGCGCTCGGCGAGGCACTGGCTTACCATCAGGCCATCGGTGGCGAGCGCAAGGCGGCCCGGTTGCGCTACCTGACCTTGCGTTGGGCCAACGCCCTGAAGGCTTACCCGCGCATCAAGATACTGACGGATCTCAGCGAGCCTCCTCAGGCCTGGGCGGTAGCCGCGGTCAATATCGAGGGGATCGACGTCGGGGACCTTTCGAAATTCCTAATGGACAAGTACCGAATTGTCGTCGTCGGGCTTAAGGGCGGAGCGCCGCCAAACCAGGTTTTTGATTATCAGGCTCTCCGCGTGTCGCCCAACATCTACACCACGCTCGAGGAAATCGACACGTTCGTCGCGGCCATGGAAGACGCCATGAAGAACGGCGTTCCTTCCACGCAGGCGTCGCTCGGCGGTACGACGGAGGGGTGGTACGCCTAGCTGGACTTCCAACCACGGGTCTGGAATGGCGGCCACCGTCGGTAACCCGGCAAAAGGAGGATTCAGATGAAACTTTCGGCAATTTGGGCAGTGGGGGCAGCGGCCTTGATCCTCGTCGCAGGGGCTACGGAGGCCGTTGCCCAGGGAATGTTCACAATCCCGTTCACGTTCCAGGCCAGCGGCACAAGTCTCCCCAAAGGCGAATACTCGATCGTCCCAAAGGACGATAGTCATATTACGCTGCGGCAGGAAGCGACCGGCAAGGAGTTTCAGGTCGCCTTCACGAAGCGGCTGGCGCAGCCGAGCCCGCCTCTCGCCGAACCCCAGCTTGTATTCGACGTGGTTGGGAACTTCGCGCCGTCATATACGGAATATGTAACGGATTATGTGCTGGCCGAGGTGTGGCTGCAGGGTGCGGATGGATTCCTCGTACATACCATGAAGGGCGCGCACCAGACTCAGACCATCAAAGGGCAGAAAGCAAAATAGATGAAAAAGATAGGCATCCTTGGCGGCATGAGTCCGGAATCCACCACGCTTTAAAAGGGTAAACGATGTGATTTATCAGGAATTGTGCCGGGGCGAGATACGGCCCACCTCACGGCATCTGTTTCTGGAAATCATCGAACGCCTGCGCCATCGGGGCGCAGAGGGGATTGTCCTCGGATGCACGGAGATACCGCTTCTGCTCGCACCGCAACACTGTGACTTACCCCTGTTCAACACGGCTCTGCTACACGCCGGAACCGCACTGGATTTCGCTCTGCAACCGGAAGCCGTTAACTAACGATCTCCCCCCGCGGCCTTCATGGCCTTCATCATGAAATCCTGAATCTCAGGGCGAACCTGCCAATTCTGCTTCGGCCCCTCCGGCCAATTCTCTTGGTCGGCGTACATCGCATTCAAGCCCTTCTGGATCTCCGGATCGCCGCCCGTGAAACCCTCCACCAGCTTCTTCCAGCGAGCCACCAGGGCTTGCGCCTTCTGCCCGGCAGGATCTTCGCCAAGCGACGCTTCAATATCCGCGAACAGTTCCGCCCACTGCTGGCTTACCCGTTCTTGCAGTTCCGGTGACCATAGGTGCTTCCGCGCCTCGACTTTGCCTTGAGCTTCCCCGCTGTAATACTTCTTCGTCCAATCTACGCCATTCTGCATCTCGATCTCCTTAATGATTTGTTTGAACAAACTCCAGTCCGGTCCCCGCCGGGATCGGATCGACCGCGCGGCCTTCTCGATGGCGGCGATCGTCCGGTCGAGTCGGCGGCGCTTTTCGGCCAGCATTCGTTGCTGGCGCCGCAGTGTACCCGGCAAGGCAGTAACATCCTGGAGCAGGTCACGGATCTCGCTCAGTGGCAAACCCAGAAATTTCAACACCACAATCTGTTCCAGGCGCGCGAGGTCGCGGTCGCTGTAAAGCCGATAGCCGCTTTCCGTGCGACGGCTGGGCTTGAGCAAGCCGATGTGGTCGTAATGATGAAGGGTACGAACCGTGACGCCGGCCAACTCGGCGAACTCTTGCGGCCGGTATGTGCCGATGGTGTTGGGTTTCAAGGTCGCCTCCGTAAAGGATGATCCCCCCTGACGTTACGTCAGAGTCAAGAGTTTTTTGAGTGGCCGCCCGGTAGTCCCGACCAACTTCGGCAGATTGGAAGTAAGGATGGTAACGGGTATAATCCTCCACGTTTGACGGAATCAACGCGGAAGCCGCGTTTATTGGAGACGGTTATGTTCATACGATTTCTTGGAGTTCGAGGCATTCATGCGCTGGCGCTGGTGGCGGTTCTGATCCTGGCGGGAGTGACGCAGGGCGCGGCCCAGCAGAACGTTTCAATTCATAATGAGCAGTTGACTGTTTCGGTGAACACCCACGATGGGTCGTACAGTATCCGGGCGAAGGGCTTAGAGCCGCCGGTGCTCGTGGCGCGCGTCGGCGCGGAAATCGATCGTCAGTGGGTGCGCTCGAGCGAATATCCCAAGCAGATCGCTGAAGAGTCCACCTTTCAGGATGAGCTGGGCAGCGGGCATGCCATCAGGATCACCTACAGTGGCCTGGCGGGAAAGCCGGACCTGGTCGCGGTCTTACGCCTTTACGATCAGCACGCTTACGGCGACGTGGAAGTCACCGTGCGCAACACTACCGGGAAGGCGCTAAGCATCCAGGCCATTCGCAGCATGGAAGCGGCCGGCAAAGACTTGGTGAATCTCGGCGGGCGCGAGGGGGCGGACCGCGTGCTATCTGACAGCTTCAGCGAGGACCGCCCGAACATGCGGATTCTCGATTTGGCGCAGGCGCCCGAAAGCGTGCACCGGGGCGTGGGCAGCCAACTGATCTACAACCAGGAAAGCAAGCAGAGCCTGCTGCTGGGCGCACTCACCTCAAGGCGGCTTCTGAACATCCTGCACCTGCGTGTGGAGAAGGTCTCGGGAGGCGAGCCGAAGATTACCTCCTACACCGTGGACTCAACGGGAACGACGGAGATCGAGATTGGAGAATCTCTCGAAAAGGCACCGCAGGAGGACCGGATCGATCTGAGTCTGCCCGTGGAGGCAGGCAAGGAATTGGCTTCCGAGCGGATGCTGTTCGCCGTAGGGACCGATTATCACGCGCAACTGGAAGCCTACGGTAATGCCATCAGGATTTTGCATCGGGCGCGAGAAGCAGCCCAAAACCCTATCGGCTGGTGGAGTTGGACGGCCTTCTACGGGGGCATCACGGAGGCGCCTACCCTGACCAATCTGCGTTGGCAAGCCCAGAATTTGAAGGATCTGGGTTACAAGTTTTTCTTCATTGACGAGGGATACCAGTACGCGCGGGGTGAATATACCACCCCCAACGCCGCGCAATTCCCCGACGGCATGCGCTACGTGGGACACCAGGTTTGCCAACAAGGGCTGACCTTCGGTATCTGGACCGCGCCGTTTGAAGTGACGGGCCGCGCCTGGGTCTACGAGCACCACGAGGATTGGCTGGTACACAATGCGCAAGGCAAACCCATCCAGATTGGGTCCGTGGGGAGCGGTACGACGGACCCGATCTTTGCGCTCGACACCACCCACCCCGGCGCGCAAGCGTATTTGCGCCAGACCTACCGAATCCTGACTCGCGACTGGGGCGTGCGGCTGATCAAAATGGATTTCATGGATGACAGCGCCATCGAGGGACTCCGCTATCGGCCTAACACGACGGCGCTGGAGGCCCAACGCATTGGGCTCCAGATCATCCGCGAGGCGGTGGGCGAGGACGTGCTGCTCGATAAGGACGGCAGCCCCATGCTGAACCCGGTGGGAATCGTGGACGTCGGCCGGATTTCCGTGGATACGGGCCACGCCTTTCTGGCCAGCCGCGACGCCGACCCGGGCATTGCCGCGCGCTACTATATGCACAGAAACTGGTTTACCAGCGACCCCGACGCATTTACCGTGGCCGCGCAGCAGATGACTCCGGGGTGGCACACGGCTCGAAAGCCCATCTCCCTTGATGATGCGGAAGTTTCCATCGCGCTGGCGGCGGTTTCCGGCGGCCTGTTCGAGCTTGGCGATGACATGCCGCTGCTGAGCGTGCAACGCGAGCGGCGGGCGCTGGTCGAAAACGCGGACTTGCTTCAGATGGCAAAACTCGGACGGGTTTCTCTGCCTCTCGACTTGATGACTTACCGGCCGGAGGACGAAATCCCCAGCGTGTTCCTCCTGAAAGAGGACGGCAGGTTGGCGATGTTGACCGTATTCAATTGGACGGAGGGAGCGCGCTCGCACACCTTCACGCTGGCGGACTTGGGACTGCCCGAGGGCGATACCTACCAAGCCTCCGACATTTTCGACGGCAGCAAGGCCGTGGAGCTGGCAGGCGGCAGGCTGACGCTGGACGGCCAGCCCGCGCACTCCGTGCGTATGATCAAGATCATCGATACTTCCGTGGCCGCCGCGCCGCCTACGGTCACGGCGGACGTGCCCTCCAGCGCTCCAACCGGGGCGGTGGTGAAGTTTTCCGCCGCGGCTAAAGCCGAGGGTGTTCCGGCCATCACCTATCATTGGGATTTCGGCGACGGCACTAGCGAAGATGGCGCGCGAGTGAATCATGCCTTCACCGAGCCTGCATCCTATACCGTGCGGTTGAAAGTGGAGGGAGTGGATGGCGTCGCCACTGAGCAAACCTTTCCCCTCACGGTCAGGGGCGAGATGAAAACGAACTTCGATTTACCCAACAACCGCCGCTACGTTGAAAAGGACGCCCAATAAAAGCTGACAACAGTTGAGGCCGGCTGGCGCGGTTGACCGAACCGCTCGGCGGTGATCACGGCATCGGCGGCAGCGACCCCGCCGCCGCAGCGGGCTAATCTCAGTCTAGAACATGCCGGTGAGGTATATACTGCCGTGCCTCAGGATGCCAAATTGGAAATCCTGCCTGAGGATACGTGGAGGCTCCAATGAATCGCCGAGTTTTTATGGGAAGTATGGCTGCGGCTGCGGCCGTGGGACAGATTCTGAAGATGCCGGTGCCCATCGGCAGCAGTACTCGGTCGCAACTCCCTCGTGCCGCCTGGATCGAGAACGGACTGGTCGACGCAGGGGGAAGCCACGAGCCCTACATCTTTGTGATTCGTCGCGGCGGCGAATCGCTCGATGCCCGCAAGGAGTACGAATCGAACCAGAGTGAAGAACTGATTCGCACACTGCATGAGCAGGGCATCGAGGTGTTCCACACCCACCTCTATAAAGGCTTCGGCATGGCGGCGGAGAAGCCGGAAATGGAAGACGCCCGGCGTACCGCGGCCATCGCCCATCGCTATGGCATGAAAGTGGATAGTTACATCCAATGGAATACCATGATGTACGAGACCTTCTTTGCTGAGGAACCGCGCGCCAAGGATTGGATCCAACGCGACGTGAGCGGCCTCCCCATCCTGCTGGTCTACGGATATCAGCAGTCGTATCGCTACCGCCCGTGCTTTACCCACCAGGAATATTTGGATTACCTCAAGAGGATCGTCCGGTACGCCGTGGAAGAAGTCAAAACGGACTTCATTCATTTCGATAACTTCGACCTCAACGCGGAGCCCGATTCCTGCCACTGCCCGGCGTGTGTGGAGGGATTCCGCGCCTTTTTGCGGGCGAAATACCCTCCGGAAAAGCGCCGCGAGCGGTTCGGCTTTGAAAATGTCGATTTCGTAAACCCTCCGCAGTGGAACCGCCAGAATCCGCCGCAGAAGATGGCCATCATCTTTGACCCCGCCATTCAGGAGTGGATCGATTTCCGCTGCCAGGTTATGGCCGACGCGCTGCGTCAAATGGCGGAGTTTGTGCGGTCCCTCAACCCCCAGGTGGCGATTGAAATCAACCCGCATGGCATCACTGGTGGAAACCGCGCCTGGGAGAATGCCGTCGACCACGCGCGCCTGCTCACCTCCACCGATGTCTTCTGGACGGAGGAAGAGAACCCCTGCGTTTACCTGCCGGACGGCCGCCTGATCAGCAAGATCCGGAGCTATAAGCTGGCGCGGGCTTTTCACAACATCCTGCTGGCTTACATCACCGACAACCCCGTCGCCATGGGTGAGTGCCTCGCCTTCGATCAGACGCTGGGCTTCGCCGGCACGGCGCCCATACCGCCGGCGATGCTCCAATACGTGGCTTTTTACCGGAAGAACCGCGAGCTGTACCTGGGCACGGAGGATGTGGCCACGGTGGGTGTGCTGCGCTCGCACGCTTCGATTACCTACCACCACGCGCGCGCGCAGCTCTGCGCGATTCTCACGGAGCAAGCTCTTATCCAGTCGCGCCTACCTTTCCATCTGATATTCGATGAGCCACTGCCCGATCTCTCGAAACTCCGGGTGCTGATCCTTCCGGATTCGGAATGCCTCTCGGACGAACAGTTGGCCCGCATTCGCACCTTTGTCGAAAACGGCGGCGGCCTGGTGGCGATCGGTCAGGCGGGTCTCTACGACGAGTGGCGGCGCCTGCGCGTCGAGCCAGGCTTGAAAGGATTGGCCGAAGGGCAGCCGCCGGCCCACGATTACGAGGAAGAGGTGGAGGAGGCTGCGGCGCCTTCCGGATCTGCACAACGCAACCAGGCCGGCAAGGGAAGAGTAGTTTACATTCCCGGCGTGGAATATGACGGGCCACTTCCCGAAGCCGAGTCGTACTTCAACATCAGCAATCGTTTCTGGAAACGCCCCAAGAACTGGGAGCAGATCATTGACGCGGTGCGCTGGGCGGCGAACGCCGACCCGCCCCTGCAAGTTGCTGGGCCGGATTTCCTGGTGGCCAATCTCGTCGAACAGGGCACCCGGCAGCGGAGACTTATCCATCTGGTTAACTATGATGCGCGGAATACCCTTACGATTTCGTCGGTGCGGGTATCCTGCGCTGTTCCCATCGGCAAAGTTGCGAAGGACGTGAGCCTGTACGAGGTCGACGGTGATTCGCCCCGAGCGCTCAGTTTCACGCCCAGGTCCTCATCGGTGTCGTTCACGATTCCCGAGGTGAAGACCTACGCGGTCATCGCGGTCAGTTGGTAGTCTCGTGGGCCGTCAGTGCGGGATTAGTGAGGGGGCAGGCTTATGGACAGAAGAGAATTCCTGGAAACCTTAGCGGTAGTACCGGCAACGACTCCTCTCGTCTCACGTTCAACGCCGGCGGAACCAGAGGGCATCACGCCGCCGCGCAGTTCTGCGGAGGCAGTATTGCCGGGGGCGAGCCCACGGATCCGTGAGAACTTTAATCGCGGCTGGCGGTTTGCGCGGCAGTCGCAGGGGACCGGTGCGCTTGGGTCATTCGACCGGCAGAACCAAGTGGCCGCCCAGGTTGAGGCACGCTTTCTCGAAGCTCACCACCCCGAATACGACGACGCCGGTTGGGATGCCATCAATCTGCCTCATACCTGGAACGCCTACGACTCCATGGACGAAGCACCGGGTTACTGGCGGGGGATTGGCTGGTACCGGAAGCACTTCAAGCTGGCCAGCCAGCATTCCGGCAAGGCCGTTTTTCTTGAGTTTGAAGGCGCCAGTAGCGTCGCGGAGTTCTGGCTCAATGGACAGCGGGTCGGCGAACACAAGGGCGGTTACACCAGCTTTGAAATGGATGTGACTGACCATGTGAAATTTGGGGACGCGGATAACGTTCTGACGGTGAAGGTTGATAACCTGTTTCGCGACACTCTGCCGCCCACGGTCAAGACTGACTACACCTTCTACGGCGGGATCTATCGTGACGTCTGGCTGCGCATTTCCGAGCTCACGTATGTCTCCGACGTGTTCTGGTTCACCCCCAGCGTGAGTGAGCAGGCCGCGGAACTCAGGGTGCAATCCCGGGTGGTGAGCAAGGCGCTGCGGACTGTGGAACTGACTCTCGTGCATGAGGTCCTGGACCCGAACGGTGGCTTGGTCAAAAGCCTTTCAATTCCCGTCCAGATTCCACCCCGTGAAGCTCGTGAAATCGCGCAGGACGTGGGCGCCGTGGCCAACCCACAACTCTGGTCTCCGGACTCTCCCCACCTCTACCGCATTCGAACCAGCCTGCTCGACGGGTCGCGCCCGGTGGACACCCTCGAGAATCCTCTGGGCTTCCGTTGGTTTAAGTTCGACGCGCAGAGAGGGTTCCTTCTGAACGGGAAACGCGTGCAGTTGCAGGGGACGACGTGGCACCAGGTGTATCCGGGAATGGGGAATGCCCTCCCCAATTCCCGGCACGTGAAGGACATGGAAATCATCCGCGCCATGGGCGTGAACTTCTGGCGGACCTCGCACTACCCGCACGACCCGGCCACCATGGAGGCCTCCGACCGCCTGGGCCTGATGGTGTGGGAGGAACTCCCCGTCAACAAGGAAATCGGCAATCCGCCGGAGTACATCGCCAATTGCCTGACCATGGCGAACGAGATGATCCGCCGGGACCACAACCATCCCAGCATTATGGTGTGGGGTATTGCCGGTGAGGTAAATGCTCCGCCACGAGTCGCGAAAAAGGTGATTGCCGCGGTTGCCGAGCGGTATCGCCACCTGGATCCCTCACGGCCCGTGGGCATGCACGAGCCTCGCGGGGACGAAATGGAAGCGCTGGTGGACGTTGTGGGGTTGGGCGTGGGCAAGGAAACCGATGATAAACACCAACGGTTTCCCAACCGCCCTTATCTCACGGCGGAGTATGCGGCCTCCACCATGGGACGCGGCATTTACGGCGGCGGGCCGGAGAGTGAAGATCTGGCCTGCAAGAATCACGAAGAATACTTGCGCCAGTTGAACCTGCGCCCCTGGATGGCCGGCGGCGCCATCTGGCATCAGTTTGACTACGAGGGCGAGACCTACGACACCGTCATCCCTCACATCGTCAGCTTCGGCATGTGCGATCTGTGGCGAATCCCCAAAGACGTTTATTACTTTTATCAGAGCCAGTGGACGGCCAAACCCATGGTTCGCATTTGTGGCCATTGGACGTGGCCGGGAGCCGAAGGCCAGGCGCGCAGCGTGGAGGTTTTTAGCAACGCTCGGGAGGTGGAACTCTTTCTCAACGGCAAGTCGCTCGGAAGCAAGTCCGATGCAAGCGAGGCGGGACTCGCGCACCCTCCGCGCGTGTGGACCGTCCCTTATCAGCCGGGGACTCTTAAGGCGGTGGCGCGGCACGAGGGGAAGGAAACGAGCGACGAGCGCCAAACCGCCGGCCCACCTCATCGCCTCGTACTCGAAGCGGATGCGCGCGAACTTGAGTCAGGAAACCCGGAGAGCTTTGCCTACCTTACGGCGCGGGTGGTGGACGAGAACGGCACGATAGTCCCTTGGGCGGAAGTTCCCATCACCTTCACCTCCGCCGGGCCCGGTGAGCTCCTGCGGCAAACCTGGCTCGGGCACGGGGCGGGATGGACGCTCGACTCCGTCGCCGGGATGGCCCAGATGGCTTTTCAGGCCACGGATCGGACCGGCCACTCGACCATCAGCGCATACTCTCCGGGCCTGCGCAGGGGAAGGATTGAGATCGCCGTGCAGGCGCCCGGTAAGCCGGATGAGATGGAATATAAGGAGAAGTTTGAAGCCGACGAGCCGTAGGATCTCGGATGGAAATTCCGGATAAACTCTTGCCACTCGAGCAAGCCCCCATGAATCACGACGCAACGCTGCCACCCACCGAAGCAACCCCACCCCCCGAGCCGTCGGCTCTCCGCAGGATCTTCACCGGCAAAGACGGCCTCCGCGCCGGCTGGAGCCTGGTCATCTTTATCGCTCTCTTCGCTGCCTTTATCTTCTGTACAAACGCCATCGGGCACAAGTTCCACCCGCCTCCTCCAAAGAACGCGAAGACCGCCTCGGAAATATCCGCCACGCCGCACATGTTCTTCAGAGAGTCCATTCCTTTCCTCGTGACCCTTCTCGTCACGTGGATCATGTCAAAGATCGAGCGACGCCCGATCTCCGTCTACGGCCTCGGCGGCAGCCGCAAGCTCCCGAACTTCCTCGCCGGCTTGGCCTGGGGAGTCACCTGTCTCTCCCTCCTTATCCTGACCCTCTGGAAAACCGGACTTCTCGTCATCGACAGCCGCCTGCTCTTTGGCAGCGACATTCTCCGTTACGGAGCAATCTGGCTGCTCAGTTTCCTCCTGGTCGGCCTGCTCGAGGAGTACCTCACCCGCGGCTACCTCCAGTACACCCTCACTCGCGGCTTGGCCGGTCTCTACCAGTGGGCCTTCAAGAATCGCCACAGCGCAGCCCTGGGCTTCTGGACCTCAGCCGTCATCGGCTCCATCATCTTCGGCCTTGGCCACGGCAACAACCCGGGCGAGTCCCCCCTCGGACTGCTCTCCGCTGGCCTGGCCTCCCTGGTCTTCTGCCTCAGCCTCTGGCGCACCGGCTCTCTCTGGTGGGCCGTCGGCTTCCACGCCGCATGGGACTGGGCCCAATCCTTCCTCTACGGCGTCGCCGACAGCGGATTCATGGTCCAGCACCATCTCCTCGCCACGCACCCCGTAGGCAAGCCCATCCTCAGCGGTGGAGCCACCGGCCCCGAAGGCAGCATCTTCATCGTCGCCATACTCGCCCTGGTCTGTCTCATTATTCTCTTTACCCTGCCCCGCGGTCACTACGGCCTCCCCGAAGGAGAGGAACATCATTAGCCGTAGGTGAAACCTACGTCTCCAGGAAACCAAACCAAGACATTTGCGGTCAATAAACATCACATTGCGAAATAAAATTGACATGTATCAAAATCGCGAAATGCTGCGAGGTGCATCAGCAGTGCTCTCGCGATTTTCTTTTGACAAACAAATCTCGCGCAAAATATAATTTGTTATTTCTGGGGCACATTCTATGCAAAGCGAAGATGGTGGTGGTGAACCAGAAAACTTCAGGACTCCCTTCTTGCATGGGTCCCGGATTATTGCTTTGGGTAACAATATTCCTTTGGCTGGTGATGCCAATGGGCCGGATCTCTTCCCTCCCCACGGTTCTTTCCGGGGGCCTCAGGTATGCATAGCCTGGGGAACAGCCGCGACTCGGCGGTGGGGAAGAAATGGCTGTAAAGCACGGCACGACCCTGGGTTTGGGCGACCGCCCAGGGGAATCAAGCAGGGCTAAAGACATTCGATACCGCCTTTCCGGGGAAGTAACAACCTCGCAGCATGTCGTACCGGCGCAAGGATAGCCGCCGGGGTAAATTCTCCTCAGGGGCGTCAGGCAAAATCGTTCGATGGCGCAGATCTTCCATCGCAGCACGAACACGATCTCCAAGGTGACGATCTATGGCGCGGTCTTCATCCTGGCAGGGCTGGGGTATCTTATTTTTGCCGTTAACCAATCTCCCTACTATACCGACGTCAATGTGGCGCGGCAGCAACCGGTTCCCTTCAGCCACAAGCATCACGTTACCGACGACGGCATTGACTGCCGCTATTGCCACACGTCGGTGGAGAAGTCTTCCTACGCGGGTGTTCCCACCACGCAGATCTGCATGAGTTGCCACTCCAAACTGTGGCTGAACAGTTCCATGCTGGAGCCCGTGCGCGCCAGTTACTCGACGGACAAGTCGCTGGAATGGACCCGCGTCAACGCCGTGCCGGATTTCGTTTACTTCGACCACAGCATTCATGTGAATAAAGGGATTGGTTGCACCACCTGTCACGGGCCGATCGGCGAGATGCCACTGACCTACCGCGCCAATACGCTTTACATGCGCTGGTGCATCGATTGCCATAATCACCCGGAGCGCCACATACGCCGCCGGGACGACGTTTTCAAAGCCGACTATGTGGAACCGCCCGACCAACTCGCTTTGGGGCGGCGGCTGGTGAAGGAATACAAAATCAAGGAGCCGAAACAAATAACCGATTGCTACACCTGCCACCGCTGAGAGGCAGGATCGGGATTTTCTATGGCGCCTAAGCAACAAAGCGGAAACGCCCTTGACCTCGTGCAGATTCAGGCGAAGTTGGACCGGTCGCCGGAAAAGCGCGTTTGGCGCGGCCTGGAAGAATTGGCGGGCACGCCAGAGTATCGAGATTTCCTCGCGTGCGAGTTTCCGCACGACCCGCGCGCGGAAGCGAAGGGAGTCAGCCGCCGCAGCGCCCTGAAGCTCATGGGGGCGTCCGCAGCCCTGGCGGGCCTGACGGCCTGCACCAAGTTGCCCACCGAGAAAATCGTCCCCTACGCGCAGCAACAGCCGGAGAATTTTGTCCCGGGCAAACCCCTATTCTATGCCACCGCCATGCCCCTGGCGGGGTACGCCACCGGGTTGCTGGTGGAAAGCCACATGGGCAGGCCCACGAAGGTGGAAGGAAATCCCAGCCACCCCGCCAGCCTGGGAGCCGCCAATGTGTTCGCGCAAGCTTGCGTGCTGACCCTTTACGACCCTGATCGCGCCCAGGTGGTGATTTATCGTGGCCGCATTGGGGACTGGAGCACGTTCCTCACTTCGATGGACCAAAAACGCGCCGATCTCCTCGCCCTGAAGGGCGCGGGGCTGCGCATTCTGACGGGTATCGTGACTTCGCCCGCCCTGACGGACCAAATCCGTTCGGTCCTGGCGCAGTTCCCGCAGGCGAAGTGGCATCAATATGAGCCGCTTAGCCGCGATACTGTCCGAGAAGGCGCCAAGCTGGCCTTCGGCGAGTACGTCAACACCGTATACCACTTGGATCGGGCGGACGTGATCGTCTCCCTGGACGCGGACTTTCTCAGCACCGGGCCGGGCGCGGTCCGGTATGCACGCGACTTCGCGGATAAGCGGCGCGTCAGCGGTCCCGAGTCCACCATGAACCGCCTCTACGTGGTGGAAAGCACGCCCACCGTCACCGGAGCGATGGCGGATCACCGCCTGCCGTTGCGCGCGAGCGACGTGGAAGCCTTTGCGCGCGCCCTGGCGGAAGAACTGGGGGTCAAAAGCGCAGCCGGTGGAAATGCCGCCCCCGCCCACGTGCCGGCCAACTGGATCCCCGCTCTCGTTCGTGATCTGGAGAAACATCGTGGCGCATGCCTGGTGATGGCCGGCGAACAACAGCCGCCCGCCGTCCATGCTCTTGCTCACGCCATGAACGACGTCTTGGGCAACGTGGGCAAAACTGTACACTACACGGACCCCGTGGAAGCGAACCCAGTGAACACTCTGGCATCACTCCAGGAGCTGGTGGCCAACATTCAGGGGGGGCAGGTCGGCACTCTGCTCATGCTGGGGGTGAATCCGGTTTACAACGCCCCGGCGGATTTGCACTTTAAGGAAAACCTTCTCAAAGTGGGAACGCGAATTCACCTTAGCCTCTATGAGGACGAAACCGCCGAACAATGCCATTGGCACATTCCCGAAGCTCACTTCCTGGAAGCGTGGGGTGATGCGCGCGCTTTCGACGGAACACTGAGTATTATCCAGCCTATGATTGCGCCGCTGTATGACGGCAAGTCGGCGCATGAAATCCTGGCAGTGCTGGGAGGACAATCAGGAACGACCGGGCATGACGTTGTCCGCAGCTATTGGCAGAGGCAGAGGCCGGGAGCCGGTTTCGAAAAGTTCTGGCAGACCTCGCTGAATAACGGTGTGATCGCAGATTCAGCCTTCGCTCCCAAGCCGGTCAAGCTCAACCCGTCGCTCTCGACCGGGGCGGCAAGATCGGGTGCGGCGAACGCGGGCGGATTCGAAATCGTCTTGCGCCCTGATCCTTCGATTGGGGATGGCAGTTTCTCCAACAACGGCTGGTTGCAGGAAGTACCCAAGCCCCTCACCAAGTTGACTTGGGACAATGCCGCGCTGGTCAGCCCCACGAGTGCCCGGAAGTTGGGTGTGACCAACGGCGACGTGGTGAAGTTGAGCGGGCACGGGCAAGCGGTGGAGGCGCCCATCTGGATTACGCCGGGCCACGCCGATGATTCCCTTACCCTGCACTTGGGCTACGGACGGCGCCGGGCAGGCCACGTGGGCACGGGCAAGGGCTTCAACGCCTACCTGCTTTCGACAACGGAAAACACCTGGATCGGCAGTGCCGAGGTCCAGAAAACCGGGAAGACCTATCAACTGGCCACGACGCAGCACCACCACATCATGGGCAAGGAAGGCGAGGAGCGCGAAGAGGAGAGCGTGGCGGCTCTGCAACGCAAGTTGGTGCGGGGGGCGACGCTGGAGGGATTCCGCAAGGACCCCACTTTGGGCCGTGAGGAAGATGAGGAAAACGGACCTTCGATCTATCCCGCCTACCCTTACAACGGCAACTCCTGGGGCATGTCCATCGATTTGAATAGTTGCATTGGGTGCAATGCCTGCGTGGTGGCGTGCCAATCGGAGAATAATATCCCGGTGGTGGGAAAAGACCAGGTTTCGCGCGGCCGGGAAATGCAATGGATCCGCGTGGACACGTACTTTCAGGGAGGCCTCGAGAATCCCGAGGTTTACAATCAGGCGGTTCCGTGCATGCATTGCGAGAACGCTCCCTGCGAGTATGTTTGCCCGGTGGGGGCCACCGTTCACAGCCCGGAAGGCCTGAACGAAATGATTTACAACCGCTGCGTCGGCACGCGCTACTGCTCCAACAATTGTCCGTACAAAGTCCGGCGCTTCAACTTCCAACTCTTTTCCGACTGGACCACACCCAGCCTGGAGCCTCTGCGCAACCCGGATGTGACCGTGCGCAGCCGGGGCGTGATGGAGAAGTGTACTTACTGCATCCAGCGCATCAACAAGGTCAAGATCGCGGCAGAAAAAGAAGAGCGTGAGTTGCGCGAGGGGGAAATCCTGACCGCGTGCCAGCAGACCTGCCCGGCCCAGGCGATCGTTTTCGGCAACATCAACGACCCGAATAGCCGAGTGGCGAAGATGAAAGCGCAAGGGCGGAATTACGGGCTATTGACCGAATTGAACACGCGGCCGCGCACCACCTATCTGGCAAAACTGCGGAATCCCAACCCGGAGATCAAGGAGTAAGTGGTGGGTTCAGACGGACTCGAAAACACGCCGGTGGTAGGTGCAAGCGCTCCGGTTCTCGCGCCGGGGCACACCTACGCGACGATCACCGACAAGATCAGCGCCATCGTCCTCCTGCAAAAAACCAGGCGCGGATGGTGGTTCGGGTTTGCCATCGCCTTCGCACTCCTCATGGTCTTGAACGTGGCGATTGGCTACCTGCTGGTGGTCGGCGTGGGGATTTGGGGAATCAATATCCCCGTCGGTTGGGGATTCGCCATTGTCAACTTTGTGTGGTGGATCGGAATCGGGCACGCGGGCACGCTGATTTCTGCCTTCCTTTTGCTGATGCGGCAAGCGTGGCGGCAATCCATCAACCGTTTCGCGGAAGCCATGACGCTCTTTGCCGTGTCTTCCGCCGGTCTGTTTCCGCTCCTGCATATGGGCCGGCCTTGGTTGTTCTTCTGGCTGCTGCCTTACCCCGACACCATGGGAACCTGGCCGCAGTTCCGCAGTCCGCTGGTGTGGGACGTCTTTGCGGTTTCGACCTATGCCACCATCTCGCTCCTATTCTGGTTTGTGGGCTTGATCCCCGATCTGGCCACGCTGCGCGATCGCGCCAAGGACCGCCTGCCGCGCAAGGTTTACGGCTTCCTGGCCATGGGCTGGCGCGGCTCGGCGATGCACTGGCATCGCTACGAAATGGCTTATCTCCTGCTCGCCGGATTGGCCACGCCTCTGGTGGTTTCCGTGCACACGGTGGTGAGTTTCGATTTCACCCTGGCGGTAATTCCGGGGTGGCACAGCACCATATTTCCACCTTACTTTGTAGCCGGCGCCATCTATTCCGGCTTCGCCATGGTTTTGACCCTGGCTATACCTCTGCGCAAGTTTTACGGTTTGGAGGACTTCGTCACGCTACGGCATCTCGACAACATGGCAAAGATCCTGATGGCCACCGGCCTGATTGTGGCTTACGGCTACATGATGGAAACCTTCATGGCGTTTTACAGCGGGAACACTTACGACCGCTATATGATCATGAACCGGATGACCGGCCCGTATGCTCCCGTTTATTGGCTCCTGGTCCTCTGCAACATCGTGATTCCCCTGGGCACGTTGTGGTCTTCCAAAATCCGCCGGAACGTGGGCGCGCTGTTCATCATCTCCTTAGTCGTCCAGACGGGCATGTGGCTCGAGCGCTTCGTAATTGTGGTGACCAGTCTGCACCGGGATTTTCTGCCCTCGTCGTGGGGAATGTACTACCCGACCCGCTGGGACTGGGCAACTTATTTGGGTACGATCGGATTGTTCTTCACCCTATTCCTGCTGTTCATTCGCTACCTGCCCATGATCTCGATCTTTGAGATGCGCGGGTTGGCGCATGAACTGAAAGAGAAGCAGGGTTAAGGAAGATAGAAGTCAGGAGTCAGGAGTTAGGAGTCAGAATCAACCACCCCGCCCGCCGGGCACCCCTCCTTAGCTAAGGAGGGGAGTTATACGGTCGTGGCGCTTCTCCTTGGTGATGAGAGGGCCAAGGGGTGGTTGGCAACTGACTACTGACAACTGACGACTGACAACTGCCCGATGAAACGACATCCGCTTTACGGCTTGATGGCCGAATTCAACACCACGGACGACCTGCTGAGCGCCGCCCATTGCACCTACGCGGAGGGCTATCGCCAGATTGATGCGTTCACTCCCTTCCCGGTGGAAGGGTTGGCGGAGGCCATCGGTTTTCACAAGACGCGGGTGCCCCTGATTTGTTTGATCGGTGGGTTGGTCGGTTGCTCCGGCGGGTTCTTTCTCCAATGGTGGCCCAATGTCATCGGTTATCCGCTGAACATTGGTGGAAAGCCTTACAATAGTTGGCCGTCGTTTATTCCTATCACTTTTGAGCTGACCATCCTGTGCGCGGGGTTGGCTACAGTGTTTGGGATGCTGGCGCTGAACGGCTTGCCGACGCCGTACCATCCTGTGTTTAACGCGCCACGCTTCGAGTTGGCTACGCGTAATAAGTTCTTTCTTTGCATTAAGGCGCGAGACGCGAAATTCGACGCGCAGAAGACGCGGGAGTTCTTACAAACCTTGAAGCCTCGTGAGGTATCGGAAATTGAGGTATAGCGGCGGGAAAAATCGAACCCGTCAGGCGTGGGCGCGATGGGCGCTCGTGGCTCTGGCCGCGGTCTGCGCCTGGGGCTGCCGCGTCGACATGCACGTGCAGCCAAAACTGAAACCCGACGACGGCAGTAGGTTTTTTCAAGACGGACGCGCCAACCGCCCGGAGATTGCTGACACGGTGCCGCGTGGGCACATGCGCACTGACGAACTGCTTTACTCAGGCCGGATGAACGGTGTGGTGGCTGACCAGTTTCCCTTTCCGGTCACGCGAGAAGTGCTGGAGCGCGGACGCGCCCGCTTTAACATCTATTGTTCACCCTGCCATGATTACACGGGCAGCGGGCGGGGAATGATCGTGCAGCGCGGATTTCCGCCTCCGCCTTCTTACCACATTGAGCGCCTGCGCCAGGCGCCGGCAGGACATTTCTTCGAGGTTATGACGGAAGGTTACGGCGCCATGTACAGCTACGCAGGCAGAATCTCGCCGGAGGATCGCTGGGCGATCGTGGCTTACATCCGCGCCCTGCAACTGAGCCAGCACGCCACACTCGATGATGTACCGGCAGGAGAGCGGCAGCAACTGACAAGCGGAGCAAAATGAATACGGCTGAAACATCTATACCCGGAATCGAACGTCTGGAGAAGACCGCACTGGTGGGAGGTTTGGCGGCGCTGCTCCTCTGCGCGGCGCTGGGTTTTCGCGACCCCACCCAGTTCTTCCGGTCGTATCTTCTGGCCTTTGTTTTCTGGATCGGATTGCCGCTCGGTTGCTCCGCCATCCTGATGCTTCATCATATGGTGGGGGGCACATGGGGATTCCTTTTGCGCCGCCCACTCGAATCCGGGACGAGGACTTTCTTACTGATGGCCGTGCTGGTGTTGCCCATCCTCTTCCGGTTGCCACTGCTTTACAGTTGGGCTGATCCCGTTAAAGTTCAGGCTGATTCTTTGCTGCAATATAAGCACCTTTATCTCAACGTACCGTTTTTCGTCGCCCGCACCGTGATTTACTTTTTCGCTTGGCTATCGCTCGCCTACTTCCTGAACAAGTGGTCGCGACAGCAAGATGAGACGGGCGACGCCGGATTGACCCCGCGCCTACAGCACCTGAGTGCGCCAGGCCTGCTGATCTTCGGACTGACGGTCACCTTTGCTTCCGTGGATTGGGTGATGTCGCTTGAACCGCATTGGACTTCGACCATCTACGGCATGATTTTTATGGTGAGCGAAGCCTTGGCGGCGATGTCGGTGGTGACGGTGACGGTAATTCTCCTGTCGAAAAAGAAATTGCTCTCCGGTCTGGTCTCGCGGCAGGTGCTCAACGACTACGGCAACCTGCTCTTGACCTTCACCATGTTGTGGGCGTACCTCTCCTTTTCGCAATTCTTAATTATCTGGGGTGGAAACCTGCGGGAAGAAATCCCCTGGTACATGACCCGCGCACGGGGAGGTTGGACCAGCGTGGCCCTCATATTGATCATCTTCCATTTCGCGGTGCCGTTCCTGCTGCTGCTCATGCGCTTCGTGAAGCGCCGCGCAGAGATCCTGGGTTGGGTGGCGGCGGGCCTTATCGTGATGAGCTTGGTGGACATGTTCTGGCTGATTACGCCGGCTTTTAACCACGCGGGACCGGAATTCCACCTGACGGACTGGCTGGCAATTCTTGGAATCGGCGGATTGTGGCTGTGGCGGTTCACCTCGCAATTGAAGGGACGGCCACTGCTGCCGCTCCACGATCCGCGCCTGAAGGAAATAATGCAGCATGCGTAAAGGCAGGGGTTAGGGATTAGGGGTTGGTGGCGAGCAACATAGGAAATCGTGCTTCATGTCTGAACCTGTTAAAGGACCGGAACATCCCCAACGCGGCTACGAGGACTCCGATGTGAGCGGGAGCCGGCTGTTTGCCTTTGCCGGGGGAGTGGTGGCATTGGTAGTGTTGGGTGTGCTGGGCAGCGCCTTCGTGTTCCACTTTTTTGTCCGGCACCAACCCCTGGGGCCGCCGGCTTCACCCTTTGAAGACGTCCGCGCTCTGCCACCCGAGCCGCGTCTGCAAATCATGGCGCCACTCGACTTGAAACGCTACCGCGACGACCAGGAAAAGGTATTGGAGGGATATTGGTGGGTGGACCCCCACGCGGGCATTATAAGAATTCCGGTTGACCGCGCGATGGATCTGCTTCTGCAAAAAGGATACCCGGTCCGTGGCAGTTCCCCAGTGGAGGGCGGCCAAGCGAAAACTCCCCGGCTTGCGGGGCCACCTGCGAATCATCAGGCTGTGCTCACTCCCGTGGGCGCGGAGGGGGAGCGGTAAACATGCAAGTCATCACCAAATATGGGACGCAGCACGCCAAGACGCCGACCGGGCGAATGGATATCGTTCGCCGCGTGGGGGTGGCGGCCCAACTCAGCCTTCTCATCTTCAGCCTGGCGGTGGGAGCGGCGGGTCAGGACAACGCTTCGATCACGCCTCCGCAGTTGCGCGGAGTGGGGATTGACCAGCGCTTGAACAACCAAGTGCCGTTGGACTTGAAGTTTCGCGATGAAGCCGGCCAGACCGTGACCCTGGGTTCTTATTTCGGCAAGAAGCCGGTAATCCTTTCGCTGGTTTATTACAGTTGCCCGATGCTGTGCACGATGGCGGAGAATGGCCTGTTGAACGCGCTGCGGGATGTAAAGTTCAACCTCGGGGAACAATACGAAGTGGTGACCGTCAGTATTGATCCCAGCGAAACTCCCGCGATGGCCATGGGGAAGAAAGCCGTCTATGTGGGCCTTTATGGGCGTCCCGGCGCCAAGGAAGGCTGGCATTTCCTGGTGGGCGATGAGCCCTCGATTCGCCCGCTTGCCCAGGCGGTAGGATTTCACTACAACTACATTCCGGAAACGAAGCAGTTCGCGCACGCCACCGGCATCATCGTGCTGACACCGCAGGGGAAGGTTTCTCGCTATTTTTATGGAATTCTCTATCCGGCTCGAGACATCCGTCTGGCGCTGGTCGAGGCCTCGAGCGAGAAAATCGGCAATCCCGTTGACGCCGTTCTGCTCTATTGCTGTGAGTACGATCCGGCGGCGGGGAAGTACAGCATGGTGGTTTCGCATGTGCTGAAAATTGCCGGCGTGGTTACCCTCCTCTCCTTGGGGACGTTGATTATTGCCCTTTCGCGAGGCGGGCGGCGGCGGGATATTTGATTGTGGATTTTAGATTTTGGATTAGGGATTTGCGATTTTGGATTGAGAGAAAGGTAGCGCGGACCTGTTCTTTAGGTCCGCGGCTCTTCCTTGCCCAGAGGGGACGGGCCGCGGACCTACAGAACACGTCCGCGCTACACCTGCAAATCCAATCCAAAATCTAAAATCCAAAATTGTTAGGGTGACTGAATAGCATGTGGCAAGGGTTTTCCATCAGGCCTGATCAAGCGTCCACCATCGCACAGGGAGTGGATTATCTCTATTACTTCCTCACCGCGATTGACCTCTTTTTCACGGCGGTCATCTTTCTCACCATCTTTTACTTCGCGCTGCGTTACCGGCGCCGCTCGGAGCAGGACCAGCCGAAACAGATCGAAGGAAACATCCCTCTGGAAATTGCCTGGACGTTGATCCCTCTCGGACTGGTTGTGGTGGTATTCCTGTGGGGCACCAGCCTGTTCATCCGCAATTCTCGCCCGCCCGCCGCGTCCACGGAAATCTTCGTGGTGGGCAAGCAGTGGATGTGGAAATTGCAGCATCCCGAAGGCGTGGAGGAGATCAATGAGCTGCACGTTCCCGTGAACCAGCCCATCAAGCTGACGATGACGTCCGAGGACGTCATCCACGACTTTTCCGTGCCGGCGTTCCGCGTCAAGAAGGATGTGGTGCCCGGAATGTACACCTCGCTGTGGTTTCAGGCGACCAAGACCGGCAGGTTCGATCTGTACTGCGACCAGTATTGTGGTACCAACCACTCGCTGATGAAGGGCGAAGTGATCGTGATGGAGCCCACCGAATACGAGCAATGGTTGAGCGGGGGCATTCGCGGCGGAACCATGGCCCAGTCGGGCGCCAAGCTTTACGACCAACTGGCCTGCATCACCTGCCACGGCACCGGCAAGGGGCCCCCCCTGACGGGTATTTATGGCAAACCGGTAAAACTGAGTGATGGCTCGACGGTCGTGGCGGACGACGTTTATCTGCGGGAATCGGTCCTTTATCCATCCGCCAAAATCGTGGAGGGCTATCGGCCCATCATGCCCACTTACAAGGGGCAGGTTACGGAAGAACAGTTGCTGCAATTGATCGCCTACATCAAGTCTTTAAACCCGCAAGAAGGGAAGGCAGCGAAATAATGGCAACGGCGGTTGAGAATCTTGATACTCGCGTGCACTATTTGAATGCCAATTACGGCATCAAATCGTGGCTGCTGACGACGGACCACAAGCGCATCGCGATTCTCTACTTGGCGTCGATCACCTTGTTCTTTGTGGTGGGAGGCATCGCGGCGGTGCTGATTCGGCTCCACCTGATTGAGCCCAATGGCGCGATCTTCGAACCGGGTACCTACAACAAGCTCTTCAGTATGCACGGCATCATCATGGTGTTCTTCTTCATGATTCCTTCCATCCCCGCGGTGTTCGGAAATTTCCTGGTACCCATGATGATCGGCGCTCGCGACCTGGCTTTTCCCAAGCTGAACCTGCTGAGTTGGTACGTCTTCATCCTGGGTGGCGTCCTGACCCTGTACGCCGTGATCGGGGGTGGCGTGGATACCGGTTGGACATTCTACACGCCACTGAGTACGACGTACGTCAACACCAATGTGCTTTCCGCCGCGTTGGGAGTGTTCGTGGCGGGATTCTCCTCGATTCTCACCGGCCTGAATTTCGTGGTCACGATCCACAAGATGCGCGCGCCCGGGATGACCTGGTTCCGCATGCCGCTCTTTCTCTGGGCGATGTACGCCACCAGCCTCATCCAAATTCTGGGGACCCCGGTGGTAGCCATCACCCTGGTGTTGGTGGCGGTGGAGCGGCTCTTTCATGTCGGCATCTTCGATCCCGCGGTGGGTGGCGACCCGATCCTCTTCCAGCATCTGTTCTGGTTTTACTCGCATCCGGCCGTATACATCATGATTCTGCCCTCCATGGGCGTGGTCAGTGAATTGATAGCGTGCTTCGCGAAAAAGCGCATCTTCGGTTACAGTTTTGTCGCCTTTTCCAGCGTGGCCATCGCCGTGGTTTCCTTCCTCGTATGGGGACACCACATGTTTGTAAGCGGCCAATCGATTTACGCCGGCATCATATTCTCTGCCCTTAGCTTCTTGGTGGCGATTCCTTCCGCCATCAAGGTGTTCAATTGGACGGCCACGCTTTACAAGGGGTCCATCTCCTTCCAGGCGCCAATGCTTTACGCCTTGGGCTTTATTGGCCTGTTCACCATGGGCGGGCTAACGGGCCTTTTCCTGGCGACGCTCGCCGTGGACACCCATGTCCACGACACCTATTTTGTGGTCGGCCATTTTCACTACATCATGGTGGGCGGCGCGGTCATGGGATATCTGGGCGCAATTCACTTCTGGTGGCCCAAAATCACCGGCCGACTTTATCCCGACGGTTGGGCGCGCCTGGCCGCAGCGATCATTTTTATCGGTTTTAACCTTACGTTTTTCCCGCAATACATGCTGGGATATCTCGGCATGCCCCGGCGGTACGCCATCTACCCGCCGAAGTTCCAGGTGTTGAATGTCATGTCGTCGGCAGGAGCGTCCATCCTGGCTGTGGGCTATGCCATTCCCCTGGTTTATTTGATTTGGTCGATGCGCTATGGACCGGTGGCGGGGCCAAATCCCTGGGGCGCCAAAGGCCTGGAGTGGGAGACGCCTTCGCCGCCTCCCACCGAGAACTTTGAGCAGACGCCCGTGGTGACGGAAGAAGCATACGCATACGGAGCCAAGGAGGTTGAAGTTGGCTGACAGTCACGCCGCCAGCGCGCTCGCGCACCAATTCGAGGACTTGGACCAGCAGCACGACGCCGCCAGTCTCGGTATGTGGATATTCCTCGCCACGGAGGTGATGTTCTTCGGCGGGCTCTTCGCGGGCTACACCATCTATCGCAACCTCTACCTGCCCGGTTTCGAAGCGGGAAGCCACATGCTGAACGTCACCATCGGCGCCCTCAACACCGCGGTGCTGATTTGCAGCAGTTTGACCATGGCGCTGGCGGTGCGCGCCGCGCAAATGGGAAAAAGGAATACCCTCGTGGCGTTCCTGATCCTGACCATTGTGCTGGGACTGGCCTTCATCCTCGTCAAACTGACGTTCGAATGGCGGCACGATTACGTGGAAGGCTTGGCGCCCGGTCTGAATTTCACCAAAGCCAAATCCATGGAATTGTTTTTCTGTTTCTACTTCCTGATGACGGGTGTGCACGCGCTGCACATGGTGGTGGGTGTGGGAGTTCTGGGCGTGTTGCTGGTGCAGGCATGGAAAGGCCGCTTTGGACCGGACCGCTACAATGCGGTGGAGACCGCCGGCCTCTACTGGCACTTCGTGGACATCATCTGGATTTTTCTCTTCCCGCTTCTGTATTTAATTGGAGGGCGATACTGAATGCAGGGTCACGTGGTTCCGAAGAAAATCTACTTCTTCGTTTTCGGCGCGCTCCTGGCGCTGACCGCCCTGACCACGGCCATGGCGTATGTTAACTTGGGCCAATGGAACACCGTTGTGGCGCTCATCATCGCCTGCTGCAAGGCGACGCTGGTGGTTCTTTTCTTCATGCACTTGCGCTGGAGCCCCCGCCTGATGCGCGTGGTGCTGCTGTCGGCTATCCTCTGGCTTGCCATCCTGATCAGTCTAACCACCACCGATTTCTTCTCGCGCGATTGGACACCGATTCCGGAGGGCTGGGAATCGTCCCAGTTGCGCCTTCCCCCCCTGCCCGGAAGTCTGCTCCACCGGCGGTAACATGATCCCTACAGAGGCAGAAGGTCGGAGCTTTCGCTCCGATCTGGAATCCCCTCCCCACGATGCGGGCGCTTCCCATGATGTCACTTGGCTAACGCTGAAATCCTCAGCCTGTTGCAAGGCGACGTGCCCAGCGCGCGAGTGGCCGATTTGGTGAAGGAACGCGGCATCAAGTTTGTCCCCAACCAGGACGACTTGAAGGAGATCCGCGGCGCGGGTGGCGCCGATGACCTGATTGACGCCATCAACCAAGTCCCGGCTCCCGCAAGAAATTAGCCACAAATTCTCACGCCGCGCGCAGGAACTTCAGGCAGTTAGGGCAGGTTTCCTCTGTCACCTTGACCGGCCTGCCGCAGGCGGGGCAACGAAGCGTAGCTGCCGAACGCTCCTGCCGCGCGCGGTCTGCGAAAGGCAGCACGGTGGCCGGAATCCCTTGCTCTTTCGCCGGTGCAAGTTCCGCGCGTTGCGAGTACCCCATCACCAGCGACTTTAATCCTACCGTCGAAAGCACGACGCCCCCGATTAACAGCAGGAATGAAAACGCCAGTGAGCCAAACTCGATGATGCCAAAACGAATGTCGCGCGGGTCGCGAGGATTGTAGCGAATGGGGTGATGCGTCCCCGGAGCGTACATTCGAGCCAGATTCGCCGCGGCCTTCTCGTAAGTGTCGGCGGTATAAACCGAGGGAGCCGCGGTAGAGTAATCCCTGCCGTTCGCGGTGTAACGAAATTCAATTTTTGGTGTGTAACGGCGGATCGGCATTCCACCCTTGGCATAGGGAGCCTGCAAGACTTCTTGTACGGCGCCGCCCACCACCACGCCATCGGTGCTCGGCCAAATATTCCATACAATGTGAAGTTGGCGGCCCGACCAGATTCCCGCCGCCAGCAGCGCCAGTCCCACGAGGAGCCCCATTACACCCTTGCTGACCAACTCTCTCTTGCCCTCTTGGTTGTCCATCGTATTATTGTGCCGGGAAGGACCATGAGCCTGCCCAGCACACCTCCATTACAAACGCACACAGGAATACGCAATCGGCGGGGGTCGGATCCTGAGGTGATTGTACCACTCAGGAAAACAAGTGCAAGGGTGGGGTTGATCTGCGGCCAAGTCCGGCGCGATTGGGGGAGATTTTCGCCGCGATTATCCGCACAAAACCCGCTCCAAAAGTGTAAATCAAGGTCAATAGTCCGTCATATCCCGAATTTTTCTGCAAAATTCACGTCATATTGCCGTAAATGTCCGATCTTCTCGCGGTCATTTTGTCCATGTTTCTTTTGTTTTCATATACATTCCGGCTTCGAACGGCATAGATGTCGCGGTAGGGATACCGGTTACCCGGTACCCCCCGCACGGATCCGTACGGGCGCTCCTTAGCGGTCGGGTAAGACAATGGCGCGGACCGGGCTTCG
>Ga0209039_10001113_pt1 | contig 25831 bp, 16 predicted proteins | sample BogFormECP12_OM1_FD_188238 | JGI IMG/M metagenome (GOLD analysis project Ga0209039, IMG submission 188238) | Bog forest soil microbial communities from Calvert Island, British Columbia, Canada - ECP12_OM1 (SPAdes) (version 2) | ecosystem: Environmental > Aquatic > Freshwater > Wetlands > Bog ... | reverse complement strand
ATCCCCATCATCGGGGTGCTGGCGCTAAGCATTGTAGTCGTGACCGGGGTGCTCCAATCACTGGAAGTCCATAATGCACATTGGATTGCGCTGGCGGCGCTGGGCTTTGCCATCCTTTTGTGCTTTGTGCTGCTCTTCGTACTGCTCGTGCTGGTGGAACGTCCGCTGGAAGAATTGATGAACACGATTGAACGGGTTCGGCACGGCGACCTCTCCACGCGCGTGGAGTTCGCGAAACGGGACGACGACATTGGCCGCCTGGGCCGCCAGTTCAATGAAATGGTGGAGCAGTTGAACGAGAGCCGCCGAAAGCTCGAGGAGTTTCACCAGCGCGAAATGGCGCGCGCGGAGCACCTGGCCACGCTGGGCGAACTGGCCGCGGGCCTGGCGCACGAAATCCGCAACCCGCTGGCGGGAATCGCAGGCGTCGTGGATGTGATGAGCAAGGACTTGCCCGCCAATAGTCCCAGCCGCGCGGTGATGGGCGATGTGCAGCGAGAGATCCGGCATATCCAGGAAATCCTGAATGACCTGCTGTCCTATGCGCGGCCCCGGCCACCGGCTTTTCATCCCGCCGATCTGAATGCCACGATTGAGCAGGCGGTGCTGCTGGCACGCCAACAGGTCCGCAACAAGCCGATCCAGATTGTGTACACGCCGAATCGTTCCCTGCCGCAGGTGGACCATGATCCCGCGCTCATCCAGCAGGTGGTGTTGAATCTCCTGCTGAACGGCATTCAGGCGATTTCGGGAGCCGGCAGAGTGGAAGTGACAACCGTCCGCGAACAGGATCAGGCGATTGTGGAAGTGGCCGACACGGGAAGAGGGATTCCGGCCGACGCGCTGCCGAAAATCTTCAAGCCGTTTTTCACCACGCGCAGTGAAGGCACGGGACTGGGATTATCGTTGGCGAATGGCATCGTGCAATCGCATGGGGGAAAAATCGAGGTGAGCAGCACGCCGGGGAAGGGCTCGCACTTCAGGGTCGGATTGCCGCTGGAGCGCCCAAAGAAGGACCGGCCCCAGGCTGGCATGGTGTTAAAATAAGGGGATGCACCAAAAGCGAATCCTGATTGTCGACGACGAGAAACTGGTGCGCTGGGCGCTGACGCAGAAGTGTACCGAATATGGCTACCAGAGTGTCGAAGCCGAGTCCGGAGAGGAGGCTTTGCGCTCGCTACAGGGCGAGAGCGTGGACGCGGTTCTCCTCGATGTACACCTGCCGGACATGAGCGGCCTGGAAGTCCTGGAAAAGCTGAAGCAGGCAGGGGAGACGCGCAGCATCATCATGATGACCGCGGACCCGCAATTGGACGACGTAAAAGCGGCGCTGCGCATGGGTGCGTACGACTTTGTAAGCAAACCCATCAATTTTGAAGAGCTTGGCGTGACCCTGCAGAACGCCCTGGAAGCGGGAGCGTTGCGGACCGAGGTGGAATCGCTGCGCGGAGAGGTGCGGAGGCGGGCAGGCTACCACGAGGTGGTTGGTGTATCGCGGAAGATTACGGAATTAATGAAGTTTGTATACAAGGTCGCTGCCAGCGAAGCCAGTACCATTTTGATACAGGGCGAGAGCGGCACAGGCAAAGACCTGGTGGCCAAGGCGATTCACTACCGTAGCTCGCGGTCAGAACGCCCTTTCGTGGCCATCAACTGTTCGGCCATTCCCGAAACGCTGATCGAGGCGGAGCTTTTTGGCCATGAGAAGGGCGCGTTTACCGATGCCAAGGCCATGAAGAAGGGGCTGTTTGAGATGGCCGATGGCGGCACGCTATTTCTGGATGAGATTGGCGAGCTTTCGCCGCTCTTGCAGGCCAAGCTTTTGCGCGTTCTGGAAGACCAGATGGTGCGGCGCGTGGGGGGCGTGCGCGATATTCAGGTGGAAGTGCGCGTGATTGCCGCGTCCAATCGGGATCTCGAGAAAGAAGTGCGGGAAGGGCGTTTCCGTCAGGACCTGTATTACCGGCTGGCGATTATAGCCATTTACTTGCCGGCTCTGCGGGAGCGCAAGGAAGACATCGTGCCGCTGGTGGAGTTTTTCCTGGCGTACTACAACAAGAAGTTTCGCAAGAACGTGCAGGGCCCGAATGAGGAGACGCGAAGGCTGCTGCTGAATTACGACTGGCCGGGCAATGTGCGCGAGCTGAAGAACGCGCTGGAACGCGCCATGATTCTGGAGGAAGGCAACCAGTTGCGGGCGGAAGACCTGCCGTTCTCCGTGGCGAGCGGTAGAGGTGGCACCACGCCCGTGGATACCAAGATGGGCGCACCGGTGCCGGAAGTACAGCTCGCGCCGGGGAAGCGTCGTTTGCCGGCGCTGTCGATTCCCGAGGGTGGCACGTCGCTGGAGGATGTGGAACATGCGTTGGTGGAATTGGCGCTGCAGCAATCGCACGGGAACCAGATCAAGGCGGCGAAGCTATTGAATATCAGCCGCGATGCGTTGCGGTACAAGATGAAGAAGTTTGGGTTATCGCATAGCGAAGAGGAAGAGCCTGCGGCGCCCGCGAAGTCCTGAGCAGCAAACCCTTCAGCGTTTCGGCTATCGAGGGTGGCGGAAACGAGCGAAAGAGCCCACCCTTTGCATAATGCGCAAAGGGTAGGCCACCCGCTTCTTTGGCTCTTGTCACTCCCCGGATCATTTCTGAAGTGGTATCCTGCCATCGTGAAGAGCGAATGCAACCGAAAGGATGCGCCACGCGCGAAGACTCTCAGGGTGTGCATAATACTCGGTTTGAGTCTTCTATCCGGACTAGCCTGTTCGGCCAATGGTCATCGGAGTGTGTCATTCGAGGAGGCTAGGAAATTGGTATTCGAGGCCTTGCCTAAGAAAGCAAGGCGCTTGCCTAGTCTTAGCCTTGAAGGTGGCCTAGATCCTGCAAATCCCGGATTCTATTTCATCTCCGTCATGTGGGCAGGTGCTCCTAATGGCAGTTGCGTATACGGTAACTACGCTGTTGACTCATCCACGGGCGACGTTTTCGATCCAGCGTTGGAGTGTGCTGAGATAAGTACCCCATCGCTCCGGAAGCTTCAAGCCAAAATCCGATCACACGTCGGTCTATCAGACTCTGAGTATCACAAGATCAAAACTAAAGGGCCTCTCTGCCAAGAGTAACAACTGCAAGCCGTAGCGTGGAGGATGCCGAGGGCGGTGGGCTGATCGATGACGCGGAGTTGAGCCTTGGCCTGGTCGGACCAGATAACGCTCTTGCCCATGCTTAGCGATTCGTCTTGTGGGGGTCGAGAGGGGCGCGGCCCATGCGCTCGAAATCTTGGAGGGTGAGGCCGAACTCGGCCAGAACTTGTTCGTGAGGAATGCCCTCGCCACGATCAAGGGAGGCGCGAGCGGCCGCGATCTCGCGGGCTTCTTCCTCAGAGACTGGCTCATCGTCCAGGGGAGCGTTGGCGAGACTGCGGGAGACGGGATCGAGTATAGCTTCGAGGAGACCGACGACGGCAGAGAGCTGCGTCGGAGGAAGTCGATCAATTAGTTCGTGGGCGTGCTCTTTGGTGTCGGCCATGGATCTTCCTCTTCTCCCTTTTCACGTAGGGAGTAGGAGGCTGTCAAGGGCCGGTAAACGGGGAGAGTGCAGGATCGCACAAGGCGGGAAGGCGCTGACGATGGAGAAGGAGCAGCGCGGTGGGTGAGAAAACACGGGAGAGAGTGAAAAGCCGCAGGAAGAGGCGGGCGGGGGATGCGGCAGGCGCTGGCTGATGTTCTAAGAGCTGAATTTACAGCAAGTTGCTGAGAGGAAAAGCGAGCAGCAAAAGGAACCGTAGATGCAGTACAGAGGAGCGCGCAGCAATTAGGCAATGGAGCGATTGTCGAAAGGCTGCGCAGTGGGCGTTCCTTTCAGGGCGTTTCGGCCGGCGGTGCAAATCGCAAGCAGAAACGCCGTAGAAAGGGGCGCCCACAAATCGAGTTTGGCAGCGGCCAGCACGACTACAACGAAGCGTCGAAGAGTCGACCGCGAATGCCCGAATGAAGGGCTCATCCATTAGCTGGCCGCTGCCTTTGTTTTTGGGCGAGCTGTAAGGCCGTCAGTCAGGACCTTCCTTGATGTTCTTTCCCCACAGGTTTAGGTGATTCGGCGCACAATGATGCGGAAGTTGGCTCAATTACACAGCAGTAATATTCAAAAGTGACTCAACCTCTTTCTTTCCAGCGAGTAAGAAGTGCTCGTCGTGGAACGGAACGTGCACACTTTGTTAGGAGAGGCATTGGTGCCATTAGTCCGGGCCAGGGGGAGTTTCAGGAGGGAGTTATGCCGCAAGTTATGGAGCCCAAGGAGAAGACCAAAAGCGATCAAAGCAAGAGAGTTTCCCTCACCAAGATCCTCGTCACCACCGATTTTTCGGAAGTTTCCGACCATGCGTTGGACTATGCCATAGCAGTCGCCAAGCGCTACGATGCGCGGATCTACTTGACCCACGTCATTACCCCGGATCCCTTCCAGTTCGCGGAACCGCAACTGGCCCAGGCCACTTACGAGAAGGTGCGGCAAGCCGCTGAAGAAGGCATCACCGACATTTTGATTTCCGGGAAACTCCGCGGCGTGCCCCACGAAGTGCTGATGGAAGAGGGCAACGTCTGGCCAACGCTGGAAAAGCTGATCGCGGAGCACGAGATTGACTTGGTGGTGGCCGGAACGCACGGCCGCGGCAAGGTCCAGAAGCTCCTGATTGGTTCGGTGGCCGAAGAGATTTTCCGGCAGTCCGACAGCCCGGTGCTGACGGTTGGTCCCCTGGTCAAGGACACGTCGGCCAAGGAAGTAGAACTAAAGAACATATTGTTCGCGACCGACTTTGGGCCAGGTGCGGAGAAAGCTGCCGCTTACGCTTTCTCCTTGGCCCAAGAACATGGCGCGCATCTGACGCTGCTGCATGTGATCGAGAGCGCCGCCGCCTACACGGAAGAAAGCGTGGCCCGGCAGCGGGAGATCAACATTGTACGCATGAAGCAGCTTATGCCGGCCGGCACGGAGAATTGGTGCAAACCGGAGTTCCGGGTCACCTTTGGCGCCGCCGTGGAAGAGATTCTGCTGGCGACCAGGGAATCGCATGTGGACCTCATCGTCATGGGTGCCAAGCCGCGCAAGAGCCTGGCGGGCCATGTGCCACTGACGATTGCCTATAACGTGGTGACCAAGGCGCTTTGTCCAGTAATTACGGTTCGCGGTTGAGTTTCCTCACGGGAGCGGAATCCTGTCCCCAGGATCCGCATCCCAAGTAACAAGGCGGTGCTGCTTCCTCCCCCCAGCTGAACAGCACCGCCTTTTGCTTTGTTAAAGCGGTTTTCCCAAAACGACACATTGGCTTCGCAGCGCGCTCTGGCTCGCAGGAGTTTGGTGTCTCATTCCTCAGCTGACTAGGTGCATGCCTAGCGGGAGGGCATGGGAAGCTCGGAACTCTCGGGAAGGGAACCTGGGTCGCCCTGGAGAAGGGCCTCGGTGGCAGAGTAGCGGCGGCGGTCACAAAAGGCTGTGACTTTAGTCACGAGGTAGAAGTGCTCGCTGAATCCCGTTATATCAGCGGAATGGGAGGCCCTTGAGCGGGGCCGCTTGAGATGAATGGGCGCGGCAGCACGATGAAGCGGCGGTCAGCGATCTTCCGGGCAGGGATACGTAAAGCAAGGAATCTCGGATGTTTGGGTGCGCGGTGCAGTCCGCGCCATCTCTTGATTTACGGTGCCGGAAGTCATACTGTACCGTCTCTAAAGGACGGCGAAGTCGAATGGAATGCCCTCGGTGCCAAACGCCAAATCCGGCCACCGCAAGCCGATGTCTACGCTGCGACACTCCGTTTGAGCTTGATGCGGGCACGCTGATTGACGCGCCCAAGGACCTTCCTGCGGATCCTAGCCTGACGCTCGATAATTGGTCCGCCGCGGTTACCGAGCCCTCCGCCAGCGAAGCACCCACAATCGGAAAAGAATTGGTGCCGGGCAACTTGCTCGCGGGACGCTATGAGATTCTCGAGCGTTTGGGCGGCGGCGGCATGGGTACGGTGTACAAGGCGAAAGACCGTGAAGTGGACCGCTTGGTGGCGTTGAAGGTGATTCGGGCGGAATTGGCGGGAGATTCGGAGATCCTGTCGCGGTTCAAGCAGGAACTGATCCTGGCGCGCAAGGTCACGCACAAAAATGTGATCCGCATTTTCGATCTGGGGCGTGCCAGCGGCATGCGCTTCATCACCATGGAGTACATCGAGGGGCAGGACCTGCGCTCGGTGGTGAAAGAGCAGGGCAAGCCCACGCCGCAGCGCGCCGTGGAAATCCTCCAGCAGGTTTGCCTGGCGCTGGAAGCGGCCCACAGCGAAGGCGTGGTGCACCGCGACCTGAAGCCACAAAACATCATGATCGACAAGCAGGGCAAGGTCTACGTGATGGATTTCGGCATCGCACGGTCGGTCGGTTCCGAGGGCATGACCATGACCGGGGCGCTGGTGGGCACGCCGGAGTACATGTCACCCGAACAAGTGAAAGGCGAGGACGTGGATGGGCGCTCCGACATTTTCAGCCTGGGCATCATTTTTTACGATCTGCTGACCGGGAAGATGCCGTATCGCGCGGAAACTGTTCAGCGCGCCATGTACAAACGCACCGTGGAGCCCGCAACGCCGCCCATGGTGGAAGATGCGACGGTCCCGAAGTTTTTGAGCGAAGTAACCAGCAAGTGCCTGGAGATTGATTCGGCCAAGCGTTACCAGTCGGCGCAGGAGCTTTGGGCGGAGTTGGAATCGTGGCGCACGGGTCAGGCGGACGAAGCGGGAACGGTGGTGCAGCGTTGGGTGAAGCGCAAGGCGCGAAGCCGCGGGGTCTGGGGAGCGGCCGGAGTAGCGGCGATGCTCATTATTGGCGTCGTCGCGTACCGTCACTGGCCTGCGCCCACTACTTCGACCAAGCCAGCCGCGGCCATGCCCTCCATTGCGCTGGCTGTGTTTCCCTTCCGCAACGCTTCGGGCGATCCGAAGCTGGATTGGCTGGGCACGGGCCTGGGCGACATGCTGACGAATGACATCGGGCAGTCCGCGACATTGCGAACCGTGTCGCAGGGGCGCATTTCGCAAGTCGTGCACGACCTGCGCATCAAGCCGGATACAAGCCTGGACGCCGGCACGATCGAGCGGCTGAGCGAATTCACCAACGCGGACATCGTCGTCTGGGGTGAGTACGTCCGCATTGGCGAGCAACTCCGCATCGATGCCACGCTGGCCAACCGGAAGAACGGGCGCCAAGTGCCTTTGAAAGCCGACGCCGCGAACGAGAAAGAGATTTTCAAGACGGTGGACCTGCTGGCCAAGGCGATCCGCGACAATCTGGCGCTGTCCACGTCGGAAGTTCAGGAACTGCAATCGAGCGCGTTGAAGCCCTCGTCGAACTCGATTGAAGCGCTGCGCTCCTACGACCAGGGCTTGCAATTGCAGCGCCTGGGCGAGTACCAGGGAGCGATGGAAGCGTTCAAGTCTTCCATCGACCATGATCCGCAATTCGCACTGGCCTATTCGCGCCTTGCGGATATCTACGAGACGCTGGGACATGATGACCAGGCACAGATCTATTCTTTGAAAGCCGTGGACCTCAGCCAGAACCTGACGCAGCAGGAACGCTACCTGATTCGCGCGACGCACGCCAAACTACTGAAAGAATATCCCAAGGCCATCGAAGCGTATGAGGCGCTGGCGAAAGTATCTCCCGGAAACACCGACATTCTGTTCGCGCTGGCCAGACTGTATGAGGAATCTGGCGATCTGGAAAAGGCGCGGAGCAATCTGGAAAAAGTACAGACGCTGGATCCGAAGTTCACGGAAGCAGTGCTGGCCCGCGGGCGCGTGGAACTGAGCAGCAACAATACGCAAAAGGGCCTGGAGTATCTGAACACGGCGCTGAATCTGGCGATCCAGGTGGGAAACGACGAGCAAAAGGCGAATGTACTGCAGGCGATTGGCGTCGGCTATGAGGATTTGCACCGTCTGGACGAAGCGCTGCGTAGTTACCAGGATTCGCTGGAGATCAAGCGGCGGCTCGGATTAAAGAACGGGATTGCCGCAAGCCTGGGGGCCATTGCCAACCTGCAGAGCGAACTGGGCAAGCCCGAAGAAGCGTTGAAGAACCTTAACGAAGCGCTAAAGGTGAGCCGCGAGATTGGCGACAAGGTGGGTGTCAGCGATTTACTGAATGACCTGGGCAATTTTAATCTCGATCACGGACGGCCGGACCAGGCGCTGGCGTTTTACAAAGAGTCCTTGCAACTTCAGATCGACCTGGGGAACGAACAAAACCGGGCTCTGCTGCTCAGCAATATCGGGAATATTTATCTGGGCCGGGGTGATTTCCAGGCGGCGCGCACCTATCTGGAGCAGGCGTTGCAATTGCGAGAGAAATTCAACGTGCCGGAAGATCTGGCGGACACCTTGCACAATCTGGGGGAAACGAACATGGACCTGGGGCTATATGACCAGGCCATCGATCAGTATCACCGCGCGCTGGATCTGCAGCGGAAAATCGGCAACAAGCAGAAAGTGGCGATCGAAAACTCCAGTCTGGGCACCGTCTTCGGTTATCAGGGGCGCTATGGCGCAGCTCTGAGCGCCAAGGAGGAAGCGCTGAAGAATTATCGCGAACTGGGGGAAAAGAGCTTCTGGATGGCGGACATTCAGGCGGGATACGGAAATGCGCTGGCGCTGACGGGGAAAAAGGCAGAGGCGCAGACGAATTTCGTTGAAGCGCTGGCGCTGGCGCGCGATTTGAAGAATCAGGACGAGGTCGCGCACATTCTGGGCTTCCAGGGCGACAATGCGTTTTACACTGGGGACTTGAAGACGGCGCGGCAGTATTACGCGCAGGCGCAGCAGGCCGCAGCGCACAGCACGGATCATAACCTGGTGCTGTTGGCTAAATTCAATATGGCGAAACTGGGCGTGGCGGAGGGCCACGCGCAAGCGTCGGTTGCCGCGTTAACTGCGATCAAGGACGAAGCAACTACATCTGGGTTCAAATATCTGGCGGTGCAGGCGACGCTTTACCTGGCACAGGCTTTGATTGACACCAAGAACGTTGCCAAGGCGAAAGATCTGTTGCAGAGCGCCATGCTGTTGGCGGACAAGCTGGGATTGCTTTCCATGAAAGCGCAGGGGCATGTTTTGATGGCGCGGGCCCTGCAGCGCGAAGGAAAAGCAGCGGACGCGGAACTCGAACGCAAGGCGGCGGCGCGCGTCTTCGACGATATTAAGGCGGAATCGCATTTTGATTTGCGCACGCGCAGCGACTTTGCCGCCATCCTGACCTAGGCCGCTGTGCACACGCGCTCGGCGCGCCGCGTTGCCATAAGGCTCAGAGTTCCATCGCACAAATTGGAGAATGGGGAATGGTGCCCGGGGTGGGAGTCGAACCCCTCAGGGGGATTGATACTACGTAACTTATTGATTCTACGAAACGGCAAAATGGAGAAAAACTGCAAAGACGCCGAACCCAGGTACACGCCGGGTACACGGAATGATTCCAGAGGCTCCCCCATATTCTGAACCGAACTCCTGCCGAATTGTCCACGGATGCCATTTCCTTAGATTCACGAGAGAGTTCCAGGGCTTCGGTCCTCAACCAACTCTGGGAGTCACGCGGTGACCTAACACTGCAAGGGAGTATTGTGTCTTGACAACGCATTCGCTCTTATCGGAGGGCACCCAGGTGGTTTCAGCGCGCAAAGCATGCGCCACTCGCGATAATCGAAAGTTGACTTGAAAACGATGGCGTCCTAGCATAGTTATATTTGATGGTGATGAGTCGCGTTATGAATCACGGTCCGAACGGCAAGCAAGCTGTTTTGAAACTTCTCGTTGCTGCGTTCATCTTTATTGCCCCTTTAGGTGCAAATCCGCCTTCGCCAAGGGGCAATACGAATGAAACGGATGTTTTGGCTCGTCAACTATTAGAGAAATTCACTGAAGGCGATAAGAAGGGCATCATTGTGATGGATCTGGAGCCTGTCGTGGGCCAGTCGGACTCTTTCGGGCCTTGGCTTGCGGATCAGATATCGGCCTCGCTCGCGAGCCAAGGGCAAGGGGTCCAAGTGATTGACAGGCAGCGGCTCGGAACGGCACTTGAGGCTCAACACCTATCTCTCCGCGACGAATGGGATGTGAAGAACGCGATCGCGTTGAGTAAATCGATTGGGGCGACGACGGTGGTCGTCGGTAGCTACGGAGCTGCAGAAAACGGAATCGGGGTGACTCTCACCGCGTTTCGTGTTTCCGAATACGGAATCGCGCAGTCGGCAAAATTCACGGTTGCCATGGTCTTCGGAAAAATACCGCTAACACAAGAAGTGATCGGCCACCTGAAGGCCCCACTCGACTCTTTGCGGCCAAAGGACGGCGTTTATCGGTCGGGATACGGAGGCGTAAGCATCCCGACTTGTATCAAGTGTCCCTTTCCTCCGATGCACGTTCCAGACATCGACATTCAGGGAATGTTGCGCGCACATCCACAGGGGGCGACAGTTTTGTTGCGATTTGTTGTTACTGCGGAAGGACATACACGGATGATCACCGTGGTTCAACCTGTTGGCTACGGATTTGATGAGCAGTACATGAAAGCTGTTGAGGGTTGGGAGTTCAAACCGGCGGTCGACGCAGACAACAGGCCGGTATCGGTGGATTATACCTTTACCATATTTTCTAAATTTAAATAGAGTAATTGCCATGTGCCACTGTGACAGCCGCCCTTTGTGGACGGTAAGGCCCACTATCCCGAACGGTGAAATGCTCTTAGTGGTTCGTTAGAAAACGGGATTCATTTGGGAACGAACAACTAAAGTCCTTGATACATCCCTTCAAATAATCTATTTCCTTCTCAGTATTAGGGTCAGATAGTTTTTTTTCTTGAAGGTAATCGAGCACAAGTGAAGTGATCCGCGGTTCCTGATCTGATTTCTCCAAAACTCTGTTTCGATCTGAAAAACTAAATACAACAAGCCTTATATAGGTGCGCGTATTTTCGGGCGTAATCAGTTCGTTCAATTCGTAGAGCTTTAGCACTGCAATCGAAACGCTGTCTCCTAACTGAGGAAGTCCAGGAGAATTGTTATTAAACTGAACAATCTGGGCTCCCCACACTCCTTGGTTGCTAAAAGACTTGAAGGCAGATTTTACGAACGAGAGTGAATAAGGATCAGTTCTTGCTTGTTCACAAGCGTCGGGAGTCTTTGATTGACCAGCAAAAAGTGAGGCCCCAACGGCCGCACCGAGCAACCAAGCCACGTACCTCATTCTTGCCTCCAGCGTTGATCTATCACGGATACGGAACATTATTTGGTGGATTCGGAGTCGTACCCTTTACAGAAACTCCATTTGAGCCATTTACGGTGGTGTATGAATATGGGGGGAAACTAACACTCCACTGGGTCGTGCCTGCGTAATTTGTTGTACCTTGATATTGTAGATATACTGCCTGTGAGAGAGTACCAGAGCCAGGATATGGCTGCGCTGTGCCGACTGATGCGTCCTGATACTGTCCTAGCGAATTGGTGGCTGGGAGGGGACCGGCAAAAGTCGGGAGTATTTCAGTCGTATCGCTTCCGTAAACATTCAGAGTCGTATTTACAACCTCATATGGAACGATACCCGCTACCGCTAAGGGATTCCCATTTTGGTCCACAATCTGGTTCAAATTAGTGGTGCCTCCTCCGAATAAGGCACCATTAGCAAAATCTGAAGGCGGAACAAATGAGGAGCTGATGGTCACCACGCCAGCAGGGTATGGAATACTGGGATCGCTCGGACCAGAGTTGCTTACGGGGATGCAAGATTGAAGCCCACAGCCTTGCGGACTTGGATTTATGTAACCTGCACAGCTTGGATCATCTGGGCTGCAGTTTTGACCGCTGTTGTCCTGAGAGCCGCCAGCCGTGGGATCGCTACCTCCCCCCCCACCACCACCTCCCCCGGCGCTATCATCACCACAATAGTCTTCGTCGTCGCCACACTCGTCTAGATGTAATCCCGTGTGGTCTACCATACTGAGTGGCGTGTTCCTGGCATACACATAGCGGTTGATCGTCTGAGGATCAGTCAGATAGAACGCGGCGATTCCGGAAGGATCGGGTGACGGCCAGCGGCCTTCGGTGCTGTACTCGCGGGCGGGGAAGTCGTATAAGCCGCTGACGGTATCCTGTCGTTGGCCCGTGAAAGCGGGATCGGCTGAGCCGGAAGAAGCATAAGTTTCGCCAAATGGGGCATAAGCGATATCGAAGGACACTGTGCGTGAGGAAGACGAACCGAGGCGGATGCTGCCGAGGTGGTCTGAGTGGCCGTAATAGAGCAGACCGCTCGCGCTGTAGACGGCCTGAGAGCCACCTATAAGCGGGACTATGGCCTTTTGGAGTGTCTGCCCGCTCATAATGGCAAATTTACCTCCGTGTGGACCGTACACAAACTGAGTGTACGCACCGGAACGATTCTGCTCGACCATTCTGCCAAGCGCGTCATACGTCATGTTGACGGTGTCGATGGTGACAGGCCTGCCCGCCGAATCCCATGCGTAGGTGTGGGATGGGTCTGTGAGGATGTTACCGTTTGCATCATAAGTTGGGTTAAAACTGCCGACCGAAGTGATTCGGTTCGTGGATGAGGAATATAGGGGCTGGAAGGACATGCTCCCGCTCTTGGATATGTTTCCAAAGGCATCATAAGAAAAGGTCTGCGACCAAACGGAACCGCAGTTGGCAGACTGCAAGCGCATCAGATCATCGTAGACATACGTGCATGACTGCGTATCCGCACTATTGAGCGCATCAGTGATGTTGAGATATTGCAAAGTGGCGTTTGCATTCCAAGTTAACACTCCCTTGAGAGATTGCCCGTTCACATTGAATTGATATTGGGTCATGCGATCCGTGTTTGGGTCGTAAGTGTAGGAATCGATATCAGTCGAGCCAAAGGTGACGGAGGTGGGAAGGCTCGCGGTATTGAAGGCCGCATTGGTAACAGGGTTCTGGCCCGAAGATGCGGAGACCTGATAAACGCGACCCTCACCGTCGGGATTAAACGTGAATGTCGGAAGACTGGAGAGCCCTGAAAGCGTCTTCATGGCCCCGTTGGCCCAGTATTGTTCGGCGACATGGTAGTAACCGCCAGAGTTGGGCGTTTTCTCGTAAACGTCGGAAGGCTCGCCTCGCACCGTATAACTCATTCCAATGTCGGTGAGTTTAGTCGAGCAAGGCGAGACACACGTATATGCCTCGGCGAGGCGTGATTTCGCATTAGACATGCTGACGCTGTTGACAGTGGCGGAGTCGTACACGAAATACTTCTTCGGCGTAACAGAAGAGTAGCTACCCGATGGATAGATCACTGAGAGCGGGCGATGGAGAGCGTCATAGGTATAACAAATGACGTTTCCAACAGCATCCACACGTTTCACGAGGTCGCCAATGGAGGTCCCACAGGTGGAGTCCGTATCGTACGTGTAGGTCGTTGTGCCTGATTCCGCCTGGGTTTCCGAGGTCATACGACCCATAAGATCGTAAACAAAAGAACGAGACTGGGTCGAACTGGACTGAGCATTCTGCGTTATCCCTTTGAGACGCCCGAGGGGATCGTAAGTGTATTTGGTCCAGAAACCAGTCTTTGAATTGGTCTGGGCACAGTTTCCGCTGCCGGTTGATGTTGTGAGTTCGCAAACCGAAGTCAGACGATCAAGTGCATCATATTGTGATTGGTGCTGTTTAGTGTTTTCGCCTGCAGGTGCGGGACCTCGGGTGACCATAACATCGTTCTGCGAATAGGCATCCATCACACTCCCACTTCCGCTGTCGCTGACTACAGTGACACGACCGAGGGCGTCATACGACGTGGTCTTACCGGGAGCACTGGAACTGGTCTGACCTGCATTAGCGGCGAACGGCAGCGTCACACGGTAGGATCTACCCGCAACGTCGTAGTCTGTTTCTGTGGTGTCAAAAGTGGAACCACCAGGCGTCTGCCTTATCTGGGCGAGCAAAGCACGCCCCTGATTGTCGCGCGTCGCGAGCACATCGGACGCAGAACTGCCACTGACGACGGGCAGATCGGATTCAACCTGGGTCTGGCCTGTGTAAGTGAAACTCGCTACGGCGTTCGTGGGATCCGTTGCAGATTCGGGCCTCCAGAAATTGGAGTCTATTGTATACGAAGTGGAAGTCTTGTTTCCGTTTTCATCGGTAACAGAGGTCTGCACCCCGCCGGTGCAGTTCCAGGTCATTGAACGAGAGAGACTCAATGGCTCAGCCACGCTGGTAGGAAACGAATTTCCGCACGCGCCGTAAGTGTAAGTGGTTTGAGCTCCATTCACATCCGTCGCCACATAAACCTTGCCCGTATCGTAATAGGTGTAGGACTTCGTGAGATAACTGGACCCTTGCGTGTAGTAGTTGACGCTCAGTAGGTTGCCGCGCGAACCGGAAGGAGTTGTGTGCTGCGGAGTCCCGGAAGTGGCGGTAACGGTATCGCCGTAGTTGTAGTTAATTTGAGAAACTGTGGCGCCGGACCCATTGGTCACGGTCACTTGCTGGCGGAAGGCGGTGATGCCGGTGAGAGATGCATAGGATATTGAGGTCTTCTTCAACAAGGATCCGACAGTCCCGATCCCGTAGTCGTAGTCATCTTGTTCAATGAGGCTGCCATTCGTGTTGTATTTGTAAATGTGCTGGGCAGTTTGGGCGTTTGCCCAGGAACTCGCCCCCGAGAGCAAAGTGGTTATGGTCCGTTGCGTAATTGGCTGGACAATTGCTGTGCTGGTACAGTTTGAGGAGGTTGTGTTGTAGCAGAGTCGTGTCTCACGGAGAAGATTCGAGGTTTGCAGGGTGGTTTCCGGTATGGGGAAAGTCGAAATGGTAGGAGCAGATCCTGAGTAAACATCGCGCTGGGTTTCATAGATGCCTTGAAACTGAATCAGGGTTTGGTTGGCTTGAGAGGTCGGGTCAGTCACCGTGGTAACGGAAGCAGCCCCAGTTTCCAGAGTCCGAGAATAGTTCCAATATGCCGAAGATCCCGTATCTGGAGTATAGCGCTTAAGTCCCGCAGTGCTGCCGTCGGCAAAGATGCCGTTGTTGCCACCGGTGTAGGTGTAGGAGATTGTGCCGCCAGTGGGGAGGGTTATGGATACGAGGCGAGCGGTGACACACGTCGTGCCAGCATACGGCGTGCAGCTCCCAGGAGTCGTTTCATACTGGAAGCTGTACTGTGAGCTATCCGGAAGGACGATGCTCGACACGAGTGGCACAGCGGCTGAGGACTTGTATTCCCCGATGCCGGAGACGCCAAAATTGGTCGCAACCGTGTAGTTGGTGTAATTGACCGTATACTTAGGCGACCCTCCCGAGGGAGCGGTGTAGGTGAGGGTGACTGGGCTGGTTGTGGTGCCGTAACCGGCGAGCGTGAGAACTGGAGCGGAACTGCTCAATGTGTCGAAGAACTGTCCGTTGGTGTAATAGCTGATTTCGTTACCGTTGCGGTCGGTCGACGTGCTATTTGTCGGTTGTGCTGTGAACGAAAGCGGAGTAACGGTGCCTGCGGGTGTATAGAGGGTTGCGTCGGGGCCACCATCCACCGCCATCGTGAACCCGGACCCATCGAGAGCGTGACTGTTGAGGCTGAATGGTGGTCCGCAATCTGGGGCCCCGCCGTCTTGCACCGGCGCGCCAGACATCCTATGCGAAATGCCGAACGAATCGTAGTACACCCAGCTGCTGTACTGAGTGTAGTATTCGGTGATATAGCGTTTGAGGTCACTGTTAAAGTACTTGCAGTTCGTATTAAGGCTTTTGTAGCTGGCATAGCCCGCAAGAACAGGGATGGTGCCGGTCCATCCCCAATTATTGACGGGATACCAAGTGCCTCCGGCCGGATACCAAACGGAAGAATCGTATGCCAGGTCATAGGAGAAGTTCGTGCCGCGGCCTGCTTTGTGAAGAACAGGAATTGTGATGTGCAAATTCAGGTTGGCGAGATTGATCACGTCCGGGCCACCGCCGTAGGAACCATACGCGGGGGTTCCTGTTTGTACCTGGGCATGGAGGTATGCTGTGGAAAGAACCAAGGCGAAAAGGAGAGATAGAAAGCGTATTGAGCGGATCATGAAGAGTGTCTCCTGAGCTCGATTTATTGCGCGCTGACTTGCGCAGCGGTGATGCCGGTGTTCAGAGAAGCATTTTGGAATTGAAGATCAAGGGCAAGCGTGTTGTTAATAAACTTCTCGACATGAAGAGGAATCAGCACCCCAGCGACTTTTTGATAATTGGAGTAACGAATCTCGGTGGGGATATCAAGTGAGGCGTTGTCATCTGGGTGCGAATTGAAAAGGTATGAGACTGGCAAGAGCGTTGAAGGATCGATATACAGATCGACTTTGGACAGATGTCGCATTAGTGCTGCCGAGTTCGCGGGAAGGCCAGTGAATTGCTGAGACGCGCTGATATGAATGGCCGATGCGCCGTTCCTGGTCTCTAATCCCACATAGGTCGCGGTCACGTTGGTCGCCGAGATTAAATTCCCAATCGTGAATGCCGGGAACCAGCCCGCATCCGTCATTAGATTGTGATTGGCCATGGCGTGTGAAACCCCGTCGGGGCCGATCCAACTGCCGGCAGGGCCGCTGGCTGAACTGCTCCGAATCTCACTGCGAGTACCCGCCGATAGGTTCAAGTCCAGGCGATTCGCTCCGCTGGTTGTTTTAAGAACAACTGTCCCAGTCTCATCATCGGAACCGGCTATCCATTCAGCGGTTCCCGTCAACGTGACATCGTTGATGGCAGTCTTCCCACTAAGTGCCTGAAATGCACTCTGCAACATTGTTAGCACTTGTGGAGTAGAAGCACTTGGGCTTTGGGCTGCCAAGGTAACTGCAAAGCAAAAGAAAACGACTACGACCAACCACAGGCGAAGCGGACGCATTAGACCTCCAAGCCTCAACGCCACGAACCGGCCGGTGCCGGCAGCGTCGATTGGCAGTTCAGCAAACGGGGCTGAAAGGGGAGGCTAGGGAGCGAACGGGTCTCGCGGTCGCAGTTCCGTTATGGAACGTGATTTTGATTCGACTCGCAAAACGTGTCAAGTGAATTGTTGCTGAGGTAGATACGTTATGCCGACAAATTTGAAGGTATGAATGCCGCGGCTATTGCGTGCGGAGGTGGCAGTGGAAGTGGGGCAAAAGCATCTGCAAGGGAGTTGCCTTCAAGTCAGTGCGTTCCGCACACTTTCGCAAGCTACTCTTGGGGAATTCGCTGTTCACGAGCACACGCCTAGCGGCTCATGGAGATGCTTTGCTCGATGGTTTCCTGTGGCGCTTTACTCGGTGAAGCAAGCGACCCAGGTTTCTGCGAGGGGGATTCCACAGTCCGAGTCGCCTCAATTGCGGATCGGTGTGAAACGTCGCGGCTAAAGCCCTCGGCAAGTGTCGTCTTGTCGTTAGTGTAGATCTGTGCGTCGTAGCGGGCGCGCGACACCGCGACGTACGCCAAGCGACGATTGACGAGCTTCTCTCCCCCATGCTCGGTGTCCACATGGATAAGCACGCGGTCAGCAGTCTGCCCCTGGCTGCTGTGACTCGTCACCGCGTAGCCGTAATCGAGATGCGGATTCTCTTGAATGTTGAACGCGATCGCGCGACCCGAGTCAAGACGGATTCGGAGGTTGCCGCCGTCATTGATCTTCTCCATCGTTCCCAACTCGCGGTTGGCGACACGCTGGTCTCGATTCGGGGCGGTGAACTGTATGCGGTCGCCCTCACTGAATTCCCGCTCTGCCTCGCGGTACAGCGTCACGCCTTGTAGACGGCGCGGATCGTAGCTAAGGCGCTGGCCATTTATCCGTTCCACTGTAACGTGGTTCTGCTTCTCGTCAACGCTTTCGACGCGCGCGTACTCCCCTGGGCCAATGCCGAGTGTTTTGCTGCCCTTGGCATACCGCACCACATTGCCGGGCTCGTACTGTGCAGCCCACTGGCGATCCGCACCGGTGATCTCCTGCCTGGCGACGAGCACTTTCATTGGGTGTTCGCGGTACGCCATCTGATTTGTATCCTGCATGGCATAGTGGATCGCTTGGTTGATTGCCATCCTCGACTGGTTGTCGGGGGACACGACCAACGTACCTTTGGGCTGCTTCGCATATTCGTGCGCGATTGTTGCGATGCGGTCGTCCCGATCGAGGATCTCATGCACACGGCCGTCGGCATCAAGTCTTTGCATCGCCTCCGTGACTTGGCCGCGTGAGAGCTTTTCTACAACGTCTTTAAGTGCCGCGTCTTTTTGCCGCACGACTTCGTCGAGTCGAGCTGTTTGGATTCCCGCTTCCTGCAATTGCTGATATGGTCGGCCCGCTTCGACTGCTTGGTGCTGGCGTGTGTCGCCAACGAGCAATACGCGATCATTTGCTCTGAGCCTGTGGAGGAATTCGTTCATTTGTCTGGTGCTCGCCAGGCTCGATTCGTCCAGGATGTAAAGATGTTTCCGTCCATCGTGCCGTTTTTCGGTTTGGGCAAGATGTTGTTGCAACGTTGTTGATCTGATTCCGCCTTCTCCCAATTTCTGTGCGGCGCGAGAGGTGGGCGCTAACCCCTTGACGATGTACTCCTCTCGCTCGGCAACCTCACGGATGGCCACCAGCGAGGTAGTCTTGCCCGCGCCAGCGACGCCTTCAAGCGCCGTCACTTGATCGCGACTCGCCAGGATTTGCTCGACAGCCCGGCGTTGGGTTTCGCTCAGATGCGGATGAGCTTCTCGGATTGCTGTGCGCGTGCCAAAAGTCGCCAGCGCGGGATGTTGGTCCTGCCCCGCCCGCATTACATTGATCGTGTCCTGCTCATAGCCGACCATCTGCGCTGTTGTAAATGCTCGGCTAGGTGAACTGTCTTTCTTCTGTGCTTCCACGAACTCGCCAGATTTGATGCGCTCCTCAAGGTCGGCTTTTACGTCGGTAAGTGTCGCCCCACCCATGGAGCGCCTGAGTGCATCCGTCAGTAGGGCACGTTCATCCGCTACAGCATCGCGTTCGAAGTTTCGTTCTTTTGCGAAGCTTACAGCCGAGCGCGCAATCTTCTCTCCCGAATCTTGGCCAGCGGCGTGAGCCCTACCTCTTGCACGCTCCTTCACACGCTCAGGTTGATCACCGAACTCCAATGCCACGTGCTTGTGCCGCCGTTGCATCTCCTCGTGTGAGAGTTCGATCTTTGGTTCACGCGTTTGGTGTGCCGCGATCTGCGCCGCCCCCGCTCCTCGTTGATTCTCTTTCGCCAGATGCTCTTCGATCTGTTTCCGCCGTGGACTCGAAGCCTCAAGATACTCGCGGCTGTAACCCTTGATTTCTGGTTGGCCGCTCTTGCCGTGTTCGACCTCGTAGCCCAACTCCTGCAAACGGTGTGCAAGTTCCGAGCGATACACAGCGGTGGCGTACTGCTGCGTGCGATAGAGTTCCTGCGGTTGCAGCGGGCGCGTTTCACCATTTTCTGTCTCGGTCAGGTTGAAGATGACGACATGCGTGTGAAGCTGCGGCGCTGCATAACCGTTTACTGGCCTCGCGCTGTCGTGCTCAAATCTCGCGGCGACCCAGTTGCCCGTTGTCTCTGGCGGAAGATTCCCTCCAAGCCGGGCCTGGACATATTGCTCTAGTTCGTCCAAAGCAACTCCAACGCTGGCTCGATGGGCTTCCTGGACCCGTTCATCTCCGCCCACGAGTGCAGTCAGCGATACGCTTTTCGGTGCCGAGAACGTCGCATCCCAGCCAGCACGGTGCTCCATCGCCTTGACCGTACTGCCCTGCTCGTTCACATATTCACGCGCCGTCTGATAGCGGACCAACTGCTCTCCGGTAATCGGATGTTGGCCGTCACTGAGCCGCTGAAACTGTTTCTCTTGCACCGCCCCGTGCAACCCCCATTTCTCGGCCAGTTTTCCGTGCCACTCGCCGCGTATTCGCTCGCCTTCGCTGTAGTAATTCTCCTGTGCGTTGCTGAACTCCTCCTGATGGTACGCACGAGCTTGACCTGCGCTGAGCGGCTTGGAAATGGTGAGCATGTGCCTCTACTCGAAAAAACGTCTCGCTGCGGGTTTCACAGCGTGCTCCAAGTTTTGATCCTGACCCGGCGCTTGCTTTATCGGCGTTGGTTTCTGCGGCGCGCCACTTGACCGTGGAGTGCTATCTGTTCCCGCTGCGACTGCTGCTATCTTGGGCGGCTCCTGGGGCAATACCTCTGCCTTGACTAAGACAGGGGGATTGTTTTTGCTGAGCGGAACATGGAGTTCTTTCTTGGAACCCAATACCCTGGTCAGGATGGTGCGAAGCGAGTTCACTAAGCCCATGCCACGGGAGCTTTGCAGGCGGTTCAACTGCGCCACGGGCATCAACTCCGGGCCTGTCGGTCTTTTCCCGTAGCGCTGCACAATAGAACGTTTGTGGTCTAGATACGCCGCTGGCAACAGGCCCGCAAAGAACACAACCAGGCCAGTCCACAAAGCTAGCCGGACAAGATCCATGAGGGTTTGGTTCTGATAAATCAAGCTGCCGAGGTAGGCGTGCATCTCGGCGTTGTTGTAATAAGCGCGATGGATTTCAAGACACAGCGCGCCATGCTTCAGGGCTTCCTCAGAGAGCGCAAAGGTATTCTCTCCGCTGTTCGACATCGCGGGTACCACATCGCTGTCCAGTGCCAATCGGCTCTGTTTCCGTGTGACAACTTGGAGCAGCGTGTACGAGCTGTTCTCGCGCACTACCCCGACCACCTGCAAGCCCAGATATGCTGCCAAATAATGTCGTTCAAGGGGCGTCCAGACCCGCATGTAGCGGACGCCCTGGGTTCCCAAAGTTGCCATGAAGGAGATGAGCACCAGGACATAGGTGTAGACCGGCTGAATGCTCGGCCTGCTCGTCCTCTTTGCTTGGCTCCATTCCATGCGCATTGCTTTGCTCCAAACAGGTTGTCTCTCAGCCTCGCTGTGGCCCCGTAGTTGCCTTTGTCAGCCGTTCCAATGCCATCGCCGACTTGCTTGCATCGGCCCGTTGAATAATGTCGTCCATGGTCGTGCTTGTGAGCGGCTCCCGGTTGGCTATGGTGAACAGAATATTCATCAAGATCATTCTCAGGGCCAGCAGTTCCGCCATGATGGTTTGCTCGGCGGGACTCGGCCTTGCTGCCTTCAACAAAACATCGCGCACCCATTCGCTGATCGTTTGATCGCCCGCGAGGGCCTCAAACTGTGAGTACTCCTCTTCGGTGACTTTGGTGCTGATGGATTTGCTGCGTGGTGTGGGCATTCGGCACTCCTGGTTCTAATTCAAAGGGAGAAAAATGGGCGCGGCGTGGCGGCCAACAAAATCAACAAGTTCCCATACGGGAACCACAGGTTGGAGAACAAGAATAACGGTGAGCGGAAAGTTGCTAGCTGCCGCGTTTGCAGCAGGTTCCCGTATAGCAACCTTGGTTGCTGTACAGCACCCGAAACGGGGTGACGTGTCACATATGAAAGCCGGCGCTGTCAAGCGCCGTAGGTTTTTCTTCGCCGAAGTGACCTTGAACAACACTCCTCCTTCGCAGCAGCTGACCGCATGAACCTGCGAAACGCTGCCTGAACACCGCTACCTGCTGAAAAACTAGGCGCAGACCACGCCTTTCCCTTTAGCTGCTTCCTCCTGTGAACCCTGACACTGGCTGCTCGTCCATTTCGCTCCCGCTTGCTGCTTCGTCTTGAGCCACATATTCGCCCTCAACTGGGGCATGAGCATCTTCGATACGGGTGCCGCATTCATCCCAAGGCCTCTGTCGTTGGCCAGACACGTCTCGCGTTTACCCGTTCCTGGACGAAGTCAGTTTGGCTTGCGGAGAGCGATAACCCTGCCGCTTCCGCAGTACCCAGTAGCTCGCTTCGGCCAGATGCCTGGCCACCGCCACGATGGCTCGGCCATGACCGCGTTTTTGCAACAGCCTGCGATACAACCTCCCGATGTGTTCCGAGCGATAGGCATTCAACTTCACAGCGCAGGTCGCCGCTTCCACAAAAGCCCATTTCAGATACTGATTCACGCTCCGGGAGACGCTTCCCAGCCTCATGCGCTCTCCGCTGGCGATGACTCGTGGGACCAACCCGGCGTAGCTCGCTAGTTGCTCGGCGCGCGGAAAACGGTTCACGTCGCCGATCTCCAGCCAGATGACCGGCGCAAGAATCGCGCCCACGCCCGGCAGGCTCAGCAATAGTTGTACTTCCGCGCTCGGCGCAATCTGTTCCTGGATGCGCCGCTCGACCGCCTCGATCTTCTCCGTCATCTCGTCGACCGCTTCCAGTTGCGTGACCACCATGCGCCGCGTCTCGGTCGGCAACTCCGCCGCGGCTTCCGCCAAATACGTCCGCCCGGTCTTCCCGAACAGATCGCTGATACCCTCGGCTTGCAGCCCGTAGCGGTCCAGCGCCGCATGAATGCGCAGTTTCAGCTTGGTTCGCAGATCGCGCAACGCCATTCGTGTGCGCAACAGTTCCCGTTGGTCCCGCAACTCCCGCGGCGGTATCCAGCATTCCGGCAACGTCCCGTTGCGCAGCAATATCCCCAGCCCACGGCCATCCAGGTTGTCCGTCTTGTTCGGTTTCCCCATGCGCTTCTTTGCTTCCAGGGGATTGGTCAGGTGTGGAATATGCCTCGCGCGCTCCATCTCGTCCACGATCCAATACCAGCTGCCCATCGATTCCAACGCGATCTCGCTGTTCGCCGGCAGGCTCTCCAAATACGCGCGAAACTCATCGCGCTTATGCTCTACGCGAACTGGCTTGCTCGTTTTCCCCCTCTCGTCCACCGCCACGAACACCGAAAACTTTTTGTGCGCGTCACATCCAATGAATTGCTGCATCCCTGCACCTCCTCTGCTGCACTCCACGTTAGCGCAACACCGAGGCGCTTGCTCCCGGCTTTCATAGACTCATTCCCCCCACCCGGTGCCGCAGGCACCGCTCTTCGACGACGCGGCGTACACCACCCATTCGCGCAATTAACCTTGTTCGCCATACTCCAGCTGTAGCTCCTGCAACCAGCGCTGAACCTCCGGGATCGCCCACGCGCGCTGATACAGTTCGCGCAAGGCGTCCCATTCCTTCTCGGTGAACTCGATGCCCACATCGCTCTGGCGAAGCCACAGCGTGAACTTCGGTGGCCCCTTCTCCTTGGCCCGCGTCATGAGGAAGTGCCTGCCATTCCAAGAACGCCTGGCCGACCATCCTTCGAGCATGGCTCGGAACTCGGCCAGGTTGGGATACCGGGCAATGAGATAACTCACCCGGCGCACCGGTCCGAGGTCAATATTCACACCCAATTCCGGACAGGCATTCGTCGTGAACGACAGCTTCAGCTCATCGGACTCCAGCGGATCAGCCAGGATAATTCGTCGGCGAAAGTCATCCTCGTTGGGGCTTGCTAGTCGCACCGGCTGGCGGTCGTGCCGCACCCAATGGCCCCGAGCGGCAAGGCCCCAGAGAGTCGCCCAATAGGGGGCAAGGATTTGGTCGAGTCTGGAGCTCTCAACTCCCTCATCACGGATCGCGGTCAGGAAGCATCCTCCGACTGTGCCAGGGCTCTGCCATTTCTTGGATGGTTTCAGCAGTTCCTTGCGAATCGCAATTTGCTTCAGAACTGCTTGGTGCCTCTGCTCGGCATCATCATCGGAGAGCCGAACATCCGTGGAGTGGCCACCAAGGTTCCCAAAGTAATACCAGACGTGCCTCGAAACTGGCTTCTTCCGGTTCTTATAAACGGCCTCGAAAGCATCGAGCAGGGTGAGATAAGTCTCCCTGGACGGAATCGCGGGCCAAAGCAGCGGGGGCTCTTGAGCTTCTTCCTCCGTGCCGATCTGCACATACTGCGCAAGGACATCCCATTCGGCAATGGATAGGGTGTGCTGCGACTCCCATTTCTTGCGAATGTGGTAGAGCGAAGCGGTTGGCGTGCTCAACATTTCATGGCGCGCCGTCTCGCGGTCCATTCCGGCAACGCGCTCCTCAATGACAAGGAAAGCGGCCTCACCCAATGACACGTCACGTCCCATTTGTTCGCTGAGGACCTTCTGGTACCGCTCCAAGAGTTTGAGCCGGTCTTCGTTCAGGCGGATTGAAATGACCTCATGCCTGGGCTGCTTCTTTAGGATTGACATCGTAGTTGACAAATCCTCCTACACTAACGTACTATGTTTACGTAATCGTAGCTCGTTCGGTGGTGGAATGCAAGAAGAATTTTCTTCAACACTCCCCCGGAAGCCGAGGAGCTATTTTGACAAGGCAATTGTGAATCTTTCCAAACCCGTAGGAGTCACTAACGCGCAATGGCCGTACCATCCCAAATCGAGACCTCGGTGCACATCGAACGGCACTATGCCGTTACGGAAATCGCCGAAATGTGGAGTCTAAGTGCAGATAAGGTTCGCGAGCTTTTCGAAAACGAGCCGGGTGTGCTTCTAATCGGAGAGAGAAGTCCACGCCACAAGAGGCGATACGTCACGCTGCGCATTCCTCAAACTGTGCTCGAAAGGGTCCATTCTCGCTTATCATCGAAGTCAGGCGTCCGGTAGGAGTACAACTCAATGCTTACGATCTATCGCCGTCACCGCAAGAGCTGCAAGCAGCACGCTAAGGGCAGAAAGTACCGCCACTGCCAGTGCCCTATTTGGGTTGATGGGACTCTCGGCGGAACGGAGCTGCGTGAATCACTCAAGGTCCGGGATTGGCAGCGAGCCCAAGAATTAGTCCGCGAATGGGAGATCGAGAATCGCCGCACGTCTCAACCGACAAGGAAATCTACACCCGAAGCGTGGAAGGAATTCCTGGCGGATATTGAGGCTCGCAAACTCAACGACTCCACCGTAAGAAAATACAAACTATTGAAACGGCAAATGGAAGACTTTGCCCAACGATGCGGCCTGCACGTTCTGGCGGACTTTGACTTGTCCAAGGTGGGTCAGTTTCGTTCCGAATGGAAGGACGGGCCTCGTTCGAGCGCGAAAAAACTCGAACGATTGAGAGCATTCTTTCGCTTTGCGCTGAAACGCAAGTGGGCACCTGAGAATCCTGCCCTCGATCTAAAGGCCCCGAAAATTACTCTCTGCCCCACTCTCCCATTCAGCCGTGAAGAGTTGGTACGAATTCTGGCAGCAACTGACCAATACAAAGAGGAGATGCCCAGCCACGGGATCGAGAATGGGCGGCGCATTCGCGGTCTCGTTCTCTTACTGCGTTACAGTGGGATGCGAATTGGGGATGCTGTCAACTTCAGCACAGAAAGGCTCGAAGGCAACCGTCTATTCCTTTACACACAGAAGACTGGGGTTCCCGTGAACACAATCCTTCCAGAGTTTGTCCTGTCAGCACTGGAAGCAACGCCAAAAGTCACCGAGAAATTCTTCTTTTGGAGCGGGAAAGGGAGGCTAGAGAGCATCGTCCGGAGCTGGCAAACACGACTGCGCAAACTCTTCAAACTTGCAAACGTTGCCAACGGACATGCACATCGTTTCCGGGACACATTCGCGGTCGAATTGCTTCTTGCCGGAGTGCCCATTGAGCGAGTCTCGATTCTGCTCGGTCACCAAAGCGTGAGGATCACAGAGAAGCATTACGCACCTTGGGTGCGCTCTCGACAGGAACAGTTGGAAGCAGATTTGACCAATGCCTGGAGCCGCGACCCGCTCGTTCTTTTGCATGGTGGGGGACACGAGAGGTACACGGAAAACAGCGACTCAACAACTCGTTCATTTTCAGAAAGAAAGAATGGTGCCCGGGGTGGGAGTCGAACCCACATGAGGAAAAATCCCCGGAGGATTTTAAGTCCTCAG
>Ga0209039_10001112_pt1 | contig 25832 bp, 18 predicted proteins | sample BogFormECP12_OM1_FD_188238 | JGI IMG/M metagenome (GOLD analysis project Ga0209039, IMG submission 188238) | Bog forest soil microbial communities from Calvert Island, British Columbia, Canada - ECP12_OM1 (SPAdes) (version 2) | ecosystem: Environmental > Aquatic > Freshwater > Wetlands > Bog ... | reverse complement strand
TTGGACCAGTTATGGCCAAAATAACCGGCCAAACTGCTTGATTATAAAACGCTTACGCTAAGTTTAAGTCCGAGCAGATTTGGGCCGGTTATTTTTACCGATCCGCGATTCTGGCGAGCCAATGTGCGATAACGTCGCCTGGCAACGCAGGCGCCCCGCCTGCCGGTTAAAGGAAGTAGTGGATTGTCGATCAAACGATAACCGAACGCCGCAGATAGATCCTCCCTGTCGGCGTAGTGTTGACCGCAGCCTGTTTGCGGGCTGCTCTCCGATAGTCCTCCGGCCCTTGGAACCCGTAAGTCGCTTATCCTACAATCAGTAACGTCACATAAAATAATCTTCTTGACAACATCGAGCCTCTGGGTGTAGCATATCTCTGAGGCTAGCTCCGGCCGAATACGGCTCTAGTTTTGAAGGACAGAACTCTGCGTCCGCAGGATATCGGAACGGAAGCGGGCCTGAGGCTTATGGTATGTCATTGGTGGAACGTGAATCGACGCCCGCTCTTTCGTATTGGCGATTGACCCCGCCTTGCGGGGTCGATTTGCCGATTGAAAGCCGGCTGCGACCACTTTTGAAACCCTTAACGCAATCAGTAATCGGCAATTGAAGAGGGGGGCGTGACGCCAGCGCTTCGCAAGCCCATCAGGACAGCACCGGAAGGTAAGGCGGGAGCGCCAGTGAGAAGTGACGAGAGAAATCAGAAATTAGAAAGCTCAATCGAGTCAGAAGCAGGACCTCTTTTTTTTGGAGGACGGCGGTAGGTGTTGGTTCCGAGAAGAAGCGAAACGAAGCCAGACGAAGCCAATTTGGTTAAGACGCTTACTATCAAATGGATAGCCTATAAATGAGAAAAACGAAGCCACGGTGCCTATCCGTCACATTAACATCAGCTTATGGGGATTTTGCCCCGCGTTTTGGCAGAATTAGGTTGGAAAGGAGCTTTTCTCGATTGCCGATTGCGCCTAAATCGTTTGCTTTCAGCATGGCAGTCAGCACGCCGACCAATGAGCGTCACCGCTGCCGGCTACCGGTTCGAGGGTTCGGCGCGTCATTTGGACCATCATCTGTTCCGGCATCCGCACCATCGTCCGTCGTAGCTGGCAGACCGCTGGGTGGCGACCCCCGCACCCGGACACGTTGGGAAGCGAACGCGGGAAGCGTCTCGGAGAAGGTCGCGCCGAAGCATAAAACGGTGGTTGAGAGGGAGATTGCGGCGAAAAATGAAAAAATGGGTCAATCAAACCTGACAAGTTCCGCATAATCAATGACATGACCCTTAGAACAAACCTAGAACAGACCTTGTAAGTCCTTTAGAATCGACCCGCGTCGAAAAACAAACCTAGAACAAACCTTGTAAGTCCTTTATTTTGGAAAGCTCAAAAAACAAACCTAGAACAAACCTAAGAAAAAGTGGCCAGTGAAGAGCTACGAGTGGCTCGCAAAACAAGTTGAAGGTCGAAGGTCGAACATTGAAGGGCAAGACTCAAGACCCGCGTCCCCTTCTTCACTTTCTAGATCTTTGACCTTCGACCTTCGACTTTTCGACTCTTTTCCTTGACGATCGGGAAACAGCTTCCAGCTTTCAGCTATCAGCGGTCAGCTTCAACACCAAAAATCCGGTTCTTGCCGATGGCTGACGGCTGAGAGCTAATTGCTCTTGCAATCGTCAATCAGGATCGACAGTTCTTAGTCACCGCGATAACCGTTGGAGGAGTTCTTCTGCGTAGAGGGCGCCATCGGGAGTTTCCTCATGCTTGAAGAAGACGAACACGTCTTTGCCCTGGGCAAGCAGGGGCGCCACCTTGGAGGCGATCGCTTTCCGCTCTTCCGGCGAGTACTCCGGTTTGCGCAGGCGGAAGTAGACAAAGCTCGCCGTCACCACCTCCGGCACTTCGAATTTCTCAGACTCGGCCCAGCAAAGCGCGATATTATCCTTCTTCAACACCTCGTAGACGGGGTCCACGAGCCAGGATTCGTGACGGAACTCAAAGGCGTAGCGCAAGTCCTTGGGGAGCAGGGAAAGGAAGTCGGCAAGGAGGCCTGGGTCGCAGCGACAGAACGGCGGCAGTTGGAAAAGGATCGGCCCCAGCCGCCGCGTGGCACGCAACGGATCGATGGAACGAAGGAAGATTTCGGTGAACTCTTGGGCGTTCTTCAGGCGCAGGAGATGGGTGATGCGCTGGTGCGCTTTCGGGGCGAAAAGGAATCCTTGCGGCGAAGCGTTGATCCAGCTTTCCAACGTGCTGGCGGCGGGCAAGCGGCGAAACGTGTAGTTGATCTCCACGCTGTTCAAGCGCTTCGCATAGTATTCGAGAAACTTCCGGGAAGGGACTTCCGCCGGATAGAACCTCGGCTTCCAAGTTGAATACGCAAATCCTGATGTGCCGGCGTAGAGCATAGGGGATAGGGTACAGGGGACGTGAGACCGTGTAAAGGGCCAAGGACAATGAGAAAGGGTAAGGGTAAAGAAAGCTCTTCAAATGGACCCGCGTCCGGGGCTGCCGGATAAGAAACAAAGGAGCATTCGACGTGATAAGGCTAGGGATCCTGGGTGGTTTGCTGATACTCGCCGTGATTCTGTGGGACGCGTTCGAAACCATCATCCTACCGCGTCGGGTAATGCGCCGTGTCCGGTTGACGAGGATGTTCTATCGTTTCACCTGGCTTCCGTGGAGGGCGCTGGCGCGGCGGATGCGCTCCGGCAAGCGCAAGGACACGTTCCTGAGCTATTACGGTCCCCTCTCGCTGCTGGGGCTGTTTGGCGTCTGGGCGTTGGGGTTGATCGTTGCTTTCGCGCTGCTCCAGTGGGGACTGGGCTCCCCCGTGAGCGCGCCGCCCGGCGAAGTGGGCAACTTCTGGACTGACCTTTACTTCAGCGGCACCAGTTTCTTTACCCTCGGCCTCGGCGACGTGGCGCCGCGCACGCCGCTGACGCGCGCGATCACGGTGGCGGAGGCGGGGACCGGCTTCGGCTTTCTGGCCATCGTCATTTCCTATCTGCCGGTGCTTTACGGCGCCTTCTCCCGGCGCGAGGTCAACATCTCGCTGCTCGACGCGCGCGCCGGATCGCCGCCCACCGTGGTGGAGTTGCTGCGGCGCAACGCCGAGGCCGGCAACCTGGGAAAACTGGACAGCTACCTGCGCGATTGGGAGCTGTGGTCGGCGGAATTGATGGAGAGCCACCTCTCGTATCCGGTGCTGTGCTACTATCGCTCGCAGCACAATAACCAGTCGTGGCTGGCGGCGCTGACCACGGTGCTGGACGGCTGCGCGCTGACGATGGCCTACACCGAGGGCGTGTGCCGCTGGCAGGCGCGGCTGACCTTCGCCATCTCGCGCCACGCGCTGGTGGATCTCGCCCAGACTCTGGGCGTTCCTCCCCACCCGGCGCCGTTGGATCGACTGCCGGCGCCGGATTTCGATCATGTAGAGAGACTGCTGGCCCGCGCCGGGTTGATCCTCCGGCGTTCCGCCGAGGCGGACCGAAAATTTGCTCACCTGCGAGAGATGTATGAGCCCTTCGCCGGCGCTCTGGCGGCGCGCCTGGTGATGTCCCTTCCCGCCTGGTTCCCGGCAGCAGAGCCGGTGGACAACTGGCGCACCAGCGCCTGGGGTCGCAGCGATCAGGATGCCGTTGCGGGCGCAGCCTTGCCGGCTGCGGATGAGGAGCATTCGTGACAGGGGGTCAATGGGGAGGGCTTGCTCTGGGAGAGGAGAGCAGGCGGCGGATCCAATCCGTGTTCCACTCGTACGACTCGTTCCACGTGTCGGGTGAGGCCCAAACGGCGCGGAGTCTCTGCCAGTAGCCGAGGCGCGTGTCGCCGTCTTCCTTGAAGCGGCCGAGCGCGATCCTCTTCACGTCGACCCTAAACTCGGGGGGTGGGCTCTCCGGCAAGTCGGCGTCGCCGGCGTATCTTGGCTGAACTCGTTGTAACGCGCACTCCCAATAAGCCTGCGCCAGCCTTTGTTCCGCGGCTTGCAGGCTGCCGCCCTCGGCGACGCGGTAATACTTGTCGAAAAATGCGTCAGGGGGCATGGTTTTCAAACGCCGGACAGGACGCACCGAAAATGCGACTCCGGCAACGACCGCGACGACTCCGATCACGGCAAACAGCAATCGGAGTCGTTGGACAACGGTTCTTGCTCCTATCGTAGGGGCGGAGTAAGGTTGCGAAAACATCTTCTGGGGTGCTCCCAACTGATGGCGGCCATGATCTTTCCGGATAACGACACTTTGCTCTTCCTGCCACTGGGGTTGCGTTTCTTCGAGCGCGTCGGAGCCTTGTTCCCGAATCGCGCCGGGCCCCTGGCGAAGCTCGTCGCCCTGCTCTGTTGTGAGCGCTCGGATCTCTTGGGTGAGTGAGGCAAGCGCCGCGCGCGTGAGATCGGACAACTCTTTTCTCATTTGTTCCGTGACCTCGGCGCGTGCGGCAGCGAGCTCGAGGCTAACCGTGTGCTTCGCCTCCTCGGTCTGCTGCTGAAGCTGCTGCGCCCAGTCGTGGAGAGCACGATCGGCATTCCCGCGCATCTGCGCGTAGGCTATGTGAGTAGCCTCCTGCCGAAGGAGAGACAGCTCCCGTTCCGCCTGGTCGTGAGAGCTTTTGAGAAGGGCCTCCCGGTTGCGATCGAGAGTTTCCGTTGCGGCATTCAACTGATCGGCCAAGCACTTCTCGTTTTCGGCGATCCTGCTGCGAAGGGCCGTTGCTAGTCTCTCATGCGTCGAGTCGAGGCTGCTGATGGCAGCTTCGGTATTACCAGCTAGGGTTTGGGTTTGTTCTGCCAAAATCTGGGAGGCACGATTCTTATGTTCCTCCAACATCCGTTGGCAGTCGCGTCCTAGAGATGCGAGGGCGCCCTCAGCGACCTGAATCAGTTGGTTTGCGGCCTCGTCTTCGATTTCAGCTTTCAACGATCGAAGATCCTCGCCGGCGTCCCGCACCGCGTCCAGCCTCCGGGCCTTCAGCTCCTGTAAGAACTGCTGGCCCTGATATTCGGAGACCCGTTTGCCTTCCTGGGCGAGCCACTCCGTGGCTGTTTGAGCAGCCAGTTCAAGCTGGCCTCTGGCCTTATCGATTCGGCCGGCCGTCATGGTCGAAAGCTCTTCGCCTGCCGTCTGAACGACACTGGCTTTCTGCTTCTGAAGCTCATCCGACGACCGCTCCAGCATCTCGAGGCCGAGACTCAGCGCGCGTTCTCGCAGGCTTTCCCCGAGGGTGCGCGACCTTTCCTCGATCGCGGTGACGGCGCTCGACGCGAGGCCGCTTAGACGCCGCTCGGCCTCCTCGACCTTAGCGGCCAGCGAGGGCTCCATCGCCTCTTGCGCGGCTCGCAGCCGGCACGCTGCCCCGTCGGCAGAGGAAGCGATGGACTTCAGAGCGACGGAGACTTCCGCGACCTTGGCTTCCAGGGCGGCCTCCGTCTGCTGCCGCGTCGCCGCCAGAGTTGCCGTGGCGTCGACCGCGGTTCTGGAAGCGGACTCCGCCTGCTCCTTGAGAGCCGAGATTGCCTGGGCTTGCAACTCGGAGATTCGTTTGCTCTCCTGGGCGAGGGACTCAGAGGCTGCTTGAGCAGCACGTTCAACCTGACTGCTCGCCTTTTCGATCAGACCGGCTGTCAGGGTCAAAAGCTCTTCGCTTGCCGTCTGAACGACGTTGGCTTTCTGCCTCAGAAGCTCACCCGACGATCGCTCCAGCATCTTGAGGCCGAGGCTCAGCGCGCGTTCTCGAAGGCTTTCCCCAAGAGTGCCCGACTTTTCCTCGATGATGGCGACGGTGCTCGCCGCGAGACCGTTTAGACGCCGCTCGGCCTCGGCGATCTTGGTCGTCAGCGAGGACTCCATCGCCTCTTGCTCAGCTCGCAGCCGGGATGCTATCTCGGCGGCGGAGGCATCGAGGGACTTCAGAGCGGTGGAGGCTTCCGCGACCTTGGCTTCCAGAGCGGCTTCCATCTGCCCTGCCGCGGCCAGACTTGCCGCGGCGTCGGGCGGGGTCCCGGAAGTTGTCCCCGCATATTCCTTGAGAGCCGCAGCCTCTTGGGCTTGAGACTCGGAAATTCGTTTGCTTTCTTGGGCAAGCAACTCTGAGGCGGCTTGAGCAGCGCGGCTGATCCGGCCGCTCGCCTCATCGATCAGACCGGTCGTCAGAATGGAAAGCTCTTCGCCTGCCGTCTGAACGACGCTGGCTTTCTCCTTCAGAAGCTCGCCCGTCGACCGCTCAAGCATCTCGCGGCCGAGGCGCAGCGCGCGTTCTCTCAGGCTCTCCCCAAGGATGCCCGACTTTTCCTCGATGACGGCGACGGTGCTCGCCGCGAGGCCGCTCAGACGCCGCTCGGTCTCCTCGACCTTCGCTGTCAGCGCGGACTCCATCGCCTCCTGCGCGGCTCGCAGCCGGGATACTACCTCTGCGGCGGAGGAATCGATCGACTTCAGAGCCGCGGAGACTTCCGCGACCTTGGCTTGCAGAGCAGCTTCCGTCTGCTGCCGCGTGACCGCCAGACTTGCCGTGGCGTCGACCGCAGTCCTGGAAGCGGCCTCCGCCTGTTTGTTGAGAACCTCAATGGCCTGGGTTTGAGACTGGGAGACTCGCTGGCTTTCATGGCCGAGCGACTCTGAGGCGGCTTGAGCAGCGCGGCTGATCTGGCCGCTCGCCTCATCGATCAGACCGGCCGTCAGGGTCAGAAGCTTGTCGTTCGCCGTTCGAACCGTAGCGAGGCCCTTCTCCTGAAGCTCGCCTGATGAGCGCTCCAACATCTCGAGGTCGCTCAGCGCGCGTTCCCTCAGGCTCTCGGCAAAGGCTTTCGACTCTTCCTCCACCATGGCGATGGCGCGCGACACAAGGCCGCTCAGCCGTTGTTCGTACCCTTCAATTCTGGCCGTCAAGTCAGACTCCGCCGCCCCCGTGGCCGCCTGAAGTCTAGCCACCGCCTCGTCCGTGGCCAGATTGATGGACTTCAGAACGATGTTGACATCGATGGCGGAGAAAGGTGCTTGTGTCTCACCGCTGCCCGAGCTGGCTTCCGTGCTCGGCTCAATCACTGTGGCTGCCGCATCCGATGCTTGCAAGGCCGGTTCAAGATGGTTGTCGTTACCGGGTTCCACCAACAAACTCAATTCAGGCGGGTCGGGCTGGGCTTGTTCGGCGGGCCGAATTGATTCGTCAAGCGGGAGTGAAGGGCGGTCCGCCGAGGAGGGGCCGGGCACCAATTGAAGCGCGGTCGAACTTTCTTCGCCGGGCGGAGTGGGGATGGGTTTCACGGCTGCGTCTGGCGCGAAGTCGCTCGATGCCTGGGCTAATGTGGGTCCAGAGTCTTCCGTCCGGCTATCTGGCGGCGGCGCGCCGTTGGCAGCTTGCTTCTCATCGAGCCAGTCGAGCGACAGGGGGTCTTTACGGGGGGGCGCGTTGTCAGGCTCGCCTGGGGACGGCACGTCGCGCCACAGGCTTTCGGCTGCCGAAGACGTCAGCAGCACAATACCAAATTCATTGAATCCGCGGCAGACGCCGGTTTCGCTACGCCACAGTACCTTGGCAGCGGCGGTCTGGCCGAGCGCGTTTTCGACAGAAATCTCACTGCCAAGCAGCAGTTCGTGAGCCGTCGATATTCGCGCGCCGCGTCCCGAGATTTCGACGGTCCTCGTGTTTTCGGCAAACGGACGTCCGCTCCTATCCTTGCCGCTGATCGTAATCGCGACGGCCAGGGGTGCGCGATCAGTCGTAGGGCGAATAACATCGTGTGCTTCCGAGGACTTCCGATGCACCATTCGACGATAACCCACGCGCCCCTACGGGCGCTCACAGTGGGAAATCGGCCGCTCTAACCGTGAACTTGAGGAATTGGGCACCTACTCCCGGCACCCCGCTCCCGCCACCGCGTTCCGCCGCCCGATAGGCCCCGACGGCTGCTGCAAGCGCGAACCATCGTCTCGGAACCGAAGAGATTCTTCGTCGCTCATGTCCTGAGTGACACCCGCCGATAAGCGTAGGAGAGGAGAAGTCTCAGAGGAACGAAACGCGCACGTCGGGTGGGAAGCATGTCAGACACGGGCCAGAACCCGCTAGATTCGCTGCCGCTGAAGTTCATGGTGGTCAGCCACGACCTCCAGGTGATCCAGACCATCCAGTCCACTCTGGAGGAGTTGGGTTCGGAAACGGTGGCTTACGCTGACAGCGTTGAAGCGGCGGCGTGTGTTTGGGACAGTACCTTTGACGGATTCTTCCTCGACGCTGAGATGCCTCATCCCGACGGTTTCGAACTGGCAAGTTGCGTCCGGGAATCGTCTCCCAACGCCAAGGCTCCCATCGTGATCTTTTCGGAGGTTGCCAACGGTGAGACCATGCGCAGGAGTTTCCGCGCCGGAGCAACTTTCTTTCTGAGGAAGTTCCGCCTTCAGGAGCAGGTGAAATGCCTCTACAACGCGACTCGGGGTGCCACCCTGGAAGAACGGCGCAGTCACCAGCGGGGGCCGCTCCAAGCGAGGGTGGAATGCAAGTTCGGCGACCGGCGCTTTGAATCGAGCAGTTTGAATATCAGTGAATGCGGGATACTGCTGGAGCCGTCACGCGGCCTCGAGGTTGGGCAGGAATTCGACCTGGTATTCAACCTTCCCGGATCCCCGGAGCAATTGAAGTCAAGGGCCAAGGTCGTTCGCAAAGAGCCGCCCGACCGGATCGCAGCGGAGTTCATCAGCATCGGCTTGGAAGAGAAGGCTGCAATTCGACACCATGTCTTGCACACGCCTTAGCCTCTGTCGTGCCGCACGAACACTTGTCACTTGCCCGTTGCGTCGTAGGCCAAGGGTGCTCGGATGAGCTGGTTGGCGAACTGCGTGCTTCGGCTCTTGCGTTCATCATTCATTGTCTATCATTTCTCTCGTACCTCCCCATCAACTCCCCCTGCTCGAGCACGTGGCCCTTCATGGCTTGCTCCACGGCGGCCTTGGTGACCCGGCCTTTCAAGTTGAGGAAGTTGTCGAGGGCAAAAAGCCGGAAGAAGTATCGGTGAGGCCGTCCGGGAGGGGGACAAGGGCCGTCGTATCCAATCTCGCCGAAGTCATTGCCGCCTTGACGCCCTCCGGCCTGGATGTCGCTCCGCTTGGGCACGCCTTCAGGGAGACGGTGAGTGCCGGCCGGCAGGTCGTAGACCACCCAGTGGACCCACGTGCCGCCTGGGGCGTCTGGGTCCTCCACGATGAGAACAAAGCTCCGGGTGTTCTGGGGTGCATTTGACCAGTCAAGATCCGGCGATGCATCGAGGCCGTCGCAAGCGAACTGCTTGGGTATGCTGGCGCCCGGTTTGAAAGCCTTCGTGCTGAGGGAGAGGTTTGGCGAACTGCTCTGCTGCGCCGGTGAAGCGCCTTCAACCATCGAGGGCGCGCCGGAGGTTGCGGTTCCAGCGGCTCCGTTCGCAGTGGCCTCAGTGCCCGCGACGGTGCTCTTGCTCGATCGGCTCTCAGCGGTTGGGCCCGATGCGCGCGCATAATACGGTCCCGCTGCCGCCAGTGACCAAGCCAGCGCTGTCACGGCTGGAATCCCAATGAGATGGTGGGTAGTCTTCTTCATGTGGTCCGCGGATTCGCGACGGTACACTTTGCGCGACTTTTGTGGGTCAGGCGCTGCCGCTCTGCGCTCAAGTTAACCGTAGCACGGACAGTGAATTGTGAATAGTGAATTGTGAATGGTGAACGCTAAGTCGTTTCACAATTCCACCCTACGCCCTTTATGATTCACCATTCACAATTCACTGCCTCCTGCCTTCTGCTATCTTCCGGTGTGCTGAGACGTCAAACTAACCGAGAAAGAACTTTCTGGCTTGATGTTGCGTATTCCTCAAAGGTGAGGGATCGGTGCGCGCCTACGCTTCGTGCCTTCTCTCTGGCGCGCCATAGAGGTGGTGTATGAAAATGATACTGTTGGCGGGGTTCGTTGTTCTGCTCGCGGCAGGCATGGCGACGGTTCGGGCCGATGACTGGTCGAAAACTTACACGGTTACCGGCAAGCCCGAACTGCGCGTTGATACCAACGACGGCAATGTTTCGGTGACGACCTGGGACCGCGACAAGATCGAGGCTACCGTCTCAACCGAGGGCTGGCGGATCGGGCCGGACGATGTGCGCATTCGCGAATCGCAGTCGGGGGCGAGTGTGGACCTGGACGTTCATGTGCCCAACCGGTGGGGCATCGGGGGGCATCGGCGCGTGTCGATCGAGCTGAAGGTGCCGCGCGAGGATAGCGTGGATATCCACACCGGCGACGGAAACATTTCTCTCGAGGATGTGAAGGGTGACCTGCGGTTGCATAGTGGCGATGGGAGGATCGAGGGTACTGGTCTTGACGGCAGACTGGAAGCGAAGAGCGGCGACGGCAACATCCGCGTGCGTGGACGCTTCGACGTTGTCCGATTGGAAACGGGCGACGGGCAGATCAATGCGGAGGCCGGCTCAGGTTCCAAGATGGCTTCCGACTGGAGCGCGCGTTCCGGCGACGGCAGCATCAACCTGCGCGTGCCCGGCGACCTCAACGCCCAACTTGACCTGCATACTGGTGACGGTCACATTACGCTCGATTTCCCGGTGACGGTCTCCGGCTCCGTGAGCCGCTCCACGATCCGTGGCCAGCTCAACGGCGGCGGGCCGACGTTGACGGTGCACACGGGTGACGGGTCGATTCGGTTGGAGAAGTTGTGAACCGTTTGTCATTCTGAACGAAGCGAAGAATCCCTTTTTGTCTTCATCTGCAAATGGAAAGAGAGATTCTTCGCTTCGCTCAGAATGACATGCCACCAAGTGTTAGGCCAACCCGGTCGGTAACCGACGCCATTCACCTCGCACCTAACCTGACCCAGGCTTTCCTGACAGCCGCCACGCGAGTCGCGGATTGTCTGTCCAGCGTCCAACGAGTGTTTGGTGGGATCGGCCAAAGGGAAAACCCCACCAACTCCCCGCCTTCCGAGTAGAATGTCCCTTGGCGTTGGGGCACGCGCCCACATGAAATCGACAGGATGCGACTATGAGCATCGTGGAGGCGACACGAAGGTACGAAGCCTGGCTCTCGGGGTACACCACGATCGTCCAGCCAGACCTCCGATTGAAGCACCAGCGGATGGCGGGAGACCTGTTCAGCTTTTTGCGCGCCACGTTCTACCGCTGGGTGGAGCTTTGGCAGAAGACTTGCCCGGACCTCGCACGAGCTCCTGAGGTTCTGGCCGTAGGTGACCTGCACGTCGAAAACTTCGGCACCTGGCGCGATATCGAGGGCCGGCTGATCTGGGGCATCAACGACTTCGACGAAGTCTACCCGATGGCTTACGCGATCGATTTAGTGCGTCTCGCGGCCAGCTCCCATCTCGCGATCGCGACCGGGCACCTGGCGATGGGCCCCAAGGACGCTTGTGACGCGCTCCTGAAAGGCTACCACGAGGCCTTGGCGGCAGGCGGCGAGCCATTCGTGCTGGAGGAAAAGCACGCCTGGCTGCGCCACGTGGCCATGAACGAGCTGCGGCACCCGCCGCCGTTCTGGCAGAAAATGGACGCGTTGCCCCGCCTGAAGCGGATGATCCCCGGAAGCGCGCGGAAGGCTCTGGAGCGGATGATGCCCGAGGCGGGTCTAAAGCTCGACCTCCGCCATCGCGTGGCGGGGCTGGGCAGCCTGGGGCGTGAGCGGTATGTGGCTCTCGTCAACTGGGGTGGTGGCCGCCTGGCGCGCGAGGCCAAGGCACTGGCCCCGTCGGCGTCTGTCTGGGCCCGTGGCGGCGAGGGCTCCAAGCGCATTCTCTATCAGCGAATCCTGCGTTTGGCGGTGCGGTGCCGCGATCCGTTTGTCAACCTGAAGGGTCGCTGGATCGTCCGGCGCTTGGGTCCGCTGTGCTCCCGCATTGAGCTGGTTTCGCTGCCGAAAGAACGCGACGAACTCCGGCTGCTCGAAGCAATGGGCTGGGAGACCGCCAACGTGCACCTTGGCAGCCCTAGGTCGATCCCAGCGGTTGAGCGCGACTTGAAGCACCGTCCGGCGGGATGGCTGCACGAGGCCGCCCAGCAGATGGCGAAAGCGACCACCGCCGACTGGCAGGAGTGGAAGAAAAAATGATGAACGCTGAATGCTGAGCCCTGAATTATGAATCGTGAAAGTTCTGAATAGTGAATTGTGAATGGTGAATTCCGAACTGAAATATTCTGAATCACGATGAACATTCTGAACAATCGTCAATTATGAATTCGGAATCCTTTGAATTCTGACTCTGAAAATACTGTGAACGAGTCTGAATATTCCGGGCAATTCTCAATCATGAATTCGGAATCGTTAGTCAATCTTGAATTCGGAATCCTGAATTCGGAATGATGGACGGAGTGCCCGCGCCACAGCTCACCGCGCTGAAGACTGAGAGCGAACTGAAAACTGAATGAAATGAACAAACGTCTTCCATTACTGGTCCGCCACGTGATGTATAATCTGCGTGGTGGCTTTCTGGTTCGGCCACTGACCATTGCCTTGGCGCTGGGTTGTGCGGGCGCGCTCCTGTCATGGCTGGAAGAGGCTGTCCCAGGCTCCAGTGCCTGGGTGCCGAAGTGGCTCTTTCCCTCCCGTTCTGATCCTCAGGTGGCTCAGATCATCCTCGCGGGTATCGCTGCCTCCATCATGACCGTCGTGTCCATTGTTTTCGCGATCCTGCTGATGACGCTCACGCTGGCCTCGATGCAGTTCTCCCCGCGCATCATTGTGAGCTTCGCCAGGGACCGCGTGACCCAATGGACGCTCGGCATCTTCCTTGGTACTTTCTTGTACTGCCTGGCGGCGCTTCCGGCGGCGCGCTCGGTGCCCCACCCGTTCGTACCGGTCGCCACCGTGTTGGGCGCGATGCTGCTGGCGCTCGCGTGTGTCGGATGGCTGCTCTTCTTCATTAACCACATCTCGCAGGCCATCAGTGTGAATCACATTGTGGACCGGATCGCCTCCGAGACCGAAGCGATCATCGACGAGATGATGCCGTACCCCCGCCGGCAGACTCGCATGGCGGAGACCGATGAGATCGGTCCAAGAACCTGGGAGAGCCCGGTCTTGAGCCATGTCTCCGGGTATATCCGCTTTATCGACACCCAGCGGCTTGTTAACCTGGCTAAGTCTTACCACGTCAAGGTCCATGTTCTCCGGCGAGTCGGCCACTTCGTGCCGGCAGGCATCCCGCTGCTGATGGTGTATAAGGGGGAGCGACTGTCCCCCCAAGGGATCGCCGAGCTTCTCGCTGCCTTTGACTTCGGCCCCTCCCGGACCTTGCAGCAGGATGTGGAGTTCGGTGTCTTGCAGATCGTGGATATCGCATTGAAGGCGATCTCGCCCGCCGTAAACGATCCCAGTACCGCCATTAGCTGTGTGGACCAGTTAAGTCGCATCCTGATCGGCTTTGCCTCTCGGGAACCGCCGGAGTCCTTGCTCTACGATCCGCCAGGGGTGGTTCGCGTCAGCATCCTATGGCCTGACTTTGAGCGGATGCTGGATGCCGCGTTCGAGCAGGTGCGCATGTACTCGAAGTCGGATGTCGCCGTCAGCCTGCGAATGCTCCGCGCTCTCAGCGACATTGCCAGCACTACTCCCGACACGGCATACTGTAGGGCGCTCGCTGAGCGCGGGAGACGGATTGTCGCGGGGTGCGCGGAAAAGCTGGGCGAAGAGGAGTTGAAGGAGATGCGCGTTCGCGCGGCCGCGCTGGAGAAGCTCACCGAAGTGGCGGGTGTTAGCGACCGATAAGTAATGCGGAATAGTGAAATGAGCAGAAGCCCGGCAGTGTGAAATTCGTTGTTTATCATTACGCGGCGCAAGCCAATCTGCGCGGGGTTCGCCGTAATGATGGTGCAGCGTTCCGTCATCTCTGGAGCGTGGGCGACCGATCCCGGAATGAACGCCGAATGCCTTGCGGCTCGGTTGTGAGAAAATGAGGATGTGACCGGGTGACCACAATGAACTCTTCCGAGAGTTTCATGCAATTCGTGACTGCCATCAACCATCACGAGATAAAAGCCCTGACGGCGCTTATGACAGTCGATCACGTCTTCGTTGACTCAGTGGGGAATCGGGCGCATAGCGCTAAATCCATGGAGGTTGGATGGCGCGGCTACTTTGCTATGTGTCTGGACTACTGGATTCACACAGACTATGTGATGGCGGAGGGGAGCGTGGTGTTAGCGGTGGGGGAGGCGGGCGGGACCATAGACGGCGTCGCGTGGCGCACGCCCGCGGCCTGGAAGGCGGTGATTCGAGACGGCAAGGTGGCGGAATGGAGGGTGTTCGCGGACAACAAGCCGGTTTACGAGATCTTAGCGAGGCGGCGCCAGTAGCGCCCCGAACGGGTCAATGAGGCTCCCGGTCGCAGTCGCCGTCCGTTCGATTTGACAGCAAGTTCCTCATGGAAAGAGATTTGAGTTGGATTTCCGAATTCTGCCGCTTCGGAAGTCAGCTAACGTTCCGGATCACGCGGCGCCAGCGTTCATTCCAGCCTTGCCGCCGGGGTCTTCAACGGACTCGGCTAAACCTCCTCGCCGGTGTAGGCCGGCGCGCAACCTGACTGGTTCGCATCTATCTATAGCGGTTGAACGTGTCGAGGGACAGGGCCATGGTGTGAGCCCGCGTCGGATGTGGTCCGGGGGCTGAATGGTATTGGAAGGATCGAATAAGGGTCCAAGGGGCGAACGCAGTTCGAGCGCACACGTATTGTTGCTGGCCGCCTTGGTATTCGTAGCGGGATCCAGGTTGTTCGCGCACGGCGCCGCGCAGGACCTTGACGATCTCGCCCTAGACCAGATGTATAACCTCGAATATGACGGGGCCCGCCAGACTCTGGAAGCTCAGCTTCGTCTACATCCGGACGACCTCCGCGCTCTCAACTACCTCGGCAGTTTAACGCTGGATGAAGAGTTGCTCCGGGAGGGGCTCTACTCGGCCGAAGCCTACACCAATCGGGGTGTCGCGGCGCGGCAGAACAAACCCGAAATGCCGCCGGGCTACGAGACGAAGCTCATGGACGTTCTCCAGAGGGCCCAGAGTGCGGCGGAGGCACGGCTGAAGCAGAACCCCGACGATCAGGACGCGCTCTACTGGGCCGGCGTCACGGACGCAACGAGGGCCGAGTTTTACTTTACGCTCAAACGGTCATACATACCGGCGCTCCACGAAGGCTCGGCCGCATACAAACTCCACCAACGACTTTACCGGCTCAACCCCGGTTACACGGATGCGCTGCTCGTGATTGGCATGGGGCAATACACGGCCGGCACCCTTCCGTGGTACTTCAAAGTAGTGGCCTCCATCGCCGGGTTCCGAGGAACCAAGGCGCGAGGATTCGACGACCTGAAGCAAGTGAGCGAGCGGGGTCGCTACGCGCGAGAGGATGCCAAGATCATCCTGGTGGTATTCTATCGGCGCGAGGGCATGTATGCGCAAGCCATCGGCGCGCTGCAAGACCTCGCTCGAGTGTATCCTCGAAACTCTCTGGCCTTGACCGAAATGGTTCGGATCGACGAGGCCGCCGGAGACTGGCGCTCCGCCACCCGCACGGCGGACGAACTGGTGGCTCGCCTCGACTCGCGCGCCCCCGGGTACGAACAGATGCCCGCTGCGCGAATCTTGTACGAAACCGGCAAGGCTCATGAACACCTCGGCGAGATGGACGAGGCGCTTCGGCTGTACGATCGGGCGGCGACAGTTCCCGGCAAGAAGCCGTTTTCCTACGAGGCCGAGCTCGCTGCCGCTCACCTCGAGTTGCAGCTTAACCATCCCGCGGCAGCGCGACAACGCTATCAGCAGATCGTCGACGCCGCTCCGGACACCGAGGAAGGGAAGGCCGCGCGTCAGGCGCTTAGAGACATAGGGAACAGGGAATAGGAAAAGGTCGCTGCCCTGTCCTGTTCCCTGTTCCCTATTCCCTGCTCTTCACGTCTTCCATCAGCGCGAAGAAACCTTCGGCCAAAGTGGGATGAATGTAGATCGCTCCCTTGAGCAGCGTGTAGGGAAGGCCGGCGAGCATGAGGGTGCCGAGAATCTGTACCAGCTCGCCGCCCTCTGCGGCCAGGATGGATGCCCCCAAAATGTGGTCGTTGGAGGCGTCGACGACAATCTTCATCAGCCCGGCAGTCTCATCGCGCTCGATGGCTCGCGCCACATAACTCATGGGCATCTTGCCGATCTTGAGCCGGTATCCCCTCCGTCTCGCTTCTTTCTCGGTGATGCCGACACCGCCCAGTTGTGGATCGGTGAACACCGCATAGGGCACGATGCGACCGTCGATGGTGAGGTTCTTGCCTTCCACCAGGTTGCCGTAAATGATCTGAAAATCGTTGTAGGAGATGTGTGTGAAAGCGGGACCGCCTTTCACATCGCCGAGCGCCCAGATGCCGGGAGCGCTGGTCTCGAGACGCCCGTTCACACGGATGAATCCGCCCTCGACGGTTTCGACGCCGGCCTTATCCAAGTCCAGTTCGTCGGTGTTGGGCCTGCGCCCGGTAGCGATCAGCAGGTGTGAGCCCGTCGCCTCGCCAGGACCGTCCGAGCCGTCGTAGTAGAGGCGGATCGGGCCATTCTCGTTGTCTTTGGTCTTGTCTTTGGTTTTTTCAACGCGCGTCGGTCGGGCGTTCAGGAGGAAGGTCACGCCCTCGGCTTCGAGGGCCTTCTGCAACTCGGTTGCGATGTCGGCATCCTCGCGCGGCAGGATCTGGGTGCTGTGGTGGACGATGGTTACGCGACTGCCGAAGCGGCGGAACATCTGACCGAACTCCAGGCCAATATAACCGCCACCCACCACCAGCAGGTGTTCCGGCAGTTCGCTCAGCTCCATGATGCTGGTGTTGGTAAGGAAATCGACCGTCTCCAAGCCTGGCAGGCGGGGAATGTCGGGGCGCGCCCCGGTATCGACAAAGATGCGCTCGCTCTCCAACGTCAAGTTCTCGACCAGGACCGCGTGCGGACCCGCAAAGCGAGCGTGCTCGCGATAAAGACGCAAGGTCTTTCGGGCATCGACCCGGCTCTGCTGCCCGGAGCGGAAACTTTCGACCACTCGGTTTTTGCGAGCCACGATGGCCGGCAGATCAACGCGCACGTCGCCAGTCTGCACGCCCCAGCGAGCAGCGTGGCGGGCATAGTGGGCCACCTGGGCACTGGCCACCATGGTCTTGGTCGGGGTGCAGCCGGTGTTGATGCAGGTGCCGCCCAGGTGCGCCTGCTCCACCAGGGCTACGGTCCAGCCGAGGTCGGCCAGCCGATAGGCGAGAGGATTGCCACCTTGGCCTGAACCGATCACAATCGCGTCGTATTTCATTGGGCTCTCCTTCAAGTCGAAAGTCGGGAAGTCGCTCGGAAGACCGTGGACAGTAGACGGCATGTGGGGAAAACCGCCTCTATTCCGTCTACTGTCTACCGTCTACCCCGCACTCCATGTTAATACCGCTTGCAATGGCCGTGGACTGTATCTAAGATGGCGGGTTTGAGGAGGTTTCATGACGCCCCACGTCGCACTGCCTGTTCTCGCGCTCCTGTTCAACTCTGACGCGCCCGCGCGCATCATGAATCCGCACGGGATCGATTTTGCCATCATCGCCATTTATTTCGTGATGGTGCTGGGCATCGGCTTCTATCTGAAAAAATACACCCAGAGCGGCGAGGACTTTTTCCTGGCCGGCCGCGAGATGACGGCCTGGGTGGCCGGACTCAGCTTCGTTTCCGCCAACCTCGGGACCCTGGAATTGATGGGCTGGGCGGGCAACGCCTACCAGTACGGCATCCTGGCGGCGCACTGGTATTGGGTGGGCGCGATTCCGGCCATGGTGTTCTTGGGCATCGTCATGATGCCCTTTTACTATATCTCCAAAACCCACTCCGTTCCCGGTTACCTTCAGCTCCGCTACGGCGAGCCCGCCAGCGCACTCAGCGCAGTCTGTTTCGGGTTCATGACCATTCTGATGTCCGGGGTCAACATGTTCTCGATGGCTCTGGTGATGAAGGTGATGCTGGGCTGGGATTTGAACTTCAGCATCTGGGTCTCGTCGCTGACAGTGGGAGTGTATGTGGCTCTGGGCGGCCTCTTCTCCGCCATTTTCAATGAGGTTGTGCAGTTTTTCCTGATTTGGTTTGGCGCCCTGCTCATTCCCATTATGGGCTTGATCGAGACCGGGGGCTGGTCGGGGATGGTGGCGCGCATCCATCAGAACTTCCCCGGCCAGGACTTCACTCACCTGTGGCGCACGATGGGCCACTTCCAAGACAACCCCATGGGAGTTCAGTGGGTCGGAATCGTCTTCGGACTCGGCTGCGTGATCTCCATGGGATACTGGACCACCGACTTCCTGGTGGTGCAGCGCGTGATCTCGGCCAAGAGCGTCCGCGCCGCCAAGTTGGCTCCGATCATCGGTTCCTTCTTCAAGATGGCCGTGCCGTTTATTGTGATCCTTCCCGGGTTGTTGGGACTCGCCGTGTTGACCGACCACGCCGGAAACCTCATTCACTTAGTACCCGCGAGCGCAATGCAGCCGGGCCAACATAGCTACGATGAGGTCTTGCCGCTGATGCTTGCACGCTACTGCGGGCCGGGACTCTTGGGGCTCGGCATCACCGCCTTAATTGCCGGTTTCATGTCGGGCATGGCGGGAAACGTCAGCGCGTTCGCTACGGTTTGGACTTACGACCTCTACCGGCCGTTTATCCGCAAGAAGGCCACCGACGCGCACTACGTAGCCATGGGCCGCTGGTCCACTATCGTCGGCCTCCTCATCAGCATTGGCGCCGCTTATATCGTCACCCACTTCGGCAGCCTCATGGACTACGTGCAAGCGCTGTTCAGCTTTTTTATCGCGCCGCTCTTCGGCACGGTGTTGCTGGGCATGCTCTGGAAGCGTACGACGGGGGCAGGCGGCTTCTGGGGGCTGCTCTCCGGCACCGTCGCTTCCATCGGGATGTTTACCCTGGTCGAGCTTGATCCCAGTAAAGTGTCGCTGATCGCGCTCTCGCCTCTCGCCAAGCCTCTTGCGGTCGACATGTGGCGGGCTTTGTGGTCGGCGATCATCTCCGTGGTGGTTAATGTGGTCGTGAGCCTGCTGACGAAACCCAAGACCGATCTCGAGTTGTCGGGGTTGGTCTACGGCTGCACCGAGCTTCCAAGCGAGGGTCACCTTCCTTTGGTGAAGCGGCCTATTTTCTGGGCGGGCGTGGCGCTGGCGGCGTTCCTGGTGTTGCAGTACATTTTCTGGTAGGGAGTCGGGAGTGGGGAGTAGGGAGTAGGGGTTGGAATGAGTCGAGACGCGAATAGGGAGCAGGGAAAACATGGAAGGAAAAAGGTCTTCCCCCACTCCCTACTCCCTACTCCCGACTCCCTACTCCCTCCAACCAAGGAGTCAAAATGCCTGAAGAACCTGAGACAGAGAGCCTTGCCGCCCGCCGCGAAGCGGAGATCATGGATACCACGCCCCACGAGCATCACATGCTTCCGGTGTGGTTCTTTATCGGCGTCATTCTCTTCATCTACGGCGTCATGCTGTTCGTGAACGGCATCCGGGAGCTGTCCAACCCGCCCGGCACGGTGCTGCAAGAGCTGCATGCTCCCATCTGGTGGGGCGCGATCATGGCCGTGGTGGGCGTGATCTTCACCTACACTAACCGGCCGGGAACTCAGGGATGACCGGCAGCCGGGGACACCGAGGGGGGGGCCGGAGGAGCGGCGGTTCTTACTTGATTGTCTTGAGTGAGATTTTTCAATGAAAGACAAAGACGTTGAGGATGTTTACGAGGCAGAAAAGCGAGGGGAAAGGCAAGCCACAAGGTTGACCTCGAGGCGATCGAAGAACGGCGGGAAATAAGAAAAGATGTGAGGGAACTGGCAAGACTGGGAGATGAGGATGGGTTCTGCCAACTGCTCACGAGGCTCGGGATAGAGCGCGGGAGCGAGAAGTGGTCGCGCTCTTTACGCGAGTTTTGGACCGTCGTCCGAGAATACGAGAAGCGCTCGCGTGACAATCCTTGATCCTCCTCTTCCTCTCTTCGGGAGGAAGAGTGTCGAGATGATCTTCGATGATATCTACAATTCGATCCAAAGAAAGCTCGATTGTGTCTTTTTTTGTCTTGGCCATTCAAAGCTCTTCTTTTCTTGCGTTTCTCAGGGTGCGCAAACAGCCTGAAGATTGCTCTAGCACTTACCGCCACGTGCTGGTCGGTGCCAATAAATCCTTATTGATGATAGTTGTATAAAGCGGCTTTGTCAAATCAAAAGAAATAATGCGTGGACTATCTTTGCGGAGAGACAAGATGGCACAGAAACGATCCGCATCATCAGTGCGCGGCAGGCGAGCCGCAAAGAGCGCAAGACCTATGCCGGATAGCCGAATCGATTTTTCTGACATCCCGGAATCGACGGACGCTGAACTGAAACGCGCGCGGCGTGTTGGCCGGCCGAAAAGCGGCGATGCCAAGCAGCTCAGTTCCGAGTTCCGCCGTCTCGTAAGAACATGGAAAGACGAGAGGCGAGCTACTTCATCGTCGACCATGATCGCGATGCATCCTGCCTATCAGAGAATCATAGGCTTCGGCTTGCCGGCAGTTCCATTGATTTTGGCCGAGCTGCGGCGCGAATTGGACCATTGGTTTTGGGCGCTCAAGGCGATCACCGGCGAGGACCCTGTATCCCCCGAGCGTCGGGGTAATATGAAAGAAATGGCTGAAATCTGGTTGGAATGGGGAAGGCAACGAGGTTATGTCCGGTAGCTGGCTGCCCGGCGACTTTCCTAACCTGAACGCGGGAAACCACGAGATCACGAGCGCCGCATCACGGCTTTATAACTGCATCGCGTGGGCGGCGGGGGATACCCAACGCTGGTGGTGGCCGGACGATCCACGATAAGCTCGACCGCCTGCTCGATGAGACGGCGGAGGCGCACCAGCCGGTGCTGATTACCGGACCTCGCACCAACGCCGTGCTGGTTGCCGAAGAAGACTGGAACGCCATTCAGGAGACCCTCTACCTGCTTTCGGTGCCCGGGTATGCGCGAGTCCATCCGCACTGGCCTTGAGACTCCCGTTGAGGAATGTGAGAAGGAGCCGGGCTGGTGAACGCGTGGCGACTCGTGTGTACCAAGCGCAAAAGGACGCGAAGCGGCTTAAGGCCTATTGCGGGCTATTACTGACCGCAGCGAATCGCGGCGCCAGACACGCTACACTTGCTTGAATTCCACTTGGTCCCGTTTTTCGCACAAAGTCACCGAGAACTCGTTGACGACATCGCGTCCCAGGATATCTTCGCCGATGTCTTCCCGGCAGTCAGCGGTGGTCAGGACCGATCCTCCGGCGATGCGAACCAAGGCGTTGTAAACTCGACGCCTCTCGGGCTGGCTGCCAATGCCGGCGACACGAATGTGTCCGGCAAGGTCGTTCCACAGGCCGGCTCGATCAGCTGTCCCGCTTCGCAGAAGAGTTAAATCCGCGCCGGTATCGACGATGAAAGTGACATCGGTCCGCACGTTTCCGCGCACATCAGTTATCGACGCGGTGACGGTCGGCATAGGCGGCGTATAGTCGGAATCGTACCGGCCCTGCGCACTCCGCCGCACACGCAGCACAACGTCCTCACCCCCCACGAGGTTGACATACATCAGACCGCTGCCGGTCCTGCGCCACGCCTCTGCCGCCACTTTGTTCATTTGGTTACCAGAAGCCACGACTTGCCCCCCGACAAGAGCTACCCACTTGCCCGCATACTGCTGCAGCAACTCGTCTCGCTGCCGCCAGTAGGCTCGCTCTTCTTGCTCAAACTGCTTCTCGGTCTCAGCGCTTGTGGGCAAGGCCATTCCTCCCTGGGCACATTGTAGCACGTCCCGAGGACCGGGCAGCGCGGACTCGTTCGAAGAATAGGGCCAGCTTTTCCTGCGTCTCTTGCGCACCCGAACGTTTGCCAACCGCGGTCGACGGAGAATTGCCGATTGACGATTTTCGATTGACGAATGGAAAAACCGGAATGGCATGCGTCTTCTCTTTCAATCGTCAATCGTCAATCTGCAATCGTCAGTTCTTGCTTCAGCCAGAGGCTTTGCGTTAGTGTATAATCCACTGTTGCAGCGAAACGTCGTTGCTTTTCATCAGATTTGGTAGAGGGCCAAGCACCGAAGTTTGATCCCGCGAGCAAGCAGCGTGGCGGTGCCCGTGGCGAATACAGAGGAGGATCAACTTTGGGCGCTCAAGCCATCACTCAACCCATCAAGGCCGCGGTTAATGCCAGCCCTTTGGACGAGCTTTCGATCAATACCATCCGGTGTCTTGCCATCGACGCGGTGCAAAAGGCCGACTCGGGCCACCCCGGACTGCCCATGGGCACGGCGGCCATGGCGTATGCCCTTTGGACGCGGTTCCTCCGCTTCAACCCGCGCGACCCGAACTGGCCCAATCGCGACCGCTTCGTTCTTTCCGCCGGGCACGGCTGCATGCTGCTTTACAGCCTGCTGCACCTTACCGGCTACGACCTGAGCCTGGATGAGATCAAGCAATTCCGCCAGTGGGGAAGCAAGACGCCGGGCCACCCGGAGCGCGGGTTGACTCCCGGCGTGGAAACCACCACCGGACCGCTGGGGCAGGGCATCAGCAACGCCGTCGGAATGGCGATCGCCCAGAAATACCTTGCCAACTATTTCAACCGGCCGGGACACGAGCTCCTCGATTACAAGGTTTACGGCATCTGTAGCGATGGCGATCTGATGGAGGGTGTCTCGGCGGAGGCGGCGTCTATTGCCGGTTTTCTTGGGCTCGACAACCTGATTTTCCTTTACGACAACAACCACATCACGATCGAAGGTTCGACAGACTTGGCGTTCAGCCAGGAAGACGTAGGCAAGCGCTTTGAGGCTTATGGCTGGTTCGTTCAGAACCTGCCGGACGGCAATGATCTTGAGGCTGTGACCCGCGCTCTCGCCGCGGCGAAGGGGCACCAGGGTCAGCCCTCGCTCATCATTGCGCGCACTCACATCGGTTACGGCAGTCCCAATAAACACGACACGGCGGCAGCCCACGGTGAGGCGTTGGGCGAAGAGGAAGTGAGGCTCACCAAGCTGAATCTCGGTTGGCCCGTGGAGCCGGCGTTTTTCATTCCCGACGAAGCGCTGGTGCATTTCCGGGAGGCGGTCTCGCGCGGCCAACAGGCGGAAGCCGAGTGGCAGCAGAAGCTGGCCGCTTACCGGCAGGCGTTTCCCGAACTTGCGAAAGATTGGGACCTTTACGAAAAAGGAGCGCTACCCGAGGGATGGGCGGAGAAGATCCCGAGCTTCAAGGCCGGCGATAAGCCGATTGCGACCCGGTCGGCATCGGAGAAGGTCCTCGCCGCGATCGCTCCCCGCCTGCCGTTTTTCCTCGGCGGGTCGGCGGACCTGGCGCCCTCCACCAAGACCTACGTGAAAGGTCTGGGCGATTTCTCGAAGGCCAACTACGGCGCCAAGAACTTCCACTTTGGCATCCGCGAGCATGGCATGGGCGCCATTCTCAACGGCATGGCGGTCAGCGGCCTGATTCCTTATGGCGCCACTTTCCTCATTTTCTCGGACTATTGCCGTCCCGCCATTCGCCTGGCGGCGCTGATGGAGGCACACTCCATCTTTGTCTTTACCCACGACAGCGTTTTCCTGGGTGAGGATGGACCAACGCACGAACCTATCGAGCACCTGCCGGCGCTACGGGCAATTCCCCACATTTGCCTGATCCGGCCCGGGGACGCCAACGAGACCGCGGTCGCCTGGCGGGTGGCGATCGAGCATCGCGGCGGGCCCGTGCTGCTGGCCCTGACGCGGCAGAACCTGCCGATCATCGATCGCAGCAAGTACGCTTCCGCCGAGGGGGTCGCGCGCGGCGCCTACGTGCTGGCGGATTCGTCCGATTTAACGCTGGGGCCCCGGACAACCGCTATTGCGGCCAGGACACCCAAGATTATTTTGATCGCTTCCGGCTCGGAAGTCCCACTGGCGTTGGAATCGTATGAGAAACTAAAGGAGGAGGGAATCGCGGCTCGCGTGGTCAGCATGCCAAGCTGGGAGCTGTTCGAGAAACAGCCGCAGTCTTACCGGGACGAAGTCTTGCCGCCGGCGGTAACTGCCCGGCTTGCCATCGAGGCGGCGGCTCCCTTTGGGTGGGAGAGGTACGTCGGGTTGAAGGGCGCGGTGATCGGGATGAACCGCTTCGGGGCGTCGGCACCGTATAAGGTCTTGGCGGAGAAGTTCGGGTTTACGTCAGACAATGTCGTAGCCCGCGCCCACGAGTTGCTGGGCAGACAGTAGGCAGTAGGCGGTAGGCAGAAGGCAGCCCAAGGCGCAAGAAGGTGCTGATAAATCCTGGGAGCGCGGGAATCTTGCCCGCTCTTTGCTTCTGATATTAGAGTCTTAGACGGGGGCAAATGGGCTTGTGTTGGGCTCAAGCTGGAATGTTGCTTAGAATCAATCGGTTGAGCGTTCCTGCGGCGCTCTATATTGCCGAATTGGCGCCAAGGCAGTAGGCCGCCCGAGACTGCTGACTGGGAACTGCCAACGGCCGACTGCCGACTTTTGGAAACGAGGAGGAACCATGAGTCAGAATCCATTGCGTGAACTCAATAAGCTCGGCCAGAGCGTCTGGCTGGACTACATCCGGCGGCGCGAGTTGCTGTCCGGCGAGATGAAGCGGCTGATCGACGAGGATGGCGTTTCCGGCGTCACTTCCAACCCTACCATCTTCGAAAAGGCGATCGCCGGCAGCAACGACTACGATTCAGCCATCGCAACGCTGGTGGAGCAGGGTTTGAGCGGCGCGCCTTTGTTTGAGCGACTGGAGGTGGAAGACATCCAGACGGCCGCCGACCTGTTTCGGGCAACGTATGACTCCACTAGCGGTCAGGACGGCTTCGTCAGCATCGAAGTGGCGCCCGACCTTGCCCACGATACTGACGCCACTATCTCCCAGGCCCGCCGCCTGTGGCAAAGCGTGAACCGCCCCAACATCATGGTCAAGATTCCGGGCACCCAAGAAGGATTGCCCGCCATCGAGCAGTGCCTGACCGAGGGCATCAATATCAACATCACCCTCCTGTTCGCCCAGGAGCGCTACGAGGAAGTGGCCAATGCCTATGTGGTGGCCCTGGAACAGCGGGTGCGGGAAGGGAAGCCGATCGACCGGATCGGGTCGGTGGCCAGCTTCTTTGTGAGCCGCATCGACACGCTGGTGGACCGCCTACTCGACGCCAAGCTTGCCGAGGCAACCGCTGACGCGCAGCGCGAGAAGATCGCCGCGCTTGAGGGCAAGGTGGCTATCGCTAATGCCAAGGCCGCGTATGAGAAGTTCAAGGCCATATTCTCCAGCGCCAGATTCAAGGCGTTGGCGGCGAAGGGCGCGCGCGTGCAGCGGGTGCTGTGGGCATCCACCAGCACCAAGAATCCCAAGTACCGCGACGTGCTCTATGCGGAGGAGTTGATCGGAGCCGACACCGTCGATACCATGCCGCCGGCCACCGTCACAGCCTTCCGGGACCACGGCAGGGTCCGGCCATCGCTGGAAGAGGATGTTGCCGGCAGCCAACGGGTGTTGCAGCAACTTGCCGAAGTCGGGATCAGCCTCCAGGACGCAACTCAACAGCTCGAGGACGAGGGCGTGGCGTCGTTCACGCGCGATTTTGAGAAACTGCTTCAGGCGCTGGCCGAGAAGCGCAGCGCATTGAAGACCGTGGCGAGTGCTCGCTGAGTGACTCGGGGTTCGGGATTCGGGGTTCGGGGTTCGCAGAGAAGAAGGGGTTCGGGGTTCTTGTAGCGGCGCCCTTTAGGGCGGCACCTTGAATTCTCCCGAATCCTCTTCTTTTTTGCGAACCCCGAA
>Ga0209039_10001111_pt1 | contig 25854 bp, 23 predicted proteins | sample BogFormECP12_OM1_FD_188238 | JGI IMG/M metagenome (GOLD analysis project Ga0209039, IMG submission 188238) | Bog forest soil microbial communities from Calvert Island, British Columbia, Canada - ECP12_OM1 (SPAdes) (version 2) | ecosystem: Environmental > Aquatic > Freshwater > Wetlands > Bog ... | reverse complement strand
CGGCATCGTATTGAGCCCCAATGGTTTACAAGCATCTTCTTTTATTGCAATCATTTAGGAGCCACGATTGCCCTCGATCGGACACCCTGCGAGGAACGCTGCAAGGGTTGGGGTAACCATCTCTATCCACCATCCACTATCCACTATCCACTGACTTGTCAAAGATCGTCGGCTGGCAAAGCAGCCGTTTCCGCCTCATCGGGGCGTAGAGACACAAAGCCTCTAGTTTCCAGTCTATGCATCCGCGCGCTGTTGTCAGTGAAGCCGGTCACGTATGCGCGTGATGAGAGTTAGGCCCGCTCTTCCGCCAACAGGGAGCGGGGAAACCAATTTACGACGGAACTGGATGCATGGGTTCGAGTACACTTGTTCGCATGTTGAGCGAAAAGCGATTTCGTGAGCGAACCAAAGTTGAGCTGCGGGAGATAGGGAAACAAGTTGCCAGCCTGGCGACCGACCGCGACGTCTATCGCAAGCTGGAGCACCACGTGATCGCGAAGAATACAAGGTTACAGGGCGCTCGCCACCCGTTCATTGATATGGTCCGCGGCGCCTATACCGATGCCATGGCGGTTCGCGTGTTGCGCTTACTGGATGCCGGCAGCAGCGGCCTATCGTTGCGGCGCGTGCTGACCGAGATCGCAGACTACCCGCAACTGCTGCACGACAAGGTTGGAGATCGCGAGTTTGGCAACGATTCGGCGGCGATGGACCGTGCATCTGCCAAACTCAAAGCCGTAATGGATGCGCATTTCTCGCATCACGAGAGACGTCCCTCGGCGATGGCGTCCAGGCATCGCGCACTGGATGAGGCCATCGACGCTATGATCTCAACCCTCAAGACTTACTATTGGGTGGTGGCGGAAGCGCACCTCGATTTGGAGCCGAGCTACACGGAGGATCCGCTGGCGATCTTCCGGTTTGCGTGGATGAAGTAAGGCTAAGGTTAGCGTTAACTCACCCTCATGACAGAGCCGACTAGGCGGTTGTCGGAAACGGTTCTGTCTTTGTAATCAGTTTTCGCAAGACCACCTGGTCCGGATTGAGGAGATCAGCGACGCGATTGGCATCGACGCTAGCAACAATGATCAGCGCGGCCTCGGTATCGACCTTGCTGAAGATGCCCAACCGCTTCATCTTTTGGGCCTGGTGCTGATTGTCCTCGGTCGGACTCAAGTAGTGCACCAATCCCGCCTTGTAACGGTGAAGCAGGAACAGATGGGCCAGGGTCATGAGCCGTTTCTTTTGCAACGACGGGTCGAAGGTGTTCATGTCGCGGATTGAAAGCAGTTTATAGCCATGCCGATCGTGAACGTCGGCAAAGATGACGTTAGCAACCTTGTCCGTAGAATTGTTCCAGATGCTCAACTCCAGGAAGTCCGAACCGGCTGCAACGGGGCGCAAATGGGGCCGGAAGGCTGGAGTTAACTTGTTGTACTCGGCCCAAATCTGGAGCCAATCTTCCAATACCTTCGGGGGCACTTCGGTCTGCACCAAGTGTTGGTGCTGGGTCGATCCCTTCCCCATGGCCATGGTCGTCGCAGTACGTCCGGAAGCCGCCATCAGAGCCGCGTCCAGACGGGGACCGCCAACCAGGGTCTGCGGAGTACGGTAAGGCGATTCGAGCAACCTGAACTTCCGCTGCAAACGCGCCAGCGACAACATTCCATCCTGCTTGAGCGCGGTGGCGAACTCCTCGGCGGCGAGGCCGTCGATCTGGTGACCGCCGTAGGTAATGAAATTGAATACGAAGCCCAGCTTTGCTAACTCTCCCGGAAATTGCCTCATCTGCTCGTCGCTCATTCCGGTGGTGTCCCAGTTGAAAGAAGGAGACAAGTTGTACGCCAGCATCTTGTCGGCGAACTTGGCATGGATGGCGTCGGCGAACGCCTTGGCCTCGTGCAGATCGGCCGTGGCCGTTTCCATCCAAAGGATGTCGGCGAAAGGCGCGGCGGCCAGAGACTTGGCGATGGCGTAATCGAGGCCTCCCTGGACCTGGTAATAACCCTCGGGAGTCTTTGCCAATTCGCAGTCCCAAGCGACGTCGATTTCCATTGCTTTGGCTTTCTCGCGTAAGGCGAACCATGACGCACTTTTGGAGAAGGCCAGGCACGCTTCTGGGGTCATTTCAAATGATTCACCCTGACTGACTCCGAACGCAATCGTGTCGGCGACGGCCTGGCCATACGTCCTGAGGTCTGCGTCTTCCTGCCATGCATCCAGGAAGCGCGGGACGACCTTGTCCAGCATGCTGTCCACTGTTCCATCGTGGCTGTTCTTGAAGGCTTCGGCGTTCTCTTTAATGAGTGGCACGAGTCCGGTCTTTTCCAGCCATGCATTGGCCGCGGCGTATTCGGACTCGGACATGGCGAACATCAGGTGGCCCCTTACCTCGTCCACTCCGGCTTCATGCAACTTGCGCTGGATGGCGAGGAACACGGCTTTATAGCTGGGCACGTCCAGGTTTGTGACCCCCAAGATGAATGGTTGATCGCGCTCGTCCGCGCAGCCATCGAGGAGGCTTGCGGCCTCGGCGTCGGTGCGAGCCACGATGATGCCGGGCACCCCCATGATGTCGAGTTGGAACCGCGCAGCATTGAGGCGCAGGATCTGTTCGTTCTCCGACACCAGCACCTTGCCGCCCTGGTGTCCGCACTTCTTGACTCCCGGTTTCTGGTCTTCGATGTGGTAGCCCGGGACACCAACCTCCACGAACCGGCGGACCAGGTTCCGAACGTGAGCGTCTCCGCCGTGACCAGTGTCGGCATCCGCGATGATGAACGGCCGATAGTCGATTTCGGGGGTGGCTGCCCGTTGTTCTGCCTTCATGCGGGAGCGCGCAAAGTGCTGGTTCCTGTCCGCCGTCAGTAAAGCGCGGACGATCGCCGCAGCTTCGTCGGGCACCTGACTGAGCGGATAGCTGGCGAGATCGGCGCCCGGATCCTCGGTGATGCTGCCCTTGGCGGACGTCGCCCAACCGCCAAGGTAGATGCCCTCAATGCCAGATCGTTTGATGGTAACGGCTTGCCCTGGCGAGTACGGTCCGAAGGTGGTGATCGATTTGCCGGCCTCGAATAGTTCCCGAAGGCGGGCATAGAAACCCTCGGCGGCCCTGCGCGCAACCGGGTAGTCGGCGGTAATGGTGCCTCTCTGTTCGATCACTTGACGGGGCGAGTACAGACGAACGATTCCTTTGAAGCGCGGGCTTGCAAACCACTCACTTACCTGTTGCACTCTCTCTTCCAATGGACTCATGGCTAGCTCTTGTACCGCGGTGTAGGCTTTCATGGCTGTATATCCGGCCTCCGAAATTTCCGGGAAGATACTTTGACCCTAATGATAGCGAGCACGTTATCTCACTTACGTTTTCCCTTTACAATGCAATCCCAATATGTACCGAAATTTTAAATGGCGCGGTGAGCAGAGTCACGGCGGTTTGTGACTCCGATACCGAGTCGGGCAAGACTGTTGCGGCTTTGCCGTTTACTCTATTCCCGCGCCTTATGGTTCTTCTTGACCTCCACATTCAACCGCTTGATCTTCTGGTTCAGAGTCGAAAGCGGAATGCGGAAGCGGTCGGCGGCGTCGGTTTGGTTCCCGTTGCACTTCTCCAGCATTTCGCTGATGATGCGGCGCTCGCAGTCTTCAATGATCTCAAATAGCGAGGCATCGGGAGGGTGGTCCATCAAAGCGAGCTTGCTGGTGCGACCGATCATGTTATCGGGAAGCAATTCCGCGGTAAGGTTGGATTCTGTGGCCAGCACCACCGCGCGCTCAATCACATTCTCTAATTCGCGCACGTTGCCTGGCCAGTCATAGTCCAGCAGCGGCCGAAGCGCTTCCGGGGTTACACGCAATGGAAGCCGCCCGTTCTCCTCCGCAAACTTCAAGATAAAGTGTTCCACCAGCAGGGGAATGTCGTTCTTGCGCTGGCGCAGTGGTGGTAGATCGACGGTGATGACGTTCAGGCGGTAGAACAGGTCGTCCCGAAACTTGCCTTCCTTCACCTGCTGCCGGAGATCGACGTTGGTCGCCGCAATAATGCGCACGTCCACCTGGATTTCATTGACTCCGCCGAGGTGCATGAACTTCCGGTCTTGCAACACGCGCAGGATCTTGGCTTGCGTCTCCAGGTTCATGGTGCCGATTTCATCGAGAAACAACGTTCCCCGGTCGGCAACTTCAAACAAACCTTTCTTGCTGGCAATAGCGCTGGTGAACGCGCCCTTGACGTGACCAAACAGTGTGGATTCCAGCAGGTCTGCGGGCGTAGAACCGGTGTTTACCGGGACGAATGCGCGGTCCTTGCGCGGCGAGTTCATGTGGATAGCTTTGGCGATCAGCTCCTTGCCGGTACCGCTCTCACCCTGCAGCAACACGGTCGAGCGGCTGGGAGCGACCTGCGCCACCAGGTCGAAGATGCGCAGCATCGGCTCGCTTTTGCCGATGATGTGCTCGAAGTTGTAGCGCTGTTTCAGGGCGCGCTTCAGTTGGACGATTTCTTCTTCGGCACGCCTGCGTGCGACCGCCGCGCGGACGTCCGCCAGCAGTTTTTCGTTGTTCCATGGTTTCTGGATGAAGTTGGTGGCGCCACCCTTCATGGCATTCACAGCGTTTTCAACCGTACCGTACGCGGTGATCATGATGACCGGCAGTTCGGAGTCTAATTCGCGAATGTCGCCCAGGACCTCGATGCCATTGCGTTCCGGCAAGGCAAAATCCAGCAGCACCAGGTCGAAAGGACGCTCGGCAAAGCGCGCCAGGCCTTCGCTGCCGTCGTTTGCCGTCTCCACCGCGTAGCCTTCCAGGTCGAGCAGTGTCTGCAACGACTCGCGGATGGCAGCCTCGTCATCGATGATGAGGATGCACCCCAGCGAGGAGACCTCTTCGCGGCCCGAAACTGTGTGGCTGACGGCTGTTTCAGGCATTGACCGCCTTCCTCACTAAAGGGAATTCCATGATGAAGGTTGTACCCATTCCGGGCTTGCTGTCCACGCGGATTTTTCCGGCATGCTCCTGAATGATGCCGTAGGTCACGGAAAGACCCAGCCCGGTACCGCTGCTGTGGCCGGTCTTGGCCTGCGGTTTGTTCTTGGTAGTGAAAAATGGATCGTAGATGCGATGAATGTGCTCCTGGGCAATACCAGTGCCGGTGTCGGAAACCACCACCTGCACATTGTGGCCATTGTTGGTGCTGATCATAAGCGTACCGCCAGACGGCATGGCGTCCTTCGCATTGAGGAACAAGTTCAGAAATACCTGCTGGAGCTTGCCGGTATTGCCATAAATCGGCGGCAATTCTATCTGCAAATCCTGTTGCACTTTGATGCGTGCCGTCTTGAACTGGTGATCGAGCAAGGTCAGTGTGTCCTGAATCACGCGGTTCAAGTCAACGCTGGCGAATTCGGTGCTGGAGGTGCGCGAAAAGTTCAGCAGGCTGTTGACGATTTCCGACGCGCGGAAAGTTTGGTGTGTGATTTTGTCCAACAGTGCCGACTTCTTCTCATCGCCGTGAACCTGCTTGGCCAGCATCTGCGCATAGCTGGAAATGACGGCCAGCGGCGTGTTCACTTCGTGCGCTACGCCTGCCGCCAGCAATCCAACGGAGGAAAGCTTCTCCGCTTGCGAAAGCTGTGACTCCAGTTCGATGCGCTCAGTGATGTCGTCCACGATGATCAAGCGGCCGATAACGCTGAAGTCCTTCGAGACCAGCGGCGCGATGGCGATGTTGGTCACTCGCGTGTCACCGGCGGTCGTGCCCAGCCGGAATTTATATAGGTTGTGGATGCCCGGTGTCTGGCGCACCCGGTAATACTCTTCGAGGAATGCCGGAGGCAACACAGCTGGCAGCGACCGGCTCAGCGCCTCCCGCCGCGGCAGCGCAAACATCACTTCCATCTGCGAGTTCCAGGATTCGATGCGGTCGTCTAAATCGACTGCCAGCACGCCCACGCTGATGGACTCAACAATGTTTTCGTTGAACTCCTTCAACCGCTCATACTGCCCGGCTTTCTGCTCCAGGGACTTGTACAGGCGCGCGTTTTGCACCGCGATGCCGATATAGCCGGCCAGCGTCTCCAACAATTGGACATCTTCACTGGAAAGGAATTCCCGTTCATGAGTCTTGCCGAGGCCCAACACGGCGATCATGCGGTTCATCACCGTGCAAGGAATGTAGTAATTCAGGTCGAGCCGACGGATTGCTTCGCGCGCGGGCGGCGTCTCGCGCACGGCGTGATGTGGGTTGTCGAAGAACAGGTGACCTGCCTGCCACTCCGGACGCTCTATATGCAGGAAGTCGAGATTCAGTCCGGCGGTGTTGGCAATCCCGTACGACTTCGCCAGCGAGAACTGTTCTGGGTCGTCGGGATTCGACAAGAAGATCGCCAGCCGGTCCACCAGCAAAGTGCGCGAAAGGCGATCAACAATCGACGTCAGCATTTTGTCGAGATCGGTCTCCGAGTTCAGGTCACGGCCGAACTCGATCAGCGTCTTCCGGTAGTCGTAGCGTTTGCGATAGAAGACCTTGTCAAGATAATCCTGTACCCAATTCTTGAACGGATTGAACAGTAGCGCGGTTACGGCGATGGCAATGATCAGCCCTATCGGCCCGGCACTTGGGAAATTTTGGTGGAACAGCTCGGACGCTACCCCCACCGCCGCAAAGTAAGCCGCAGTGATGGCGCCCGCCGCGATGGTGTACGCCATGCCTCGCTTGAAGATGAGATCCACATCCATCAAGCGATAACGGAAGATGGCATAACCAAACGTGAGCGGCAGAAACACAAGCGACAGCACCGAGATCTTCATCGCCAGCGTCGGGATGCTTCCCGACAGGTACGGTATGACGTAGAACGCGGTAAATGGCGCGACCGCGAGGATCGTTCCGCGGGTAACCCACTTCATCTGCTGGCGCAAGATGAATGTCTCGGCATGGCGATAGCTGTGCCACAACACGAACGCCGCCAGCACAAAGTAGGCAGCCAGATACGACATCGACACTCGGTCAAGCGTCCAGCGAAGCTGTTCACTGGGCTGGAACAGCGTCAGCGCGCTGACTTGCGCCGCCAGCAGCAGCATGCCCGGCACATAGATCGCCGGGATCAACCACGGGCGCCGCTTCACCAGCCGATTGCGTTCAGGAAAAGTCAGCGAGAAGTGCAGGAATAGCGCCGGCTGCAGGAGCCAAGCCACAACGTTTGACCAATAGATGACCCAGTCAAAGTCATTCAGCTTACCGGTGTAATGGAACGCGTAGAAGATGAACGAGACCAGGCAAAAAATGTAGAAGTGCGTGCTCTTCGGTGCCGTCCAGCGCCGCAGCAGAACGTAGATTCCGATGCCCAGGTACACCAGCGCGATGAGCCGCAAACCGCCATACAGAGTCCGGTCCGAGGGAGCCAGAATCAGGGGAGCTTCCAGGGCTACTCCACGGCGCACCAACGAATAGTTGGCCTTCGACCACACCCCCGCGCGGTAAAGCTGGCGTTCCAGGCTGCCCACGTCAGGCACATTATGCCCGTCCACGGCAATCAGGCGGTCGCCCTGTTTGACCCCCGCCTTCTGGCCTGGGCCGTCGACGTCCACCCGCTCGGCGCGCAGATGACCCGCCTCTTCCACCCACCAAATGCCGTCGTACGGGGCAACAAACTCCCGTTCCTTCTGGAAATTGATCCACGCAAAAACGATGGCCGCCACGCTGAGCAGCGCCAGGAAGACCGCGAAAAATCGCGTTTGTAGATCTCTAGCCATCGGAGCAGGTGGCCGATGAAGTTGGCGCACGGGTACGCCCGCACTCACGTGCCCTTGGTCAACTTGCAACTTAGATGCCATGCCAACAGCCATCTGGGATTCACTAACCCATGATTTATGAGTAGCTTTCAAGATTATAAAACAGCTTTACACCACGACTTATTATTTTTGGGATTTTCTTGTGAAATTCGGGATGTTGGTGCGTTACTAAAGTGCAAATTACTTTGGTGCTAGGTAACACGCTCTCAACTCAAGAACTTCCCGTTAATCATAGATTCCTAAATTGGGATGCGCGAGTTCCAAACATTTCGACACGGAGGGAAGCACCACGGCACCTTCGTGTGAATGTGTGTTCGGAGTAGGATTATCCTGGGAACAGCTGAGGATTAGTGAAGGAACTCGCCCGCAATCAACCCGTGATGGCCCATTTGCATCCCACAAGCCATGCGTGCGAATCTTCTGGCCCTGATTCTTATCGCCTGCTGCGCGGGCTGCAACTCCAAGCCAGCAAGCCCCGACGAAGTGCGTCAAAAGACAGCTGAAGCCACCGCCGAACTGAAGGATAATGCCAAGGCGGTGGCGCAGGGCGTACGGGAAGGCCTGACTCGACCCAGTTCGGACAAACCACTTGATCTCAACTCCGCGTCGAAGAGCAAACTGACGAGCCTGCCCGGGATCACTGACGACGCAGCCGATCGCATTATCGCTGCGCGTCCTTATTCTGATGTCCATCAACTGCTGGACAGGCGCATCATTTCTCGCGACGAATACAACAAGATCGCCGACAGCATCACGGTGAAGTGAACGCCATCGTCCTGGTTGAGAGATCAGCCGGGAGCCAATTCTCAAGGTGCGACCGTTCGATTTCGCGCGCTAGAAGGGGATGTCTTCGTCCGTGATCTCTGCGCCAGCGGGAGCATGTGAAGGTTCAGGCTCGGGCGTGCGCTGATCGAAGCCACTGGACTTCCCTGCTCCCGAGCGTCCGCCGCTGTAGCCGCCGCCTTCGCCGCCAGCATCGCGTCCCCCTAGCAGCACGAGGTCGTTGATGATGATCTCGGTCTTGTACTTCTTCTGGCCGGTTTCCTTGTCGTCCCAGGAATCGCTGTGCAGACGGCCTTCGATGTAAACCTTGCCGCCCTTCTTAAGGTATTCGGCAGCGATTTCGGCGGTACGTTGAAATGCGACCAGGTTGTGCCACTCGGTGCGGTCCTGCCAGTTGCCATCTTTGTCTTTGACACGATCCGATGTAGCCAGCGAGAAGCGCGCTACTGCCATTCCGCTTTGGGTGTATTTGACTTCGGGGTCCTTGCCGAGATTACCGATCAAAATGACTTTGTTGACGCTCTTAGCCATAAATGCCTCTCTTCTGCCTGCCGCGATGACCTAGGATGAAAACTCACTATAGCAGAAGCTTTCCAGCCTCAGCCAACCGCCCAAAGTTTGTACAGCATGAGATAGATAACTACGCCCGTAACCGATACGTACATCCAGATCGCGAAGGTGTAGGGGGCGATGGCCTTGTGCCGGGCGATTTGGCCTCTCAGAGCGCGCGCCAGTGTCACCAGAATGAATGGCACCACCACAATGGCCAGAATCGTGTGCGAGACGAGGATGGTGAAGTAAATCGGACGCGAGATTCCCTCTCCGCGAAAGTGCGTAACTCCGGCCCGCAGCACCAGGTGGTAATAGAGATACGAGGTCAGGAACAGGCACGAGGTGACGAAGGCGGAGAGCATCATCCGCTTGTGGGCTTGTATGCGGCGGCCCTTGATGAAGTACAGACCCGCGCCGATCAAAATGGCGCTGGTGCCGTTGAGGAAAGCATTCAGCGAAGGAAAAAACAGAGGATTCAATTGCATCAGGCTGCGGGTTTGGTCGTGCGCCGGTTGGCCACCAGGAATGAGAGTGCAAACATCAGCAGCGTAAACAGCGCCAGCACTGCGAAGTTGGCGCTCAGCGACAGACCCGTGGAAGCCGATCCCGGAAACAGCAGCGAGCGCAGAGCTTCGGTCCCATAAGTCAGCGGGTTGATAAGCATTACCGCGCGAAGCCACATGGACGCGCCGGAGAGCGGGAATAGCGATCCCGACAGCAGCCACAACGGAATGAGGAAGAGGTTGATGATGGCGTGAAAGGCCTGGGTGGAATCCATGGGCCACGCGATGATGAAGCCCAAAGCAGTCAGCGAAAACGCCATCAGAAAAACCACCAGCACGGTCAGTCCGAAGCTGGCGAAGGTGAAGTGAACGCCGAGCGCCGGTGCGAACACCAGGAAGATGAGCCCTTGCAGCGTGGCCAGCGTCGCGCCGCCGAGCACCTTGCCCAGCACGATCACCGAGCGGCTCACCGGTGCGACTAGCACCGACAGCAGGAAGCCTTCCTTGCGGTCTTCAATCACCGACATCATCGTGAAGATGGCAGTGAAGAGCACGATCATCGTTAGAGCACCGGGAAAGAAGTAGTCGAGATAGTGTTGTCCGCCTGCCCCGCTGGAACGAAAAGAACTTCCGAAGCCCGAACCAATCACAATCCAGAACAGCAGCGGCGAGGCGATGACCCCAACCACGCGCGCTCGCTGCCGGTAGAAGCGCACAATCTCGCGCCACCAGAGCGAGAAGGCAGGCAGGAATATGCCGGCGTTGGCGGGGGCGATGGTGGCGGGAAGAGCTTGCGTATTATTTGCCATTGGTCAGTAGCCAGTATTCAGTTACCAGTAATTCATTTCAGCTCCAGGGATGTTCGATCATTCCTGTTCCGCGCTCTCTTCCGTCCAGAAGCGGTGCCCTGTCCGGCGAATGAAAACATCCTCCAGGCTCGGCTTGTGCACGGAGACACCCTGAATCTCGCCGGGAAACGCCTCTACCACATCGGTGACAAAGTGGTGTCCGTTCTCGATCTCAAGTCGCACGCGACCGTCCATCACTGTCGGCCTCAATCCGAAGCGCTGTTCGATGCGTTGTGCCAGTGAGTCAGGCTCTCCCGATTCCAGCAGGATAACGTCGCCGCCGATTTCACTCTTGAGTTCCGCCGGCGTGCCCAAAGCGACCACGCTGCCATTGGCGTAAATCGCCAGACGGTCGCAGCGCTCGGCCTCTTCCATCAGGTGTGTCGTGATGAGCACAGTCACGCGCTCTTCGTCGCGCAGCATCTGGAGATATTGCCAAAGATCGCGGCGCGCGCCCGGATCGAGTCCTGTGGTCGGCTCGTCAAGCAACAGAACCGAGGGATGATGCAGCAGTCCTTTTGCCAGTTCGAGCCGCCGCTGCATACCGCCGGAGAACGTCTCCGCTTTCTCTTTGGCGCGGTCGGCGAGGCCAACTCGGTTAAGCATTTCGCCGACGCGCTTCTTGAGGCCAGCACCGCGCAAGCCGTAGATGTGCCCGACCAGCGTCAGGTTTTCTTCCGCCGACAGCTTGATGTCGATACTCTGTGCCTGGAAGACCACGCCGATGTTGCGGCGCACCAGCGCGGGTTCGCGCGCGATGTCATGGCCCATGATTAGCGCGCGCCCACCCGAAGGGAGCATCAAGGTAGAAAGAATGCGGAAGGTAGTGGTCTTGCCGCTGCCGTTGGGACCGAGCAGCCCGAAGATCTCAGCCGGTTGCACGTCCAGGGAAACGCCCGCGAGCGCGACGCGATCTCCGTACTGATGTCGCAGATCTTGTAACTGAATGACAGGCGCAACCAAGGCGGCAGGCTTGTATTCTGCGGAGCTGTTTGCCGTGTCAGAAACTGTCGTCTGGGACGCCACAAGTCAGTTTACTACGCCGCACGGTTGAGCATCATTAGCGCAAACAGCAGCGGAAGGTAGATCACCGAGGCTTGCAGCACGTGCCGCGCGCGCGCCTTCGAGGCCAGCGCGCTGGGCACAAGCTTCATGGTCCACATGCGCAGGCTGAACCAGAACATGCCCGCGCCGAGCAGCAGGGCTCCGGCGAAGTACGTCCAGCCCGACATGTGCATCAGCGTGGGCGCGAGCGACACTGGAACCAGCGCCAGCGCATACATGACAATGGCGAGGGCCGTGGAACGTCCATCCCTCTCCACTACCGGTAACATGCGGATGCGGGCGTTTTCGTAGTCCTCACGATAGAGCCACGCAATGGAATGGAAGTGCGGGAACTGCCAGAAAAACAGGATGGCGAACAGCACCAGCGTCTCAGCGTCGAGGCGGCCGCGAATCGCCGTCCAGCCCAGCACCGGAGGCATGGCCCCGGGAAACGCGCCGAGGAACGTGCAGATGGGATGCACGCGTTTCATCGGCGTGTATACCACAAGATAGGTGAGCGAGGTCAGCGCGGCCAGCGCAGCCGTAAACCAGTTGGTTGTGATGCCGAGGTAGAGCACGCCGCCGATGGTCATTCCGAAAGCGACGACCGACGCGTGCAGCAGACTCATGCTGCCCGTGACCAAAGGACGCTGCGCGGTTCGGCGCATCAGGGCGTCCACGTCGCGTTCGACCACTTCGTTGATAGCAGCGGTGCCTCCGCTGACCAGTCCGATGCCAATGAGTGCGTGCAGCAGCGTCCATGAGAGCAAGGGCACGCCGGACTTGGCCGCAGCAAAATATGCGCCCGCCCACGCTGTCATCACAATCAGCGTCGTGACGCGCGCCTTGATAAGTATGGAGTAATCACGGGCGAGCGAGGCAATGCCTTCCCGGGGAACCGCGAGCGGCTGGCTGGCGCTGCTCATGCAGTAACAGCCTTTCGCGGCGCGGTTTGGACTGCGGCCGCCGGGATGTGAACGTTAATCATGCGGCGTGATTGTATAGCGAGTACCACGCTCACCGCCAGCACTAGTGCGCCGCCTGCCACGTGCGACACTGTGCTGATTACGATGCCCGTAGTCGGCTGAGGCGGGTCCACCAGCCATTGCAGCCGGGTGAGATAGGAGGCGAACCCCAACCCGAGTTGGACCATCAATAGCGCCAGCAGCAACTGCGCGGGCTGGCGCAAGTGGGCAACCCCGCCGTAGCGGGTCAGCACGCGAACTATCGTCCAGCATAACAGCGCGGTTACGACGCAGGCGCCGACCAGATGAGGCACAAGCTTCATGCCGGAATGACGAAACGCCGCTCCCAGTATCAATTGCACCCAGACGCAGGCTGCTGCCAAAGCGGTGAGAGTTGGCGTGCTGGGCGAAAGGTCATGTTCCGCAATGAGCTCTTGCTGCTGCAACCAGGCGCGGCTGGTGAACAGTGCCATCGCGATCACCAGGCAAAAAATCATCTGTCCCAGCGTGGCGTGGGCCGTAGAAATAGACCATGGCAAAAATTTCAGCACCGTGATGCCGCCGAGCACGCCCTGGCCCACCACCGCCGCCAGAGCGAGCCAGCCGAGCACGCGCATCCACTTGCGCTGCTCCACGCGCTGCGTCCAAATCGCAATGACGATGATCAGCAGACCGATGAACTCAGCAATCATGCGGTGGGTGTGCTCGTACTGCACGCCGTTGATCATCGGCGGAATCTTGTAAAGCGAGCCAAAGGAAGTCGGCCAATCCGGTACTGACAAGCCAGCGTCATTGCTGGTAACGAGTGCGCCGGCGACGATGAGGATGAATGTGGCCCCGGCAACAAAGACGGCGAAGCGGTGGTAAGCCGGGTTATAAGAAATGCTTCGTGACGTCAGAACAAGCTCCTGTCAACCCTGCGTCCGCACAAATCGACTGGGTCGTTTGCGGGGCGATGTCGGCAAATGAGTTAGATAGGTTTGCACGCGAAATTCAGCGGCGGACGCCTCACCCTCACACAGCGTCCGTGGCGATATTGTAGCAAAAGGCTGCGAGGCGGTGGCCAAAGTTTCGCTACAGCTCAACTTCCTGCAACTGCGACCTCGGCACAGGAATGCTGTGCAGCGCTTCGATCACGGCACTCGCAAATTCGCTTGTGCTTGCGCTGCCTCCAACGTCGCGGGTAATGTGCTTCTTCTCGGTGTAAACGTGGGCGAGTGCTGCGTCGATGTGGTTCGCCGCATTCTCTTCCCCGAGATGGCGCAGCATCAGAATGCCGGAGCGCAGCACCGCCGTCGGATTGGCCATATCCTTGCCGGCGATGTCGGGCGCGGAGCCGTGCACCGCTTCGAAGATCGCGCATTCGTGTCCAAAGTTTGCGCCGGGAACCAGGCCTAGGCCGCCGACAAACGCCGAGCACAGGTCGGAAATAATGTCGCCGTAAAGATTCTCCAGCAACAGCATGTCATATTGATAAGGGTTCATGACTAACTGCATGCAGGTGTTGTCTACGATGTGCTCGCCGTAGGTGATCTCGGGATATTCCCTGGAGAGGCTGCGCGAGCAGCGGATGAACAGCCCATCCGACAGCTTCATGATGTTGGCTTTGTGAATAGCGTGTATCTTCTTACGCTTGAAGCGGCGCGCATATTCAAAGGCGAAGCGGGCGATGCGGGTCGAGGCCTTCTCGGTGATGATCTTCAGGCTCTCGACCACACCGGGGACAACCTCGTGTTCGATGCCCGAATACAGGCCTTCGGTGTTTTCCCGAATGACGATGAGGTCAACGCCGGGATAGCGGGTGGGAACACCGGGAAGATTGATGATGGGACGGAAATTGGCGAACAGCTCAAATTGTTTGCGTAGCGCGACGTTGATGCTGGAGAACCCGCCTCCGATCGGCGTCGTCACCGGGCCCTTTAGCCCGACGTGGGTCCGCTCAATTGAGCTGGTGAGTTCCTTGGGAATGTATTCGTGATACCTCTCGTAGGCTTCTGCGCCGGCAGCATAGGACTCCCATTCAAACTTGACACCGGTCGCTTCCAGGATGCCCACGGTTGCGCTTACGACCTCAGGTCCGATCCCATCGCCCGGAATTAACGTTACGGTATATGCCATTAGTTCTCGCTTGACTGCCCGGAATCAGTCTCCGGACTTGGCTTTGGCGGACGTGCCTTCCTTGGTGTCGAGTAACTCCTTCAACTCGGCCATGAACTCGCGCACGTCCTTAAAATCGAGGTACACCGAGGCAAACCGCACATAGGCTACCTTATCGATGCGCTTCAGGCGATTCATGATCAGCTCGCCAACTTCGCTGGTCTTACGCTCGCGGTCGGGAGAATCCACCACAAACCCTTCGGCGTCGTTAACGATCTGTTCCAGCTTACTCATCGAAACCGGCCGCTTTTCACAGGCGCGCAGGAGGCCGTTCAACACCTTTTGCCGCTCGAACTTCTCGCGGCGGCCATCTTTCTTCACCACCATGTAGGGAATCTCGTCGATCCGCTCGTAGGTGGTAAAGCGCTTCTCGCACTTCAGACATTCGCGACGGCGACGGATGGACTCGCCCTCCTTGCTTTCGCGAGAATCCACCACCTTGTCGTTTTCAAAACCGCAAAACGGGCATTTCATGGAGAGAGAAGGCGAGAAAACTGCCTGAAGCTTGATTGTAGCAGGCGAAATCGCCACGTCTCTGCTTAGTATTTTCCACGAAACAGATACACCAGTTCGATGACCAGGATGATCACAACCATCAGCTCAAGTATGAAGCCGCGGCTTTGGTGGAACTCATCAATAAGCGCTCGGTAAAGTCCCTCCGCGGTGTGCAACTTCTCATTCACCAAGTCCTTATATTCGGGAACGCCCACCTTGGCCGCTGCCAAGCGGTACAGGCGCGCCGAAAACATATCGCTGACGAACTTGATGGCGTTGTCGGCGCGCTCCACCAACTCCGTCACCTCGACGGTCACGCTATTGAGCCGCGAAGCTTCGGCGCGCATCCGCCAGCGGCGCCACAGACCGGCGCGATGCTTGAGCGAACGATAGACGCCCGCCAACTCGCGTGTCAGCAGCTCGTCGTAATGGCGAAACTCCAGCAGTTGCGAGTTGGCGTACTCCAGAATCTGCACCGAGGTTGCCGCTCCTAACGGCCCGTCGTACACCAGGGCGGCATTCCATCCGACGACTACCAGATCGTTGGGATAGTACGAAAGGCTGGCCTGGATAACGTCATCGGCTTCGCTGCGCGCCAGCGGCACTTGCTCGCCCCGTAGCATCTGAGCAATCTGCGGGCCGTATTCCGCTAGCAACTCAGAGCCATTCGCGCGGCTGGGAACGTCGCTCAGCAGGAAGATGTAATAGTCCTCGCTGAGCCAGTCGTTGTAGAGACGTCCGATTGCAGGCGCAATCCGTTCCAGGCGCCCACGAATGATTTGTTGCGCCTGCCGCTCTAACTCTGCGTTGGGGACCCAACGCGCCGCCAATTGGATCAACTCCTCCCAATCGGCTTCGAAACCCAGCTCCAAAACAACGCTGACAACGCCATAGTCGTAATACTTGACTTGGGGACTGAGTGTCTCGCCGCTGGACAACACGACCGGGTCAAGGCGCTCCACCACCGGCGGCTTCTCAAAGCGGACATACTCCGGAGTCGCGTGCTTGAAGCCAGGCTCAACTCGCTTCGCGCCCAGGATTTCGCGCAGTTCCTCCAGCCTGATCTCTTCGCAGATATCATGCAGGATGACACCGAGGACCGAGCCTTTCATCGTCGCCATGAGTCACAGCGCTCCATGCGGCAGGAGACGATTGTACGGGATCAAGGTTCTTCCCTCACCGCATTGCAGGCACGACACACCCGGCTGAGCGCACGGAATTGGTTCATCTTGATGGCCGGCGAGAGATAGTGCGGCCTCACCGGCTCCTCACGCAACAAATCGGTGCTGAGATATTTCTTGTTGTCGTCGGGAAAAACCGTGGCGACAACGGCGTCGCCGCCCAATTCGTTCTGCACCTTCACCGCAGCGAGGAAGTTTGCGCCCGAGCTGATGCCCACCGCCAGCCCCAGCGCGCACGCCAGCTTTTGCGCCATCAGGATGGAATCGCCATCGCTTACGCTGACTGCCGGTTCCAGCTCTTGCAATTGCAGAATGTCAGGCACGAACTCGTCGGAGATGCCCTGGATGCGATGCGCGCCTATCTTGCAGCCCGTCGAAAGGGTCGGCGACTCCGCCGGCTCCATGGGATAGACGCGGGTAGCAGGGGACGTCCGCTTGAGGCAACGTCCCACTCCCATGACCGTGCCACCCGTACCCACTCCTGCGACGAAGGCGTTGGCGGAGAGCCCTTCGTACTTTAGCTGCCAGTACAGTTCCGGCCCGGTGGTCCCTTCGTGGGCCTCGACATTGGCCGCGTTGGAAAACTGGCGAGGCAGAAAAACATCTTCGCGCTGGGCGGCCATCTCCTCCGCAAGCTGGATGCTACCCAGAAATCCGCCTTGCGCTTTCGTTACTGGAACGATATTCGCGCCGAGGCTGTGAATGAGGTCGATACGCTCTCGACTCATCCAGTTCGGCATGAAGATGGTCACAGGATGCCCCAGCGCCCGTCCGACCGCGGCGAACGAGATGCCGGTGTTTCCGCTCGTGGCTTCGACGATCGTGTCCCCGGCGTGGACGCGACCCTCGGCATAGGCTTTGCGCAGGATGTGCAGCGCCATCCGGTCCTTAATGCTGCCGGTAAAGTTCATCTGCTCGCTTTTGGCGTAAATGACGCGCTTGTGGCCGCGTGTTTCGTACTCGATGGCAAGCAGCGGAGTATTGCCAATCAGCCGCTCCAACGCCTGAAGGCGTTTGGCGATGGCGGGTTCATTGCTAGTGATGGCTGTCGTCATTTCGAGTCGCTCGTCGACTGGTCTTGAGCTAATACCCTCCAAGCCGATTATTTTGATTCAATAGCTTACATATCAAACAAAACGTAACCAACTGACGCACAAAGACTTATTTGCATCTAATAGAGCCATAATGACTTAGTTCCTACGCTTTGTGCCCGCGTAATTGGCGTAGAATCCGTTCGGTTGCCGCTTTTCAACGAGAGACACAGATCCTCCTTCCTCAAGGAGGACTGTAGCGGCACGTAGGAAGAAATCGCTAGTGCGGGCGTCACGCCTCAATGTGACGGAGACTGGAAAAGTTATCCCGGCGGGAACAGGAACTTCAGCATCGGCGCGACGCGCTCCGCCCATGCCCACTCAGAGTGCTCGCCGCCCTTCGCCTCCATGTAAGCGAAGTCCTTGCCCCGCTTCCATCCTCGGGCGATCAGGGCTTTTTTCAGAGCGCGCACATCGGGCAGGGTTCGCCGACCCTCCCGTGTTCCCACGTCGAGCCAGATATTGAGGTCAGGCTTCCTTTGGATTTGTTCGACCGTTTTGAGGATGGCGCGCCCTCGCCACCAGACCGAGGGTGACATCACGGCGAGCTTGCCAAAGACCCAGGTGTAGCGTAGCCCGAGGTAGAGGGTAACCAGTCCGCCCAGAGACGACCCGCCCATTCCCCAATTCCCGGGTCCGGGCAGCGTGCGATAGGTGTGTTCGATGAACGGCTTCAACTCCTCCACCATCATCTGGCCGTAGGCGTCGGCGCGGCCGCCACCAAGCCGGTTGTCCTCCACGGGCGTGTACTCATTGATGCGATACGGTCCGGTGTTGTAGATCCCGACGATCATCAATGGCTCGATCTCGCCGGCCAGGATCAACTCGTCCGCCGTTTCGCCCAGCCGCCAGTAGTTGCCCTTGATAAACGACGTCTCAGGGTCGAACAAGTTCTGGCCGTCCTGCATAAACAGAACCGGATAGTGCCGGTCGGGGTGCGCGTCGTACATCGGCGGAACATAAACGATAATGTCGTGCTTCTGGTCTTCGACTTTCGAGGCAAATTGCTCATGTTTGCGGAGACGGGAGTTAAGCGGGCTTAAGGCTGGAATGGTCGTGGGATTCATCTGGGCCGAAACTGGCATGCCGTGGTCAGCTATGATCAATTCCCTGGACTTTCTGTAGAATGATGGCTCCTTAGATTATCAAACCTCAGATTCCTGCAACGGAAAGGCCCACATACCTTGAATCGCGAATATCACCGCTGGTGGTCGAAAGACCTCCAACGCGACATGGAAATGCTAGTCTTCGGTCACGACGGCCCGAAAGTCCTGGTGTTCCCCACTTCCATGGGACGCTATTTTGAGTACGAAGACAATAAGATGATTGCCGCTGTCGGCGACCGTCTGGAGTACGGACAGCTTCAAATCTATTGCGTGGACGGCGTGGACGGTGAGAGCTGGTACAACAAGCGGGCGCATCCTTATTGGCGCCTGCAGCGCCACCTGCAGTACGAGAGCTACATCCTTAACGACGTGTTGCCCCTGATGCGGCACAAGAACTGGAACCCGCGCACCATCGTGACCGGCTGCAGCTTCGGGGCCTATCACGCGGTCAACTTCGCCTTCAGGCATCCGGACAAGGTCACTGAATGCGTCAGTATGGGCGGCTCGTTCGACATCAAGAACTTTCTCGACGGCTGGTACAGCGAGGACGTGTACTTCAACAATCCGCCGGACTATCTGGCGAACTGCACCGATGGCTGGCGCTACAACCACATGCGGACCGTGCTCGCCACCGGCGAGTGGGACATGTGCTGGGACAAGAACGAATGGTTCGCATCCATCCTGCGGTCGCGCGGAATTCGACATGAGTTGTACGTGTGGGGCGACCACAGCTATCACGACTGGCCCTGGTGGCGACCGATGGCAAGAGCGTATCTGGGGTAAGCCCTTCGAACTGCATCAGAATTAGAGACTACGCACTAAGGTAAAGGCCGCGTGGCTGTGGCACCTGGCTATGCACAAGCAGCTGACGTCACCTGAGGGATGACGAGTTGCGCCGTGGTGTGAGTCGGAATACGATGAATCAGGACCGCCGTTGAGGAGGGTATGACCAAAGTTTCCATCGAAGAAGCGCAAGCCAAACTCCAGGAATTGATTCACGGCCTGCCTCCCGGAGAAGAAGTGATCATTACAGAGGATGATCAGGCGGTGGCGCGGCTTACTGCTGCCGGGCCCGCTAAGCCACCGAGGCTGGGTACTCTGCGCGGCACCGTCACGTACATGGCCCCCGATTTCGATGCCCCTCTCGATGACTTCAAGGAATACATGGAGTGAAAGCGATTCTCGACACTCACGCCCTTATCTGGGCGGTTGACGATCCAGAGCGCATGGGCACCCAAGCGCGCAGGATCTTGCAGGATCCCTCAAATGAGAGGTTGTTCAGTTCGGGTTCGATCTGGGAGTTGGCGATCAAGAGCGGGCTCGGCAAGTTGACCTTGTCGCGTCCATTCCAAAATTGGATAGAACAGGCCGTGACGGATTTGCAGCTGACCATTCTCCCCATCAGCATCGAGTGCGCTGCCGCCCAATCGTCCCTTCCGACCCATCATCGCGATCCCTTTGACCGGCTGCTTGTAGCTCATGCTCTCGTCGAGAGTGCCGCAATCCTCAGTTTCGACACAGTCTTCGATCGTTCCGAGATCGATAGGGTTTGGTAAAGCATCCGCTTATTGCCAGTCGACGCTCTGGCACTAGGCTTTAGCCGGTTTCGCCGAGCTCTTCCACCAATGCCTTGGTCTCGGTCTTTCTGGCGGGCGTGGTCGTGATCACGATCACGCTGACCAGCACCATCAGGGTTCCGAAGAGGGTGCGCGCGCCGAGCGTCTCTCCGCCGAGGAAATAGCCAAGCAGCACCGCGATCACCGGATTCACGTACGCGTAGGTGCCCACTTTGGTTGGCGATTCGTGATGGAGCAGCCAGACGTAGGCGGTGAAGGCGACGATGGAGCCGGCCACAATCAAGTACAACAGCGCGAACCAGGCGGTGCGCGAGACGGCTTGCACATGGAAGCCGCGGAACTCTCCCAGCAGTGCAGCGGTCACGGCGAGCAGCACGCCGCCGACAAGCATCTGCGAGCCGGAGCTCATGACCTTGGCGGCGGGCAGCGGTAATCGCCGAGTCAGGGCCGAGGCCACCGACCAACTCATTGCGGCCACCACCAAGGCACAGGCGCCGGCGGTGTCGATGGGAGCCTCACCGAAACTAATGGTGCGGCTCACCAGAACGCCCACTCCGCAGAGTCCCACAAGAAGTGCAATCGCCAGGCGTGGGGTCAGCTTCTGCGTGCGCAAGATGAAAATTTCGGAAATCGCCATGAAGGCCGCGATGGTGGCCAACATCACCGCCGTGATTCCCGAGGGAACGCGCGTTTCAGCCCAGAAGACGAGGCCATAGTCGAGCACGAAAATCAGGAAGGCGACCACGGTGACTGCACGCCATTCACGGACTGTGGGCGATGGAGTACCTCGCGCCCGCATCCATGCATACAGGGCGATGCCGGCGACGAAGAAGCGCATGGCCGCGAGTAGAAACGGTGGCGCCTCGCGCACGCCCACACGGATGGCGAGGAACGTCGATCCCCAAACGAAATAAATGATGGCGAAGGCGAGCAGTATTTGCCATCCACGAGGCTGGGACGTCGCTTCCATGCTGGCGGCTCCTAACCGGCAAGTCTCCCAGCTTGTTAGACCGCGCGCAAGCCGCTGCGGGTGCGTGCTTCGCGTATAAAAAGATTTTATGTGGCCAATAACCTGAGCAGCAGTCGCGCGATCCGCGCTTACAAACCGCCGTGCTTTCGCTTAGAATAAAAAGTGATTGATCGCAGCTGCTCCCAGCCTTTGTTCTCGGGGTTTCCAACAGGAATGGCAATCGCGCATAGGCGGGAGGCGTGTTCCCCATCGAAGGAGTGTGCGTGAAGAAGATCGGAATCATTTTTGGCATGGAGACGACGTTCCCGCCGGCCTTGGTCGAAAAGATCAACTCCATGGGCGAGCCTGAAATTCATGCCGAACTGGCCACGGTGGGCGAAGTCCGCATGGCGGAGCCGTCTCCTTATCACGTGATCGTGGACCGCATCTCGCACGACATTCCCTTCTATCGCGGCTATCTCAAGAACGCGGCGCTTTCGGGCACAATCGTTATCAACAATCCGTTCTGGTGGAGCGCCGACGACAAGTTCTTCAACTTCGCGCTGGGACACAAGCTGGGAGTTGCCGTTCCGCAGACGGTGCTGCTGCCCCACAAAGTCCACCCGCCGGGAACGACTGACCAGTCCATGCGCAACCTGCAATACCCCATGCCGTGGGACAGCATCTTCAGCTACGTTGGATTTCCGGCGTTCCTGAAGCCCTTTGACGGCGGTGGCTGGAAAGACGTGTACAAGGTGAACTCGCCGGAGGAATTTTTCCGCGCCTATGATCAGAGCCGCGATCTCTGCATGACGCTGCAGCGCGGCGTGAAGTTCAAGGAGTACTTCCGCTGCTACGTGGTCGGGCAGGAGAAGGTGCACATCATGCACTACGATCCCTCGGCTGCGCCCCACGAGCGCTATGTGAAGAACCCTGCGCCCACCGATCCCAAGCTGCTGCTGCGCGTGGAGCGTGACTGCCTGACCCTGTGTCGCGCGCTGGGCTACGATCTCAACACCGTCGAATTCGCCTGCGAGGACGGTGTTCCCTACGCCATCGACTTCATGAATCCGGCTCCTGACGCTGATGTAAACTCGGTGGGACAGGAGAGTTTCGATTGGATCGTGGATGCTGTGGCCGAGCTCGCCGTGCGCAAAGCCAAGCAACATTCCGGGCTCACCCCGGAGTATCGCTGGAGCGCGTTTCTGAGCGGCTTTTACGACGAAGCGGCTTCCAGCAAGAGGGCCGCGGCTCCCAAGAAAGCCACCGCCAAGAAAGCAGCCACGCGCGCGGTTAAAGGATAAGCAGATGGACCGGCCGAGCCTGAGCATCGGGATCGAAGAGGAGTATCAGACCATCGATCCGGAGACGCGCGATCTCCGCTCGCACATCGCGTCTGAGATCCTCCCTAAAGCAAAGATGGCGCTGCACGAGGCGGTCAAGCCCGAGATGCACCAGGCGGTCATCGAGGTCGGAACCAAGGTGTGCCGCAACATCAAGGAGGCGCGCGAAGACATCCAGGCGCTGCGCCGCGAGATGATCAAACTCGCCGGCGAGAACGGCTTGTTGCTGGCCGCGGCCAGCACCCACCCATTTGCCGATTGGAAGGTGCAGGAAATCTATCCCGACGAACGCTACCGCCAGGTGCTGGAAGAGATGCAGATGCTGGCGCGCGCCAACCTGGTTTTCGGGCTGCACGTGCACGTCGGCATCGAGGACCGGAACACCGCCATCCACATCATGAACTCGATGCGGTATTTTCTGCCGCACATTCTGGCGCTTTCCAGCAACTCGCCCTTCTGGATGGGCATCCCGACAGGATTCAAGTCGTACCGCTCGAAGGTTTTTGAGCGCTTTCCGCGCACCGGTATTCCTGACGTCTTCGCCAACTGGGCTGACTACGAAACTTTCGTCAATCTGCTGGTCAAGACGGGTTGTATCGATAACGGCAAGAAAATCTGGTGGGACATCCGCCCGCATCCCTATTTCCACACGCTGGAGGTGCGGGTGTGCGATATCCCGATGCGGCTGGATGAAACCATGGCGCTCGCCGCGCTGATACAGGCGACGGTCGCCATGCTCTACGAGCTGCATGCCTCCAACAAGAGTTATCGCATTTACGGACGCGCGCTGATCATGGAAAATAAGTTCCGGGCCTCGCGCTATGGGCTTGACGGAATGCTGATTGACTTTGGGCAGGAGCAGGAAGTTCCTCTGCGGGAGTTGATGGTGGAGTATCTTGACCTGATCGACGACGCGGTGGAGGAACTGGGCTCGCGCGACGAGATCAATTACATTCACCAGATGCTGAAGATGGGCACTGGCGCCGACCGGCAGTTGAAGGTATTTGAGGAAACCGGCGATCTGAAGAAAGTTGTGGACTACATGGTCGCCGAGACGCGTGTGGGAGTTTTTGAAGCTTCCACCGCGGGCAGGTAGCATTGGGCCGGTTTGAGGGGCACGGCTTTTTAGCCGTGCCGTCAGGCGCAGTAACAAGAATGGGCTTCAGCCCCTGAGGGCACTCGCACTTCAGAGTTGACGGCGAAGTCCCTCAGCGGCTAAAGCCGGCCATTGGTTGCGATTTCAAGGCACGGCTCAAGCCGTGCCCTTTCAAGATATTTGGAAAGGACCGTTCTTTGACCCAACCTGTTCTCACCGATCTCACCAAGACCACATTTGACCCCGAACTTTCTCCCGGCGCCTACAACGCGGTGAACACCTGCCTGCGGATTCAGCCGTCCGAAAAAGTCACCGTCATCACTGACAACGACTGCCGTGAGATTGCAGCCAGCATCGCCCACGAAGTGGTGCGCGTAGGTTCGCCGTTCAAGGCGTTTGTGCTGGAAGATTTGGCGCCTCGTCCGCTCACCGATCTGCCGCCGGAAATCGCCGAAGACATGGAGAGCAGCCAGGTCAGCATCTTCGCCGTGCACGCCCAGCGCAACGAACTGAAGTCGCGCATGCAGATGACGGACATCGTGAACCGCCGCAAGATGCGCCACGCTCACATGGTGAACATCAATCACCAGATCATGCTTGAGGGCATGCGCGCCGACTTCAACAAGGTGGATGCTCTCAGCAAGAAGGTCATCGAGATTGTCAGCCAGGCGAAAGAGATCAGGGCTAAGAACCCGGCGGGCAGCGACTTCTCCGCTACGCTCAATCCGAATTACCGCTGGGTCAAGACCAGCGGCATCATCAGCCCTGACAAGTGGGGCAACCTGCCCGGCGGCGAGGTCTTCACGACCCCCGGCGAGGTGAACGGGACGTACGTCGTCGATGGCGTCGTGGGCGACTACCTGTGTGAAAAGTACCAGGACCTGGGGCGCCAGCCGCTGACCATCCGCATGAAGAACAACCGCATCACCGAGGTCGCTAGCGACAATAAAGTCCTGCAGGAAGATTTCTGGAACTACACCCACACTGACGAAAACAGCCATCTCGTGGGCGAGTTCGCCATCGGCACCAACCTCGAGCTGAAGCAGGTGATCGGGCAGATTTTGCAGGACGAGAAATTTCCCGGCCTGCACATTGCGTTCGGCAATCCCTACGGCGCGCACACCGGCGCGGACTGGTATTCCAGCACGCACATTGACGTGGTCGGGACCCGCTTCGATATCTGGGTGGACGGCCGGCAGATCATGGAGAAGGGCCGCTTCCTCATCGAGGCGTAACTATGGTCCCCGCGCTGCGCGAGGAATTCAACCGCACATACACGCCGGCAAGATACCGGCAGTTCCTCGCCGATCTGGATAAAGTCTGCGGCACTCATGTCGGGTTTCGCGTCTCTGAGACTCCGTGCTTCATTCCCAAGTCGCTTCTCGACCGGATGACGCAGTATGGCGGCGAGTTAGTTTCGCAACTGGTGCACGATCCGCAGTACCTCCGCGCCTCAGATCCGTCCATTCCTGCGCAATACAACGTGCCGAACGAATCGCGCCTGCCTATGTTTGTGCAGGTGGACTTCGGGCTCGTGCGCGGCGCAAACGGCGAGTTGGAGCCCAAGCTGGTTGAGTTGCAGGCCTTCCCTTCCCTTTACGGATATCAACCGACCTCGGCGCATCAATACATTGAGTCCTACCATCTGTCCCACGATCTGGGTGTGTATCTCAGCGGCCATGATCGCGATTCCTATTGGAAGCTGATGCGCGAGTTAATCGTCGCCGGACACGACCCCGAGAACGTCATCCTGATGGAAATAGACCCCGAACACCAGAAGACACTGCCCGACTTTCTGGTGACGCAGCGTGAGCTTGGCATCGCCATCGTGGACATCCTGTCGCTAAAGAAACGGGGCGCGAAGCTGTTTTACGCGAAGGATGGGCGCGAGATCGAAGTCCGCCGCATCTACAACCGCTGCATCGTGGACGAACTGGAGCGTAAGGGAGTCACTACTTTGCCCTTCGATCTGCGGGACGACCTCGATGTCGAGTGGGCAGGACATCCTAACTGGTACTTCCGGATCAGCAAGTTTTCCATCCCTCATCTTCAACATCCAAGCGTGCCGAAGACGCGGTTCCTCGATGAAGTTCGCCAACTACCGAGAGACAACGAGAATTACCTGCTCAAACCGCTGTACTCCTTCGCCGGAGTTGGCATCAAGTTCGCGCCTACGCAGGCTGACATTGACGCGATTCCACCCCACCAGCGGCATAACTATATCCTTCAAGAGAGGGTGTACTTCGAGCCGGTCATTCAAACGCCGCATGGCGCGACGCAGATGGAAATCCGCATGATGTATGTGTGGCCAGACGGCGGCGAGCTGACCTGCGTTCTACCCCTGGTGCGCATGGGACGCGGCATGATGATGGG